>Ga0207941_1000003_pt1 | contig 123996 bp, 112 predicted proteins | sample LakMenEpi13Sep12_FD_150695 | JGI IMG/M metagenome (GOLD analysis project Ga0207941, IMG submission 150695) | Freshwater microbial communities from Lake Mendota, WI - 13SEP2012 deep hole epilimnion (SPAdes) | ecosystem: Environmental > Aquatic > Freshwater > Lake > Epilimnion/Euphotic zone ...
CCCGCGGTCATCAGGTGACCGTGGCCACAAGCAACGACCCCCGCCGTAGCGAGGAAGTCATGGATGGCGTTCGCGTGCGTGGGTTTGATGTCCAAGGAAAAAGTGCCATCGGGGTCTGGGGAGACGTCTCCGGTTACCAACGCTTCCTGCTGGACTTCGACCCGGATGTGATCGTGAACTTCGCCGCACAGCAATGGGCGACGGATCTCACATTGCCGCTGCTTCCCCGCCTCAAAGCACGCAAAGTCTTTGTTCCGACGGGATTTTCAGCCCTTGCCGATCCGATGTTCCGCGCCTATTTCGCCTCCATGAAGGACTGGATGCGTGCCTACGACAGCTGTGTTTTTCTCTCGGATGCCTATCGGGACATCAACTTCGCCAGGGAGGCCGGCGTGGAGTCGATCGCGATCATCCCCAATGGCGCCGCCGCGGAGGAATTCCGACAACCACCGGATCCAGATCTGCGTGAACGGCTAGGGATTCCGAAGCATCACCAACTGATTATTCACGTGGCCGGTTATCTATCGGTGGCCAAGGGCCAGGCGGAGGCGGTGGAAATCTTCTCTCGCTCCGCTCTTGAAGAGGCCACGCTGCTGCTGATCTGTCCTGATTTCAATCAGTCAGTCACCCGATCATTGACACCCAAGCAGATCCTCAAGGGGATCTACCACCTAGTCCGTGGCAAAGGATTGCGCGGCATCGCCTTTCCCACGCAGTTGCAACTGCTGCGGCGCTTCAACCGCAAACGCAACAGCTCATCGAGACGGGAGATCCTGGGGGTCTCACTGACACGGGAAGACACGATCAGTGCCTTTCTGGAGGCCGACCTTCTGCTCTTCCCATCCTGGATCGAGTGCTCACCGCTAGTTCTGTTCGAAGCGGCGGCCTCTCGCACACCGTTTCTGGTCACGGACGTTGGCAATGCCGCCGAGATCATCCGCTGGACGGGTGGCGGTCGTCTCCTTCCGGGTCTTCGCAGCAATGACCGTGAAGGGAGTGTCCAGGCCGATATCGACGCCGGAGCCCGCTGCCTCGAGGACCTGATGGCCGATGCTCCAGCTCGCCAACAGATGGCATCGCAGGCTTATCAGGCCTGGCAGCAGCACTTCACCTGGTCACGCATCGCCGATCAATACGAGTTGCTGTATAAAAGCCTGCTGGCAGGTGATCCCATTCGCTCGAAGTTTCTCCCCCCACCCTCCATTCAATGACGGTTCAAACCATCATCTTCTCCAAGGATCGCCCGCTGCAGCTACACGCCACCCTGGCCTCATTCGCGCTCCATGCCTGCGATGCCAAAGAGACATCAATTGTTGTCCTGATGCGTGCCTCATCGGAAGCCTATGCCATGGGTTACGACCAAGTGGCCAAAGAGTTCGCCTCTCAGCTGCAGATTAACTGGATCAAAGAAAAAGACTTCAAAACTGACCTCCTGAACGTGATCCAGGAGAATCGATCACCCTCCAGGCTTCGTCGCCTGCTGCATCGTCTGCTGCTACGGAAGCCTCGCCTGCGCAGCGAGAATCTGCTCTTCCTGGTGGATGACAATCTCTTCATCCGGCCCTTCTGCCTGCAGGAGATCGCCGATACATTGAATGCCAACCCTGATGCCATCGGGTTTTCACTGCGCGTGGGCCGCAACACAACCAGTTGCTATTCCATGCAATGTGAGCAACCGCTTCCACCATTTGAACCCGCAAGCCCAAGCCTTCGCTTTCACTGGGCGGGGCAGGTGGGTGATTTTGGCTACCCGCTTGAGGTGTCAAGTTCCGTTTATCGTAGTGCTGATTTGATTCCCCTACTTCGCAATCTCCCATATAACAATCCCAATCGCCTCGAACAGGGTCTGTCAGCTGCAAGTGGTTTGTTCGCAAGCCGGCTACCCTCACTGCTCTGCTTTGGGCAATCCGTAGCCTTCTGTGCTCCGGTCAACAAAGTGCAATCGATTCTCGACAATCGTTCCGGTGCAGAGGAAGAGTATTCCAGTGAAGCCCTCAACGCACTCTTCCTGGATGGATACCGCGTGAACGTGTTCGCGCTGTGTGAATTCGTTCCCAAGGCGGCCCATGTAGAAATTGAGTTACCACTCATCAAGTCTTGAGCCCTTGCAATATCCGATCATGAAGGCACGCCAGGCTCCGCTTTCGATCGCCACGTTAATCTGTATGCGAGCCGGATCCCCTAAGGATCTAGCATTGAGAGCAGTTCAATCAACCGCGGCAAGTCTGACCAGCCAAGACATCATTCTGCTTCGCGTAGATGGTGGTCGACCCGAAGATCGAGAACGCTTCGAGCAGGCAGCTGCTCCTGTACCTCTGCAGCTGCTGGGCTGTCAGCACCATAAAGGCCTTGCGTCCTGCCTCAATGAACTGATCGAAGAAGTTCTTAGCGATGAACGCTGGCAATTGATCGCACGCATGGATGCCGACGATGAATCGCTACCGGGACGCATGGAAAGCCAACGAGCTTTTCTATCCGAACATCCCAATGTTGATATCCTGGGCTCAGCATGCATCGAGGTGAATGAGCATGGGAAATACCTACAAACCAAGCGGATGCCGCTCAATCATGAAGCAATCATTCATAGCCTGCCTCGCAGCAATCCTCTCAACCATCCCAGTGTCATGATTCGTCGGCGCGTTTTTGCCAGTGGGCTTCGCTACCAGACGGATGTAAGCCGCACAGAGGATTATCACCTTTGGATTGATGCAGCCTCTAAGGGCTTTATCTTCGCAAATCTTCCTCAGCCGCTCCTCCAATTTAGAAGAGACGACCTTTTCTTCGATCGAAGGGGAGGACTCAGGCAAGCCATCGCCGACTCCAACGTTCGCCTTCGCGCCATCCAAAAGCTTAATCTCAGTAGCCCGATGAACTACTTATGGATTTTAGGAGCTTTTGCGATACGGCTTTTGCCGGGAAAGCTGCAAAAACTTGCCTATTTGCACCTTCGCTAAAAGCAGAGCGACCAAAAGGCGATTCTCTTTATTGATTCTTGACATGACTTGCACAGCAATGCAATCGAGATTATCTAAGCTTCAACCCTGCTTCTTGCTGCCATGAATTTCCTATTCCGGCTCTCAGGTGCCACGGCCTCAACGGGTAGCCCCTCGATCGGGTGAAGGACGAGTAAAGCCACCTCAGACGCGCAACTCCCTTACTTTAGCTTAGATTCTTAAAGTATTGCTAGGCGCTCAAATCTGTCTATGCATGAATGCATGCAATTTTGCCTTAAGCATGATAGAACAATTGCTAATTTAGACTATCATGATGATTTCCAATCTTCAAGCGCTTAGGGCATTCGCCTCAGTTGCCGTGATGCTTTACCACATGAATTATAGATGGGCAAAAGACTTGCAGACGGGCCAGCTGGGAGGCGGCTAACTGCATAGTCGTGATCGGCCGATGGCAGCCAGTAGGCAGGACAAAGGCCTTGGCTGGCGAGGCTGACGATAGACAGAATAATTCGCACCCGCCGTTACCACGTGTTTCCGAGGTTGTCAAGCTCTGTTTTCAGACCAGTTCATTCAGTGATCAGTCGCAGAAGCAGGCGAAAAACTACCATCGGTGTTGTATGTTTTTCAGGGCCCTTCGAGACGGCTTTTCGACAAAAACATTAATTAACGAAGCCACGAGAACTATAAAGGCGCACTGCAATAAAAATTGAATATCGAGACGCAAATTAAGCCAAATTTGATGCTCGTCGACAAATCGCATTACAATAAAATGAATCATATATACAGAAAAGCTGATTTCGCCACCAAATAACAACGGCCTCATGCTGAGTGGTTTTGTAGCCGGTCCGCGTAGGGAAAGGCCAAGAATTAAGAGTGATCCGCAAGCTGTTGCTAGTCCCCATTTTGCGAAATACGCAATCATTCCCCATTTAGCAAAATGCACAACTAGGAAACCAGGCGGAAAGATCCTGGCAACTTCAAAATATCCAAGCAGCATAAAAAACGCGGCTATAATTATAGGTATCTGCAGATTCTCGCTATATTGCTTGCGACCGATGCGATTGGAGCATTCACAGATCGCAATTCCCAGGACAAATTCCCATATACGAATCGGCGGCCAATATGTTAACAGCTGAACACATGTAGCATGATAGGAATCTCCGGGATTTGTAAAATTAGCCAAGCTATTCCAGCAACCGTATGATCCGACAAGCCCGAGTGCCAAAAGCGCTGCCAAAGATGCTATTGCAATTCTAACAGGCCAACTCATTACTATTAATATCGGGAATAGAAGGTAAAAGAACCATTCGACTGAAATGCTCCACGCTGGAGTGTTGAACAACTGAGAGGCATATGGAACCGCTGTCCATGCATGTGTCAGAGTTATACTTTGAATAAAATATCCCGTTTGGTGTTGGACGATATACAAGCCAGAAGGGAACAAGATCAGAGAAACCACGATGGTCACTGCCTGTACTGGCCACATCCGCCAGAATCTCGATACCAAGAATGAAAGCTGATGCCTAAGTGTTGGCAGAGACGGATAGTTATATGCCAATATAAACCCGCTGAGAATGAAAAACCAACCGACAGCGACCCCACCAAGCGGCGTAGTCCAATGTTGGATGTGATGGTACCCAGAAAAGTGTGTCCATACAACCATTAGGGCAAATAAACCCCGTATCGATGTCAACGGACCAACAAAAGAACGCGGGCTTTTTTGATTATTGATCGTCAACTCAACCATGTTGCATGCATAATTTTCTAAGTATACATAATGTGTCGGGTGCTTGGGAGGGCCTGAACAACCCAGGCATTCGGAGGACCCGAGGCATGAGACTCACGTCACCTGACTTGCGATGATTTTCTCGCAGGGGGGTTGTCAAGAGACCCTCCATAGAAGGTCGTTTGATTGTGAGTGACGATTCGAATTATTGTTAGCCATCATGGCAGCCCCAGTCCCTGCCTAAGAAGGGATCAATTGCTCCGGATGAGTTTACTTTCCTCTTTAACTTGCAACTGTATTGCTGACTCCTGGATCATGGCCTTGCTCTGCTGAAGGTATGAAAAGCTGTTGGCAAGCACCGCCTAGCTGGTGGTCCCCAACGCCCCCATCAAACTCCCCATCTCCAGCGCCTGCATCGCGTAGCTCCAGCCCAGGTTGCTCTTGATCCCCGCCCGCTCCAGGGCCTGCTGCAGGGTGTCGGTGGTGAGCACGCCGAAGATCACCGGGATGCCGGTGTCGCGGGCAACGGCGGAGACGCCCTTGCCCACCTCGGCCACCACCACGTCGAAATGGGGGGTGTCGCCGCGGATCACGGCCCCCAGGGTGATCACCACCTGATAGCGACCGCTGCCGGCGAGGCGTTGGGCCACCAGGGGGATCTCAAAGCTGCCGGGCACCCAGGCCACATCCAGCTGGTTGCTGGTGGGGGCCGTGTCGATGCCGTGGCGCGAGAGGCAATCCAGGCAGCCGGTGAGCAGCTTGCCGGTGACCAGATCGTTGAAACGGGCCACCACCACGGCGATTCGCAGGTTGGCCGTATCGGTGAAGCGCCCTTCGAAAACCGCCAAGACCTTCAGACCACGAAGTAACTCACGCCCCAGTTGAGCAGAACGAGGGCCACCCAGGCGGCCCCGCCGATCAGGATCAGGCGGTTGGAGCGGCCGCTGTCCTCGCTGCTGGCGTACAGCACCGGGATCGCCACGATCAGCGCGAACGACATCACCACCAGGGCCAGAACGGTGAGTGTGTTGATGATCTGCATGAGGAGGTGCTGGAAGGGGTTGGCGGGCCGGCCGGACCAGGCAGTGGGGGGATTCTCACACGGCACCCCGGCCTCTCCGCAGGGGGGCAGGGGCATCCTTCACAAGTTGTGGGTTGGGGCCGGGCAGCGGATTGGGCTGCCGCGGTTGGACCCCACCGGTGGGGTCTCGTAGGATGGGACTCCCCCACCACCAGTGCCATGGCGGCGCCAGCCGAGCAGCAGCTGTCCCTGGTGGCCGAGCTTGTGGGGTCTGGACTGCAGGGGAGTTTGTTTGCCGAGGCGGCGCCTGCGGCGCTTGCAGCCGCTTCTGGGGCCCCTGGAGGGCGATCCCGCTTTGGCGCGGCAGAAGCCAGTGGTGACGACTCGGACGCCCTCGACGCCGACCACTTCCTGGAGGCCGATGCGGCATCCCGGCCCCGGCAGCGGCGGGCCACGTCCGCCAGGGCGCGGGGCCTGGAGGGTGAGGAAGGGAGCGATGGGGCGGCAGCCGCCGCGACAACCAAGGCAGCGGGTGCATCAACCAAGCCAGCGTCCGGGGCTCCCGTCGCAGAAACCCAACCCGAGGACAGCGCCAGCCCTCCCCCCGGCCCCGGGGAAAGCGAGCACCCCGCCGACGAACACCACCCCCAGCCCGACGCCGACCTGCCCCGCTGGCACCACCACAGCCTGGTGGACCCGACCGCCCTCAGCCCGGTGCTGCGCCACTACGTGGAGCTCAAGGCGGCCCATCCGGAGCGGGTTCTGCTCTACCGCCTCGGCGACTTCTACGAGTTCTTCTTCGAAGACGCCTTGCTGCTCTCGCGGCTGCTGGAGCTCACCCTCACCGGCAAGGAGGGCGGCAAGGGCATCGGCCGGGTGCCGATGGCGGGCATCCCCCACCACGCCGCCGAGCGCTACTGCGCCGAGTTGGTTCGCCGCGGCCTCAGCGTGGCCCTCTGCGACCAGCTGGAGACCACGCCCGCCAAGGGGGCCCTGCTGCGCCGCGACATCACCCGGGTGCTCACCCCGGGCACGGTGCTCGAGGAGGGCATGCTCGCCGCCCGCCGCAACAACTGGCTCTGCGCCGTGGTGGTGGGCGGCGGCGGCCGCTGGGGGCTGGCGGTGGCCGATGTGAGCACCGGCGAGTTCCGGGTCACCGAGCGGGAGGGGAGCGGCGCCCTGCACCAGGAGCTGCTGCAACTGGAGGCCGCCGAGGTGGTGTGGCCTGGGCTGGAAACAGGTGTTGTGGGCTCTGCTGCAGAGATCGCCCTCGGTGGGGAAGGAGGCCAGCCCGACGCAGCAGCGCCGTCCCCCGCCTGGTGCCCCGATCCCCAACGGCTCACGGCCCTGCCCCGCACCCCCTTTGAGGCCCCCCAGGCCCGGGGCCGCCTGCTGGGCCACTTCCGCCTGGGCAGCCTCGATGGCCTCGGCCTCGGTGAACTCCCCCTGGCGATGCGGGCGGCGGGCGGCCTGCTGGCCTACCTCGACACCACCCAGCCCGGACCCACGGCGGCTGGGGCGGATTCAACGGGGCTGGGCCTTGATATCCCCCCCCAGCAGTCAGACACTCCTGAACAACCCGCTGGCACCGGTCCAGGCCCGATCCCCCTGGAGATGCCCACCGTCTGGCACGCCGGCGACCAGCTGGTGCTCGATGCCCAGACCCGCCGCAACCTTGAGCTCACCCGCACCCAGCTCGGCGGCGGCCTGCACGGCTCGCTGCTCTGGGCCCTGGATCGCACCGCCACCGCCATGGGGGGCCGCTGCCTGCGCCGTTGGATCGAGGCTCCCCTGGTGGAGCGTGCCGCGATCCTGGTGCGCCAGGCGGCCGTGGGCGAACTGGTCGACCACCGCCCCCTACGCCTGGCCCTGCGGCGCCTGCTGCGGCCGATGGGGGATCTGGAGCGCCTGGCGGGCCGGGCCGGCGCCGGCAGCGCCTCCGCCCGTGACCTGGTGGCCCTGGCCGACGGCCTGGAGCGGCTGCCGCGGCTGGCGGGGCTGCTCAAGGAGAGCGTCAGCGCGCCCCTGCGCGCCCTGGGCCAGCCCTGGCCGGAGCTGGCCGCCCTGGCGGCCGAACTGCGCCACCACCTGCTCGACACCCCGCCCCTGAGCCTCAGCGAAGGCGGCCTGATCCACGACGGCGTCGATCCGCTGCTCGATGGCCTGCGCAACCAGCTCGACGACCAGGACGCCTGGCTGGCCGAGCAGGAGGCCAGCGAGCGCCGCGCCAGCGGCAACCCCAACCTGCGGCTCCAGTACCACCGCAGCTTCGGCTACTTCCTGGCGGTGAGCCGGGCCCGGGCCGCCACCGTGCCCGACCACTGGATCCGCCGCCAGACCCTGGCCAACGAGGAACGCTTCGTGACGCCCGCCCTCAAGGGCCGCGAAGGGCGCATCCTGCAGCTGCGGGCCCGCGCCGCCCAGCGGGAAGTCGAGCTGTTCACGGCCCTGCGCGCCCGGGTGGGGGAGCGGGCCGCCCCGATCCGCGCCGCCGCCCGCCTGGTGGCCGACCTCGATGCCCTGGCCTCTCTGGCGGAGGTGGCCGCCATCGGCGGCTGGTGCCGGCCGGAGCTGGTGGAGAGCCGGGAGCTACGGATCGAGGCCGGCCGCCATCCGGTCGTGGAGCAGCTGCTGGTGGAAGAGACCTTCACCGCCAACGACCTGGCCCTGGGCGGCGCTGACCTAGCGCCCGGCACCGATCCCACCTCCAGCGCCACCCCACCAGCCCCCGACCTGCTGGTGCTCACCGGGCCCAACGCCAGCGGCAAGAGCTGCTACCTGCGCCAGACGGGACTGCTGCAGCTCCTGGCCCAGATCGGCTCCTGGATCCCGGCCCGCTCCGCCCGCCTCGGCATCGCCGACCGGATCTTCACCCGCGTTGGCGCCGTCGACGACCTGGCCAGCGGCCAATCCACCTTCATGGTGGAGATGGCCGAAACCGCCAACATCCTGCACCACGCCAGCGAGCGCTCCCTGGTGCTGCTCGATGAGATCGGCCGCGGCACCGCCACCTTCGATGGCCTCTCGATCGCCTGGGCGGTGGCCGAACACCTGGCCGGCGACCTCCGCGCCCGCACGATCTTCGCCACCCACTACCACGAGCTCAACGAGCTGGCCGAGCTGCTGCCCAACGTGGCCAATGCCCAGGTGCTGGTGGAAGAAACCGGCGACGAGCTGGTGTTCCTGCATCGGGTGGTGCGGGGCGGCGCCAGCCGCAGCTACGGCATCGAAGCCGCCCGGCTGGCCGGCGTGCCCCCCTCAGTGGTGCTGCGGGCCCGCCAGGTGCTGGGCCGGATCGAGGCCAACAGCCATGTGGCGGTGGGCTTGCAGGCCGAGAACCTGGGCAGGGTGTGAATGAACTACGCGCTCGACCGATCGCCCTGCCGCTCCAGCCAGGCGTGACGCAACAGGGCATTGGCCGCCGCGGCCACCAGGCCGGCCCCACCCCGGCTGCCCTCCAGCCGGATCTGGGGGAGATCACTCGCGGCCAGATGCCGCTTGCTCTCGGCCACACCCACGAACCCCACCGGCATGCCGATCACCAGGGCGGGCGCAGCCAAGGCCCCCACCGCCACCCGCTCCAGCAGCAGCTCCAGGGCGGTGGGGGCACTGCCGATCAGCACCACCGCTCCAGGATGGGCCGCCAGCGCCCGCTCCATCCCTGCGGCGGCCCTGGTTCCCCCCACCGGTGGCGCGGCGGGGGCCCAGGCGAGCACGCTGTGCACAGGGTTGGCGAAGGTGCGCCGCGCCATCGGTTCCACGGCACTGGCCGCCATGGCGGTGTCCGTGAGGATCACCGCGCCGGATGCCAGGGCCTGGAGCCCCACCGCACAGGCCCCGGGGCTGAAGCGCAGCAAGGGGGCAATGGCGGGATCGCCACTGCTATGCACCAGGCGCTCCAGCAGCTCCCGCTCCACCCCCACCAATGCGCTCTCCCCGAGCAGCAACCGGATGCGGCGGATGCTCTCAACAAAGATCGGGTGATCAAAGTCAGAGGTGGCCAGGCTCATTGCCTGGGCTCCCGCTGGAGCTCGCGCTCCAGACCATGGCGCCACATGGCCGCCAGGCCCTCAGCGAGGGAGATCCGCGGCGCCCATCCGGTCGCCTCAGACAGCTTGCGGGAATCGAGCACGTTGGCGGCCACATCAAAACGCCGCTCCGGTAGGTGGCTCACCCGCACCGAAAAACCATCGGCATCGGCCAGGCCCCGCAGCAGGCGGATCAGATCGAGATTGGAAGCGCCGATGCCGGTGCCGACGTTATAGATGTTTCCCTCCTTTCCCTGGTGAAGAACCGCCACGATTCCGGTGGCCACATCCTGCACATGGATGTAGTCGCGAATCGTGCCCTCACGGCCATAAATCTCCACCTCGCGGCCCCGCTGAATCGCATCGATGGCCGCAGCCATAAAACCCTGTCCCACCCCGGTTCGCTGGGCCTCGCCATAGGCATTGGCAGGCCGGGCGATCAGCACTGGTAGATCGGTGGTGGCGTGGAACATGCGGGCATAGGAATCAATGGTGAGCTTGGTGATGCCGTAAGGACTGATCGGATTGGTGGGGTGATCCTCCGGGATCGGCAGCACGGAGGCGGCCCCATAGACCGTGCCACCAGACGACACAATCACCAGGCGACGCACCCCAGCCCGCTGCACCTCCTGAAGCAGGGCCACATTGGGGGGCAGGTTAGACAGCAGATCGAAGGTTGGATCGCCAAAACTCGTCTTGGGCACCGTGGAATAGGCCATGTTCACCACATCGCACCCCGGCATTAGAAGGGTGCGCAGCAGGCCGAGATTGGCATAGTCTCCCTGCACATAGCGACAGCCGACCGGCAGGGCCAAGGGCTCCTTACCGCGGCCGAGAATCACCACATCGCCACCGGCCTCAAGCAGCAAGCGCGAGACCTCGATGCCGATGAACCCGGCACCACCAATAACGAGCGTAGGGGGCATGGTGCGATGGGGCCGTGGACATTTCATGATCGCCCTGCACCAGTCTGACTCGATGCCGATCCACCTCTGATGCCGATCCACCTCTACTGGGGCGACGACGAGGCCGCCCGCTCCCGGGCCGTGGATGGCCTGGTGGGACAGCTGGTGGATCCGGCCTGGGCCTCGATCAACCTCAGCCGGCTCGACGGCAACGACACAAGCCAGGCCCTCCAGGCCCTGGAGGAGGCGCGCACGCCGCCCTTTGGCGCTGGGGCACGGCTGGTGCTGCTGCAGCGCAGTCCCTTCTGCAGCCCCGGACCCGCCGAACTGGCGGAACGGCTGGAGGCGAGCCTCACCCTGATCCCCGAAACCTGCCACCTGGTGCTGGTGAGTCCGGGCAAACCCGATGCCCGGCTGCGCAGCACCAAGGCCCTGCGGAAGGTGGCCGAGGAAAAGAGCTTTCTCCTACCGGCCATCTGGGATGGCGAGGGTCAGGTGGATCTGGTGCAGCGCACCGCCGCCGAACTGGGCCTGCGGCTGAAGCCTGCCGCAGCCGAGGCCCTGGCCGAAGCGATCGGCAGCGACAGCGCCCGGCTGGCCAGCGAGCTGGAGAAGCTGGCCCTTTATGCCACCGCTCCGGAGTCCGGCCCGCCGGCGCCGATCACCGCGGCGGCCGTGGAGGCGCTGGTGGGCGGGCGGAGCACCAGCGCCCTGGCCGTGGGCGATGCCCTACTGGCCGGCCAGGGCGCCGAGGCGATCGCCCGCGCCGATGCCCTATTGGCAGCCAATGAGCCCGCCCTGCGGATCGTGGCCGCCCTCACCAGCCAAATCCGCGGCTGGCTCTGGGTGAGCCTGCTGGAGCAGCAGGGCGAGCAGGACACCGCCGTGGTCGCCAAGGCGGCCGGCATCGCCAACCCCAAGCGGATCTATGTGATGCGCAAACAGCTGCGGGGTCGCCGCCCCGGCCACCTCCTCACCCTGCTGACCCAGGTGCTGGAGGTGGAAGCGGCCCTCAAACGCGGTGCCGAGCCCGGCGAGGCCTTCCGGGATGGCTTCCTGGTGCCAGGAACCGCCGCTTGAATTCGGCCGATCGAAGCCTGGCGGCACCCCAGCCGGGATGGTTCGGCAGCCAGCACGCTTCGATCGTCGCCCGGGGACGCCGATCCGACCCAGCCGCCAAGAAGCGTTGAACCCCGGGCCGAAGCCGGGAGCATCGACAACGGACCCGGCACCAACCAGCTCCGATAATCGCTGGAACTCATCGCCCGATCGCGATCCACCGCCGATGGCCCTGCTCGTACAGAAATTCGGAGGGACCTCCGTGGCCGATGTGGAACGCATCCAGGCGGTGGCCCGGCGGATCGCCGCCTGCCGGGAACATGGCCATGACCTGGTGATTGTGGTGTCGGCGATGGGCCACACCACCGATGAACTCACGGGGCTGGCCCGGGCGATCAGCGCCGATCCGCCCCGGCGGGAGATGGACATGCTGTTGGCCACCGGGGAGCAGGTGTCGATCGCCCTGCTGGCGATGGCCCTCCATGCCCAGGGGATCCCTGCGGTGTCGATGACCGGACCCCAGGTGGGAATCGTGACGGAATCGGCCCATGGCCGCGCCCGCATCCTGGAGGTGCGCACCGATCGGCTGCTGCGCCTCCTGGAGGAGGGCCAGGTGGTGGTGGTGGCGGGGTTCCAGGGCACCAGCAGCGGCGCCGCGGGTACCCCGGAGATCACCACCCTCGGCCGGGGCGGCTCCGACACCTCGGCGGTGGCCCTGGCGGCGGCCCTCGGCGCCGACGCCTGCGAGATCTACACCGATGTGCCCGGGGTGCTCACCACCGATCCCCGCAAGGTGGCCGACGCCCAGCTGATGCAGTCGGTGAGCTGCGACGAGATGCTGGAACTGGCCAGCCTGGGCGCCGCCGTGCTCCACCCCCGGGCCGTGGAGATCGCCCGCAACTACGGCGTGCCCCTGGTGGTGCGCTCCAGCTGGAGCGAGGCGCCGGGCACCCGGCTCACCAGCGGCGCTCCTAGGCCGATCGGCAGCGAGGGGCTGGAGCTAGGTCGCCCGGTGGACGGGGTCGAACTGGACGAAGGGCAAGCTGTGTTGGCCCTGGCCCACGTACCGGATCGGCCGGGAGTGGCGGCCCGCCTGTTCGAGGCCCTGGGGGAGGCGGGGCTGAATGTGGATCTGATCGTGCAGGCCACCCACCAGGGGAACAGCAACGACATCGCCTTCACCCTGGCCGAAAGCGAGCTGGAGCTGGCCACCACGATCTGCCGCCGGCTGCTGCAGGAATTCGGGGCGGATGGGGCCCAGCTCAGCGCCCAGGCGGGTATGGCGAAGCTGAGCATCTCAGGCGCCGGGATCATGGGCCGACCCGGGGTGGCGGCCCGGCTGTTCGACACCCTGGCCCGGCTGGGCATCAACCTGCGGCTGATCGCCACCAGCGAGGTGAAAGTGAGCTGCCTGGTGGAGGGGAGTCAGGGGGGCAAGGCCCTGCGGGCCGCCGCCACGGCCTTCGAGCTGGCCGACCATCAGATCAGGCATGGCGCCGGACCCTGCAACCCGGACAGTCCCGCCGTGCGGGGCGTGGCCCTTGACCGCGACCAGGTGCAGGTGGTGGTGCGGGGCGTGCCGGACCGGCCGGGCGCCGCAGCGGCGATCTGCCGGGCGCTGGCGGATGCCGGCATCAGCCTCGACGCGATCGTTCAGTCGGAGCGCACCCATGGGGTGGCTCCTGAACTCAGCCGTGACATGAGCTTCACCCTCAAGCGTGACGACCGCGCCGGCGCCGAACGGGCCCTGGGGCCGGTGCTGGCCGGCTGGAGCGGCGCCGGCTTCGAGGAAGGACCCGCCATTGCCAGGGTGAGTGCCGTGGGAGCAGGCATGGCCTGCACAGCGGGAACGGCGGCCCGCATGTTTCGCAGCCTGGCGGAGGCCGGCATCAACATCGAACTGATCGCCACCAGCGAGATCCGCACCAGCTGCGTGGTGGCTGAAGCCGACGGGATCCGGGCGCTCCAGGCGGTGCATGGGGCCTTCGCTCTGGGGGGTGAGGTGCTCAACCGCGCCGAGGGCAGCGAGGCGCCCGAGCCGGCCTGAGGGCCAACGGCAGCAAGGCTCGATACAAGGCTCGATAACGGTGCTTCAGGACCAAGGCGTTGGGCTTACGCCTTCCCCACAAGCTTCTGGCGCAGCCCCTTGATCCGGTCGCGCAGGTTGGCGGCCTCCTCGAACTCCAGATTTTTCGCCGCCATCTTCATCTTTTCCTCGAGCTGCTGAATCAGCTCCGGCAGGGCATCGAGGGGCACCGCGTTGTGTTCGGCCTGATCGATTGCCTCTTCGAGTTGCTCGTCGTTGAGCCGGCGCGACACCTCCAGAAAAGCCAGGATCGCGTTGCCGGCGCGCTTGCCGGCGGGGGTGGGCGTGATGCCGTGCTTCTCGTTGTAGGCGTGCTGAATAGCGCGGCGGCGCTCGGTTTCCGAGATGGCCTTGGCCATCGAATCGGTGAGGTTGTCGGCGTAGAGCAGTGCCTTGCCCTCGATGTGGCGGGCGGCGCGGCCGATCGTCTGGATCAAGGAGCGCTCGGCCCGCAGGAAACCCTCCTTATCGGCATCGAGGATCGCCACCAGCGACACCTCAGGCAAGTCCAGGCCCTCCCGCAGCAGGTTCACCCCCACCAGCACGTCGTAGGCGCCATTGCGGAGGTCCTGGATGATCTCGATCCGCTCGATCGAGTGGATCTCTGAGTGCAGATAGCGCACCCGCACGCCGTTTTCAGCAAGGTAATCGGTGAGGTCCTCCGCCATCCGCTTGGTGAGGGTGGTGATCAGCACCCGCTCCTGCTTCTCGGCCCGCAGGCGGATCTCGCCCAGCAGGTCATCCACCTGGCCATCGGTGGGGCGCACCTCCACGATTGGATCCAGCACGCCGGTGGGGCGAATCACCTGCTCGGCCACCTTGCCCACGCTCTGGGCCATCTCCCAGTTGCCCGGGGTGGCGCTCACGAAGATCGTTTGCTTTGCCTTCTCCCAGAATTCATCACCCTTGAGGGGCCGGTTGTCGGCGGCGCTGGGCAGGCGGAAGCCGTGCTCGATCAGCACCTGCTTGCGACTCTGGTCGCCGTTGTACATAGCCTGTAGCTGCGAGCAGGTGACATGGCTCTCGTCCACCACCAGCAACCAGTCGTCAGGGAAATAATCGATCAGGCATTCCGGCGGCGTGCCGGCGGGGCGGCCGGCCAGGTGGCGGGCGTAGTTCTCCACACCGTTGCAGTAGCCCACCTGCTCGAGCATCTCGAGGTCGTAGGTGGTGCGCTGCTCCAGCCGCTGGGCCTCCAGCAGCCGCCCCTGGAGATTGAGTAAATCAAGCCGCTCGCGCAGCTCGGTTCGGATCTCCTTGATCGCCCCCTCCAACCGCTCCTTCGGGGTCACAAAGTGCTTGGCCGGATAAATATTGATGCTTTCCAAGCTCTGCAGAATCTCACCGCTGGTGGGATCCACATAGCGGATCGCCTCCACCTCATCGCCAAACAATTCAATCCTCACCAGCCGATCTTCATAGGCGGGCCCGATCTCGAGCACATCGCCCCGCACCCGGAAGCGACCGCGGGAAATCTCGATGTCATTGCGGGAATACTGGTTGTTCACCAGCTCTCGCAGCGAACCGCGCAGGTCGAGGGTTTCGCCCACCTGGAACTTCACAGCGGCCTTGAGATATTCCGAGGGAATGCCGAGGCCATAAATGCAACTGATCGAGGCGACCACGATCACATCCTTGCGCTCAAACAACGAGCGGGTGGCGGAGTGGCGTAGCATGTCGATCTCCTCGTTGATCGACGCCGTCTTAGCGATGTAGGTATCCGAAACCGGTACGTAAGCCTCGGGTTGGTAGTAGTCGTAATAGGAGATGAAATATTCCACGGCATTGTTCGGGAAGAACTCCCGCAACTCATTGCAGAGCTGGGCCGCCAGCGTCTTGTTGTGGGCCAAAACCAGTGTCGGCCTGCCGGTGCGAGCGATCACATTGGCGATTGAAAAAGTCTTGCCGGTGCCCGTGGCGCCCAGCAGGGTCTGATAACGCTCGCCGGCCTCAACACCGGCGGTGAGGGCGGCAATCGCCGTGGGTTGGTCCCCCTTCGGCTCGTAGGGGGCGTGGAGCTGGAACGAAACCATCACTCCATTGTCCTTGACTGGGCCGTCCGCCGTGGTTTCGGGGCCAGCGAAAATCCTCCCTGGGGCTCTGGCTGCATAGCCCCAGGGCTATCACCCAACGATCGACCAGGTGGCCCAGGAAGAGGGGATCAGCCGAGTGAGGATCCGCAATTGAGCAGGGTCATGACCCGCGCAGCAGGGGCACCTCCAGGCCGAGGGAGCGCATGGCGATGAAGCAGAGCACGCTGTAGGCGAGGGCTCCGAGGGCGGCACTGAACAGGCCGTTGCGCAGGCGGAAGCCCTGAATCAGCCAGGCCGTGAAGCCAAACAACAGGATCGAGATCAGCCACTCAAACAAGAAACCCACTGGCAGCAGTCCGCCGATGGTGGTGACCATCCTGAGCGGGGACAGGATGAGGCGGAGGGGCCAAACCAGCAAAGTTCCAGCCAAGCTGATCACCAGGGCCGACACCAAGGCGATCGGAAAATTCACCATCTCCACCCCGATCGGCAGGCGGGTGATCAGCAGCAAGATGGCTGCCCGGACGGGCCACTGCAGCAGCCACACGAGGCTATTGCCCATGGAAGCCTTTCGCAATCGGAAACGATTTCCACGGTAGCGGCTCCGACCCTGGGTACAACCGGCAGGAGCCTTGCCCCACCAGGCCTGCAGCGACGCTCAGGCAGCGGCAGGCCTGGTGGAACTCGCTCTGATCAAATCGCTCTGATCAAATCGAGCGCAGGGCGGCGGCCGGAGCCACGGCATCGATGGCCTGCCGCAACCCACGCACCACCGCCACCATGGCCAGCTCATCGCTGAGGCGATTCACGGCGGAACCCACCCCCACCCCGGCGGCACCGGAGGCGAGGGCCATCGGCACGGTCACCGCGGAGAGGCCCGAGGCGCAGAGCACCGGAGCGGGGTTGGGGCCAGCCGCAGCCAGGGCCCGGCTGATGGCATGGGCGGCGGCCAGGGTGGGGGCGGCCTTCTCGATCAGGCCGAGGCTGCCGGCGCTGAAGGGTCGGGCACTGGTGCCCCCTTCGGTCTGGATCAGGTCGGCCCCGGCGGCCACCAGATCCACGGCCAGCAGCTCCTGCTGGTCGAGGGGCAGCACGTGGGGCACGGTCACCGAAAGCACCACCTCAGGCAGCAGAGCCCGGGTGCGGCGGGTGAGTTCCAGCACCTCGTCGGCACCAAAGATGCGGCCCTGGGGATAGAAGGCATCGAAGTTGCCGATCTCCACCATGGCGGCGCCGGCGGCCACGGCGGCCGGGAAGAGCTCGGGGTCCACGGCCGACACACAGATCGGTAGCTGGGGACAGGCCTCCGCCACGGCGCATACCAGGGCGGGCTCGCAGGCGATATCAACCAGATCAGCGCCACCGGCGGCGGCGGCCCGGGCGATCTTCAGCACCGCTACCGGATCCAGGTTGGTAAGACCAGCGATCACCTTGAGCAGCCGGCGGCTGGTGATCGCAACCCGGAGGTTCGAGGGCAGGCTGGTGGAATGCATCATCGGACCGGATCGGCAGTGCTGGCGTGATTCTCCCATCCGAGACCTCTCCAACCCCCTGGAGCCCCCACCATCAGCGCCTGCACCATCACCTGCTGCGCCATCCGGAGCTGCTGCCCGCTGGGTCGTCGCTGCTGCTGGCCGTATCGGGAGGCCAGGATTCGATGGCCCTCACCGTGCTGCTGGCCGACCTGCGCCGGCTTTACCACTGGCAGCTGGTTCTGTGGCACGGCGATCACGGCTGGCGCGCCGAGGCAGGCCAGCAGGCCGGGGAGCTGCAGGCCTGGGCCCACACCCAGAAGCTGCCATTTCTGCTCGACCAGGCCGGGGAGCCGCCCGGCGGGGAGGCGGCCGCCCGCCGCTGGCGCTACGACTGTTTGCGGCGCCAGGCGGCCGCCCTTGGTATCACCCACGTGGTGACGGGCCACACCGCCAGCGACCGTGCCGAAACCCTGTTGCTCAACCTGGCCCGGGGTAGCCACCGGCGTGGTCTGGTCAGCCTGAAACCCGTGCGCTCCCTAAACGCAGAAACCGGGCCAGGCCGAAACCAGGCAGGCCTCGGGGATGGCGAGCGAAGGGAGCCAATCCGGCTGGTGCGGCCCCTGCTGCCCTTCAGCCGGGAGGACACCGGGCGGATCTGCCGCGAGCTGGAGGTGCCGATCTGGGAGGACAGCAGCAACCTCGACACCCGGTTCGGGCGCAATCGGCTCAGGGCCGAGGTGATGCCTGTGCTGGAGGCCCTCCATCCCGGCGCCGTCCGGCGGATCGGCGCCCTCACCAGGCGCCTGGAGGAGGAACTCGCCGCTCAGGATGAGCTTGTGGCGCTCGCCCTGCAGGGCCTGATCGCGGCCCCAGGGGACAGCAGCCGGGTTCTCTGGCGTGACGGTCTGGGCAGGCTCGGCCGCGGCAACCGGCGCCTGCTGCTGGAGCGCTGGCTAACGCTGCATGGTGTTCCCGCCCAGTCGGCGCGGGCGCTGGAGGATCTCGCCAGCCGGCTCGCCGGGCAACGGGGTTCCGGTGCGTGGAATCTGGCCGACGGATGGCAGTTGCGCTGGGATCAGCGCACACTGGTTCTCCAGTTCTCCGCAATCCCCGATCCCGGCCATGGCCCCATCCCCCCTGGCGAATGATCCCAGCGAGCGCTATTTGGAACTCGAACGGGCCTACACCGAAGACCGGTGGCCGGATGTGCTGGAGCAGGGAGGCCAGCTGATCGCCGATCTGAGCAACGATCCCGATCCAGTGGCCGCTGATCTGGCGAGCCGGGCGCACCTGCTGCTGGGCCACGCCCACCTCTACGGCCGCCGCGACCCGGCTTCCGCCTTGCCTTACTACCAGGCGCTGCTCGCCGGGTCGGCGGATCCGGACCTGCGGCGGATCGCCGAGGAGGCCCTGCCCTACTGCCGATCGACGGTCGAGCCAGCGGCCCCCGAGGCCGCCGCTGGGGTGTTCACCACGGCCCCAACAACTGCGACTGACGCCACCGCTGCTGCCGCCGCTTCGCCCACGGTGGCCCAGGAGCTTTTCCCCCGGGCGGCGATCGAACCCACAGCTGAACCGCTGGGGGAGCAAATCCTCGCTACCCAGGGGCAATGGATTCACCAGGCCGGCACCGCATCGGAGCCGATCACGGAGGCCGCCACCCCCTGGCTGGATGGACCGATCCGCTTGGAGCAAGCCATCCAAACCGGGGTAGGCAGCATGATCGCCGCGCCAGGCACGACCATCGGGGAGTTGGTGCCCAGCCTCGAGGTGGAGGTGGTGGAGGAACCGGAACTGATGGAGGTGGCGCAGGCTGATCCGAGCCTGGCCGAGGAACTGGAGATCGAACTCACGGCCATCCGCGAGCGCCGTGCCTCCCACCGAGGGGATGGAACAGCGACCCAGGAGCTGGCGCCCCCGGCCCCAGCCGATTCCCTGGCGGAGCCGGACGATCTGATGGAGGACCCGGAGCTGCTCGCTGGCCTGCTCCGGGTGGTGGTGACGCCTTGAGGCCGATCTAGCCGGCCACGGCGGCGGAGCGACGGCGGCGGATCCGGCCAGAGGGATCGGCCTCTTCGGCGCTTGGGGCGGTGTCCTTCGCCTCAGGGGCAGCGGCTGCAGGGGCTGGTGTCGCCGTTGCCACCCGGGCGGGATCCCGAACCAGTTCCCGAGAGAGCTCACGGCCTGCCTCCCGACCGCCATCACGGCCAACCTCCTTACGACCGCGGGGGGCGGGGCGGTTGTCCGGCTCGGCATCGGCACGGCCCTTGTAGGCCGGCGTGCCGGCTGGGGCAGGCTGCACCAGGCAGATGATCAGCGGCTCCACCTGGAGCTCGCGGCGCAGGCGGCGCTGCAGGCCCAGCTCCACCTCCCGCTGCACACCGACCCAATCCACATCGGGGGCCTTGCCACCGGTGTTGCGGGAGAGCTGGCTCCAGCGGTTCTCAAGCACCCAGGTGATCTCGCGCTCGGCCCAGATCGAGAGCTTGCGGGCATCGGCGGTGGTGACCACGCCGCGGATGTTCACCCGGGGCGGCGCCGCCATCACCCCATCGGTGGTGATCACGGCCAGCAGGGTGATCACACCGTCCTCGGCCAGCTGCTGGCGCTCCTTGAGCACGCGGGCGTCAACGATGCCGTTGCGGGAAGCATCGAGCAATTCAATGCCGGCCTTCACCGGATCCCCCTTGCGAATCGAATCGGGGGTGAGTTCCACCACATCGCCGTTGTCGATGATCAGAGTGTGGTCGGCCGGTATCCCCATCGACTGGGCGGTCTTGGCGTGAGCCACGAGCATGCGGTGCTCGCCATGCACGGGCACAAAGAACTTGGGCCGCGCCAGGGCCAGCATCAACTTGTGGTCCTCCTGGAAGCTGTGACCAGACACGTGGATGCCTTCCCCCTTGCCGTAAACCACCTTGGCGCCGAGCATCATCAGCCGGTCGATGGTGTTCACCACGGAAATTGTGTTGCCCGGAATCGGGCTGGCGGAGAAGATGATCGTGTCGCTGTTCTTGACCTGCACCTGGGGATGTTCGCCGCGGGAGATGCGGCTCAGGGCCGCCAGCGGCTCCCCTTGGCTACCGGTCATCAGCAGCAGGGTTTCGCGATCGGGCAGATCGCGGATCTGCTTGATCGGCACAAACAAGTCGTCCGGGGCACGCATATAGCCCAATTCGCGCGCTTTGGCGATCACATTGAGCATGGAACGACCCAGCAGGCCCACCTTGCGGCCGTTCTTGAGTGCCAACTCGAGAATCATCGAGACCCGATGGATCGAGCTGGCGAAGGTGGTGATTATGACCCGACCCTCAGCCTGGGAGATATGGCGATCCAGATGGGGGAACACCGAACGCTCCGGCGGACAGAAGCCCGGCAGCTCAGCGTTGGTGGAGTCGGAAAACAGACACAGCACACCCCGCTCGCCGTAATGGGCAAGACGGGCGATGTCGAAGTGCTCGCCGTCCACAGGAGTGTGGTCGAACTTGAAGTCACCGGTGAAAACGATCACGCCAGCCGGAGTTGTGATCGCCAGCGTGTAGCTGTCGGCCATCGAGTGGGTGTTGCGGATGAACTCCACCGAAAAATGCTGACCCACCTTCACCACCTCGCGGGGGGAGACGGTCTGCAGGATGGTGCGATCCATCACCCCCGCTTCCTCCATCTTCCCGGTGAGAATCGAGAGGGCGAGGCGGGGCCCGTAGATGATCGGAATATTGAAGTTCTTGAGGTGGTGGGGAATGCCACCGATGTGATCTTCGTGCCCGTGGGTCACGATCATGCCGCGGATCCGCTTCTGGTTCTCGCGCAGGTAGCTGGTGTCGGGCAGCACCACATTCACGCCGTGCATGCCATCGCTGGGGAAGGCCAGGCCGGCATCCACCAGCATCAGGTCATCGCCGTACTCAAAGACGCAGGTGTTCTTGCCGATTTCATGCAGGCCGCCGAGGGGGATCACCCGAAGGGCGGGCTGGCCTTTGGCTTGGCCGTTGTTACCGGGCTGGGATCCGTTCAAATTGCTCATTTAGGAACCAGAGAGTGAAAAACTTGATCTGAACTGGTGCTGGATTGGGATCGGACCCGTTCGGGCTGGCTGAGGGGGACCGATGGTGAGGGACTGGCGAGGATCGCCGGGCCCGTTGGGAGCCGTGGCGTCAGGTGGGACGCAGGGCAGCCAGGATTGAAGAGAGGCGTTCACGCACGGTGCTATCAGCGGCGACGAGGGGAAGACGGGGGGCACCCACCGGCCAGCCGCCGAGTTCCAGGGCGGCCTTCACGGGGATGGGATTGGAGGTGCAGAAGAGGGCCTGGAGCAGGGGCAACAGGGCTTCGTGCCGGGCCAGAGCCAGGGTGTGATCGCCGGCCAGGAAGGCCTGGATCAATTCGCGGATCTGCGGTCCAGCCACATGGCTGGCCACACTCACCACGCCCACGGCGCCCACGGCCAGCATCGGCAGGGTGAGGGCGTCATCGCCGCTGTAGATCGCCAGCCGCTCACCTCCGCAAAGCAGGCGCAGGCGGCTCACTTCCTCGGTGGTGCCGCTGGCGGCCTTGTAGGCCACCACATTGGGCAGATCCAGCAGGCGGGCCGTGGTCTCCGGCGCCAGGCTGCAACCGGTACGGCCGGGAATGTTGTAGAGCATCAAAGGCAGACCAGGGGCAGCCGCGGCGACGGCCCGGAAATGGGCCTCCAGACCTTCCTGGGGGGGGCGGTTGTAATAAGGCACCACCACCAAGGCGCCATCGGCGCCGAGGGCGGCCGCCTCGGCCGTGGCCTCCACGGCTTCGGCGGTGCAGTTGCTGCCGCTACCAGCCAGCAGGGCAGCCCGATCGCCCACCGCCTCCTTCACGGCGGCGAAGAGGGCGTGCTGCTCGGCCCAGCTCAGGGTGGGGGATTCGCCGGTGGTGCCACAGAGCACGAGGCCATCGGAGCCCTGCCGCACCAGGTGGTCGGCCAAGCGGGCGGCCAGATCGAGATTCACCGAGCCGTCCGGAGCGAAGGGGGTGACCATCGCGGTGACGATGCGGCCGAAAGGCGCCTCGGCACTGGGCGCCGTGCTGATCGCGGTAGGGGAGATGGCGGTCAACCCTCGTCCTCCCCGCAGAGCAGTTCGGCGATCTGAATCGCGTTGAGAGCAGCCCCCTTGCGGATCTGATCGCCGCAGAGCCAGAGCTCCAGGGCGTTGGGTTCACTGAGATCCTGACGAATGCGGCCCACCGCCACCGGATCGCGGCCGGTCACATCGGTGGGCATCGGGAAGCGGTTGGCGCCGAAGTCCTCGATCAGTTCCACGCCGGGGGCCACCGCCAGCAGAGCCCGGGCCTCCTCCACCGGGAAGGGTTCGCTGAATTCGATGTTCACCGCTTCGGAATGGGCCCGCAGCACCGGCACCCGCACGCAGGTGGCCGAGAGGCGCAGATCCGGCAGTTCCATGATCTTGCGGGTCTCGTTGAGCATCTTCAACTCCTCCTCGCAGTAGCCACTCGGCTCGAGCGGCGAATTGTGAAGAAAAAGATTGAAGGCCAAGGAATGGGGCAGCACACTGCTCACCGGCTCCCCGCCATCCAGCACGGTGCGGCTCAGCTGGCGCAGCTCCTCCATCGCCCGGGCGCCGGCGCCGCTGGCCGATTGGTAGGTGCTGATCACCACCCGCCGGATCGGCCGCCGGGCCGCCAGAGGCGCCAGGGCCACGGTGAGCAGGATCGTGGTGCAGTTGGGGTTGGCGATCACGCCGCGGTGGCGGAAAGCCGCTTCGGGGTTCACCTCAGGCACCACCAGAGGGACGTCGGGATCCAGCCGAAAAGCACTGGAGTTGTCGATCAGCACGGCCCCGGCGGCCACCGCTTCGGGGGCCCAGGCCCGCGACACCGATCCCCCGGCCGAGGCGAGCACCAGATCCACCCCCGTGAAACAGCCGGCCTGCACCGGTTGCACCGTGAGACTTTCGCCCTGCCAAGACAGCTCCTGACCGGCCGAGCGGGGAGACGCCAGGGGCAGCAGCTCAGCAACAGGAAAGCGGCGCTCCTCCAGCAGGGCGAGGAGCTCCTGGCCCACGGCCCCGGTGGCGCCGAGCACGGCGACCCGCAGGGGACGGCGGGGAAGTTTGGTTCCGGGGCTCTGGAGGGCGGAAGGAGATGGGGCTGTCAACGGACCTGAAATGGATAAAGAAAAAGCGGTGAGGTTGGAGGGCTCGGGAGGTGGGGCCAGCGATGGTGCGGGGTTGAACTGGCTGGCTCAGCTGCCGCTCCTGTGCTGAATGCAATGAGGGGGAGGGCGGGAGCTCTGCGAACTGCCGAGCTGGGGTTGGCGGAAACGAACGGTGGGTTGGGTTTGGCGAGCTCTGAGGGAGGGATCGGGTGGTGTTTGTGGAGGAAGCCGGACTCGGCGGGAGCCTGGAGAAAACTCAGAGCAGATGCCCTGATGGAACCCTGGGGACCTCGGATGACTTGCACCGAGCAGGAATGCGGCTGAAACCGCACCCTTTGAAAGAGCTCCGCCCCGAAACAGATCGGCAGCGGATGGGGATATCGACTCGCCTGTGCGTCGAAGCCACAATACGCTGCCTGGTGCCGAATCGGCCACTTTCTAGGATTGTGGATTGCTCCGCCGATCGGCCCCCGTTCATGAGTCCTGCCGCCAGCCCCGCTCCCGCCGCCTCGGCCGCCAGCCCGACCGGCGCAGGTCTGAAGGTGAGCACCCAGCCGCGCCCGAACAGCCGCCTGGCGGTTGAGGTGGCGGTGCCGGGCGGCCGCTGCCGCAGCAGCTACGACCAGGCCCTGGAACAACTGAGCCGCAGCGTGAAGCTGCCCGGATTCCGCAAAGGGAAGGTGCCCCGAGCGGTACTTCTGCAGCAGATCGGCCCCCTGCGGGTTCGGGCCACCGCCTTGGAGGAACTGGTGGACAGTGTGTTGCGCGAAGCCCTGGAGCAGGAGAAGATCGCTGCCCTGAGCCGCCCGGTTCTGGAAGGGGGTTTCGAGGCGGTGCTGGAACGGTTCGAGCCCGACAGCGACCTCAGCATCACCCTCGAGCTCGATGTGGAACCCACCCCTACCTTAAAGGCCACCAAGGGGCTGAAGGTTGAGGCCGAGGCGGTGACTTACGACCCGGCCCGGGTGGATGAGCTGCTGGAACAGTCCCGCCGCCAGCTCGCCACCCTGGTGCCCGTGGAGGGGCGCCCCGCCGCCAGCGGGGACGTGGCCCGCATCGCCTTCAGCGGCAGCTTCACCGACACCGGTGCCGCGATCGAGGGCGGCAGCAGCGACGGCATGGAGGTGGAGTTGGAGGAGGGCCGCATGATCCCCGGCTTCGTGGAGGGAATCCTGGGCCTGGCCGCGGGCGAGACCCGCACCGTGAGCTGCACCTTCCCCGAGTCCTACCCCCAGGAGGACGCCGCCGGGCGCGCAGCATCCTTTGACATCACCCTGCTGGACCTCAAGAGCCGCGAACTGCCCGCCCTCGACGACGCCTTCGCCCAACAGGCCAGCGACCAGCCCACCTTGGCCGAGCTGCGAGCTGACCTGGAAGCCCGCCTGAAGGAGGACGCCGAGCGGCGCCACCGCGGCAACCGCCATGAGGCCCTGCTCGAGGCGCTGGTTGAGCAGCTGGAGGTGGAACTGCCCGAAACCCTGGTGCAGGAAGAAGTGCGCGCCCTGATCGAGCAGACCGCCGGCCAGATCGCCCAGCAGGGCATGGATGTGAAGAAGCTCTTCACACCGGATCTGGTGCGCAGCCTGGTGGACACATCAAGGCCGGAAGCGGAGCAGCGCCTGCGCCGCAACCTGGCCCTGCGGGCCCTGGCGACCGCCGAAAAGATCGAGTTGGCCGAAAAGGATCTGGAAGCCAAGCTGCGGGAGGTGAGCCGCGGCCTGAGCGACGGCAACCGCATCGATCCGGCCCGCCTGCGGGCCGCCGTGGCCGACGACCTGCTGCGCGAGGCACTGCTGGAGTGGCTGGAGGCCAACAGCACGGTCACGGAAAAGGCGCCGGCCGCGCCTGAGGATGCGGATGCTGAAGCCTCCGGCGACAGCCCGGCGAAGGCGGCCAAGGGCGATCAGGCAGGCAAGGAGATGGCCACCAAGAAGGAGGCCGGCGCGAAGCCCGCCAAGGCCGATAAGAAAGGCGCCGACTGAACCGGCGGCTCCGACCGCCGGAAAGGGGAAGCCGCCCCAGCGGCGTAGCCCATAGATTGATTTGAGGTCCTGCCCTGCGAGTCTCCGCCGCGTGATCCATCCCCGCACCGACGACCGAACCCCCATCGCGAGCCCGCTGGATGCCAGTGGGATTGTGTCGACCGAGGAAATCGGTGGACTCCGCCACCACCCGGTCCACAGCCGCTGGCCCGGATCGCGGCCCTGGAACAGCCTCACCCCAGCGCCCGTGGCAAACCCGGGTGTACTGCCCACCGTGGTGGAGCAATCTGGCCGGGGCGACCGCGCCTTCGATATCTACTCCCGCCTGCTGAGGGAGCGGATCATCTTTATGGGCACTGGCATCGACGACCAGGTGGCCGATTCCCTGGTGGCCCAGCTCCTTTTCCTAGAAGCCGAGGATCCCGAGAAGGACATCCAGATCTACATCAACTCCCCCGGCGGTTCGGTGACAGCGGGCCTGGCCATCTACGACACGATGCAGCAGGTGGCCCCCGACGTGGTGACCATCTGCTACGGGCTTGCCGCCAGCATGGGCGCGTTCCTCCTGTCGGGCGGCACCAAGGGCAAGCGCCTGGCCCTGCCCAATGCCCGAATCATGATCCACCAGCCGCTCGGAGGCGCCCAGGGCCAGGCCGTGGACATCGAGATCCAGGCCCGCGAAATCCTCTTTCTCAAGGACACCCTCAACGGGTTGATGGCCGAACACACCGGCCAGCCGCTGGAAAAGATCGCCGAGGACACCGACCGCGACTACTTCCTTTCCCCCGCTGAGGCGGTTGAATACGGTCTGATCGATCGCGTGGTCGACGACTCGGCCTCCTGATCGGACCAGCGATCTCGGGGCTCTGCATTCGGAGCCCGCTGGTGACCCGCCTGGGTGACTTTCTTAAGGAACCGCTGACGAACCCTCGCTTCCAGGTGATCCTGAAGGCATGGGTGGCTCCCCCTCCCGAAGCCCACACCCTCCAAGGCTGACCCTCCTCCTCTCCTAGCCATCCCGGTCAGCCACCGCCCGTCACCGCTCCCGTCGCCTGATGCCGAAGTTCGATGCCCACCTGAAGTGCTCCTTCTGCGGCAAGTCGCAGGACCAGGTGCGCAAGCTGATCGCCGGCCCAGGGGTGTATATCTGCGACGAGTGCATCGATCTCTGCAACGAGATCCTCGATGAGGAGCTGGTCGAAGGCCATGGCCATCCGGCCGGCCGGCCCGCCCCGGAAACGAACCGCAAAGGGGCCAGCAAAAAACAGGGCAAACCGGCCCCAACCCTGGCCCAGGTGCCCAAGCCCCAGGAGATCCGCGGCTTTCTCGATGCCCAAGTGGTGGGCCAGGAGGACGCCAAGAAGGTGCTGGCGGTGGCCGTTTACAACCACTACAAGCGCCTGGCCTGGCAGGGCGATGGCAAGGGCGAGACCGACCGCTGCGCCACCCGCCTGCATAAATCCAACATCCTCCTGATCGGCCCCACCGGCTGCGGCAAGACCCTGTTGGCCCAGTCGCTGGCAGAGATGCTGGATGTGCCCTTCGCCGTGGCGGATGCCACCACCCTCACCGAGGCGGGCTACGTGGGCGAGGACGTGGAGAACATCCTGCTGCGGCTGCTTCAGAAATCAGACATGGATGTGGAGCAAGCCCAGCGGGGGATCATCTACATCGATGAGATCGACAAGATCGCCCGCAAGAGCGAGAACCCCTCGATCACCCGCGATGTGTCGGGCGAGGGGGTGCAGCAGGCGCTGCTGAAACTGCTGGAGGGCACCGTGGCCAACGTGCCTCCCCAGGGGGGCCGTAAGCACCCTTACCAGGACTGCATCCAGATCGACACCAGCCAGATCCTGTTCATCTGCGGCGGCGCCTTCGTGGGCCTCGAGGATTTGATCCAGCGGCGCATGGGCCGCAATGCGATCGGCTTCCTGCCCGAGGGCGGCCAGAGCCGTCCCCGCCACGGCAAGGAGCGTCAGGCCGCAGAAGCCCTGCGCCACCTCGAACCCGACGACCTGGTGCGCTACGGCCTGATCCCGGAATTCATCGGCCGGCTGCCCGTCACCGCCGTGCTCGAGCCCCTCGATGAGCGGGCCCTTGAGGCGATCCTCACCGAACCGCGCGATGCCCTGGTGAAGCAGTTCCAGACCCTCCTCAGCATGGACAACGTGCGCCTGGAGTTCGAGCCCGGCGCCGTCGAGGCGATCGCCACCGAGGCCCACCGCCGCAAGACCGGCGCCCGCGCCCTGCGGGGCATCGTGGAGGAGCTGATGCTTGATGTGATGTACGACCTCCCCTCCCGCCGCGACGTGAAGAGCTTCACGATCACGCGGGAACTGGTGGAGCAGCGCAGCCGCGCCCAGGTGGTGCCCCTGGGCGGCGGCGAGCGAGAGGAGCAGGCGAGCGCCTGAGTTCTGGGCCCAATCCGGGAACCTCAGGAGAAACCCGAGCCGTGGTGAACCACGGGAGGGCCCGTTCTCGACCTGGCCCCATGGGCCTTCGTTGAGACGCAGCACCTCTGCCGGGACTGGGGCGCTGGGGTGGTGCAATCCCCACCAGCACTGGGGGGGCACAGGAGCCGGGGTCGGGGCGATGCTGGAAAGACCACGACTCCCCGGAGCCCACCCCAGCCTTGGCCCTCGCCGACCACCTTCAGGCCCCCCGCCAACACGGCCTGTTCAACCACCACGGCATCGACCTGGGCGACGGCACGGTGGCCCACTACCTAGAGGGCCGCGCCATCCTGCGCAGTCCGCTGGAGGAGTTCAGCCGCAGCCAACCGATCACGGTGGTGGAGTACCCGGAGGAGGAGGTCTCAGCGCCGGGGGTCACCGTGCGGCGGGCGATGGGCCGCCTGGGCGAGCAGAACTACAACCTGCTGTTCAACAACTGCGAGCACTTCGCCCACTGGTGCAAGACCGGCCGCCACCGCAGCAACCAGGTGGAGGGCTGGCTCCACACCGGCAGCCTCGGCGCCCTGGCCTTCGGCCAGTTCGTGCCGGCGGCCCTGCTCACCGGCGTGCGGATGCTGCTGCGGCAGGGCATCACCGTGGAGCCGGAACAGCTGGAAAAAGGCCGCGACCTGGCCCTCAAAAGCCTTGAACAGCTCGATGGCCTGCGGGCCAAGCTGCAGGGGAAGCTGGAGGAGGAGCTCGCCAAGGCCGAGCTGCGCTGGGGCAGCAACGAGCAACCCGGTGATCAGTTCATACAGCTGCGGCTCGCCGCCCAAAAGCTGGCGGACCAGCTCAGCCAGGTGGAGGAGCTGGAGGCGAGGTTGGAGGGAATGCTCGGGCGCAGGGAAGCCGCCGGCTCAACACCGCTATCCCTGCCATCGCGGCGGGAACCGGAAGTTTGAAAAGCTCACCCGGCCCGGATCTCGAAAACGGCTGCCTAAGCACAGGGGCGAGATCAACGGCGGCCCTGCAAACAACCGCACCAGGAAAGAAACATTCTAATCAGCTTCGACGTGCCCGTAAAGACGCGAACAACAGCATTGGGCTGAAGCGTGGCATCGCTATCCGGATTGCAACCAGGATTCCAAAGATAGGCAATCAGAATTTGGCGTAAATCCTCAACAATCGAGCCCATGACCCTGAGGCCATGCGGGAATGTATCGGAGCGAGCCAATAAAACCATTTTATATTCAAGGCCGGCATACAGCTTACGAAGCCGGACCTCCCACAAAGCCGCTACGGATTTCACTTTAATTGCTGACTGTGTGAGACGGGATGTAATGGAGTCGCGATGAACGCGATACAGAGTTAGCTGCTCGGGCAGATAAAGAAACCGACCCTTTCCCGCCAGCAAGGACCAACAGAGCCAGTCGTCAACACCTTGCTTGCCCACAAAAGAAAAGGGCACCTGATTGAGCACGTCCGCTCGCATCAACGAGGACGAGATACAAATTCTATTGCGGACAAGATAATCCTTCTGATGGCGAAACCAATAGGGGCTCTCAGGACTACCCGAAAAGGCGGCTTCGTAGAAAGCTGCCTGATCAAGATCGCCGATCACCTCCACCGCGGTATGACACATCACAATCTCGGGATAGCGCTCAAACGCCTCTAGCTGCCGTTCCAGCTTCCTGGGAGCATACAGATCATCGGCATCCAGGAAAGCAATGTACTCACCTGAAGCATGGGCCACCCCGAGGGCACGGGTGATGCTAGAACCATAGTTTTGGTTGCCCGGATGCGATAAAAGCATCAGGTGCGGATAGCGGCTTTCCCGGAGTTCGTGCAACAATTCCCAGGTTCGGTCGGAAGACCCGTCATCAACGAGAATCACCTCCTGCGCAGGTCTGGTCTGAGCCGCAACCGATGCCAGGGTTTCAGCGATGGTGGCTTGGCAGTTAAAACAAGGAATAATGACGGACACCGAGCCAAGCTTCATGTCGTGATCAATCACTTGCTCGATTCAACCACGCGATCTATGAAAAGTCAAAACTTGGCCCTTCAGAAAATGGGCCAGGAACGTCTTGATTGATCAACTCCAAGAGGCCAAGAACCTCGCAGGAGACGTGCACAGTCTGCAGATCGGGCCAAGCTCCGCAGAGCAGCGACCGAAACGAGCTGATCAGGACCTGAAACCCCAGCGATTACCCAGACGTCCTGCAGACCTTTTTTGCCTACGGAATCGCAGACCCTGGTCAATCAGCGAACCAATGATCCGTGGCTCTACGCGAGGATGGCCTGATGACCCCCGCCTACCAACCCCTCCACCATAAATACCGCCCCCAGCGGCTCTCGGAGCTGGTGGGCCAGGAGGCCATCGCCGCCACCCTGGGCAACGCCCTGCGCACCGGGCGGATCGCACCTGCCTATCTTTTCAGCGGCCCCCGCGGCACCGGCAAGACCTCCAGCGCCCGCATCCTGGCCCGCTCGCTCAACTGCGTGGCCAGCGAGGGGCCCACGCCCGAGCCCTGCGGCACCTGTGAGCTCTGCACCTCGATCGCCGCTGGCAACGCCCTCGACGTGATCGAGATCGATGCCGCCTCCAACACCGGTGTCGACAACATCCGCGAGCTGATCGAGCGCTCCCGCTTCGCGCCGGTGCAGGCCCGCTGGAAGGTCTATGTGGTGGACGAGTGCCACATGCTCTCGACTGCAGCGTTCAACGCCCTGCTCAAGACCCTGGAGGAGCCCCCACCGCGGGTGGTGTTCGTGCTGGCCACCACCGATCCCCAGCGGGTGCTGCCCACGATCCTTTCGCGCTGCCAGCGCTTTGATTTCCGCCGCATCCCCCTGGAGGCCCTGGAAAAGCACCTCACCTGGATCGCGGCGCAGGAAGCGATCGGCATCACCCCCGAAGCCCTGCAGGTGGTGGCCCAGCGGGCCCAGGGCGGCCTGCGCGACGCCGAGAGCCTGCTGGATCAGCTCAGCCTGCTGCCGCCACCGATTGAGCCCCTGGCCGTGTGGGAACTCCTGGGGGCCGTGCCTGAACAGGAATTGCTGCTGCTGGCCCGGGCCATGGCCGATGCTGAGCCGTTGGGGGTGATCGAGGCCTGCCGCCAGCTGCTGGAGCGGGGCCGCGAACCCTCCGCCGTGCTGCAGGGCCTGGCCGGATTGCTCCGGGATCTGCTGCTGGCCGGAGTGGCGCCGGATCGCCTGGAGCTCACCAGCGTGTCGCCGGCCCTGCGGCCGGAACTGCCCGCCGTGGCTCGATCGATCGGCAAGGCCCGCCTGCTCCACTGGCAGGCCCAGCTCAAGGGCAGCGAGCAGCAGCTGCGCCACAGCGTGCAGCCGAGGCTCTGGCTGGAGGTGCTGCTATTGGGGTTGCTGGCCGAACCCGCGGCAGGGGCCGAACCCAGCCGAGGCGCCGGAGTTGCGGCAGCCCAGGGACGGGAAGCCGCTGGAGCCCACTCCCCAGGGATGGCACCCCAACCGGCGCCGACCCCGGTGGCTCCCCAGGCCACGGAAACCAGAGCGGCTTCAACGGCCACCCCAGAGCCGCGACCCGCTCCGGCATTAGCCAGCGATCGCGGCGGCGGGATCAGACCGGAACCACCCCCCACACCCCAGGGTTCCCCGGGCAGCCCGATTCCCGAACCTGCCGCGGCCCCGGCCCCTCAGAACCTGGGCGAACTCTGGCAGCAGATCCTGGCGGGCCTGGAGCTGCCCTCCACCCGGATGCTGCTCTCCCAGCAGGCCCATCTGCATCGCCTCGACGATCGCCGTGCCGTGGTGCGGGTATCCGGTAACTGGATCGCGATGGTGCAGAGCCGGCTTCCCCTGCTGGAAGGTGCCCTGGCCAGGGCCCTCGGCAGCCCCAGGCAGGTGACGCTGGAAGCTGGCGATGCAGCCCCTCCGGCTGGCCCAACCCCGGCTCAGGCGCCTGAACGGCCACCGGTCGTCGAGGCGGCAACGGCGCCTCAAGCTCCGGCTGGATCGGGCGCGTCCCCGGCCGCCATCGACGCAGGTGCGGCAGGCGAGCCGCAGGTCGGCCAGCAATCGGCCAAACCCGTGCCCTCCCCAGTCCCGGCGGCGCCGGAGACGGGAGCCGCCCCGGCGGAGCCGGTGGGAAGTCCTGGGGAGCCGGAAGCTCCAGCACCAGCACCCCCAGGGAAGCCAGCCTTCCATGAACCTTCAAAACTGGATCAGAGAGCCCGCCAACTGGCTGACTTCTTCAATGGCGACGTGGTCGACGTTTCACCCGATCCCTGAACCGACCGTGAGCAGCCTCCGCCTGGAGGATCGCCACAACGGCGAACCGATTCAGGGACCCTCGGCCGCCAGGGGAGCGATCCCATCGGAGTCGATGTTCTCCTCAAGAGTGCCGACCAGAAGGTCCTCCTCCTGCTCCACCTCAGCAGCCCCGTGCGACGTCTTCGCCCACACAAGGTTCTTGGGCAGCAGGGCCATCTTCAACGCCACCCACGGGATCACCACGAACCAGTGCATCAGGTAGCCCATCGCTAAGGCGATATTGGCCGGGGTGGGTTTAGGCAGTGGTGGGCCTTCGGCGGGGCGCTGGCAGCCGGCACGAATGGAAAAGCCTGTGAGGCCCAGGGCCACCAGCGAAAAGGGCCACATGGCGGGCGGGGTGCCTGTGACCAGGGCGCCGGTGAGATCGGCCACCGCCATCACCGGCAGTCCGTACTGGAGCACGAAGAAAGCCGCCAGGTCGCGCTTCTGGGCGCCATTGAGGTCACCAGACACCAGCTGGTCGCCGTAATCGAGAAAGCGTTGCAGGCCCCCTTCGGCCCAGCGCTGCCGCTGGCGCCAGAGGGCCGGTACAGAAAGCACGGCCTCCTCGCTCACGGGCGGATTCCAGAGCACGCCCACGGGCTGGCCAGCCAGCAGGAGGCGGAAGCTCAGGTCGAGGTCGTCGGTGATGGTGGCCTCGTTGAAGCCGCCGGCGGCGTGCACCGCATCGCGGCGTAGCAACTGGCCATTGCCCCGCAGCTCGGCCACGCCGCCGCGGGCCAGGCGGCCCTCCTGGATGAAGGCATCGAAGGCCATCTCCATCGCCTGGACGCGGGTGAGCCAGTTGGCCTCGGCGTTGACTTCGGCCTTGCGCAGTTGCACCGCTGCCCAGCCGCCCGATTCGGCATAGGGGATCAGGCGCTCGAGCAGATCGGGTTGGAGGTCGGCATCGGCGTCGAGCACCAGCAGCCAGCGGCCCTGAAGTTGCTGCAGCACCAGATTCAGCGCCCCGGATTTGCCGCCGCCGGCATCGCGGCTGCGGCGCAGCACCCGCAGCTGGGGATGGAGGGCCCTGAGCTCGGCCAGGCGCTGGGGGGTGCGGTCTTCGCTGCCATCGTCGATCACCCACAGGCGCAGCTGCTCGGTGGGCCAGCGCAGCCCCAGCAACCGCTCCACCAGCCGGCCGATCACCGCTTCCTCATCGCGGGCGGCCACCACCACATCCACGGCCGGCGGCGGCCCCTCCAATGCGGCCGTGGTGAACGCAGGGGCCCCCTGCGGCCTCAAGAACACCGTGCGCACCACGTAAACACCCAGCAACCCCGCCAAGCCAAGAGGCGGCAGCAACCTGGCGAGTGGGCCCAGCCCATGAGGGAGGCCCCCCACCACCCCACAGGCCAACAAGAAAAGGGCGGCCTTGGGGCGGCGGCGATTGTTGGAGCTGCCCCCTCCCATGCCATCGACAAAGCTTGAGCAACTTTAAAGCTCTCCCGCCGGCAGAGGAGAAGGATCCTCTCCATCCAGGCATCAGGGCCATCCATCCAGGCAGGCGCTGAACCTGCCAAAACGGAGCCAGGAAGGACTCTGGCAGCAGGTGATGGGGCCTGGAATGGGGTTCGGCAAAGGTCTTTCCCCCCTCGATCAGCCCCCGCCCTGAAGGGCTGATCCGATCGCCTCCAGGGGCTGCAGCGCCGTGCCTGGGTAGTAGTGCTGCAAGATCCGGTCGCTGCTCCAGCCGCGGCGGGCCAGGTCGATCGCGCCGGCCTGGGAAAGTCCGGCCCCATGGCCGAAGCCTCCGCCCTCCAGGCGCCAGACTCCCTCTCCAGCCGGCGTGAGGGTGAACAAGGTGCTGGGCAACTCCCGCAAGGTGCGGCGGATCGCATCACGCCGCAGCACCACCCGGCCCGCGCTGCCACCGATCTCAAGGTCCACCACCCGGCCGCTGGCCCCGCGCTCGAGCACCCGGATGCTGCCCACTGCCCCCACGGCGGTTCCCCGGGCCGCCAGCGCCTCGGCGAGGCGGCCGGCCGTGAGCTGCCGCTGCCAGCGGAAGCGGGGATGGTCGGCTCCATAGGCCCCGCCATCGCCCTGTAACAACAACGGCAGGGCCTTTGCTGCCAGGGGGAGGGGCCAGCGAAGGGCCGCGGCGGGCGGCGCGTCCACAAAAGGACGCAGATAAGACACTGGCTCCACGTCCCAGGCCTCCTCCAGACCCGCCGCCACGCCACCGTTACTGGCGTGATAAACCGCCTGAATGGGCCCTCCGGCGGCGGTGAGCACCTGGCCTCGGGTCGCCACGATCGCCGCCCGCACCGAGGCGCTGGCCTGGCCGGGGTCGCTGTATACCTGGCATTGGGTGTCGGCGCAGAGGTGGTAGCCATCCACGCCGTAGCGGATGAGGTTCTTCACGGCCCAGGTACGAGCCAGCACCGCCTGGGCGGCCAGGGCGGCCGGCGGGGAGCCGGCCCCGATCTCATGGGGCACCACCCCCTCGAGGTAGCGCTCCAGGGGCACCTCCTCCAGCAGGGTCCAACCGCCGTGGGCATCGGACTGGAGGCGGAAGGGTCCGCCGTAGCGACCGTCCTGCCAGAGGAGTCCGGCAGGGGCCTCGATCCGAATCGGCCCCTGCAGCACCACCGCACCCTCAGCACGACGCAGTTCCAGCATCAGGCGCCGGCTCTCGCGACGCTCCACCAGGCGGGTGGAGAGATCAGACGGAGCCGGGCTGTCCGGCGCGGCCCACACCTCCCACTCCGCCGGCCGGGCGATCCGGGGTTGGGCACCGGCGGCCGCCCAGCGGCGGGCCGCCGCCTCGGCGCTCTCGTAACTGGCGAAGGGCCCTAACACCCGACGCCGCAGCGTGAAGGGCTGGGGCAGGGGCAGCCAGCGCCAGTGCAGCGTGAAGGCCGGCGCCATGAAGCGCTGGCCGGCCCCATCCACCAGGCTGAGCTCCCCGGTGGCGGCACGGAGCCGCAGCGGTGCAGCAGGGGGCTCGGGAGAAGAATTGCCATCGCGGGGCCCCAAACGGGATGCCAGCGCCACCCAGAGCACGGGGTTGCCGGCCTGAACGGCTGGCGGTGGCGGCACGGACCAGTTGAGAGGAGCCGGCTCCACCGAACCACTGCCGGAAGGCAGAGGTGGCGGCATCACCGTTGGAAGGGGAGCGCGATCCGAAGCCTGGCAGCCACCGTTCAGCAACAGCACCAGCCCCAGCAGCCAGCGAAGCGACCTTTGCCCTGGCACGGTGGCAGACGGGCTGGGACGGGATGGGTGGCAGCGGGCCATCGGATGGGACTTGGAGAAGGGTTCTGTCACGTCGTACTCTGCTTGTTTGTGCCTGCGCCGATCGCAATGCCGAAGCTCAAGACCCGCAAAGCGGCCGCCAAGCGGTTCAAGGTGACCGGCAGCGGCAAGTTCGTGCGCCGGCACGCCTTCCGCAACCACCTGCTCGACCACAAAAGCCCCAAGCGCAAGCGCTGGCTCGGCACCATGGCGGTCGTCGACGAGCGCGACGCCGACAATGTGGCCCTGATGATGCCTTACGCCTGAGAAGCGATCCCTGATCGTCTCCCCGCCGGGATCCTGAGGCGCTGAAACCGCGCCAGAAAACATCCCCATCCCAGCTTTCCCCAACCCTTCGTTCTGATCCATGGCCCGCGTCAAGAGGGGCAACGTCGCCCGTAAACGCCGCAACAAGATCCTTCGTCTCGCCCGGGGTTTCCAGGGCAGCAACGGCAGCCTCTTTCGCACCGCCAACCAGCGGGTGATGAAGGCGCTGTGCAACGCCTACCGCGACCGTCGCCGCCGCAAGCGCGACTTCCGCCGCCTCTGGATCGCCCGCATCAACGCAGCGGCCCGGCTCAATGGCACCAGCTACAGCCGCCTGATCGGCGGTCTGAAGAAGGCCGATGTCCGCATCAACCGCAAGATGCTCGCCCAGCTGGCCGTGGCCGACCCCGCCAGCTTCACCACGGTGGTGAGCGCCGCCGGACGCTGAGCGCCGGCATCCCATGCAGGAACTGCTTCCCCAGGCCTATCTGATCGGCCTGATCGTGCTGCTAGGCGCCGCTGCCGTGCTCGTGGGCCGGCAGATCCTGCGGGTCCGTAAGGACGAACAGGCCTTCGCCCGTCTCGGCTCCGCTGGTCCAGGTGGTGCTCCACCGAACGATTCGGTTGGCCTCTATGAGCTGGCCTCCGTGCAGCTGCGCAAACGGCTCTACGGCCAGGCGGTGGACAATCTCAAGCTGGCCCTGCGCAAGGCCCAAGCCGAAAAGGCGCCTGATGAGGCCAGGGCCTTGATCGAAAATGCCTACGGTTTCGCCCTGGCAGCCGAGAGCAAGTTCCCCGAAGCGATTCGCCACTACCGGAGCGCCCTGCAGATCAAGCCCGACTATCCGGTAGCCCTCAACAACCTGGCCTACGCCCTGGGGAAACTGGGGGAACCACAGGAGGCCCGGGACGCCTACGCGAGGGTGCTTGATCTTGAACCGGCCAACAGCACGGCCCGCAAGGGCATCAAAACCATGGAACGGCGTGTGGGTGACCCAACCAAAGCCGCCCCTAAAGGCAAAGAAGTGCCATCCGCCACCAGCGGCAAGCGAGGGGGCAAGGGCATCAACAAGGGCGGTTAAAAGGCCTGCTGCAGCATCGGTTCAACAGCAACCCAGGCCCTGAGCGTCTGCTTGCTGCGAGCCATGATGCAGTCCGTCGATGAGGCGCCCCAAGCCAGGGTTCCTCTCACCACAGGCCGCGAATCGGTTCTGCCTGCGGGCCCGTGTCGGAGGCCAGCTTCTGGGAACCGGGAACCGGCAACAACTGCAGGCGTCCCCCCATCATGGTCAGCCGATCGGCATTCCAGCCCGAAAGGCTCAAACCCTGCAGCCCCTGAAAGGTTCCGCCGGTGCCCAGATCCGCCCCTGGAGCCTCCCCGAGAACCAGCAGATCCAGCTGATCCGAATTGGCGTTGAGATTGCCCTGCACCGGGGAGGCGACACCGCCGATGGTGATCGTGCCCCGCATCACCACCATCTGACCCGCTGAACTGGTGGAGGCGAGCGACAAACTCACGGGCACCGGCACACCACCGTCGAACGGCGTGTAGCTGCCATTCCAGAGGCGGGGAATCTCGATGGCGATCAGGCCGGCGCGGGCGATCGGATCGAAGGTTTCCACCGGCGAGGATTCGATCAGCAGGGCTCCTGAATCCCGAGCAGGGGAACCAAGGCGGCTGGAGGGGGGCACCACGGGCGCATAGGCATCGCTCGGCAGGGGCGAGAGGGCCAGCAGCATGGGCAGAGCCGTGGGTACGAGCAGCAGCGGCATGGCTTCGAATCACGGGGCCAGACCGCAGACTAAGGGTGCTGAGCGCCCCGCGTCCTCCGGTCTTGAACTCTTCCGCTCCCCTTCCCAGCGCAGCGCCCATTCCTGCGGCTCCGACACCCCTCGGCGCGAGCTCGCCAGCCACCACCGTGGCCAACGAGCCACCGCTCCAGATCGGCGGCCGGAGCTTCCGCAGCCGCCTGATGACGGGCACCGGCAAATACCCCTCTCTGGAGGTGATGCAGGCCAGCCTGGCCGCGAGCAGCTGCGAGATCGTGACCGTGGCGGTTCGGCGGGTGCAGAGCCAGGTCGCGGGCCACGGCGGCCTGATGGAGGCGATCGACTGGAGCCGGATCTGGATGCTGCCCAACACCGCCGGCTGCGCCACCGCCGAGGAGGCGATCCGGGTGGCCAGGCTCGGCCGCGAGCTGGCGAAACTCGCCGGCCAGGAGGACAACACCTTTGTGAAGCTGGAGGTGATCCCGGACAGCCGCTACCTGCTGCCGGATCCGATCGGCACCCTGCAGGCGGCCGAGCAACTGGTGAAGGAGGGCTTCACGGTGCTGCCCTACATCAATGCCGACCCCATTCTAGCCCGCCACCTGGAGGAGGCCGGCTGCGCCACGGTGATGCCGCTGGGTTCTCCGATCGGCTCGGGCCAGGGGATCCGCAACGCCGCCAACATCGCCTTGATCATCGAGAACTCGCGGGTGCCGGTGGTGGTGGACGCCGGCATCGGCGTGCCCAGCGAGGCCGCCCAAGCCATGGAGATGGGGGCCGATGCCCTGTTGATCAATAGCGCCATCGCCCTGGCGGATGATCCTGCCGCGATGGCGCGTGCCATGGCCCTGGCCTGCGAGGCCGGGCGAATCGCCTTCCGGGCCGGGCGGCTGCCGGTCCGGGCGGAGGCCAGCGCCAGCTCCCCCCACGAGGGGCGGCTGGGGGCGGCTGTCTCGGGCGCAGGAGTGTGAAGCGTCTGTGACAGATCCGAGGCGGATGGAAGGGGGCCCGGAAACCCTCCATAAGGTTTCCCGAACCCCATCCGTTCCGCCATGCAGGTCACCGAAGAAGACGGCGGCAAGCTGAATGCCTTCGCCCGCGAACCCCGCATGGTGGTGATGGAGAAGGGAGAAGCCAACGGGCCGAGCCGCCTGCTGCTGATCGGCGGCGTGGTCCTGGTGGTGGTGCTGGTGGCCGTGGCCGCAGGGATCAGCTGATCCAGCAAACCCTGCCGAATCCCGCAACACCGGTGGAAAACCAGGTGGAGCCAGGGAAACGCCCTGTGCCTGCGGCGACCTGCGAAGCGTGCCTGGCCGAAACGGCGACCTTCCGAAGGGGCCGAGCCGGAGGCTTGTAGTAGCTTGCCTGCGGGCAATGGCTCGACTAGGAGACAGGGGTGAAGGTTCTCGTTCTCGGCGGCGATGGCTTCTGCGGGTGGCCCTGTGCGGTGAACCTGGCGGACGCCGGTCACGATGTGGTGATCGTTGACAACCTCAGCCGCCGCAAGATCGACATCGATCTGGAGGTGGAATCCCTCACGCCGATCACCACGATCAACGAGCGGCTGCGGGCCTGGGATCAGGTGGGCGCCAAGGCGATGCGCTTTGTGCACCTGGACATCGCCCGCGAGTACGACAGGCTGCTGAGCCTGCTGCGCAGCGAGCAACCGGAGGCGGTCGTGCATTTCGCCGAACAGAGGGCGGCCCCCTATTCGATGAAATCCAGCGCCACCAAGCGCTACACGGTTGACAACAACGTCAACGGCACCCACAACCTGCTGGCCGCCATTGTGGAGAGCGGCCTTGATGTGCACATCGTGCACCTCGGCACCATGGGGGTGTATGGCTACGGCTCCCATCGCGGCGCCACCATTCCCGAGGGCTACCTCACGGTGGAGGTGCCCCAGGCCGATGGCAGTCGTTTCACCGAAAAGATCCTGCACCCCACGGATCCCGGCAGCGTTTATCACATGACCAAAACGCTCGATCAACTGCTATTTTATTACTACAACAAGAACGATTCGATCCGGGTCACCGATCTCCACCAGGGGATTGTCTGGGGTACCAACACGGCCCTCACCGACAAGGATCCCCGTCTCACCAACCGCTTCGATTACGACGGTGACTACGGCACCGTGCTCAATCGCTTTCTGATGCAGGCGGCGATTGGTTATCCCCTCACCGTGCACGGCACCGGCGGCCAGACCCGCGCCTTCATCCACATCCGCGATTCGGTGCGCTGCGTGCAGTTGGCCCTCGAAAATCCACCGACCAGCGGCGAGAAGGTGAAGATTTTCAATCAAATGACCGAGAGCCATCAGGTGGGTCAACTGGCCCAGAAAGTGGCGGACCTCACCGGTGCTGAGATCCGCTTCCAGGCCAACCCTCGCAAGGAGGCGATCGAAAACGATCTGATCGTGGACAACCGCTGCTTCATTGAGCTCGGGCTCCAGCCCACCACCCTCGACGACGGGCTGCTGGCCGAAGTGGTGGACGTGGCCCGCCGCTGGGCCGACCGCTGCGACCGCTCCCGCATCCCCTGCCTTTCCGCCTGGACCAGCCGCCAGGCGGAAGCCCTCCGCACCCACGCCTGACCACACGAACCCTGTGAGGATCGCCTTCTTCACCGAAACCTTCCTGCCAAAGGTTGACGGCATCGTCACACGGCTCACCAAGACCCTGCCCCACTTGGTTGAGGCCGGCGACGAGGTGCTGATCTTCTGCCCGGAAGGAGCCCCCGACAGCCATGCCGGTGCCCAGGTGGTGGGGGTGCCGGCCATGCCCCTTCCCCTCTACCCCGAACTCAAGCTGGCCCTCCCCCGGCCGGCAGTCTCGGAAGCCCTCGAACGGTTCCGGCCCGATCTGGTGCATGTGGTGAACCCGGCGGTGCTGGGTTTGGGGGGCATCTGGCTCGCCAAGACCCGCAACCTGCCCCTGGTGGCCAGCTACCACACCCACCTGCCCAAATACCTGGAGCACTACGGCATGGGCATGCTGGAACCACTGCTCTGGGAGCTGCTCAAGGCCGCCCATAACCAGGCCGAGCTGAACCTCTGCACCTCTACCGCCATGGTGGACGAACTGACCGCGAAGGGGATTGAACACACAGCCCTCTGGCAGCGGGGAGTCGACACCGAATTGTTCCGGCCCGAGCTGGCCAGCCCGGCCATGCGGGAGCGACTCCATGGCGGTCACAGCGACACGGGCAACCTGCTCCTCTACATCGGCCGCCTCTCGGCCGAAAAGCAGATCGAGAGGATCCGCCCTGTGCTGGAGGCCCTGCCGGAAGCCCGCCTGGCCCTGGTAGGCGATGGCCCCCACCGCCAGCAACTGGAGCGGGTGTTCGAGGGAACGGCCACCACCTTCGTGGGCTATCTGAGCGGCGATGCTCTGGCTTCGGCCTACGCCAGTGGCGACGCCTTCGTGTTTCCCTCCAGCACCGAGACCCTGGGCCTGGTGCTGCTGGAGGCCATGGCGGCCGGCTGCCCCGTGGTGGGTGCCAACCGCGGCGGCATCCCCGACATCGTGACCGATGGCGTCAACGGGCGCCTCTACGAACCCGACCAGCCCTCCAGCCTGATCACCGCTGTGCAACGGCTGCTGGGCGACCAGGCCAGCCGCGGCCAGCTGCGCCAGTCGGCCCGCTTCGAGGCTGAACGCTGGGGCTGGGCCGGAGCCACGGCCCAGCTGAGGGGTTACTACCGACAGGTTCTGGAGCAGAGGCCCCTGGCGCTGGCTGCCTGACATCGGTCACCAACAGCCCCGCTGCAGCCTTGCGAGCCCTCCGGAGCAGAGGCAACGCGAAAGTCAACAGCCTCAGGGAGTCCGGGGTGCCGCCTCCCCCGAGTTGCTGCCGGCAGGCGGATGAAACCAGGCCTCCATCATGATCTTCACCATCGGCGCCGCCACGGTGCCGCCGTAACCCCCGGAGTTCTCACCGAAGGCCACGATCACCAGGTTGGGCTTACCGGCCGGGGCATAGCCACCGAACCAGGCATGGTCGGGGCGGGGCGGATCCTCGCCGGTGCCGGTTTTGCCAGCCACCGGCGGCAGGGTGGAGTCGTCGAGGATCTTGGCCGTTCCCTCGGTGACCACCATCCGTAGGCCCTCCCGCAGCACCCTGAGGGTCTCGGGCCTGAGCCCCAGCCAGCGGCGGGGCATTGGACGCTCCACCAGATGGGGCGTCACCAGCCAGCCGCCATTGGCGACCGCGGCGTAGAGCCGGGCCATCTGGATCGGTGTCACGGTCACGGCGCCCTGGCCGATCGCGGAGGTGATCGTATCCACCGAGTTCCAGGGTTCACCGATCACCTTCTTCTTCCAGGCGGGATCCCCCAGCAGGCCGGCACTCTCCTCATCAATGATCTCCACGCCGGTGTGGCTGCCGTAGCCCATGCGGCGGGCTGCCTTGAAGAGCTCATCGGGCCCCACCTTGAGACCCATCAGGTAATAAAAACTGTTGCTGCTCACCGCCAGAGCCTTCTCGAAACCGATGGAGCCATAGGCGCCATGGTCGCTGTAGCACTGACCGTCATAACAAAAGCTGCCCATGGTGGGCAGGGTGGAACCGGGGCTGAACTTGCCCGATTCCAAACCGGCGATGGTGGACACGATCTTGAAGGTGCTGGCCGGAGGAAACGCCTGGAAGGCCCGGTTAAGCATGGGAGCCTGCGGGCGGTTGAGGTCATTCCACTGGGCCGTGGTGGGCCCATTGGCGAACACATTGGGGTCGAAGGTGGGGCGGCTGGCGATGGCCAGAATCGCTCCGGTCTGGGGATCGAGGGCCACGATCGCCCCCTTCGCCACGGTGTCGAGGGCCCGCTCGGCGGCGCGCTGAAGATTGAGATCGATCGTGAGCCGCAGATCACGGCCGGGGCGGGCCGGCTTGTCGCCCAGCACCCGCTGCACCCGGCCGGCGGCATTCACCTCCAGCTGCTGGCCGCCCCATTCGCCCCGAAGGTGGGATTCATAGGTGCGCTCCAGGCCGGTCCGACCGATGCGGTCGCTGAGGCGATAGCCCTTCTCCTTGAGCCTGCTGTACTCCTCCTCGGTGAGATTGCTGGTGTAGCCGATCACATGGGCAGCGAGCTTGCCGTTGGGGTAACTGCGCAGCACGTCGATCGACACCTCCGCCCCAGGCATCGAGCTCGCCTGTTCGCGGAATCGGAGCACCTGCAGGGGTGTGAGGGGCCCCGTCAGGGGCACATGGAAACCATCGTCATCACCCTGATGCAAGCGGCGCTGCAGCTCCAGCTGCTCGGCCGGAATCCCCAACAACCCCGACAACCGATCCCGCAGCGAAGGCCAGAGCCGCTCCTGGGTGAGCCGGGGCTGGTAATAAAGGCGGTAGGTGAGGCGGTTGGTGGCCAGCACCTGGCCGGTGTGATCGAGCAGCCGGCCGCGCACCGGGTCCCGGGGGATCAGCCGGATCCGGTTCTCATCAGCCATGGCCCTGTGTTCCTGGCCATGGAGGAGCTGCAGCCAGGCCAGCCGCAGCACAATGGCCGAGCAGAGAAACAACACCAGGGCCATCAGCAGCCCGGGCTGCCGACCCACACCGGTCTGGCGGACATGGCCGTAGCTGATCAGGGGCATCAGACGAGTCGCCGCTCCAGCTCAGCCAGCCGGGCGGAGATTCTCGCCAGGGTGCTGTGGAGTTCCGTGCCGTCATCCGCCCCTGGCTGCGGTGGCACCGGCATCGGGCCAGCGGCCCACGAGGCCTCTCGATCATCCGCTGGAGCGGGAGGCTGACCTTCCCGCACCTCCACCTCAACTTTCACCACGGGATTGCCGAGGCCGGGCTGGAAGCGGTCCAGGGTCTGGCGCACCTGGCTGGCCACCGGTTCACCTTCCTGACGGAGGCGGTCCAGGGAGGTGGAAGGATCATCCCCGAAGGCCGCCAGCACCTCCCTGGGGCCACCCTTGCGTGCCCTCTCCACCACGGCGAGCCCCACCGGCAGCACGTCCTGCATGAGGGTGAGGCGCAAGGTGTCGAGGGGGTCGGCAGCCATGGGGCCCGGAGCTGGTTCTCCAGTCTGCCGTGAAGATCCCCGGGGCGGTCAACGGCCCGGTCGCTGAATCCCCGGATCCACCAGAACCGCCTGGCACGGACGCTGGCTACCCACCCACCAGCCACCGGCAGCTGCCAGCACCAGCAGGAGGGAGAGGGGCAGCAGGGCCCGGCGGGTGGCCGGCAGACCGAACCACTCCATCCAGTCGCGCAGCACCCGGTCGCGGTCGAAACGGCGCCGTTCCCGAAGCCCCTGCTGTTCCCGCCGCCTCAAGGCCCGCTCCACCCAACGCTCGAAGGCCTTTTTCTTGGTGACGGCCATCTTGCGCTCCACCTCCAGCAGCTGGCCGGGGTTGAGCTCGGGGTTGAAGGTGCAGATCAGCTCCAGGGTCTTGAGGAACATCTCCACAGCCCCATCCTTGATCGGGCGTTCGTGGTCACCGAGCAGGGACCAGTCGAGCTCGGGGTAGAAGCGCAGACGGTTGGCCTGGATCTGCTCTTCTGGAAGCTGGCCGGGTTCCCGCAGCCAGCGGTCCGTGTTGGCATCGAAGCGGCGCCAGTAGAGGAAGGGGTTGAGGTACACCGTCTTGCCACCCACCAGGATGCTGTCCTGCTGCAGACGGCGCTGCAGCTGGGGATCCGGATCGGTGCTGACGGTGGAAGGTGCGACGGCTGTCACGGGGCCGAGCTCAGGTGTCCGATGGTATCGGGAGCGGGCGGGCCGGGCCAGCCCGGTGGATCAGTAGCCCGATCCGTGAGCGAAGACCGGCCCCGCGGCCCTACTCCCACTCGATCGTGCCGGGGGGCTTGCTGGTGATGTCGAGCACCACCCGGTTCACCCCCTTCACCTCGTTCACGATCCGATTCGAGATGTGCTCGAGCAGGTCGTAGGGAAGGCGCGACCAGTCGGCGGTCATGCCATCTTCGGAGGACACGCAGCGCAGCACCACCGGGAAGGCGTAGGTGCGCTTGTCGCCCATCACCCCCACGCTGCGCACCGGCAGCAGCACGGCGAAGGCCTGCCAGATCTCGTTATAGAGGCCGGCATCGCGCACCGCCTCGCGCACGATCAGGTCGGCATCGCGCAGGATATTGAGCTTCTCGCTGGTCACCTCCCCCAGGATGCGGATCGCCAGGCCAGGCCCTGGGAAGGGGTGGCGGCCCACAATCTCCTGGGGCAGGCCGAGGCTGCGACCCACCTTGCGCACCTCGTCCTTGAACAGGCGGCGCAGGGGTTCCACCAGCTTGAACTGCAGGTCCTTAGGGAGGCCGCCCACGTTGTGATGGCTCTTGATCTTCACCGCCACCCGCTCGCCGGTCTTGGGGTCGATGTTGGTGCCGGCGCTCTCGATCACATCGGGGTAAAGCGTGCCCTGGGCCAGGTAATCGAAGGGGCCGAGGCGCTTGCTTTCCTCCTCGAACACGCGGATGAATTCGGCGCCGATCAGCTTGCGCTTCTCCTCCGGATCGGTGACGCCAGCCAGCTTATTGATGAAGCGCTCGCGGGCATTGATGTATTCCACATTGATGTGGAAGCGCTTGTCGAAGAACTCCACCAGAAACTCCGGCTCCCCTTTGCGCATGAAGCCCTGGTCAATGAACATGCAGGTGAGCTGATCGCCGATCGCCCTGTGCAGCAGGAAGGCCAGGGTGGAGGAATCCACGCCCCCGGAGAGGGCCAGCAGCACCCGCTTCTCGCCCACCTGGGCCCGCACATCGGCGATCGCCTCGTCGATGAAGGCGGCAGTGGTCCAATCGGGGATGCAATCGCAGACGTGATAAACGAAATTGCGGATCAGGGCCATGCCGCAGCTGGAGTGCACCACCTCCGGATGGAACTGCACGCCATACAAACGTCGGCCGAGGTGGGCCACCGCCGCCTCGGGGGTGTTGTCGGTGTGGGCCAGGCGCACGAAGCCCTCCGGCAGGCGCTCCACCGAATCGCCGTGGCTCATCCACATCGTGGAGCCGTCGTCCACGTTGGTGAGCAGGTCGGTGGGGTCATCCACGTGCAGCGGCGCCTTGCCGTATTCGGCCCGGCCGGCGGCCACCACCGACCCGCCCAGCTGCTGCACCATCAGCTGCATGCCGTAGCAGACCCCCAACACCGGGATGCCCAGGTCCCACAGGGCCGGGTCGCAGCGGGGTGCGCCTTCTTCGTAGACCGAGCTGGGGCCGCCGCTGAGGATGATCCCCTTCGGGGCCAGAGCCCGCAGCTCCTCGGCGGTGATGGTGTACGGCAGCACGAGGGAGAACACCTCCGTTTCGCGCACCCGGCGGGCGATCAGCTCGGAATACTGGGAACCAAAATCAAGGATCACCAGCCCGGGGGCCCGGGTTGATCCGCTGGTGAGGTCCCGGCCCGCGGCCTGCGGGGAAGCACCGCTCACGTGGACCATTGCAACTCAGAACCGTTGCCTAACCCTAAAGGCCCCCCCTGCAGAGGCTCCTGTCGCCGGCAGCACTGCCGGGGGGCCTGCGGCTGGCCCGTGGACCGTTGGCCCTCAGACTCTCGATTCCGGAGGCGGCGGGGAGGCGGCGACAACCTCACTCAGCGCCTCCAGCAGGGGTCCGCCGATCGGACCGGCGGCGCAAATGCGGCGGCTGCGGTCGAACAGCACCGCCCCCACCGCCATGGAGCCACCCCCGTGGCGGGCCAGGTAGGAGGCGCTGCGGCTCTCCACTGCGGCCGCGAGCCGGTCGCGCAGCCGCTGGGCCAGGGCCGAATCGGCGGCCTCCAGCTCCGCCAAGGCAGCCTCCACCGTGGCCGCGCTATGGAGCGCCCGCAGGGGCGGGCCGACCAGGCCCTCCAGGGCCGCAAAGGCGGTGAGCACCTCGGCGCGGCCATCGGCCAGGTGGTGGTGGGTGTGGAAGATGCCCGCCGCCAGCTTGATCAACTTCCCCTGGTAGCCGAAGAGCAGCAGGCGCCGCACCCCCGCCTCGGCCGCCGCCACCAGCACCGGGCCGATCCAGTTGCCGGCCTTCAGCAGGAGCTGATGGGGGAGCCCGAGCCGGGGCGCCAGATCGAGGCCGTTCTCACCGATCACGAGCACCAGATCACCGCGAAAGCCTGGCTCGCCCACCCTCTGACGCAGGGCCGCCAGGGTGGCCTCCAGCTGATCCGGCGAGGCACCGGCCTGCACGGCGGCGCGGGTGCCGATCAGGGCCAGGCCCTCCACCACCCCGAAGGCGGCATTGCTGGTGCGCTCCGCCAGCGCCCGGCCGGCCGGCAGCACCACCCGCAGCTGCAAGCCTTGGCCAGAGGGCACCAGGGGCCGCAGGTTGGCCGCCAGCAGGCGGCGAGCGTAATCCGAAAGGCAGGCATCGCCGCTGGCGGCATGGATGCCAACGCCCTCGCCCGCCTCGATCAACAGCCAGTCCTGCAGGCTGGGTTCGAGCGCCGCTGGGGCTGGGACCGCCTCCCGCCAGCGCAGTAGCACCCACACCACCAAGCCTCGGGTGAGATCGAGGCCCTCGCCCGGATCACAGCGGGCCTGGCCCAGGGCCCAGCCATCCCCCAGAAGCGCCGCGGTCTCGACGGGCACGGCTCCCACGCCCGGTGGCTCCAGCAACTCGAGAGCCACCGCCGGGGCCACCGGCTCCCCCAAGAGCGAGCCGAGGGCCGCCCGGGCGGCGGCCGCCACCCACACCGGCAGGGTGTAGCCGCGGGGCGCAGGGGTGATGTCAGTCATGGGATCCACCCCCGAGGGGGCCAACGGCGACATCACGGGGCCTGGGTTGCACGCCACGGCGCCGGCCGGATCGGACACAGCCATCGCACGGGACTCCGGTCACGGAGGGAGGACGGAACGGGGGATCCATGGCCCAGGAGTCCATGGCCCGGGGAACGTCGTTTTTTATGGTGGTCGATTGCGTGCCCAGCCGGCGCCGCAAGCCCCCAGCCACGCCCCCTTCGGGGCCACCCCTACGCGTCCGCGACGCCCCGCCTTCCATGCAGGACAAACTCACCCTGATGATCCCCGGCCCCACGCCGGTGCCGGAAACCGTGCTGCAGGCGCTGGGCCGCCATCCGATCGGCCACCGCAGCGCCGATTTCCAGAAGATCGTGAAGCGCACCACTGAGCAGCTGCAGTGGTTGCATCAAACCAAGAGCGAGGTGCTGGTGATCACCGGCAGCGGCACCGCCGCCATGGAGGCCGGCATCGTGAACACCCTGAGCCGGGGCGATCGGGTGATCTGCGGCGACAACGGCAAATTCGGCGAACGCTGGGTGAAGGTGGCCAAGGCCTACGGGCTGGATGTGCAGGTGATCAAGGCCGAGTGGGGCCAGCCCCTCGACCCAGAATCCTTCAAAGCCGCCCTGGAGGCCGACACCGCCAAGGCGATCAAGGCCGTGATCCTCACCCACTCGGAAACCTCCACCGGGGTGATCAACGACCTTCAGACCATCGCCACCTATGTGCGGGCCCACGGCAGCGCCCTCACCATCGCCGACTGCGTGACCAGCCTCGGCGCCACCAACGTGCCCATGGACGACTGGGGCGTGGACGTGATTGGCTCCGGCTCCCAGAAGGGATACATGATGCCGCCGGGCCTCAGCTTCGTGGCGATGGGCCCTCGGGCCTGGCAGGCCTACGAGCGCTCCGACCTGCCGAAGTTTTACCTGGATCTGGGCAAATACCGCAAAGCGGCCGCCGACAACAGCAACCCCTTCACCCCCGCCATCAACCTCTACTTCGCCCTTGAGGCGGCCCTGGAGATGATGGAGAAGGAGGGTCTGGAGGCGATCTTCGCCCGTCACGCCCGCCACCAGCGGGCCACCAGCGCCGCCATGAAGGCGATCGGCCTGCCCCTCTATGCCGCCGAAGGCCACGGCAGCCCGGCGATCACGGCCGTGGCACCGGAGGGCATCGACGCCGAATCACTGCGCAAGGAGGTGAAGAACCGCTTCGACATCCTGCTGGCCGGCGGCCAGGACCACCTCAAGGGCCACGTGTTCCGCATCGGCCACCTGGGCTTTGTCGCCGACCGCGACATCCTCACGGCCGTGGCGGCGATCGAGGCCACCCTGCAGGACCTGGGTCTGGGCAAGGTGGCCACCGGCGCCGGCGTGGCGGCGGCGGCGACCGAGTTGGCGAAGGGCTGAGGCGGGAGCGCGGGGGGCCGGGGATGCGCACCCCGGCCGATCGACGCCGCCAGAGCTTGCTAAGGTTTCAACGACAAGCAAATAGCTCAAGCTTCCAACAAGAGCGGCAGCAAAAGGCCCTTAACACGAACAGCGAGATCGAGCCATCTCAATCTCGTCAGACATTAGAGGCTTGAGCAAGCACAACCAATCAAGTTGTGCCACGCGGGTGTAATTCAGTGGTAGAATGTCAGCTTCCCAAGCTGAACGTCGCCGGTTCGAATCCGGTCACCCGCTTTTGATTCAGACGTGGGAAGTTCTACAAATAATCAGACCGTTCCGCCATCCCCGAAGGCGGGGGGAACAGGCTTTGCGCCCACCTGAAGGGGCAAAACGCCATCCAACTGCCTCACACCGGTTTCGATGAATTCGATGCAGAAGAATGGCACTGGCGACCAACGCCGGGCTCCCCCTTTGCCTGCCAAACCGTCTCAAGCTCAAGCCGCAACCAGACCCCACTCCCGACCATCGCAGCGGGCCGCCGTCTAGGTACGAATCCTCAAAGCTTCGGGCCGGTCGGGATGGATACCACGGGTGGAGCAGAGCCAGATCAGTCTTGGTGCCTATAGGACTTTCCACGGCCCCAGCCCTTTCCAACACCCTTTCCAGACCATGGTCAGCACCCTCCCCTTCAACCCTGCCACTTCCACCGGCGCCTCCCCGACTGGGGCAGCCCAACCCGCCAGCAACTTGAACATGGATTCCGCCACCGCCTTTGCCGCCATTGCCCTGGCGGCCGTGTCCTGGGATGGGGTGCTCACCATGGCCGGCTCCCGGGCCCTGCGCCACTCCCTCGATTACCGCAAGCCTTACCAGCACTACGGCCAGAAGGCCATGGTGTCCCTGATGGATTCCCTGCTGGCCGAACTACGCCAGGTCGGTCCCCAGCATCTGATGGTGGAGGCCGCCGAGCAACTCAACCCCCGCCAACGGGCCACGGCCTACGCGGTGGCTGCCGAGATCATGCGCTCCGATGGGCCCCTCCAGGACGACGAGCGCAACATCCTCACCAACCTGGCCACCACCCTGGAGCTCCACGAGGCCGACACCGCCCCCGTGCTCGCCGCCATGGATATCCTTCACGCCGATGTGCTCGACGGCTGATCCCAGCCCAGCGGCCCGGCGTGCCAGAGGGGCCGCCGCGTGATCCGGCACGGCGCTCACAAGATTTCGCGCAAAAGCAGATCCTCCACCGCTTCGGTGATGCCGCAGTCGTTGTAAAGCGAAGCCGGTGGGAAAAAGAGTTCCCGCAACCACTCCACCAGCATACGCCGATCCTGGATCGCGGTGGAGAGTGCCGACAGATCCAGGCCGATCTTGCCTTCAATTTGAATCTCATGCTCGAGATTCTCCAACTCCATGCAGATCACGCGATAGAGGCAGAAATCCCTAGTGCTGAGCTCACGAAGGGTGGTGCGGCGAGCGCCTGGCATGGTGCCCCGCGGCGCAGGGTGATGAATCAACTCTATGGAGCCTGGCGCCAGGCAGAACGATCAGCAGCGGGAGTGCCGCAGGCCCGGAAAGCTTCGCGGCGGTTTCGCGCCTCGCTCTAGGCGGTATGTCGCGCGACGGTCCCCACAGCGGCGGCAGGCAGCCCGCAAGACCCTGGCAGGCGCTGCCGCGGATCGGCGGTAGCACCTGCCAGGAGAGCTCGTTGCCTCCATAATCGGGCAAGGGTTCCGTGATGATGCTTCGGTCGTTGCTTTCACTCACGCTGGGCCTTGAGGCGATTCTCTTGGCACGGACCCTGGTGCTCATCGCCCTGATCCCTCCCCTGGTGAGGATGCTGCCCGGGGCCAGGTCCTCCACCGGACCAGCGCCGACGCAACGGACCCAGAGGCCCAGCGGCCACGACATCGCCCTCACGCTCGGATCGAGCTGGATCTTCGCCCTCGCCGGTGCCGTGGTGATCCAGGCTGATGGGCTGGGACTCACCCGGCTGATCCATGAACCTGGCTCCCCCTGGTGGCTGGCACCGCTGGAGTTCGTGGCGGTGTTGCTGCTGCAGGACACCCTCTTCTACGGCCTGCATCGCCTGATGCACCATCGCCTCTGTTATCGCTGGCTGCACCAGGGCCATCACCACAGCCGCCACCCCACCGGCTGGACCGCCTTCGCCTTCGATGCAGGCGAAGGCCTACTGCAGGCTGGCTTCCTGGTGGGCGTGGTGTTCCTGATCCCCCTGCAGAGCACCACGTTGTTGGCCCTACTGCTCACGATGAGCGCCTGGGCGGTTGTGAACCATCTCGATCCGGTCCGGCAGAGCGGGGCGTCCCGAAGCGAGTGGCTGGGTCGGTGGCTGATTGGCCCGACCCACCATGGCCTGCATCACCTGCGACCGGGCCGCAACTACGGGCTCTATTTCACCTTCTGGGACCGGATCTGCGGCACGGTGGAGCCCTCGGCCTGAACCAGCAGCAGGGCCCGGGCCGAAGCCGCTTCCCGCGCCACCGACCGAATCTCAGCTACCACCGGCACCAGCCTTCCTTGGGCGCTGCGCAGCTCCAGGGAGCGCACAATGCCTCCCGCCGCGCCGAGCACCAGCACCTCCCGCAGGGCAGCGCAGAGACCGTCGGAGGCATCCGCTTCCAACTCCGTGCAGGCCAGCCCCGCGATCCCGCCCGGATCCCGCTCCACCAGGTCGCAGAAGCGCCGATTGGCCAGCTCCAGGCGGCCTTGATCGTCAAACAGGGCCACGCCCCAGCGGCCGGTGTTGAACACCGCTTCGAACACGGCCTCCAGATCACGGCTCCGCTCCTCCAGGTCCCGCTGGGAGGTGAGATCGGTGAGGGTGCCCACCACGAAGCTCTCATCACCCTCCTCCAGCAGCCGGGCCGACTCGCGCAACCAGCGGTATGCCCCATCCCGGCAGGCGAGGCGATACTCCACGCTCCAGGAACCACGGTTCAGGTCGCGTCTGGAGGCCAGGCGGCTGCGGTCGTCCGGATGCACCAGGTCGTCGAGATGGTGGGGTTGCTGGGTGAGCTCCTCCGGGCTCCAGCCGGTGAGGGTCTGAACCCGCTGACTCACATAGAGCAGCCGCTCCATGGCCCGATCCCGCTTCCACACCACCTCCTCGAGGGCATCGGCGAGGCTGGCGAACTCGGCCAGAGAGGCCTCCGCCACCCGCCGCAGGGACACCAGTTCGGACACCTCCGTGAGCGTCACGATCACCCCGCAGCGGCGACCATCCCGCTCCTGGAAGGGCAGGACCTGCACCAGATAGGCCAGCTCACCGCTGGCAGCCTCGAAAGCGCGACGGGTCGCTTCCCCGGCCACCACGGCCCGCAGGGCCCCGGACAGATCCGGTAGAGGAAGGGTGGTCGGCACCCCCAGCAGGGGCTGGCCGATGTCGGCCTCCACCAGCCCGAACACCCGCACGGCCAGGGGTGAGAAGCGACGGATCAGGAGCTCTCCGTCCAGGATCACCATCCCCTGGCTGAGGGAGGTCTGGATGTTCTCCAGCTCGATGTTGAGCCGTTCGAGCTGGTCGCCGCGGCTGCGCAGCTGCTCGTTGAGGCTGGCCAGTTCATCGTTGGTGGACTGGAGCTCCTCGTTCGAGGCCTCGAGCTCCTCGTTGGAGGATTGCAGTTCCTCTGAGGAAGCCTGCAGCTCCTCGGAGGAGGCCTCCAATTCCTCATTGGCCTGCTCCAGTTCAACCAGGGAGCGGCGCAGACGGTCCTGACTGTTGAGTAATTCGCGCTCCAGGCGCTCGATCGTGGCATCGAAGGCCCCATCCCTCTCCCCCAGCTCCCGGGGAATCGCACCGCCCGCCCGATCGGGCTCGGACACTTCGGCATCCTGGGGCACAAAGGAGAGCAGCAGCAGGGAGCGCTCCCCGAGCACCAGCGGCCGGGCCTCCAGATGCAGCCGCCCCCCGTCATCCGCCAGGGTGAGGGAGCGACTGATCACCGGCCGCCCATCCGCACGCACCATCAGAAACAGAGCCCGGGCCTCACCCTGCAATTCGGGCCGCAGGAGAGCCGTGGCGGCCGCCGTGATCCGTCCTTCCGGAATGCGGCAGTAGGGGCTGACCTCCCCGATCACCTGGAGCAGCTCGTGATGCTCATCGAGAACCAGGGAAGGCCGCGCCAGGGTTCGCACGAGGGCCTCCAGCAGGGCCAGATGCTGCTCCGGCACCGCCTCCGGCAGCAGGGAGGAGCGCACCAGCTGACGCCCAGGGGGCGAAAACCGGAGGACCCCAGGGCCGGAAGCCGGCGAGCGGGCCGGCCGCAACTCTTCCTGGATGCGCCCATAGAGATGCTGGGCCGCATCCACCGGCGCGAAGCCAGGGATGTTCGAGCTGATTGTCTCGGAACTTCCCAGCAGCAATAGGCCACCGGGTTTGAGGGCGAAGCGGAACAGATCGAGCGCCCGGTCGTGCAGGGCCGGCTTGAAGTAGATGAGGGTGTTGCGGCAGGAAATCAGATCCAGGTTGGGGAAGGGGGGGTCTTCGCCCACGTTGTGCCGGGCGAACACCACGCAGCTGCGGAGTCCCTTGGACACCGTGATCCCATCGGGCCCCACGGTCACGAAACGGTCGCGCAGCTCCGGCGGAATCGCCGTGGCGGCGGAAAGGGGGTACTCACCCCGGCGGGCGATCGCCAGACTCGCCTCATCGAGGTCGGTGGCGAAGATGCGCAGCCGGCTGGCCAGATCGGCGGGATGGCTGAGCACCTGGCTCACCACCATGGCGATGGTGTAGGCCTCTTCGCCGGTGGCACAGCCGGGCACCCACACCCGTAGGGACGAGCGATTCCCAGACTCTTGAAATTTGTCCCTCAGCCGCGCCGCCAGCCGATCGAAGGCGGCCGGATCACGAAAGAAGGAGGTCACCGTTACCAGCAGGTTGCGCACCAAGGCCGCCGACTCCTGGGGATCCTGGAGCAGCAGTTCGCGATAGGCATCCAGATCCACCGCCTGGCGGATCGCCATGCGCCGTCGCAACTGGCGCTGCACGGTCGAATCCTTGTACTCGCTGAAGTCGATGCCACAGAGCTGCCGCAGCCCCTGGAGAATCGGAGCCAGGGGAAGGGCCTCCTCTTGCACGACCCTGGGCATCCATTCGCCCCCATCAGCTACCCGGCTGGCGAGCAACTGGCCGATCGCGGCCGGATCGAGCACCAGATCAGCTCCGCCGAGGTGGATGGCCGAGCGGGGCATGCCATCGAAGCGGGCCGTTTCCGGAGTTTGCACCAGGGTGAGGCCACCGCAGGCCCGCACCGAGAGCAGCCCCCGGGCACCATCGGAGCCGGTGCCGGAGAGCACCACCGCCACGCCGTTCTCGCCCCAGTGCTCGGCAATCGACTCGAACAGCTGGTCAATGCAGGGGCTGGGGGTGAAGCGGGGCTCGGGATCCAGAAGCCGCAGCCGATCCCCTTCCACCCGAAGGTCGCGATTGGGAGGCCCCACCACGATCACGCCTGGCGCCAGGAGATCGCCCTCGGCCGCCGCCACCACCGGCAGGGTGGTGGCATGGGCCAGCAGATCCACGATCAGGCTCGGGTGGTCGGGGGAGAGGTGCTGGGCCACCACGTAGCTCACCGCACCGGTGGGCGTCAGCTGGCCCACCAGCTGCTGCAACGCCTCCAGACCGCCCGCGGAGGCGCCGATGCCCACCACATGCCGGAGCCCCTCCCCAGAGGACGACTGGGAAGCTTCCGGCCCGGAGGGATCGGGATTGGAGCGAGGGGCCGGAGCCGTTTCAGGCGGTTGCTTCACCGTGCCTACCGCCAGGGCTATTCAAGTAAACAGATTAGCTGAAGATGGTTGTGTCCAGGCAGGCTTAGCTCGCCAATCGCTCTGACACCGGTTGCATTCCGATCGATCGGATGAATTCAACCCAACCGGATCAAGCCCAACTGGATTCAGTCTATCGCAATCAATATCGCTAGACACGTCTAAAAATAAGAGCTTACATTTAACTTAAACCATCTCTCCCCATCACAGTCAACTCCGGAACGCGCAACAGGATCAGAATGGCGCACATACAAGCACAACCCCCGAAAAAAGCAGCAAAGCAGCATCGCAAGAACGGTAAGCTGCATGAACCATCTGGCCCCGACATCCGTGCTTTCTGTCAATCCGCCTCCCAATCTGCAAGTTTCCTTCCGCAAACCCGTGAGGATCACCATCACCGTGCCCCACAGCACCCATTCAGCCCTAGAGGATCGCAGCGATCAAGAGGGCCGCTCCCTGTCCAACCTGGCTGCCTACATCCTGGAGAACGCCCTGAAAGATTGATGGGCTTCCCTTACGCCTAAGGTCAAAGGATCGCGCTGGATCCAATGCAAGGCCAACCGCCGCTGCAGAACCCATTCCAGCACCGCCTGCGCCTCACCAACAGCCTGGAGCAGAGCAAAGCGTCGCTTCAGGCAATTCTTCCGATCGCCTCGCTCGCGGCCGCGAACGCCAGCGAACCCTGGTGGCACCACCACGACAATCCCTGCATCGGTTCCTTGGTGAGCAATGCTTCGGTGCTGGCGCCGATGCGGCTGAGCATCAATGGGCAGGCCGATCTAACAGCCGTTGTGATCTACGCCGGCAGCCTCAATGTGGAGCAGGGGGGCAGGCGGCTGTCCTGCGCCGATCAGGGGCTGCTGATTCTTTCAGGGGCGGCATGGAGCTGTGAGACCAGCAGCTGCAGCCTGGTGATGCTCCACCTGGAGCGAGAAAGGCTGCAGCGGATAGCGATGGCCATGGCTGAGCAGCGTTCCCTCCCCCAGAGCTGGCGGGAACGCCTCGAACCCCGAGGGCCCTGGCAACCCGACGACAGCAGCGCCAGCCAGGCACTGCTCACCAGCTTGAGGGAGGTGCTGGCCATGGCCAGCCAACTGAGCGAGCAGAGCGAGGCCCTACTGGAGCGTCTTGAGCTGGATCTGCTGATCTACCGCCTGCTGGCGGCACTGGTGGTGCCGGAGCTGCTGGAGAGCGATTCCCTGGGCCGGTTGCGCTCCCGAAGGCGCGAAGGTGGCGACCGCTTCGAGGAACTGATCACCTATCTCGAGGAACACCTCCATGAACCCCTGAGCCTGCACGAGCTGGAGGCCAGGAGCCACTACTCGCGCCGCGCGCTCCAATACGCCTTCCTGGAGAGGCTCGGCTGCAGTCCCACCCAATGGATCCGCAGCATGCGACTGGAGCGGGCCCGCCGCTGGCTGCAGCAGCCCCAGCAAGGAGAAACTGTGACCCGTATCGCCCAGGCCTGTGGCTACCGCTCCCTGAATCTGTTTTCGATGGATTTCCAGCAGCGGTTTCACGTGAAACCCTCGGAACTACTCCGGGAATCCCTAGGCAAACAACCAGCTCAACCGCTTGCTATACCAAAGCCCCCACCCGACCTCGACCCCCTTAACGAGGTTTGATCAACTGGAGCACCTGAGGACCCAGGCCACCGGCCCGGCGCTCCTGATCGAGGGCCTGAAGAATGAACTGGGCTGCGCTGGTGATGTCACCGGCCAAGGCGCTGAGCCTGGCCCGCTCCTGCAGGCGGGAGGCCTGGGTCAACAGGGTGTCACGGTCACCATCCGCCTGATGGGAGCGAATCGGTGAAGGCCTCGGCCCCCCTCGGGCAGGATTCAAGGGAAAGGGAACGGGTAGGGATCTCGTACCAGTCATGGGTTGCACGCGGATGCGAGCGAATCGAGAGAACGGATTGCGATGGAGACAGGAGCCGGAAAGGATTGGCGCCGGAAGGCGGCCTGCAGATCACAAATTCACAACAACCATCACCGGGTCTGGCCGGGATGGAAGGCAAGGATTGGGGTCAGTTCGGTCCGCATCCAGAAGAGATCGGAGTCGACATCAATCTTCCAGCTCGGAATCGTTGATCCGATTCCATCCATCAACAACTTCGTTGAATCCTAGCGGCACTGCCAAACCTTTGAGGCGGCCTCGGTTGGGTCATCAACGCAGAACTTTCACGCGGCAGTGGGTGTGAATCTCGACTCACCACTCAGGTGCCAGGCTCCTCCTGGTTGCCGCCCAAGGCGGCGATGGCATGCCTCAACTGCTCCGAACGCTGGAGATCACCCCGGGTGAGGGCTACCGCCAAAGCGAATTCCAGTTTTTCGAGCTGATGTTCACCCTCTGATGGGTTGGAGGCCTGACAGCGCCGATAACCCAGATTCGCGGGCGTTGCCAAGGAGGGACCGGAGGCATGTCCGGAAAGGTGGGAGGAGGGGTAGGACATTGCTCACTTTATTTCCATTCTGCCACCCCTAACCAGGTGTGGCACCCTCAGGCTGCGGCGCTGTCGATCGGTCCATTCGAGAAAAGGGAGATCTCCCTCTCACTCTTCTCATCACCGTCGTTGCCTGCAACAGCGCTGCCCTGGCCCTCCGGCGCCTTGCCCTCGAAGCTTGGCTTGCCATGGATCAATGACCCGGCGCTGCCGGTGTGGCGATCAACGGACCCGGCCTGCGGATCGAGGGCGCCCCCCAGAAGGGCCCGGCAATCCAGAAGAAGCCGCTCGGCATTGCCGAGGCTCTTCTCAAGGGCGGGATCCTCCTGCTGGGAGGCCTGCCGCTGGCCTTCCAGGGCTTCGAGCCGCTGTTCCAACTGCACCAGACGCTGGGAAAGCAGATGGAGCGTGCCGGCGAGATCCTCGGCGCTACGGCTGATCCGGAATGAAACCGAAGGGGAGGCCATGCTCGGGAGCGGATGGCCTGCATGACAACACACCACGCAGACTGGGGCCAGCTTGCTCCCGACCATGACGCACCCCTGGCACCTGCTGCTGATGGCCCTGGCCGGCCTGGCCGGGGGGCTGCTGGCATTGGGCACCGGCATCCCGGCGGCTCCGCTGGCGGGGGCCCTGATCGGAGCGGCGCTGGTGAGCTTCAGCGGCCGGGTGGAACCGGCCCAATGGCCCCACGGCACCCGCACCATCTTGGAGATCGCGATCGGCACCGTGATCGGCAGCGGCCTCACGGCGGCAGCCCTCGGCGAACTGCGCCAGCTGTGGCGCCCGGCCCTGCTGATCACCCTCAGCCTCGTGCTCACGGGTCTGGTGGTGGGCCTGTGGTGCAGCCGGCTTCTGGGCATCGATCCGGTGGTGGCACTGCTGGGAGCGGCACCCGGCGGCATCAGCGGCATGAGCCTGGTGGGGGCCGAATTCGGGGTGGGGGCCGCCGTGGCTGCCCTACACGCTGTGCGGCTGATCACCGTGCTGCTCGTGTTACCCCTGGTGGTGAAGCTGGTGCTGCCAGCTGGCGGCCACGGCCCCTCTGGCTGAGCGCTCCCCCCCTCCGCGGCTGGACAGACGGCCGAGGCTCGATAAGGTTTGCCCCCGACCCGTCCGGCGCCTTCAGCGATGTTTGCTCGTGTTCGTCTAGCCCACCACCGCCTCCGGAGTGGACTGGCCGCTGGCCTGATCGCCGGAGCGGGCCTGGCCGCTGCCCTGGAACTCGGAGCCCCCGCCCCCGGGCCGGCCCAGGTTCCCGCCCAGGCCTCGGAGGCCTCGATCGCCGGCAACAAGGGCGCGCAGGTTTACTGCTTCATGCGCAACAACGGCACGATCCATGAGGTGAGCTGGGCCGCCGCCTATGCCTTGATCAAGCGGCAGGGCTCCAACCTGTTCAAGACCTCGCCGGAGCATGCCGCCGTGATGATCACTGAAGCGGTGGTGCAGAACCCCAATGCCTTTCCCGATTGTGGACGCTACTTGGGGGATCTCTACACCCGCCGGCGCACCGTGGTGATCACCCCAAGCGCGACAGCAGCTCCCGCAGCGGCAGCTCCAGCCGCGGGAACGGCCGTGGGCGGCGGCCAGAGCCGCTGGTGAGTGCCCCTGCAGCGCACCCTCTCGATCGGATCCGCCAGCACCAAGGCGCAAGGGGGTCCGCTGCAGCCGCCCGATCCCTCGCCCTGGCGCTCGCGGTGACGGGCCTGCTCACGGCCTGCGCCGAGGAACCCCTGCCCCAGCGGCGCATCAGCGTCGACGACTGCCTCAGCGAGGTGCGGATGGAGCGGCTGAAGGAGGCACTGGAGCGCTGCGACAAGGTGGTGGCGGCCTATCCGAACGACCCGCTGCCCCTCAACGAGCGTTATGTGCTCCACACCCTCGCCGAAAACGACAAGGCCGCCTGCCGCGACCTGGCCCAGGCCCTAGCGCTGGCCGGCCGGATTCCGGCGGGACGGCTGGATCCGATCCTCCGCCACGACCTCCAGATCCGCCGGGCCGACTGCGTCTCCGCCGGTCTGGGTGCTGGGATGGCGCCCTCACCAGCGCTCCAGCAGCTCCCGCACAAGAACCGGTAGGGAGGCCCGACGGCCACGAACCTGCCCCCCGTGGAGCACACGGCTGATTCGCTCTTGCTTGCTGGCGATCAGGTCATCCACCAGCTGATCGGCCACACCGAGCTGGAGCCAGTGGGCGGTAAGCATGGCGCCCATGCCGATGCGATGGCAGCGATCCTCCGCCTGCTCCGCGTCCCCCGGGGTCCAGGGGCGCTCCAGCAACACCACATGCCGTGCCCGGTGCAGGGTGAACCCGAGGCCGCCCGTGCCGAAGGTGGCGATCAGCAGAGGAACGGCGCCGGCCTGGAAGCGATCCACAAGCGCCTGGCGGCGGGCGGCGGGCACGGCGCCGGTGAGCAGCGCCCCCTGCCGATCTCCCCCCAGAACCCGATGCAGCAAACGGGCCGTGGACACGAAGGCGGTGAACACCACCACCGGCCCGTCGCGGACCAGCAGATCCGCCACCAGCTCGCGGGCCCGCGGCAGCTTCTCGCGGGACCCGATGCGGCGGAGGGCGGTGAGCACCGCCAGGGCCTCGGCATCGCGGCGCACCTCACCCCGTCGCGCCCGGCGGCGGTAGTCGTCGACGCAGGCCTGCAGCCGGGTCTCGAAACGGAGCGCCGCCGCCTCCGACAGGGCCACCGGGATGAGGCGACGCTGCTTGGGGGGCAGATCGAGGCACTGGTCCTTGCGGCGGTGCAGCACCAAGGGCCGCAGCAGCCGCTGCAGCTCCTCCAGCCGGGTGGCGCCGTTGGCCTGCCAGATCCTTCTTCCCCCCTGGTCCCGCCAATGTCCCTGGCAGTAGCGCTCCTCGAAGAGCCGCCGATCGTGAGCGAGGGGATGGCCGATCGCCTCCAGGAGGGGCAGGAGCTGCACCGGCCTGCCGTTCTTCATCGGTGTGCCGGTGAGCAACCAGATCACCCGCAGGCGGGGATGACGCGCCAGACGCAGGAAAGCCTGGGTGCGGCGGGAGGAACTGTTCTGGGCATAGTGGGCCTCATCGGCGATCACCAGGGTGCCGGCCTCCGGCAGGGCAGTAGGAAGCCGGGCCCAGCTGTGCAACTCAAGCCGCAGGCCCAGCGATGCCGCCTCCTGTCGCCAGTGGGGATGGAGACCCACCGGCGCGATCACCAAGATGCGGCAATCCGCCAGACGCACGAGGGCCCGGGCGGCCACCAGGGAGGTGAGGGTCTTGCCTAGACCCATGGCATCGGCGAGCACCGCACCACGGCGGGCCAGCAGCCAGCGCACGGCGGCCCGCTGATGGGCCAGTAAAACGCGCCCATCCGGCAGAAGCTCAGCCGGAGCGGCCGCCACCACCAGCTCCCGATGGGGAGGCAAGGGTGGCAGGGGCTGCCGCAACCAGGCGAGCCACTCCTGCAGCTCCGCCGTGGGCGGAATGCGCCCAGCCAGCTGACGCTCAAGGATCGCCGCGGCCTCCAGCGGAAACTGCCAGCAATGGCGCCGGGTCTGCCAGATACCGGCGGGCCGAATCGCACGCAGCTGAGCCTGGGTCACGGCGTCGTAGGGGGAGACCACCTCGATCAGCCCGGTGGGGCCCAACCGCATCGCGACCGAAGACGCGGCCAAGGAGCCGAAAAGCAGCGAGGACTACATTGACATCCCTGCTGCCACAGGCAAACTGCCCGCAACTGAGGCTGTCGCATGCAGGCCAGGGATGGAGTTTTCCTTGAGGATCTCTGCCCCAAGTTTCGTGCGAGGCGATGGCGACAGTCGCTCCATGGGGTGACCCAGGGACGTTGCTTGTATTGCGGAGACCGCTCGGAATCGATCGACCATGTGCTCCCCCTGAGCCGGGGGGGACTGAGCGTGACCGAGAACTGCGTACCGGCCTGTCTGTCCTGCAACGGTCAGAAAGGAGATGCGGACGCTTTTGACTGGTATCGACGCCAGCGGTTCTACGACCCGCGTCGGGCCATGGCCCTGAGGGCCTGGACCGAAGGAGATCTTCGCCTGGCGCTGCGGCTACTCGCCTGGGCCTCCCCCGAGGTGATCACGGACGCCGCGCCACGGGATACCCCAGGCGCCGACCGCCGTCACCAGACGCGACAGGCCACCGGCCCAGCGTGGCGCTGGCAGATGGCCGCCTGATCCCGGGGGCGCTCCGGAGCCACCAGCACCGCCAGCAGCACCAGCACCCCCACCAACACCAGCGGAAGGGTTGGCAGCGCCGATTCGGGCGCTACCCCACGGGCTGGTGCGGCAACCCTCAAACCCTGGCCGACCCGGAGCGGAACGGACTCAGCCAGGACGGGTGCAGGACGGGTGGAGCCGCCGGATCCGCCGGCGGGCGCCCGCAAGGTCCAGTCGGCCGGCAGAGCGCTGGTGGAGAGGCGTGATGTAAACAGAAGTGAGGCGGCCATGGGCTTGCTGGCAAAGCACTGATACAGGTGTACTCATGGTCGCGGCTTCTGTCAACGGGTCTGTCAACGGGTCTGTCAACGGGCCTGTCAACGGGTCTGTCAACACCGAGGAGGGGGCGGCGCCCCTTCCGGAGGGACGGCTGCTGGTGCTGGGGGGCGGCTACACCGGCCAGCGCTTCGGTCGAACCCTGGCCGGACGCGGACTGGCGGTGACCCTGACGCGCAGGGAGCCCTCCCCTGACAACGGGGACGATCAGGGTGGTGAGCGCTGGGTGCGCTTCGATCCCGCCGCCGGTGTGGTGCCCCCTGCGGAGGTTCTGGCCGGCACCACCCACGTGCTGGTAACAATTCCTCCGGATGGCAGCGGCGCCGATCCCGTGCTGACCCACCTGGCCGGCCTGCTGAAGACCCTGCCGCTCACCTGGGTGGGCTACCTCTCCACCACCGGTGTTTATGGGGATCGCGGGGGGGGCTGGGTGGATGAAGCCACGCCGGAGGCGCCGGGCCTGGAACGCAGCCGCGCCCGCCTGGCCTGCGAAATGGCCTGGCGGCACCAGGACCTGCCCCTGCAGGTGTTCCGATTGCCAGCGATCTACGGCCCCGATCGCACCCCCTTCCGGGATCTCCGCCAGGGCACGGCCCGGCTGATCCACAAACCGGGGCAGGTGTTCTGCCGCATCCATGTGGATGACATCGTGGGAGCCCTGCTGCACTGCATTGGGCTGCCGCCCCAGCGGCGTCCGCCCACCCTGATCCTGGCGGACGAGGCCCCGAGCCCCTCCAGCGAAACCCTGGGCTACGCCGCCCATCTGCTCGGCTGCAAACTGCCGGAGGTTCAGTCGTGGGGGGCGATCGAGACCACCATGAGCCTGATGGCCCGCAGTTTCTGGAGCGAAAATCGCCGGGTGAGCAGTCTTCTGCTGCGGGAGGGGCTGGGGTATCGACTACGGTTCCCTACCTACCGGGAAGGCTACAAGGACTGCCTGGGCTTGGGATAAGAGAGCAACAGCTCGGGATGGCCGGAGGGGTCGAGGCGGATGCCCAGATCTCGGTAGAACTTATCCCAGTTCAGCTGGATCCAGCCGTGCTGGAGTCCAAGGCCAACTCCCGTGACAATCAACCCAAGGAAGAGCAGGCGGAGCATGGGGAACCAGGCATACAAAAGCATGGAACGCCGGTCACTCCTTGATTCTGGTCCCTTGGCGGTGGCTTTGGGTGATCCCGCTGGCATCGGCGCCGAAATCGTGCTGAAGGCCCTTGCCCGTGCTGGCTTGAACGCGCCCGTGGTGCTGGTGGGCTGCCGCCGCTGGCTGGAGGAGCAGCACCGGCAGCTGCGGGTGGCGGGCTGCACCGCCCTGGCCGATCCGGCCGGGATCTGCATGGTGGATCTGCCGCTCGCTGAGCCGATCACCCCGGGGCAGACGGAGGCGGCGGCGGGAGCGGCCAGCTTCGCCTGGCTCACCCAGGCCACGCAGCTTGTGCTGGAGGGCCGCTGCCGGGCCCTGGTGACCGCGCCGATCGCCAAGGCCAGCTGGCAGGCGGCAGGCCATCGCTATCCCGGCCAGACCGAACGCCTTGCAGAACTCTGCGGCGTGGGGGAGGCCTCAATGCTCTTCACCGCCCGGGCTCCACACGGCCGCTGGCGCCTGAACACCCTGCTCGCCACCACGCATATCCCCCTGGCCGAGGTGCCGCGGCGGCTGAATCCGGCGCTTGTGGAGCGCCAGCTGGATCAGCTGCTGGCGTTCTGCCAGCGGTTCGAACCGAACCCGCGGCTGGTGGTGGCGGGGCTGAATCCCCACGCCGGCGAGGCGGGCCACCTCGGCCGCGAGGAGGTGGAGTGGCTGGAGCCCTGCCTACGGGCCTGGCGCCTGCGCCATCCAACCGTGGTGGTGGACGGACCCCTGCCGCCCGACACCTGCTGGCTGGAGGCGGCCGCGGCCTGGCGGGGCGAGGGGAACGGAGCCGATGGCTACCTGGCTTTGTATCACGACCAGGGCCTAATTCCGGTGAAGCTGCTGGCCTTCGATGCCGCCGTGAACACCACCCTCGGGCTGCCCTTCCTGCGCACCTCGCCGGACCATGGAACGGCGTTTGCAATTGCGGGGCAGGGCAAGGCCCGACCGGACAGCATGGAGGCGGCGATCACGGCGGCCCTGGAGCTGGGGAGCGCATCGGCTGCGACAACCCGGACCTGAAACGATCGGCTCAGCCCGGCTTGATCCGCATCAGCACCTGGCCGAATTCAACGGGGGTGCCGTTCTCCACCAGGATCTCCACCACCTCACCACTGATCTCCGACTCCAGTTCGTTCATCAGTTTCATGGCCTCCAGGATGCACACCGGCTGGCCGGCGGTGATGCGGCTGCCCACCTCCACGAAGGCGGGGTCGCCGGGGGCGGGGGAGCGATAAAACGTGCCGACCATCGGCGCGCTGATCGCCTGGAGATCACTGCGCGCGGCCGCTGCCGGCGGGGGCGGCGCCGAGGGGGAGGGCACCGAAGCGGCGGCGACGGGAGCCACTGGAGCAGCCGGAGCGGTCGGGGCCTGCACCAGGGTGACCGGTGCGGCAGAAGGGAGGTTGCGGCGCACCTCGAGCCGGAAGTCCTCCCCTTCGAGGGAGAACTCCTGGATGTCGCTCTCACCGAGCAGGGCCAGGAGTTGCTGGAGCTGATCGTGGTCGAGCTGCATGGATCAGGACTCCCGACCGAGGTAGCTGTCGTTGCGGGTGTCGATCTTGATCTTCTCGCCGATCGACAGGAAGAGGGGCACCATCACCTGGGCCCCGGTCTCAACGATCGCGGGCTTGGTGCCGCCGGTGGCGGTGTCGCCCTTCACGCCAGGATCGGTCTGGGTGATCTCCAGCACTACGGAATTGGGCAACTCCACCTCGAGGGGCTTGCCATTCCACGACACCACGCTCACCTCCATACCCTCCTTGAGATACTTGCGCTGGTCTCCGATCTGCTTGGCGGTGAGGCGGGTCTCCTCGTAGGAAGCCATGTCCATGAACACGAACTCGTCGCCCTCCATGTAGGTGTGCTGGAGGGTGGCCTTCTCGAGCACCGCCTGGGCCAGCGACTCTCCTGCACGGAAGGTCTTTTCCACCACGTTGCCGCTCTGCACCGCCTTGAGCTTGGTGCGCACGAAGGCCGAGCCCTTACCGGGCTTGACGTGCAGAAACTCGATCACACGCCAGACCTGTCCATCAATCTCGATCGAGGTGCCGGTGCGGAAGTCGTTGCTGGAGATCATTCCGGCGGTTCGAATCCGGCCGATTGTACGGCTGGCTACCGAGGGGCTCCGGGAACCCACCGCCGGAGGGCCTCGCAGTTGTGCCAGAGTCCGCTCAGAACAGTGGATTCCAGCCATGCGCGCAGCTGGTCGAAGCGGCGACCGTAACGGCCTCCGCCGCCGTTTAACCAGCATGATGCTGGCCCTAACCTTGGTTCTGGGCACCGCCCTGCTGACCGCTCCGCCCGCGGCCCTGGCGGAACTGCCCCAGGGCAATGCCGTGAAGGATCCCGAGGCGATCCTGCGCAACGCCCTGCCGATCAAGGCATCCCAGCTGCAGGATCTGCAGCACCGCCTAGAGGCCACCAGTGACGACCTGCGGGCCAAACGGTGGAAACCCCTTGCCAGCAGCGTGACCCGCAGCCAGTCGCAGCTCACGGGCCAGCGAACCGCGATCCTCGCCAGCTTCCCGCCGGAGGCCCTGCCCCGCGCCACGGCACTGCTGGATGGGCTCGAAACCCAGCTCCAGGAGGTGGCCGCCGCCGCCGAATCCCGCGACCGCGATGCCTTCCTGGCCAGCCGACGCACGGCCCTGACCACGATTGGAGACGCCGAAGCATTGCTGGTGGGCGACTTCCCCTTCACAATCCCGGCCGCGTTCGACGCCCTGCCCCGGCTGCTAGGCCGGGCCACGGTGCAGATCAACACCACCAAGGGCGACCTCACCGCCGTGATCGATGGCTATAACGCTCCCCTCACCGGCGGCGCCTTCGTGGATCTGGTGCAGCGAAAGTTCTACGACGGCCTTCCCTTCAACCGAGCCGAGGACTTCTACGTGCTGCAGAGCGGCGATCCGGAGGGCGACGCCATGGGCTTCGTGGACCCCAACACCGGCCAGGAGCGGCATGTGCCCCTCGAGATCCTGATCAGCGGCGACGCCGAACCGATCTACAACGAAACCTTCGAGGACATCGGCCGCTTCAAGGCCGAACCGGTGCTGCCCTTCGCCACCTACGGAACCCTGGGACTGGCCCACTCCGACGGCCAGCTCGATGACGGCTCCTCCCAGTTTTTCTTCTTCCTCTACGAAGCCGAGCTCACCCCGGCGGGTCTCAACCTGGTCGATGGCCGCAACGCCGCCTTCGGCTACGTGGTGGAGGGCATGGACGTGCTGCATGAACTGGGTGTGGACGATCGGATCGTGTCGGCGCGGGTGATCGACGGCGCCGAAAACCTGCGGCCCCACGCCTGAGGGTGGCCCTCCGGACGGCCGCTGTCGCTGGGTCAGGTTGTCCGCAGGGCCTCGAGACCCTGGCGAACCTGGGCGAATCGGAGCTGATTCGCCGCCTGGGAGCGTTCGCACCAGCGGGCCAGTTTGCCGATGATGCGGCCCTGCTGAGCGCCGGCGGCGAGGGCGCTCTGGTGGTGAACACCGACGTGCTGGTGGAGGGCCTGCACTTCAGCGAAGCCACCACGACAGCGGCCGATGTGGGCTGGCGGGCCGCCGCGGCCAACCTCTCTGATCTGGCCGCGATGGGCTGCACCGAGGTGGTGGGCCTCACCGTGGGTCTGGTGGCGCCGGCCTTCACACCGTGGGCCTGGGTGGAGGGGGTGTACGGCGGCCTACGGGCGGCCCTGGACACCTACGGCGGGGTGCTGCTGGGGGGCGACTGCAGCGGCGGCGCCCAGCGGATCCTGGCCGTAACGGCAATCGGGCGGCTGGGGGCCTGCCTTGGTCCGGAAGGGGATCACGCCGCGGACCAGGATGCGGAGTGCGGCAGGTCCGCAGCGGCAACAGAGCCCGGCTCCAGAGCCTGGGCCGTGATCCGCCGCGGCGATGGCCGCCCCGGCGACCGTCTGGTGAGCACCGGAGCCCACGGCCTGAGCCGGCTGGGGCTGGCCCTGCTGCAGGGCGAGATTGCGGCGGAGCCAGCAGCCCTGCTGGATCCAGACCTGCGGGAGCGGGCAATCGCGGCCCACCGGCGACCGCTGCCCCGCTTTGATGCTGTGCGGGCCCTGATCGGCTGCCGCCCGGCGGCCTTCCCCTGGCGGGTGGGAGGCTGCGACAGCAGCGACGGGCTGGCGGCGGCGGCGGCGGCGATTGCCGCCAGCAGCGGCTGCTCAGCCCGGCTGGAGCGCATCGCCCTGCCCCTGGATCCGGCCATGGCCGGCCTGCCGAATGCCGAGGCCTGGTGCCTGGGGGGCGGCGAGGACTTCGAGCTGGTGCTGGCCCTCACGCCCGCCTGGGCAGAGGCCCTGATCGCAGCCCTGCCGGGCACGACGCGGATCGGCGAGCTGGTGGAAGGTCCAGTGGGGAACCTCGGCTGGAGCGACGGCAAACCGTGGCCGAAACCCTCCAGCGGGATCGGCGGTTTCCAGCACTTCGGCTGAGGAACCGGCCCAACACGGCACCAGCTGGCAGCGAGCTGCGACTCAAGCGGAGCCCAACAAGGACATGCCGGCGATGAACGGTGACCAGCGCCGTACCCCTCAGAAGCTGCCCTGATGGCGCACCGGACCGGGATAGCGGGCCAGCAGCGCATCGGCGGTGATCAGCAGCAAGCCTTCGCGCTCGGCCTGGGCGAGCAGCAGGCGATCAAAAGGATCGCGGTGCAAGGGCGGGAGCTGGGCCACCGCCAGCACATGGGCGGCCTCGATCGGCAGCTCCACGAAACCACCATCAAGCAGCGTGCGCCGCAGCAGCGACGGTTGCACCTGAAAACCCTCGCGCGCCGGGCCCGCCTTGATCACCAGCTCCCAGAGGGAGACCACGCTGAACCAAAGAGTGTGCTGCGGATCCTCCAGCAGCTCCCGCAGGGCGGGTCCCAGCCGGGACGGTTCACCCATGGCCCAGACCAGGAGGTGCGTGTCGAGCAGCAGCTTCACAGCCCGCCAGAGCTGGGTGCGGAAGCGGACAGTCCCTCAAACAGATCGGCGATCTCCTCGGCGGCGATCTGGTCGAAATCGTCGGGAACGGAGCACTGACCCGCCAGCAGACCGAGGCGGCGCCGGGGGGGACTGGCGCCGTCCTCGGCGCCAGTCAGCCGGGTGACCTGCACCAGCGGCTTGCCCGCCTTGCAGATCACAAATCCTTGGCCCGCCACCAGCCTGGAGAGGTGGGTCTTGGCTTCGTGCAGGTTGACCTGACGCACGGGAGCGCTGGATAGATGGATTTGGTTTAACCAAGTCAATGGGTTCGCCGCCTCACGGCCCCACTGGGCCATCGTCTCGCTGACTCCAAGCTTGCCGCGGCTCAGCCACACCACTGCTTCAGAGACGACGCTATTGCCGCCAAGGCGAAGAACACCCCCGAGACCAAGCTTCAGCCGGGTTGCTCGCAAGGTGAGCAAGAAAGGGAAATCACCCTTTCGGCGCTGGCCGCCGGCGGCGAAGGCGACAACAAAGGCCAGGGCCGAGAGCGGCAAGCGCACGGCGTCCTGAAACAAAGACGAAGACCAGGGCACGGGCAGCGACAGCCAGCAACAGCGCCAGAGCAAGGCGCTCCTGCTCAGGCACGAGGGCGGGCGGCGGCGATGCGGGAACGCAGGCGACGACTAAAGCCAAAAGCGGTGGCTGCACCGATCAGCGGCAGGGGGCCAGGCACCGATGCCGGCGCAGCCTGACCGAGCACCAGATCATCCACAGTTGCGAAGGCGTCTGGAGATCCAGCACCAGGCACGATCACCAGGGAGGTGAAGGGCGTGCCGCTGTTATGAAGCCAGCCAAAGAAATTGGTGGCTGAGCCAGTTACCAGTGGTACCTGTCGCCAATTCATTATAGTTTTCAGAGGACGAACTCGACAAAGCGGCAGGAAAAGCATTGCGATCGGTATACGCAACAATCGCTGCGCGAACTGGAAGCGAAGCTGCCACAATCGAAGCACTAGTGATGGCGGAATGGATAATGAAGTTGTACAATTTCATGGCTTTGCTATGAATCGATTGCATTCGCCCAATCGAATCGGCATCTGGCAACAAGCGTCATGCCGGCGGCGCTCAGCCAGGCACCAGCCGCCGCCCCACCCGGGCCACGTGCTGAGCCAGGGATTCGGGCAGCTCGTGCCGCAGGGAGAGGTCGATGCTCCAGGGCAGCAGCAGGTCGTCAAGGGCTCCCATCAGGCGCAGGCGTCCCTGGTGGCTGAGGCCCGGCGCCACCAGGGTGAGGTCGATGTCGGAGCCGGCGTGATGGCGGCCCATGGCCCTGGAGCCGTAGAGCCAAACCTCCTCCACGGCGGGCTCGGCACTGAGCAGGGCCAGCAGGCGGGCTGAGGCCTCCGGCGCGACGCCGGGGATCGCGGCGGGGGTAGCGGCCGCAGCGCCTGGAATCTCAGCCATGCCCCTCGCCAGCGGCAGTGGCTTGAACGCGCTCGCTCAGCACCAGGCGCAGCTCCTGAAAACAGGGCAGATAGCGAGTGCCCACTTGCTCGCTCACCTGCTCAGCAGTGCTGCGGTTGTACGTGTGACTGGTGAGATTGCGGTCCTGCACCATGGCCAGCCAGGCCTCTCCGTCGCGAACAAGGCCCACCCGGAAGGCCAGCCTAAGGGTGTCACGCGAACCGATCAGGCCGGCGTTGCCCTCCGCCAACAGCAGGTCCCGCAGGGTGTTCCAGCCCAGCTCGAAACAGTATTCAAAAGCCTTGATCAGGCCCTGGCGCTCGCGCTCATTGAGCGCGGGAGGCTGAAAAAAGGTCTCCAGCTGATCCAGGGCCTGGCAGAAATTGGCGAAGCGCTGCTGCCAGCGGATATCGGGCGGCATGGCTCCGGGGCGATGGGGGCAGTCTGAACCGGATACGACCGCGATGGTTCGGAAGGTCCGCCGCCTGGCCCCTTCGCCTCCGTGAGTGCCCTGCGCCGTGGGCAATCGGCCAGGCGGGACCAACAAAAAAGGCCGCCCCGCAGGACGGCCCAGGAAGGCGAGACTGGCCCAGACCTTACTTCCAGTTCTTAGCCACCACCTCGGCCAGATCGACCACGCGCTGGCTATAGCCCCACTCGTTGTCGTACCAGGAGATCACCTTCACCATGTTGCCATCCATCACCAGGGTGAGATCGGCATCCACAATCGTGGATTCATCGGTTCCAGCGTGGTCGGTGGATACCAGGGGAAGATCGCAGTACTTGATGATGCCCTTCATGCCGTTCTCAGAAGCGGCCTTGAAGATGCTGTTCACCTCCTCCTTGGTGGTGGCTCGGCTCACTTCCAGCACCATGTCGACCACCGACACATTGGGAGTGGGAACGCGCAAGGCGATGCCGTTGAGCTTGCCCTTCATCGGTGGATACACCAAGGCCACGGCCGTAGCGGCGCCGGTGCTGGTGGGCACGATGTTCACGGCGGCGGCACGGGCCCGGCGCAGGTCGCGGTGGGAGGCATCGAGGATGCGCTGGTCGCCGGTGTAGCTGTGGGTGGTGGTCATCATGCCCTTCACGATCCCGAGGGATTGGTCGAGCACCTTCACCAGCGGCGCCATGCAGTTGGTGGTGCAACTGGCATTGCTGATGATGTCGAAATCTTCGTGGCGATATTGATCAGCGTTCACGCCCACCACAAAGGTGCCCACACCCTCGCCCTTACCTGGGGCCGTGATCAGCACCTTCTTGGCACCGGCCTCGATGTGCTTACCGGCACCTTTCTGATCGATAAAGACGCCGGTGGCCTCGATCACCAGATCGACGCCCCACTCCTTCCAGGGCAGGTTGAGGGGATTGCGATCAGAGAAACATTTGATGTGCTTGCCATTCACCACGATCGTATCGTCGGTATGGCTCACCTCCGCATTGCGGATGTGGCCAAGCATTGTGTCGTACTGGAGCAGGTGGGCGTTGGTCTTCGGATCGGAGGGGTCGTTTAACCCCACCACCTCGATGCCGGTATTGGCCCCGCGGCTCAGCCAGCAACGCATGAAGTTACGTCCGATGCGGCCGAATCCATTGATCGCTACGCGCAGGGTCATGGCAGAAAGCGGCGGGGTCCGCTAGAAAGGGTGATTCGGCCGCAGATCATACAGAGATCGCGGTGCGGCTCCTTCGACGGGACTCCAGTCCCATTCGTGAGATGGTCGGGATCGCCGCAGGAGCATCCATAGCCTCCCACGCGGTGCAGGTCCGATGAGGTTTTCTTGGAATCCGACTGAGGAGGATCCGACTCAGGGGTATCAAGCCGAGGTAGCGAGCGTAGGCCCAGCCTGCTCCGCATCCCGGAACTGAAGTTCAGGCTCAGATCCCAGGGCAGGCCCCTGCAGATGGCGCATCACCCCAACCGCCCTGCCGGAGCCCGAACCGGTCCACGGTGGGGAGAGCGCAGGCAGCGATGAAATTCGTAAGAGATTGGGGCGCGACAGCAGCCTTCCGGCACCGTATTTTCGGCAGACCTCCGGAGGTGCCCTTGGGCCTGCAGCTCGACCGCCAACAGCCGCTCCATTTCATCGGCGTGGGCGGGATCGGCATGTCGGCTCTGGCGGGGATCCTGGCGAGCCGAGGCTTCAGCGTCAGCGGCTCCGACCCCCGCGACAACGCCGTGACCTCGGCCCTGGGCAAGGCCGGCGTTCGCATCTTCCACGAACAGAACGCCGCCACCATCCATGCCATCGGAGTGGGGACGACCGGCGGTGCCACCGCTGCAGCCCAGCTTCCCCTGGTCGTGCTCAGCTCGGCCGTGCCTGAGAGCAATCCGGAGGTGCAGGAAGCCCTCCGGCTGGGCTTTCCCCTCTGCCACCGCTCCGATGTGCTCGCCGCCCTGATCGCCGATCAGCCCTCGATCGCCGTGGCCGGCAGCCACGGCAAGACCACCACCAGCACCCTGGTGGCCACCCTGTTGGAGGCCACCGGCCACGACCCCACCGCGGTGATCGGCGGCATCGTGCCCGCCTTCGGCAGCAACGGCCGCCATGGCGATGGCCGCCTGCTGGTGGCGGAGGCCGATGAATCCGATGGCTCCTTGGTGAAGTTCGCCGCCGAGCTGGGCGTGATCACCAACCTCGAACTCGACCACACCGACCACTACCCCGACCTGGCCGCCCTGGTGGCCACGCTCCAACGCTTCGCGACCGGCTGCCGCCGGCTACTGGCCAACCGGGATTGCCCGATTCTGCGGGAATCCTTCGAGGCGGACAGCTGGTGGTCGACCGAGCGGGCCGATGGGGTGTCCTTCGCCGCCATTGCCAGTGAGGAACGGGGCGATGGCACCCGGGCCGATTTCTTCGAGAACGGCAAGCTGGTGGGCCATTTCGATCTGCCCCTACCGGGCCGCCACAACCTCAGCAACGCCACCGCCGCCATGGCCGCCTGCCGGTTGGAAGGGGTTCCCTTCGCGGCGCTGAAGGAAGCGGTGGCGCGACTCCAGCCCCCCGGACGCCGCTTCGACTGCCGCGGGCTCTGGGCTGGTCGGATCGTGGTCGACGACTACGCCCACCATCCGAGCGAGGTGGCCGCCACCCTGCAAATGGCCCGGCTGATGGTGGAGAGCGGCCGCAGCCCCCTGCCCAGCCAGCCCCGCCGCCTGGTGGCGGTGTTCCAGCCCCATCGCTACAGCCGCACGGCCCAGTTCCTCGAGGAGTTCGCCGACGCCCTCGCCGCCGCCGACCTGGTGCTGGTGGCCCCCCTCTATGCCGCCGGGGAAGCCCCGATCGAGGGCGTATCGAGCGAGGCCCTGGCCGCCGCCGTGCAGGCGCGCATCCCCTCCAGCACCGTGGAGGCCAGCCCGGATCTCACGGTCCTGGCCCAGCGGGTGGCCGCCTGCACCGAGGTGGGCGATCTGGTGCTGGCGATGGGAGCGGGCGATGTGAATAGCCTCTGGGATCGCCTGCAGAGCCTCGGGGGCTCATGGCTCACTGCGGCCACGGCTCCGCTGGTGGCCTGAGATGGGCCCCAATCCCCCGCCGGGCCTGCGGCCGGGAGTGCCTCTTCAGGAGTTCACCACCTGGCGGGTGGGGGGACCGGCCGAGTGGTTCGCCGAGCCCGCCGATGGCGACCAGCTGGTTGCCCTGGCCCGTTGGGCTCGGGAGCGCGATCTGCCCCTGCGGGTGATCGGCGCGGGCTCCAACCTGCTGATCGCGGACGGGGGCCTGCCGGGCCTCACCCTCTGCGTCCGGCGACTGCAGGGCAGCCGGGTGGATGGCGAGAGCGGGGTGGTGGAGGCGGAGGCCGGCGAACCGATCCCCACCCTGGCCCGCAAGGTGGCCAGGGCAGGCCTACACGGGCTGGAATGGGCGGTGGGCATCCCTGGAACCGTGGGCGGGGCCGCCGTGATGAATGCCGGCGCCCAAGGGGGCTGCACCGCCGAATGGCTCGACTCGGTGCTGGTGCTCGACCCCAGCGGATCGGGCGAACCCCATCGCATCCGCGCCGCCAATCTCGACTTCGACTACCGGCACAGCCGGCTGCAGCAGGAGCCCCTGCTGGTGCTCTCCGCCCGCTTCCTGCTCGAACCCGGCCACGAACCCGCTGCGGTCACCGCCCGCACCAGCGCCAACCTGCACAGCCGCACCAGCACCCAGCCCTACCAGCAGCCCAGCTGCGGCAGTGTGTTTCGCAACCCCGAACCCGAAAAGGCCGGCCGACTGGTGGAGAGCCTGGGGTTGAAGGGCACCCGCATCGGCGGGGCTGAGGTGTCGCCGCTCCATGCCAACTTCATCGTGAACACCGGTGACGCCACGGCCGCCGACATCGACGCCCTGATCAACCTGGTGCGGCATCGGGTGCGGGAATCCACCGGCATCGACCTGCATCCGGAGGTCAAGAGGCTGGGCTTCCCGCCCGACGGGGACTAACCTTCCTCAGTAACCCTGAAATGCGACGTGGCCGGCTTCGGACTCCCCAACTTTGGTCAGCTCACCGAGGCCTTCCGCAAGGCCCAGCAGATTCAGCAGGACGCTCAGAAACTGCAGGAAGACCTCGATGCGATGGAGATTGAGGGGTCCAGCTCCGACGGCTTAGCCAAGGTGTGGCTCTCGGGTAACCAGCAACCCCTCAAGGTGTCGCTGGATCCCGCCCTGCTCAGCCAGCCGGTGAGCACGGTGGAAACGGCTGTGTACGAAGCCCTCAAGAACGCCTACGAAACCTCCACCAGCACGATGCGGGAACGGATGGATGACCTCACGGGTGGTCTGGATCTGAATCTTCCCGGCCTGGGCGGCTGAGGCCCTGGCTGGTCTGGCGTCGGGAGGTCCGGCGCCGGGTGGTGGTGGCCACGCGGGTAGGGACTGAAGCGATGGCTTCCACCTCCTCCAGACACTGGCGATAAAGAGAAAAGCGTGGCCAGTCGGTGCCCATGGCGCAGCCCAGATCCTCCAGATGACGGCAATTCCGGAAACGACAGGGGCCAAGGGCCAGACGCTGCCGGATCTCAGGGAAAGCCTGCGCCAGCACCACCGGGTCGGAGGGAAGCTCTGGGCGGTTGAATCCGGGGGTGTCGGCCACCAAGGCGGCAGCGACAGGGAACAAAGCGAGGGCATCCGCGGCCGCCAGCTCCGATGGCATTGCAAACAACTCCACATGGCGGGTGGTGTGGCGGCCACGCTGCAGCCTTCCGGAGACGGCAGCGACCCGCAGATCAAGATCAGGAATCAGGGCATTCAGCAGACTGCTCTTGCCGGCCCCGGATGGTCCGCACACCACCGTGATGCCCGCCGCAGTCCGCAGGTGATGCCGGAGGGTGGCAAGCCCCAGACCGGTGCGGGTCGAGAGGGGAAAGACCGGATAGCCCCAGGCCTTGAAGTCAGCGCAGGCCTGCCGCAGGGCCGGCTTCGCCACCAGATCCGCCTTGCCAAGCACCAGGTCCACCGCGGCGCCGCTGCCCTCGGCGGCCACCAGGAAACGGGTGAGTTGCAGCGGATCGAGGTCGGGTTCCGCCAACGCGGTAACCACAACCACCCGATCCACATTGGCCACGGCGGGGCGTTGCAGCAGGTTGCGGCGGGGCTCCAGCTGGGCCACGGCGGCCCGGCCGGCGGTCCAGTCGATGCCCTCCAGCCGCACCCGATCCCCCACCCACACCTGAAGGCCCTCATGGTCGAGGCGGCTGCGACGCGTGCAGAGAAGCCGGCGGCATCCTTCCGGGCCGGGAGCATCGAGCTCGACCCGGCAGTAATTGGCCTGCAGAGCCACCACCCGACCGGAGGCCCGGCCGGCATCGGCTGGGCCTGGCCGGTATGGCTGGGAAGCCCCCGGGGACTCAACCACGACGGATCCGCAACCGCACCCCAGCAGAGCCGGCTTCACCGACCTTGATCAGCTCCACGTCGTGACCATCGCCGCGAAGGCCCTCCGCCACCATCTGCTCGGGCTCTCCGGCATCGAGATCGAGGAGAAGATGCCCACCCTCGGGCACCTTCTCCAAGGCTAGGCGGGCGCGCACATAGTTGAGCGGGCAGGGGGTGCCGCGCAGATCGAGGTGCGCCTCCTCCATCGCGCTCAACCGCCGAACAGGCCGCCGAATAGACCGCTCTTGTGGGGAGGCTTCTGATCCTTGCGACTGTGATGGCCTGCGAGCTGCTCCAACAGCTGGCGCTCCTCGCCGCTGAGCCGGGTGGGCACGTGCACCTTCGCGGTGAACTGGTGGTTGCCGCGGGCCACGGGATTGCCCAGCCGCGGCACCCCCTTGCCCTTGAGGGTTAGCACTGCACCGGGCTGGGTGCCGGGCGGAATCTCCAAGGCTTCCTTGCCGTCCACGGTCTCCACCTCGATGGTGTCGCCCAGGATGGCCTGCAGATAGCTGATGGGCAGCTCCGAGAGGATGGTGGTGCCCTCCCGTCGCAATTCAGGGTGGGCCCGCACCCCGAGGAACACGTAGAGGTCGCCGGGGGATCCGCCCCGCTGGCCGGCATTGCCCTCGTTGGCCACCCGCAGGCGCGTGCCGGTGTCAACGCCGCCGGGAATGTTGATGCGTAGCTTCTTGGTCACCTGCTGCAGACCCTGGCCTTGGCAGGCGATGCAGGGGTCGGCGATGGTCTGGCCGGTGCCCTCGCAGGTGGGGCAGGGGGCCACCTGGGTGAAGCTGCCGAAGGGCGTACGGGTGGCCCGCCGCACCTGGCCGGCACCGGAACAGGTGCCGCAGGTGGTGGGACCACTGCCGGCCTTGGCGCCGGAACCGCTGCAGGTGCCACAGGTTTCCAGGTGGCGCAGTTGAACCTCCTTCTCCACCCCAAACACAGCCTCGCTGAAGTCGATCGTGAGGTCGAGGCGAAGATCGTCGCCCTGGCGCGGGCCCCTGCGGCGGGGGCCGCCAGCGGCGGCACCGCCGAAGCCGCTGAAGAAGGTTTCGAACAGATCGGCGAAGCCGCCCATATCGCCCATGTCGGGCGCGCCGCCCCCACCCCCGAGACCGGCCTCACCGAACTGGTCGAAACGGGCCTTGGTCTGGGGGTCACTGAGCACCTCGTAGGCCCGGCCGATCTCCTTGAAACGGTCCTCCGCCCCGGGATCCTTGTTCACATCCGGGTGGTATTGGCGGGCCAGACGGCGGTAGGCGCGCTTGATGGTGTCCGCGTCGGCGTCGCGACCGACCCCCAACTGGGCGTAGTAGTCGGCCATCAGCCAGCCTGCTCCTCGGCGGAAGCAACCGTGCCGTCAGGCCCCGGACCCATCGACACCTTCACCAAGGCGTGGCGCAGGACGCGGCCATGGAGGTGGTAGCCCCGCTGCAGCTCCTCAATCACCACATCCTCGGGATGGTGCTGGCTCGGTTCGCGCAGCACGGCCTCATGCAGGGTCGGATCGAACGGTTCGCCCTCCACCCGCATCGGCGAAACGCCCAGTTGCTTGAACACATCCACGAGCTGGCGGTAGAGGCCCTGGTAGCTGCGATGCAGGCTCTGGGCCTCCTCCGTCTGGGGATTGAGCTGCTGGCGAGCCCGATCGAAGTTGTCGACCACCGGCAGGATCTCGCTGAGGGTGTTGCAGGCGATCTGGACGCGCAGATCCTCCTGGTCGCGGCTCTGGCGCTTGCGGAAGTTGTCGAAATCGGCGGCGATCCGCACGTATTGATCGCGCAGCGTCTGGTGTTCAACCCGCAGGGAAGCCAGCTCGGACTCCAGCGCCTGCAGTCGGGAGGGAGCGCCGGCTTCGGCCCCGAGCTCCGCCGAGACCTGATCGGACACCGGATCAACAGCCACCGCCGGAGACTGCGGGGAGGCGCCTCCTTGATCGGAACCGGCCACCCCGCCAATCTCCTGGGATGAAACCGCCTCCGCCGCAGCCGGAACGCTGGACGCCGGGACCTGCCCGGAAGACTCCTGGACTTCACTACCGGCACCGCCGGCCTGGGTGGGGTCGCCGCTCATGCTTGCAGGACATGCGTTTCGATTCATTCATGTTGCTGCGCCGGGCCACCCCCCCACAAGCGGCGGAAGCCCGCACCTCGGCAACCCGGCGAAGGCGCCCCGATGTCCCAACCCACCACAGGGAGAGCCGCCTGCATTCAAAATAGTGTTACGAATCACCCCCGGCAGACGGCCTCCGGCTCCGATCCGCTCCTAGACCCTCCAGGCCAAGTTCCGTTCCGATCTCAGGCCCAACCAGGGGCGAACCCCGGGCACGATCAGCCCCTCCCACCATCACCGGCACCGAGATGCAGGCCCGCGCCAACGATCGAGAAAACTCCCTCTTCGCGGGCATCGATCTGAGCGTGGCGGCCAACACCTCAGAAGATCCAATCGGCAACGAGGATCTCGAAGCCAGCAGCCGCCAGGAAACCCTTTCCCCGGTGTTGAGCCTGGTGGATCGGATCCTGATCGAGGCGCTCACCAACGGCGTGAGCGACATCCACGTCGAACCCCAGGAAAACGGCCTGCTGATCCGCTTCCGCCAGGACGGCGTGCTCCGCTCGGTCGAGACCCTGCCCAAGACCCTGATCCCGGCGGTAACCTCCCGGCTGAAGATCATGGCTGACCTGGATATCGCCGAACGCCGGCTGCCCCAGGACGGACGGATCCGGCGAGGGTTCCGAGGCCGCACCATGGATTTCCGGGTGAGCACCCTGCCGAGCCGCCACGGCGAGAAGGTCGTGCTCCGGCTGCTGGACAGCGGCGCCACCCAGCTTGGACTCGACACCCTGATCACCGACCCCCTGGCCCGGGCTGGCGTGCGCGAAATCGGCAGCAAACCCTTCGGCATGATTCTGGTGACCGGTCCGACCGGATCTGGCAAATCCACCACGCTCTACGCCCTGCTGGCGGAGCGGAACGACCCGGCGATCAACATCTCCACGGTGGAAGATCCGATCGAATACACCCTCAAGGGAATCACCCAGACCCAGGTGAACCGGGACAAGGGCCTCGACTTCAGCACCGCCCTGCGGGCCTTCATGCGCCAGGACCCCGATGTGCTGCTGGTGGGTGAAACGCGCGACCTGGAAACCGCCCGCACGGCCATCGAGGCGGCCCTCACCGGCCACCTAGTGCTCACCACCCTCCACTGCAACGACGCCGTGAGCGCCTTTGCCCGGCTCGATGAGATGGGGGTGGAACCCTTCCTGGTCAGTGCCTCCCTGCTTGGGGTGGTCTCCCAGCGCCTGGTACGGCGACTTTGCCCCGATTGTCGCGTAGCCCATCACCCCAGCACGGAAGAACTGGCGCGCTTCGGCCTGGTGGCCAGCAACGAATCCCTGATCACCTTCTACCGGGGCTGCATCGTGCCTCCCGGCAGCGAAGGGACCTGCCCCTCCTGCCAGGGCAGGGGTTATGCGGGAAGAGTTGGTGTTTACGAGGTTCTCACCATGACCGAGACCCTCTCCTCCTCCGTGGCGAAGCGGGCCAGCACCCACGAGCTGCGGCGCTTGGCCCTCGATTCCGGCATGAAGACCCTGCTCGGCTACGGCCTCGATCTGGTGCGCCAGGGGCTCACCAGCCTCGACGAGGTGGAGCGGATGCTGCTCACCGACAGCGGCCTGGAATCCGAGCGGCGGGCCCGCGCCCTCAGCACCCTCACCTGCAAGGGATGCGGAGCCGGCCTTCAGGACGAATGGCTGGAATGCCCTTACTGTCTGCGGGTGCGCACGTAGAGCATGGATTTCACCATTGAAGACCTAATGACCGACCTGGTTAAGGATGGCGGCAGTGACCTCCATCTCGCCACCGGCCACCCTCCATACGGCCGTTTCAATGGCCAGCTGCGTCCGATCCGGCAGGGCACAACCCTCACCGAAGACAGCTGCAACCGGCTTATCTTTTCCCTGCTGAACAATGCCCAGCGCAAGCAGCTTGAACAGACCTGGGAGCTCGATTGCTCCTATGGATTGCGCGGTGTGTCGCGGTTCAGGGTGAATGTTTATCGCCAGAAGGGAAGCTATGCCGCCTGCCTGCGGGCCCTCGGCAACAACATCCCCGCCATCGAAAGACTGGGCCTTCCTCCCGTGGTGGAGGAGATCAGCCGCAAACCCAAGGGCTTGGTGCTGGTTACGGGGCCGACCGGCTCCGGAAAAACCACGACCTTGGCCTCCCTGCTCGACAACATCAACCACACCCGCGCTGAACATATTCTCACCATCGAAGATCCGATCGAATTCACCTATCAGAATGATCGGTCACTGATTCATCAGCGTGAGGTGAACGAAGACACCCGCAGCTTTGCCAACGCCCTACGGGCGGCCCTGCGGGAGGATCCCGATGTGATCCTTGTCGGTGAGCTTCGCGACCTGGAAACCATCCAACTCGCCATCACAGCCGCCGAAACAGGCCACCTGGTCTTCGGCACTCTCCACACCAGTTCCGCCTCTCAGACCGTGGACCGGATGGTGGATGTGTTCCCCGCCGGGCAGCAGACCCAGATTCGCGTTCAGCTGAGCTCCAGTCTCCTGGCAGTGTTCACCCAGACCCTGTGCAGGACAACCCGGCCTGTGGCCGGATCCATGGGCCGGGTGATGGCCCTCGAGATCATGGTCAACACACCGGCCTGCGCCAACCTGATTCGCGAAGGCAAGACCGCCCAGCTCTACTCCCTGATTCAGACCGGTGCCCAATACGGCATGCAGACCCTGGAGCGCTCCCTGGCCAACCTGGTTCAAGACAACAGAATCACCGCCGAAGAAGCGATGATGAAGACCATCCGACCCGAGGAGCTATCCAGACTGCTCGGGCAACTCTGATCAACCTGACCCCCGTTCCCGCCGCCCCCTGAAGCGATGACCACCTTCCTGGTGACCTACGCCACCCGCAGCGGCCGCATGCGGGAAATGACCCTGGAAGCTTCCAGCCCCGCCGAAGCGCGACGCGACCTGCGCAGCCGTGGCATTCTCCCCACCACGCTGATCCGCAAAGAAAGCAACAAGCCCGTGCTCACCAACAAGCCAACGCAGGCGATTGAGTGGGGCAGCCTGTTTGAAAGCAAGATCAGTGTCAAGGAAAAAGCCCTGTTCGCGAACAAGCTTTCCGCCTTGGTCGATGCCGGCGTGCCGATCATGCGCAGCCTTGATCTAATGCATCGGCAGCAGAAATCCGCCCTGTTCCGCCGCGCCCTCACCGCCATGACCGCTGAGGTCAATCAAGGTAGCAGCCTCGGCTCGGCCATGCGCCGCTGGCCCAAGGTGTTCGACAACCTCAGCATCGCCATGGTGGAGGCCGGTGAAGCTGGCGGTGTGCTGGACGAAACCCTGAAGCGCCTGGCCAAACTCCTGGAGGAAAATGCCCGCTTGCAAAATCAGTTGAAAGCCGCCATGGGGTATCCGATCACGGTGCTCGTGATTGCCATTCTGGTGTTTTTAGGGATGACCATCTTCCTGATTCCCACCTTCGCTGAAATCTTTGATCAACTCGGAGCCGAGTTGCCAGTGTTCACGCAGATGATGATCAACCTGAGCAAGCTACTGCGCTCCTCATTCTCCATCTTTCTGGTTGGCGGAATAATCCTGGCCATCTACGCCTTCACTCGTTATTATGCAACACCGGTGGGACGCCGCCAGGTGGATGGCATCTTCTTAAAATTGCCGTTGTTCGGCGACCTGCTTCAGAAAACGGCTTCGGCCCAGTTCTGCCGCACCATGAGCTCCCTCTCCAAGGCCGGGGTCCCGATCATGATGTCGCTGGAAATCCTGCATGACACCACCAACAATGCCGTTGTTGGCGACGCCATCAAAAATTCCCGCAATGACATCAGCGAGGGCGTGCCGTTGAGCACGGCCCTGGCCCTCAAGCGTGTCTTTCCGGAAATGATGGTGAGCATGCTGGCCATCGGCGAGGAAACCGGCGAAATGGACACCATGCTCTCCAAGGTTGCTGATTTCTATGAAGACGAAGTGAGCACCGCCGTCAAAACCCTTACCTCCCTGATCGAACCGGTGATGATCGTGCTCGTGGGTGGAATCGTGGGATCCATCCTGCTGGCGATGTACATGCCGATGTTCTCAGTGTTTGAACACATTCGCTGATCGCTTTGCCGGACCGCTGGGTGCGATCAGGATCCCGCCAGGGCCTGGCCAGCCAACCAGCCGGAACTCCAGCAATGCTGGAAATTGAAACCACCGGTCACCCCATCCACATCGAGAATCTCGCCGGCCAGAAACAAGCCCTCCTGCCGGCGGCTCTCCATCGTGGCCAGGTTCACCTCTCCCAGTGGAATCCCGCCAGCCGTGACGAACTCCTCGCCGAAGGGTCCCCGACCCTTGATCGCATAACGGCTGTCCCGCAGGGCCTTCATCAGGTCGCGCTGCTGGTTCCGCCCCAGATCGGCCCAGCGTTGGCCTCCATCGACCTCGCAGGCCTCGAGCAGATGGAGCCAGAGACGCCGTCCCAGCGAAGCCCAGGGACGGGCCGTTCCCAGTTGCCGGCGGGCCTGCTCCAGCCGGACGGCACGGAAGCGCGCCTCCAGCTCCGCCGGATCGAGACCTCCGGTCCAGTCGATCCGGAGCTGGGCGCGATAGCCCCACTGGCGCAGGTCGCGGGCGGCGAAGGCGCTGAGGCGCAGGGTGGCAGGACCGCTGAAGCCCCAGTGGGTGATCAGCAGCGGCCCCCGCTGGCGATGCCGCTCGCCCCGCCGCCGCCCCTCGACTGCCACGACGGCGGCCGATGGCGGCTCCAGCTCCAGCACCACAGGATCGGCCACCACCCCGGCCAGGGAAGCCAGCGGATGGGGCTCCAGGGCAAGGGTGAACAGGGAGGGCACTGGCGGAACCCGGCCATGGCCCAGCGCCTCCGCGATCCGCAGCCCGCTGGGGTGGCTGCCGGTGGCGAGCACCAGGCGATCGGCCTGCAGCTGGCCGCCGCCCCGCAGGCGAAGGCGGAAGCCGCCCCCTACCAAGGGTTCGGCAGCCTGCAGGGCCTGGCCCTCCACGGTGAGAACGCCGGCCATTCGGGCTGCCCGCCGCAGAGTGTCCACCACGGAGCTGGAGCGATTGGAGCGGGGGAACAGGCGTCCATCGGCCTCCTCCACCAGCTCCAGGCCGTGCTCGGCGAACCAGGCCACCGTATCGCCGGTGGCGAAGCGGGAGAAGGGGCCCCGCAGGGCCTGGCCACCGCGGGGATAGTGACCCACCAGGGCGCGGGGATCCCAGCAGGCATGGGTCACATTGCAGCGGCCGCCGCCACTGATCCGCACCTTATGGAGTGGCTCGGGGGTGGCTTCGAGAATCAACAGGTCGGTGGCACCGGCCTCGGCCGCCGCGATTGCCGCCATGTATCCGGCCGGCCCACCACCGGCCACCACCACGGACGCTCGGCTGGGCAGCATGGGGGGATGGAGCACGCCTACCGCTTCAGTGTGGCGCCGATGCTGGACTGCACCGACCGCCACTTCCGGCTGCTGATGCGGCAGGTGAGCCGGCGCTGCCTGCTCACCAGCGAGATGGTGGTGGCCCGGGCCCTGCACCACATCCGCGCCGAGCTGAGCTCAACCCGGGCGGCGGAGGCCCAGGCAAGGCTGGAGCGGCTGCTGGGCTTCGATCCCCAGGAGCATCCCCTGGCCCTGCAGCTGGGCGGGGATGACCCCGCTCTGCTGGCGGAGGCGGCCCGGCTGGGGGCCGACTGGGGCTACGACGAGATCAACCTCAACGTTGGCTGTCCGAGCGAGAAGGTGCAGCAGGGCCGTTTCGGCGCTTGCCTGATGGCCGAACCGGAGCGGGTGGCCCGCTGTGTGGAGGCCATGACGGCGGCCACCTCCCTGCCGGTGACGGTGAAGCACCGCATCGGCATCGACCAGCTCGATTCCTATGACCATCTCCTCCACTTCGTGGACACGGTGGCCGCCGGCGGCGCTCGCCGCTTCGCGGTGCATGCCCGAAAGGCCTGGCTGGAAGGCCTGGATCCGAAACAGAACCGCACCATCCCGCCGCTTCGCTGGGACCTGGTGCATCGTCTTAAGGCGGAACGCCCCCAGCTGCTGATCGAGCTCAATGGCGGCCTCGAGGATCCGGCCACCTGCCAGAGCCAGCTGGCCCACGTGGATGGGGTGATGGTGGGCCGGGCCGCCTACGCCCATCCCCTGTTGTGGTCGGGAGTGGATGCCGCGATCTTCCATGACGCTAGTCACGAACCGGCACGGGCCTCCAGCGTGGTGCGCGGCCTGATCCCCCACGCCGAGAGCTGGAGGGCCGGTGGCGGCAGGCTCTGGGCCATTGCGCGCCACCTGGTGCATGTGGTGGAAGGGGTTCCCGGGGCGCGCCACTGGCGCAACGAACTCACCCAGGCTGCCGGTCAACGCCAGGCAGGGCCGGAGGTGCTGGAAGCCGCAGCCCTGCAACTGGAGGAGCGGGGCCTCTGACCCTGATGATCCCCCCGCGCAGGGTTGCCCAGCTCAGCGCCCACGAGACCTCAGACTTCCGCGCCGCCGTAGCCGCCGTAGCCGCCACCACCGCCATAGCCACCGGCATCGTCGCCGCCACTGCGGCGCCGACGGGCACGGCCAGCATCAAAACCGTCGCTGGATCGGTCACCACCACTGCGGTCTTCCCAGCCGCGGGCCCCGGAGCCATAGCCGCCGCCTTCGCCGCCGGAGCGGGAGTAGCCGCCGCCACCGCCGCCGCCATAGCCACCACCGCCGCCGCCGCCGTAGCCACCGCGGCGGGGAGCGCCGCCACCGCCACCACCACCACCGCCGCCGCCGCGGGGCTCAGCCTTATTGATGCGGAGAGGGCGCCCCATCAGCTCGGTACCCTGCAGGCCGTCGATGGCCTTGGTTTCCAATTCGGGATCGGCCATCTCCACGAAGGCGAAACCACGCTTGCGACCCGTATCCCGCTCGAGGGGAAGGGAACAGTTGACCACTTCGCCATAGGAGGCGAAGAGTTCGATCACGTCTTCCTGCTCAGCGCGGAAGGGAAGATTGCCGACGAAGATGCTCACGGAACGTCCAGGGGGGACCGGAGGGCGCAGATGCGCCAATGACCTCTCCAGATTAGACCCGAGAATCCAGGCTTCGATCCGTCTGTAGAGGGTCGTCATGCTCGGCGGGTGGACCTCAGGCCACACCCGCCTCCGGGGCCTCGAGCCGCTGGCGGGCCCGCTCCAGCTGGAGCCGCACCTGCTCGAAGGCGGTGCCCCCCTCGCTGCGGCGGGCGGCCACCACCTGGCGGGGCTCGATGGCGCCGTAGATGTCGGCTGCGAAGGCCGGATGGAGCGACTGCCAGCGCTCCAGCGGCAGCTCCCGCAGCAGCAGACCCTCCCGCAGGCAGGTCTTCACCAGCGACCCGACCAGCTGATAGGCGTCTCGGAAAGGCACGCCCCGGGCCACCAGGTAGTCGGCTACATCGGTGGCATTGGAGTAATCGCGGCCCACCGCCTCCTCCAATCGAGCGGCACGGAATTCCAGACCCTCCTCGAACAGGATGGCCATCGCCTCCAGGCAATCCAGACAGGTGGCCACGCCGTCGAACAGGGCCTCCTTGTCCTCCTGGAAATCCTTGTTGTAGGCCAAGGGCAGGCCCTTGATCATCGTGAGCAGTCCGATCAGGTGGCCAAACACCCGGCCGCTCTTACCCCGCACCAGTTCGGGCACATCGGGGTTCTTCTTCTGAGGCATCAGGCTGCTGCCGGTGGCGCAGCGGTCGGTGAGGGAAACGAAGCCGAATTCCTCGCTGGCCCAGAGGATCACCTCCTCACTGAGGCGGCTGAGGTGCACCATCACCAGGCTGGCGGCGGCCATGAATTCCACCGCGAAATCCCGGTCGGAAACAGCATCGAGGCTGTTGGCGTAGATGGCGTCGAAGCCGAGGGTGGCGGCGGTGTGGCGGCGGTCGATCGGCACCGGCGTGCCAGCCAGGGCGGCCGCCCCAAGCGGCGAAATGTTCACGCGACGGCGCACATCGGCGAGGCGCTGGCGATCCCGCTCGGCCATCTCGATGTAGGCGAGCAGGTGGTGGGCCAGGGCTAGGGGCTGGGCCCGCTGGAGATGGGTGTAGCCGGGAATCAGGGTGTCGGCGTGGGCCTCGGCCTGGGCGAGCAGGGCCCGCTCGAAACGCAGCAGGGCCCCATCGATGGCATCGATCCGGTCCCGCAGCCAGAGGCGCACATCGGTGCCCACCTGGTCATTGCGGCTGCGGCCGGTGTGCAGCTTCTTGCCAAGGGAACCCAGCAGCTCGATCAGGCGCCGCTCCACAGCGAAATGCACGTCCTCGGCCTCGATGCCGGGCTGAAAACGACCCGCCGCCGCCTCAGAGCGCACCTGCTCAAGACCCTCCTCCAGGCGGCCGGCCTCCTCGGGGCTGATCACGCCGCACACCCCGAGCATGCGGGCATGGGCGATGGAGCCATCCAGATCCTGCTGCAGCAGGGCGATGTCGAACCCGATCGAGGCATTGAAGCGCTCGATCACCGGATGGAGCCCCTCCTCGAAGCGATCACTCCAGCCGGCCGCCGAACCACCGGTCACACCGGCACTGCTGCCGGCAGCGGGGCCCTGGGAAGCAGGGGTTTCAGCAGCCATGGAGAGGCACAGGGGCAGACCTCAGCTTGCCACCGGGACCCGGGGGACCTCGATGCCGCCTCCGCGACCCGCCCTCAGCCGATCGGCAGGGGCGGCAGCATCACCTCCTCCCGCACCTTGAGCACCACCATCGAGGCGTCGTCCTCCAACTGGCGATCCGTGCCCACGAAACGATCCAGCCGGGCGAAGAGCTGATCCAGAATCCCCTGAGCACCCAGACCGGAGCGGCTAGCGGCCTGGAAGGCCCCCACCAGACGCTCCTCATCGAAGCGTTCCCCGCCAAGGCCGGTGGCCTCAGTGACGCCATCGGTGTAATAAAGGAGGGCATCGCCGGGCTCCAGCACCGCCTGGCCGCAGCCGTATTCAGCCTCGCTCTGGAGGCCGATCAGCAAACCCGGCGCATCGAGCCGCTCCACCGAACCGGCCTGACGCCGCCAGATCAAGGGAGGATTGTGGGCGGCATTGGCGAAGCGGAGCAGGCGGCTGCGGGGGTCGTAATCGGAATAAAAGAGGGTCACGAACCGGTGCGAATGGGCCAGATCCTCCTGGGCCAGCTGGTTGAGATCATGGAGAATCCGGTCCGGGGGCAAACCGCTGAGCACCTCAGCCCGCAGCATGCCCCGCAGCAGGGTCATCAGCAGGCCGGCAGGCACCCCCTTGCCCATCACATCCCCCATCACCAGGGCCCAGCGGCCGCGCTCGCGGCGCCGACCGATCGCCTGGGGACGGGTGGGGATGAAGTCGTAGTAGTCGCCGCCCACCTGGAAGGCCGGACGGCAACGGGCCGCCAGATCCACCCCCTCGATCGTGGGGCAGTGATCGGGGAGGAGCTGGGCCTGGATCTCGGCACCGATGCTCAGCTGGCGATCGATGCGCTCATGGCGGCGCATGTCCTCCTGAAGGAGTTCATTCTCCAAGGCCACGCCGGTGAGGTCGGCCACCAGCTGGAGATGGCGACGGTGCACCTCACTCCAGCTGAAGCCACGCCGAGCGCTGAACACATAGAGCCGGCCCCGCATGCGGCTGCGGGCCACCACCGAGGTGGCGATCACCCGGGCCGGGCCGAGCAGGCGATGCAGCAGGGGGTCCAGCAGGGCCACCACCGCCTCATCGCCAGACTGGGCCTGGAGCTGGCTGTCGCTGAGGACAGCGAGCTGGCGGATCACCTCGGCGCATCCCTCCCCAGGGGACCCCTGCAGCTGCTCCCGCCAGAGACGCCCATCGGGGTGGAAGACCACCAGCACGGCCCCCTCCGCCTCCACAAGCCGTGAGGCGACCACCGGCACCAACTCAAGAAAACGCCGGAGATTAGTGAAGCTGCGCAGCGCGAAGGCCAGGGAAGCCAGCAATTCCTGGTTGCGGCGCTGCTCCCGGTTGAGGCTGTCGAGCAGCTGGCGCACCGAGGCGACAGGCGAAAGGCCCTGGGCGGAGGCCGGCAAGGGAAGGGAAGCCTCGCTGGCCGCAGGAGCCGCCGTTCGAGGGTCGGGCGCCGCGGCGGGCACGACCGCAGCAGGCATCGCGCAGACAGGGTTTGGATCGAGCGCCGCGGAGCCGTTGGCGAGGCCGCTGCGCTCGCCTTGGTCGGACTGATCCGCCTCCGTTCCAACGGCCGCAAGCTCTCCACCGGCGGGCACCGAGCCTGCGGCGGATGCGGCCGGCGAGGCGGCCGGTGAGCGGTGGGGCGGCTGGCTGCCCAAGGAGCGGCCGCAAAGGACCCGAAACGTAGCAGTGTTCCCCGGGTTCGTTGGGTTGGCCGGGCCGGGGACCACGCCTAGCCTGCAACGACGGCCCAGGAGGTCTATGGCATTCACCACCGCGGCGGCCGAGGAGGTGCTGCTGCCCCTGGCCCAGGCCACCTCCCTGCTGCTGGAGGGCCTATCGGTGCTCACGGTGCTGAGCGGCCTGCTGGCGATCAGCCGCGATGCCCTGCCCCGGTTGGGGCGGCGGCTGCCGCAGCGCCCCTCAAACCGGGCCCGCCTCACCTTCGGCAGCTGGCTGGCCCTGGCCCTGGAGTTCCAGCTGGGCGCCGACATCGTGGCCACCACGGTGAGTCCCTCCCCCACGCACCTCATCCAGCTGGGGGTGGTGGCACTGATCCGCACCTTCCTCAACATTTTTCTCGGCCGCGAAATCGAAGCGGAACGGCGGCTGGAGGAGGAGGAACAGGAACGCCGGAGGCCCTGGGCGGAGGATGGGGTGTGACCACCGCGATCGATCCACGCGGTTCGGGCGACGGAGTGCGCAACCCGGCCCGCCCGCCGGGCCGGCCACCGGCACGGGACATGGTGTGGATCCCGGGCGGCCGTTTCCAGATGGGCTCCGACCACCACTACGGCGAGGAGGCCCCGGCTCACCCGGTGGCGGTGGATGGCTTCTGGATCGACCGCATCACGGTGACCAACGCCCAGTTCCGCAAGTTTGTGAAGGCCACGGGCCACGTCACCCTGGCGGAACGGCCCGCCGATCCCGCCATCTACCCGGAGGCGCAGCCGGAGCTGCTGCAGCCTGCTTCGATCGTGTTTGTGCCGCCGCCAGGGCCGGTGGGGCAGGGCGATCCCTATCGCTGGTGGCAATACGTGCCAGGGGCGAACTGGCGCCATCCGGAGGGACCCGGCAGCTCGATCAAAGGCCGCGACCACCATCCGGTGGTGCACATCGCCCATGTCGATGCCCTGGCCTATGCCGCCTGGGCGGGCAAGGCGCTGCCCTCGGAGGCGGAATGGGAGCGAGCGGCCCGGGGCGGGCTGGAAGGGGTGGAGTTCGCCTGGGGGGAGGAACTCCATCCGGGCGGCCGGATGCTGGCCAACACCTGGCAGGGCGACTTCCCCCACCACAACAGCCGTGCCGATGGCTGGGAGGGCACCGCGCCGGTGGGCAGTTATCCGCCCAACGGCTACGGCCTGCTCGACATGGTGGGCAACGTGTGGGAGTGGACCGACGACTGGTACCAGGAGCACGGGGCCCGACTGGCGGCGGCGCGATCCGGCTCCGCCACAACGCCCAGCGGCGGAGCGGCCCGGGAAGACCTGGGCAACGGAGCGGCCACCAGCCCGGACAGCGGGCCGAACAGAGGGTCAGACCATGACCGTGGGGCTGATAACGCAGCAGAAAACCTTCCTCAGGGCTGCTGTGCCACCCTGCGCAATCCCCGCGGGGCCGTTGACGCAGCCACCAGCATCGACCCCAGCTCCCAGCACGGCGCTATCCCGCGCAAGGTGGTGAAGGGTGGCTCCTTCCTGTGCGCCCCCAGCTACTGCCGCCGCTACCGGCCGGCCGCGCGGATGGCCCAGGGAATCGACACCTCCACCTGCCACCTCGGTTTCCGCTGCATCGTGCGGCCGGCTGCGGCCGACTGAACGGGTTGCGGGTTGATCCGGCCTTAAGAGCCGGCGGCGTCGGAGGATCTGGCGAACCGCTCCAGCAGGTCGGCATCCCGGAACCGCCGCCTCACCTGGGAGGGACGCTCGCCATAACGGGCGAGAAAATCGCGGCTGAAGGAGCCCTGGCAGAGGTAGCCGCAGGCCTGGGCCACCTGGGCGAGGCCGCCGGAGGATCCGGGTTGCTCCAGCAGGGCCCTGGCCTTGGCCAACCGTTGCTGGCGCAGCCACTGCATCGGGCCGCAACCAAAGTGCTGCCTGAAGGCGTACTGAAGGGCACGACGGCTGTAGCTGCTGCGCTGCTCCAGCTCCGACAAACTGATCGGTTGATCGAGATGGGCCAACAGCCAATCCACCAGTTGTTGATGCAGGAAGGGTTCGCTGATCGGCGTTGTGGCCGTGGCCGCATCGAGCAGATCGGGCACCAGGAGCATCACCACCAACCGGCGGATCAGGTCATCGAGACGCAGCATCGGGTTGACGGCTCCACCGCTCACCAGGCAGCGCTCGGTGTAGGCCATGGTCTCCATCAGCAGGTTGTGGAGGCGCTCGACGCGGGGATCGGCCCGACGGCTCAAGACGGCCGGTCGCTCCAGGGCCGTGAGCAGCGGCAGGGGATCAAAACCGGGGCCACCGATGGCATGGGCCACAGGCAGCAAGGAATCGGGCGCAAAACTGATGATCACACCTGAACACATGGTGTTGACCACCTTGATCTTGGCCCGGGCGGCAGGAATAAAAAAGCTGGCGGAGCGAATTGTGAAGGTCTGTCTCTCAATCGTGAAGGCGTTGATACCCGCCACGTAGGGCAAAATCAGCTGAGCCTCACACTTTTGTTCCACATCTCCATTGATGCCGGAGCCCCAGGTACTCAGTAGGGTGAGATCGCCCAGACGAACAAAACCCGAGTGGTTGACGAAGGGCTGATCACGCTCCGGATGGTCCCAGCGGTGAACATGGAAGGGCAGAAATGTGCTGACAACAGTGCCGTGGGCAGAGGGATCACTCGATGCCAGGGAGGCTCCTGGCAGCTTGATAAAAGGGAGTGATCCAATGCTCTCAACGAGCCCGGCCAGCATCGACATCGTTGAACGCAGCAGTCTGAAGCAAATTTGTTGATGATTTAAAGGGTTGTTTTGCTTTTTGCCAACCAAAGTCGCCAAAAACGCAATGGCCTCCAAAAAACGCAACACCGGGGCAACCAGATGCCTTCCCAGCGAACCGGGTGGGAAGCCGGGACTGCGCGCAGAGCCCGGCAGGATGCGCAACGTGCCGGACGGCCCGAAGCCAGAAGGGTCTGCCCTCGCTACGGTCTCGCAAGAGCCCCCCTGCCGCTCCGATGCCGCTCAACGAATACAAGTCCGGTGCCGCGTTCCCCGGCGTGATCGGCCGCACCGCCGATGTATCGACCCCCGCCTGGCCGATGCCCAACCGGGCCAAGGAGGGGGCCCCCAATGTGTTGTTCCTGGTGCTCGATGACACGGGCTTCGGGCAACTCGGTTGCTACGGCAGCCCGATCGCCACCCCCAACCTCGATGCCCTGGCGGCCGACGGCCTGCGCTTCAACAACATGCACACCACGGCGCTGTGCTCGCCGTCGCGCTCCTGCATGCTCAACGGCCGCAATCACCACTCCAACGGCCTGGCCTGCATCACCGAAGGGTCGATGGGCTATCCCGGCTCCAACGGTTACATCCCGTTCGAGAACGGCTTCCTCTCCGAGATCCTGCTGCAGCACGGCTACAACACCTACGCCATCGGCAAGTGGCACCTCACTCCGGCGGAGGCAACCTCGGCGGCGGGCCCCTACGACCGCTGGCCACTAGGCCGCGGCTTCGAGCGCTTCTACGGCTTCCTCGGCGGTGACACCCACCAGTACTACCCCGAACTGGTGCAGGACAACGCCCAGGTGGAACCGCCCGCCACCCCCGAAGAGGGTTATCACCTCACCCCCGATCTGGTGACGAAGGCCAAGGCGATGATCGCCGATTCAAAGCAGGTGGCGCCGAATAAGCCCTTCTTCATGTACTTCTGCACCGGCGCCATGCATGCGCCCCACCACGTGCCGAAGGAGTGGGCCGACAAGTACAAGGGCAAATTCGATGGCGGCTGGGACGCCTACCGCGAGCACACCTTCGCGCGCCAGAAGGAACTGGGCATCATCCCGGAGGGCACCGTGCTTTCGCGCCACGACCCCGATGTGCCCGACTGGAACGGCCTGTCGGCCGAGGAGCAGCGCCTCTATGCCCGCATGATGGAGGTGTTCGCCGGCTTCCTGGAGCACACCGACCACTACATCGGAGAACTTATCAACTTCTTGAAGGAGATCGGTGAGTACGACAACACCATGATCATGGTGATCTCCGACAACGGAGCCAGCTCCGAAGGCGGTCCCACCGGATCGGTGAACGAGGGCAAGTTCTTCAACAATGTTCCTGAAAACCTCGCGCAGAATCTCGCCGCCATCGATGACATCGGTGGGCCGAAGTATTTCAACCACTACCCCTGGGGCTGGACCCACGCCGGCAACACCCCCTTCCGCCGCTGGAAGCGCGAGACCTACCGGGGCGGCACCAGCGATCCGTTCATCCTGAGCTGGCCGAAGGGCATCGCCGCCCGGGGCGAAGTGCGCTCCCAGTATTGCCATGCGATCGACATGGTGCCCACCGTGCTCGATGCCCTCGGCATCGAGGCCCCCACCACGATCAAGGGCGTCACCCAGAGCCCGATCGAGGGTTTCTCACTGGCCTCCTGCTTCGCCGATCCCGCCGCACCGAACCGCCATCTCACCCAATACTTCGAGATGTTCGGCCACCGCTCGCTTTATCACGATGGCTGGCGAGCCGTGTGCCCCTGGCCCGGCACCTCGTTCGTGGAATCAGGCCGCCGCTTCGGTGATCCGATCAGCTACGACCAGCTGATCCAGCTCGATGCCCACGGCTGGGAGCTCTACAACCTCAAGGAGGATTTCGCCGAAACCAACAACCTCGCCGCCAGCGAACGAGACCGCCTGATCGCCATGATCGGCATGTGGTATGTGGAGGCCGGCAAGTACAACGTGCTGCCGATCGACAGCCGCGGCACTCAGCGCTTCGCGGTGGAGCGACCCCAGATCACCGCCGACCGCCAGCGCTACATCTATTACCCCGGAACCCAGATGGTGCCGTTGAATGCGGCGCCGCGGGTGTTGAACCGGCCCCATTCCATCTCGGTGGAGGTGGAGGTGCCCGCAGACGGCGCCGAGGGGGTGTTGTTCAGCATGGGCGGCAACGACGGCGGCTTCGCCTTCTACGTGCAGAACGGCCTGCTCACCTACGGCTACAACTACGTGGCCGAACAGTTCTTCCGCGTGCGCTCCAGCGGCCCGCTTCCGGCCGGTCACCACATTGTGAGTGCCGAATTCACCCCCACCGGCGCGCCCGACATCGCCAACGGCAAGGGCACTCCGGCGAAGGTGGTGCTGTTCGTGGATGGCGAGCCCGTGGGCGAGGGCGACCTGCCGGTGACCATTCCCCTCAGTCTCGGCCTGGCCGCCGGGGTGGCAGTGGGGGCCGATCCAGGCTCGCCGGCCCTGCCGGATTACAAGCCCCCCTTTGCCTACGGCGGCCGCATCAAAAGGGCCCTGGTGGATGTGAGCGGCACCCCAATGGACGACCTCAAAGAGCAGATGCGCCAGATCCTGGCTCGGCAGTAGGGAAAAACTCTCGGGGCGGGGCCCGACGCACCCCGTCCCGCCGAGTCCGGCAGCACCGGGAGCCCCGATCACGGTGGTCAAGGCGATCCAGCAGGGCCGGCACCCGTTGGACCCGGCACCAGGACTTTATGGAATCCTGATCCCCACGATGGCTGAAGGAATGCCACCCCCCGACCCCCGCATGCCGGCTCCTGCGTTGCAGCACCGGCCGATCGCGAGACTCCCGGCGCGCTTCCAGCGACTGCTGGGCTGCCTGATCGGCGTGGCGGCCGCCTACGGGATCACCCGCCATCTGACGGCCCTGCCCTCCACCTTCCTCACGGCCCTGCTGCTGGCAGGGAGTTCGGTGGCCAGCGGCCGGGCCCTGGCCCCCTGGGCCTGGTGGGGCGTGCTCGGCGCCGGCTGCGGCGGCCTGCTGGGCAGCGCCATGGTGGTGGCTGAGAAGATCCAGGCCACTGACCCCCGCGAGGGACTCAGCCTGCGGCTGGCGCTGGTGGGCTGCCTGATGGTGGCCGGCGCCATCGGCGGCCGCAGTTTCAGCCTCGATGCCGCCCACCCCAACCGCCGCCCACCCAAAGACACCTTGCGGGCCGCCAGCGCCCTCACCACCGGCATCTTCGCGGTACTGGTGACCCTCACCTTCCTGCACAGCGGCCTCGATCAGGCCCGCACCGTCTCCAGCCGCCTGAGCACCTCGCTCACGATCCTGGTGCTGGCTCTCAGCGGGCCCGGCTGGCTGGTGCACCTGCTCGGCGATAGGGGCCAGAGGCTGGGGCAGCACAGTCGATCGGGGTGCAGCCCGACGAGCTCGGGTGGCTCAAGCCCTGACAACACAGGCTGAGCTCGGGAGCGATCGGCCGAGCTGGCCGGCGGGCTGCTCGCCGAGCCCACCCGGGTCATGGCTGGGCAAGGCTTGGCTGTTTCCGCTGCTGCAATCCGGGGGGAGCGAGTGGCCTTAACAATCGGTAACGCACCTCTTGGCCATCTCGGATAAGGTCCGGCCTATGCATTTCGGCACCTCAGCCAGGACAGCCTCCATGCCCAAGCTCGCTAGCCCCCATCCCGGACCGACAGCGAAAGGACGGCCCAGGCCATTCTGCCTCCTGGCGCTGAGCATGGCCCTGACCGGCATCGCACTCCCTGAAGCGGCCCAGGCCGACCCGGCTGTCACACCGGCCTCACCGGCGGAAGCCCCCCTCCCTGCTCCTTCGCCGGCCCCCCCCAACCCCTGGGCCGCCACCCTGGAGCTCTATGGCTTCGCGCCGATCCGCACCACCGGAGACACCACGGTTCGCGGCTTCACGGCCGAAACGGACATCTGGCTGGGTGATCTGATCCCCCTGATCCAGATGACAGCCTCAGCCCGCGGCAGCCTGGAGCAGGGCCGCTTCGGTCTGCTGGCGGACCTCAGCTACAACCGCACCGGCGACTCCTTTGCCCGCACCACGCCCCGGGGCCTGCTCACGGGCAAGGCCGCGGTGACCACCAACCTGGGGATCTACGACCTAGCCCTGCGCTACCGCCTCGGCGCCCGGGAGAGCGCCGTGGCCGAGCCAGGGAGCTGGAGCGTGATCCCCTATGCAGGCGTGCGGCTGGTGGATGTGGGACTGGGGGTGGAAGCCGAGCTGCGCGGCAACGGACCCTTCGGACTGCGCCTGCAGCGCCAGGGCGACCTCAACCGCACCTGGGCCCAGCCCCTGCTGGGCACCCAGGCCACCGTGTTCCTGAGCCCCAGGCTGCGGGCCTTCGGCCGGGCCGACATCGGCGGCTTCGGCCTGGGCGGCGCCGAAGATCTCTCCGGCAACGCCCAGCTGGGCCTCGGCTACGCGGTGGGCAACAGCACCGACCTCAACCTCTCCTGGCGCTACATGGGCGTCGCCTACGACAACGGCGCCAGCCGCCCCAATGGCTTCGCCAGTTACCAGAACGGGGTGGAGGTGGGGCTGAAGTTCTTCTTCTAGACCCCTCGTTTATGTTCTAGACCCTCTACTGGGCTGGCAGTCACCAGAGCGGCCTAGCCCGCCAACAGCGCTTCCACGAACTCAAAGCTATTGAACGGCCGCAGATCGCGGATCGTTTCGCCGGCGCCGATGAAGCGGATTGGCAGCCGGGCTTCAGAGGCCACCGCCAGGGCCACGCCGCCGCGGGCGCTGCCATCGAGCTTGGTGAGCACCACGCCGGTGAGACCGGCTGCGCTGGCGAAAGCCATCGCCTGGCGTAGGCCGTTCTGGCCCTGGCTGGCATCGAGCACCAGCAGCGATTCCACCACCGCCTCGGGGGCCAACTTGTCGACGATGCGGCGCACCTTGCTGAGCTCCTCCATCAGGTTGTGCTTGGTCTGCAGCCGGCCGGCGGTGTCCACAAGCACCAGCTCGGTGCCCTTGGCCTTAGCAGCTCCGATGGCGTCGTAGACGACGGCGGCCGGATCGGCGTTGGCGCTGGGGTTCGACACCACCGGCACACCGCTGCGCTCACCCCAGACGCTCACCTGCTGCACGGCGGCGGCGCGGAAGGTGTCGGCGGCGGCGATCAGGCAGCTATAGCCACTGCGCACTGCCAAATTGGCCAACTTGCCGAGGGTGGTGGTTTTACCCACGCCATTCACGCCCACCAGCAGCCACACATTGAGCCGATCCTTCTCGGGGGCCAGCAGGTCACGGCCGCTCGCGGTGATCGGCTCCTCGAGGATGGCGCGCAGCTGTTCCTTAAGGAAGCGCAGCCCTTCGGCAGGGTCCACCACCTCCTCGTTGAGGCGCTGCCGCAGGGCCTCCAGCACCCGGTCGGTGGCCTGCACTCCCACATCGGCACGCAACAGGTTGGATTCGATCTCCTCGAGGCTCTCGCTACTGAGGGGGTCATCGCCGAGGGTGTCAAGCAGCTGGGCCACGAAGCCCTTGCGGGTCTTCTCGAGGCCGCGGCGCAGGCGGGTGAGCCAGTCGATCTCCTCCAGGGAAACGTCTTCGACCCGGCGGCCCTGGGCGGCCAGCACCTCGGCGGACCAGGTGAAATCGGCATCGAACGCCCCGAGGCTGGGCTCGTCCTGGGCGGTAGCAGGGGCGGTGGAAGGTGTTGCGGGGGAAGCCGCAACGGCTCCGCCGGAAGGCTGGACCGCCGCCGGTGCGGCGGGTGAAGCAGCGAGGATCTCCTGACGACGCTGCTCCCGTTGGGCGGCGGCGATCTCCAGCAGGGAGAGCCCGGGGGCCGGTGGGGCCCACGCCCCAGGGACCGAGAACGGAGATGGCTCGGCAGGGGCGGCGGCGGCTTGTGAGATTCCCGCTTCCGTGAGCGCTTCAGCGGAAGGGGCCGTGGTGGGGGAGGGCCGCTCGACAGGCGCGAATGGTGCCGTCTTAGCCGGCTCCAGAGTGGTGCTCAGCAGCTCGGCTGACGTGGAACCAAGCCCTGCCGAAGCCGAACTCTGATCCGCCAGGGCGGAAACCGGACTACCGGCAGGGGTTGCCTGAACAGCGGCGACGCTACCAGCGGATTTCGGGGCTGACGCCGGAGCCGGGGCAGTGGCGACCTGGGCAGTGGCCTCCTGTTGGGCCTTCAGGCGGGCATAGGCCTGGCGAGCCCAGGCCAGGGCATCCTCATCCACGGCAGCAGCAGCGGCCACCCCCGTTGGCAAAGGAAGCGGCAAAGTGGCGGGCGCCCCTCCCGGGGCCACCGGCGGTGCTGGCGGCGAGGAGTCCGCAGCGGAAGCCTCGACGGGGGAATCTTCCGGAGCGTCCGTTGTGGAGGGGGCGGCACTTTCCGGGGCCGGAGACACCGGCTCCGATGGGCCCGCAGCCCGCTTGAACCAGTCGAACACCATCGCCTAAACCTTCGCCGTGGTGAAACGGCGAAGCACGCCGTTGATCATGCGACGACCCTGCTCATCGCTATAGCGGTTGGCCAGCTCCACCGCCTCATTGCAGGCCACAGCGGGAGGGGTGGCGAAAGTCTCGAGGTCCACCACCGCCAGACGCAGGATGTCGCGATCAATGCGGGGCAGACGGGTGAGGCGCCAGCCCTCCATCACTGCATCCAACCGCCCATCAATGCTGGCGCGCCCGCGCAACACGGCGGCTGCCCGGGCCAGAGCGTCGCGTCGCACGCCATCCTGATCGGCCAGCAAGAGCAGGCGGGGCAGTTCCAGGCTGGCGGAGAGGCGGTTGATCGCCTGCTCCCCCAGGCCTAAACCAGTCTGCAGGTGCTGGCGCACCCGCGGCAAACGCTCGCCGCCAGCTTCCTGAAGTTCGCTGTCGAGCAGTTCCTGCTGGGCCCGCCGCAACTCGTCAGCGGAGCGGTCGAGGGCTTCGCGCACATGCTCAGCGAGACTGGCCTGGGCCTGTTGCAAAACCACCTCCAGGGAAGTGTCGGCGGACGGAGCAGTGGCGGAGGCGCGATCGCTGATCTGACCAAGGATCAGCAGGGCCAGCTCACGGGCGAGGGTGCGACTCTGCATCAGATCTGCTTCAAGAGTACTGGGGCGCCCGCAGCTGGGCGAGCAGGGTGGAGAAACTGCGGTTGGAGGGGGCTTCGCGGTCGTCGGGGCTGACGATGCCGGCTGAGATGATCGTGCGGAATGCATCTTCCACGCTGATCTCGAGATCCCGCACCGAACGCTCCGGCACCACGGCATACCAACCGGTGGTTGGATTCGGAGCCGTGGGAATGAACACGCTCAGCATCGTTTCAGGACAACTGGCCTGAACAGCCGTTCCGATCGCCCCGGTCACGAAACCAAGGGCATAGAGGCCTTCGCGGGGGTACTCCACCAGAACCACCCGGCGGAAGCGGCTTGAATTATCACGCAGAAAGGTTTCAAGCAGCTGCTTGAGGGTCTTGTAGACCGAACCGGCCAGGGGAATCCTGAGCAGGGTGCCTTCACCGAACTCCAATAACCAGCGGCCCACGATGTTGCGGGCCATCAGACCGATCAGCAGGATGCCCAGCAGGGGAACTACCAAGCCGACCCCGAGGTTGATCAGTTCCTGAAGGAGTGGATTGAGGGTGTTGAAGGGGTTGAACTGCTTCGGTATTGAAGTGAGAAAAGCCAGCACGAAGCGGCTCACTGTGGTGGCCAGCCAAATGGTGGTGGCCAGAGGAATCACCACCAGGAGGCCGGCGATCAGATCATTTTTGAGATCCTGCTGCAGCCGGTTTGCCAGCGGCTGATCCGGGCGGGGACTGGAGGACTCCAAGGGATGACGACCTAAGCAGGACTCCAACGGTAGTCACCCGCTGCCCCCTTAGAGAACGCTGCCCAGGCAGAGAAGGGTGAAGGCCACGATCAACACCACAGCCCCACCGGAGCCGGCCAGCCGGCGCTGGCTGAGGGTGACTTTGCTGGTCTGGTTCGCCTGCTTGAACTGATCCTCCATCTGCTGCAGCTGCCGATCGATGAAGGAGCGGGCCGCCTGGGTCTTCTGGGCATCGGTGGCGTTGGCCGGCACCTGTCCGGCGGACTCAGCCTGCTTGATCAGCTGCTGCAACACCGCTGGTTCCTTGCTCTGCTGGCGAGCCATCTCCAATTGTCCGCGCTTGGCCGCCAGTTGCTGATCTGCCTGATCCTGCAGCAGCTTGTCGCCACCAAAGGCGATCGGAAGCGAGGCGGTGAGCAGCACGGCCAGTAGACCGCTCAGCAGGCAAACGGCCCAGAGCACCGGTGTGCGCTCCTCGCGGTCATCATCGAGCCGCGAGGAGAGATACATGAGGAGCAGACCCACCAGGGCCATGGGCGCCTGCTGGATGAGGCGTTCCACCACCAGTTGGCGGAAGGCTTCCGAACCCCAGTCCCAGAGGCCCAGCACCGCGAGCATCTGAAGCAGAAGAAGCACCACCAGGGTGATGCCGATCCAACGCAGCAGGGGACTGAAACGACCGGAAGACGAGAGAGCCACGCGGTAGACAGGAACAGATGGTGACTTTACCGGCATCCCCCGATGGCACCACCCAAGCCCACCATCCCCAAGGCGAGCGACATCAGGCCGACCGAACTGGCCGCGGCCCTGCGGCAGGAAGCGGCCGCTCTCGGCTTCGATCCGGTGGGTTACGCCGCCGTGCCCGGCGGACCAAACCTCGCCCTGCGCAACGCCGCCCTGGAACGCTGGCTGGCGGCCGGTCACCAGGGGGGGATGGCCTGGATGGCCGATCCCCGGCGCCGCTCCGTAGAAGCCCTGCTGCCGGGGGTGCGCAGCCTGATGGCGGTGGGACTGCCCTACTACGTGGCAGCAGGGCGGCAACCCGGAAGCCTGTCGGTGGCCCGCTACGGCTGGGGGCGGGACTATCACCGGGTGATCGATGCCCGGTTGCGGCGGCTGGGACGCTGGCTGGAAGCCCGGGTGCCAGGGACCCGTTGGCGGGCCTGCGTGGACAGCGCCCCCCTGCTCGACAAAGCCTGGGCGGAGGAGGCGGGCCTTGGCTGGATCGGCAAACATGGCAACCTGATTCATCGCGATCGGGGTTCCTGGCTGCTGATCGGCCACCTGCTCACGACCCTGGAGCTGCCGCCCGACCGGCCGGCCGAGCCCCTCTGCGGCCGCTGCAGCAGCTGCATCACGGCCTGCCCGACCGGCGCCATCGTGGAACCCTTCGTGGTGGATGCGAGGCGTTGCATCGCATATCACACGATTGAAAACCGTGATCCCGAGCTGCCTGGAGCCATCGCCGCGGCCCTGCACGGCTGGGTGGCGGGGTGTGACATCTGCCAGGACGTGTGCCCCTGGAATCGGAAACCCCTGGAGAGCTCAGAGGACCCCGATGTGCAGCCCAGGCCCTGGTTGCTGGAGCTGCGGGCCGAGGAGGCACTGGGCTGGAGTGACGACTCCTGGGACGAACGGCTGCGCGCCTCATCCCTGCGACGGATCCGTCCTTGGATGTGGCGCCGAAATCTGAAGGCCGCCATGGGTGGGAGCGGGATTGATCCCTAGGCTGGGACGTATTCGTTGGTGATTCGTGAGCAGGCGGTGGGGATTCCGGGCTGAACGGCTGGCTGAAAAGCTAACGAAAAGCTTTGCACAACAGCTGGCTGGAAAGTTGGCTGGAAATCATCTACCACCCCAGGCTGATCCAGGGCCCCTCGGGCGTTCGCTCAGGTTGGCGGCTCCGGCATTGCTGGGCGCAGCCTTGGGGCTGGGAGTGATTGGGCTGGGCAACCCGGCCCGGGCCCTGGTTCCCTACGTCTACCTGCCCCCCGCCAAGGAGATGGAAGCGGCTGGACTGGGGATCGCCCAGGCAGCTGCCCGCCTGCTGCGAATGGGCCAGGCCGAGGATGCAGCCCGGCTGGCAGACCTCACCGTGCGGCTGATTCCCAATGACCCGCGGGGCTGGATCCTGCTGGCGGAAGCGGAGTTGCGCAGCAACCATCCCGACCAGGCCCTGAAGGCCCTGGCGCGGGCCAAGCTGCTTCAACCCGGCAACGCTGGAATCTGGCTGGCGGAAGGGTCGCTGGCCCTGCGCAACAACGATCCCGCCCGGGCCGTGCCCCTGCTGCGCAAGGGTCTCGAGCTTGATCCCCGCAACTCTGGCGCCTACTTCGATCTGGGTAACGCCCAGATCATGCTCAACGAAACGGGCTCAGCTCTGACGTCCTTTGAACGGGCCTCGAAACTCCGTCCCGACTTCTGGGAGGCGATCAACAACCAGGGCCTGGTGCTGTTCGAACTCGGGCGCGAAGACGAGGCCCTGCAACGTTGGCGCCAAGTGCTCAAGATCAAACCTGATGCCTCGGAAACCACCCTGGCCATGGCCGTCGGTCTGGAAGTCAAGGGCGGTACAGCGAACCGCAGCGAAGCGATCCGTCTGGCCAGTCAGGCCCTCGCCAACGATCCCAACTACGTGCTCGACAGATTCCGCAAGGAACAGCTCTGGGGCGAACGGCTGCGGGCCGCCACCCGCGCCCTGCTGGCGCAGCCGGAACTGAAGGCGAGCGTGGACCGGGCCAGTGCCAATGCGTCCCTTCCCGCAGAAAAAACGGAGGAGGGTCGCTGAGGCGGCTCGGCGATCGCGCCAGGCAACCCCGGCGCGATCTGTAGGCTGAGCCCCGTCTTCCGCCCCTGAACCCAGCACCGGATGGCCGAGGACCGCCCCGAAGCAGCCAGCGAGGAGCCGAGCGAAGGGAGGATCGAACCGATCGCCCTGCACCAGGAGATGCAGCGCTCCTACCTCGAATACGCCATGAGCGTGATCGTGGGTCGGGCCCTGCCGGATGTGCGGGATGGACTCAAACCCGTGCAGCGCCGCATCCTGTTCGCGATGCACGAGCTGGGGCTCACCCCAGACCGCCCCTATCGCAAATGCGCCCGGGTGGTGGGGGATGTGCTCGGCAAGTACCACCCCCACGGCGACCAGGCGGTCTACGACGCCCTGGTGCGGTTGGTGCAGACCTTCTCCAGCCGCCATCCGCTCCTCGATGGCCACGGCAACTTCGGCTCCGTGGACGACGACCCAGCCGCGGCGATGCGCTACACGGAAACCCGGCTGGCCCCGATCGCCCATGGGGCGATGCTTGATGAGATCGGGGACGACACGGTTGATTTCGCCCCCAACTTCGACGGCTCCCAACAGGAACCGACCGTGCTGCCGGCCCAACTGCCCTTTCTGCTGCTCAATGGCTGCACGGGCATCGCCGTTGGCATGGCCACCAACATCCCCCCCCACAACCTCGGCGAGGTGGTGGATGCCCTGATCGCCATGATCCGCAAGCCCGAACTCAGCGATGAGAAGCTGCTGGAGTTGGTGCCCGGTCCCGATTTCCCAACCGGTGGCGAGGTGCTTCTCGGCAGCGGCATCCGCGACACCTACCTCAGCGGCCGGGGCAGCATCCCGATGCGGGGCGTTGCCCACATCGAGGAAGTGCAACCCGGCAAGGGCCGCCACCGCCGCGGCGCCGTGGTGATCACCGAACTCCCCTACCAGCTCAGTAAGGCCGGCTGGATCGAGAAGCTGGCGGAGCAAGTGAATGAGGGCAAGATCGGCGGCATCGCCGACATCCGCGATGAAAGCGACCGCGAAGGCATGCGAGTGGTGGTGGAGGTGCGCCGCGACGCCAACGCCGAGACCGTGCTGGCCGACCTACAGCGGCGCACCGCCCTACAGAGCAACTTCGGCGCCATCCTGCTGGCCTTGGTGCAGGGCCAGCCCCAGCAACTCAGCCTGCGCGAGCTACTGCAGCAGTTCCTCGAATACCGCGAACTCACCCTGCTGCGGCGCACCCGCCACGCACTCAAACGCTGCGAGGACCGCCTGGAGGTGGTGGAAGGCCTGATCACGGCCCTGGCGCATCTGCAGGAGGTGATCGCCATGATCACGGCCGCCGCCGATGCGGCCGCCGCAAAGGCAGCACTCCAGGTCAGGCTCGAACTCAGCGAACGCCAGGCCGATGCCGTGCTGGCCATGCCACTGCGGCGGCTCACGGGCCTGGAACAGGAAAGCCTTCGCAAGGAAACCGATGACCTGCGGGCCGAACGGAGCCGTCTGCGACTGCTGCTCGATGACCGCGTCAGCCTCCTCGATGCCCTGGTGAGTGAACTCAAGGCGCTAAGGAAGCGCTACGCCACACCGAGGCGCACCCGGCTGGTGGAAGGGGGCGACGACCTGGTGGCCCAGCGGGCGGCGGCGGTACGTCCCAACACCGAACGGCAGCGGCAACAGGCCTTCGAGGCCCTGGCCAGCGACAGCCGCCTGCTGATCCAGGCGGATGGACAGGTGCGGATCGTGACGGCCCAAATGCTCGGCCGCCTGCACCTGGAGGAAGCCGCCGACCTGGGTGAGCATCCCGCTCCGGCCCGGGTGCTGCTGCCGGTGGCCCAGGAACCATCCCTGCTCGCCTTCAGCGCCAGTGGCCGGGTGGCGATGCTGCGTTGGGAATTCGCCGGTCAGCAGCCAGGAAGCCTGGAGAAGTTCCTGCCCGAGGGCCTGGCGGGGGACCGGCTAGTGCAGGTGATGGCCTTGCCGAAACAACCGAGCGGCAGCCTGGGGCTGCTGAGCACCGATGGTCGCTTCAAGCGGCTGCCGATCGAGGATTTCCTGGAGCTCTCAGGCCGGGCGACCAGCGTGCTCAAGCTCAGGGATGGGGTAGAACTCCAGCGGGTGGTGCCCTGTGACACGGGCCGGGATCTGGTGGTGGCCAGCAGCACAGGCCGGGTGCTGCGGCTCAGCGTGAACGACGCCAATCTGCCGGTGATGGGGCGGACCGCTCAGGGTCCGGTGCTGCTGCGACTGCTGCCCGGCGAAACGGTGGTGGGAGCCACCTGCGTGGCAGCCGGCGGCTCGGTGCTGCTCGCCACCGCCCTGGGAAGGATCAAACGGCTCGCCGTGGCGGAACTGCGGCTCTGCCAACGGGGCGACCTGGGCCAGATCGGTCTGCGCTTCCTGGATCGGGGGGACAGGCTGGTGGATCTCCAGGGGGATGGCTGTGCGGTGCTGGCGGTGCAGTTGAGCGGCGCTCCGAGCCGCAGCCGGCGGCTGCTCACCGCCGATTTGGTGGTGGAAGGACCCGGAGAACCGGGCCTGGATCTGGAACTTCCCAGCGGCAGCACAGTTCTGAGCCTGATTCCCCTCAATGGCTGATCACCGACACCCCAGCCGCCGGCGGCCGATGGCCGGCCTGGGCCTCAGCTTGATGGCCCTGACCATCGTCCAACCGGTGGGAGCCGCCGACACCCCGGCAACAGCGATCGCGATGGACTCTCCTGACGGTCAAAAGTTGTTGCTGAAGCCGCGAACCCGCCGGGCGGACTATGCGGCGCTGGTGCAGTGGTACGAAACCCAGGCGAATCTGGCCTACTGCGGCGTGGCCAGCAGCGTGATGGTGCTCAACAGCCTGGCGGTGGCGGCCCCCAAGGCGGATGGCTACGGAACCAACCGGTTCTGGACCCAGACCAACCTGTTCACGGTGCCAACCAGCAGAAGCTTCGTGGAAGCCAGCCGGGTGGCCCGCGAAGGAATGACCCTGGAGCAGCTCCATGGCCTGCTGGCCAGCGTGGGCACCGGGGTGCGGCGCTATCACGGTGAGAGCCTCAGCCTGGAGCAGCTGCGCTGGTTACTGCGGCGCGGCCTGAGCGAAAGGACCGACCGCCTTTTGGCCAACTACGACCGCCGGGCCCTGGGCCAAAAGGGAGGAGGCCACATCTCGCCGCTCGCCGCCTACGACCCCGACCAGGACCGGGTGCTCATCCTCGATGTGGCCCGCTACCGCTATCCGGCGGTCTGGGTAACCACTCCCGACCTCTGGCGGGCGATTCGCAGCATCGACACGAGTTCGGGGCTTAGCCGCGGTTTAGTGATCATCGAGCCCCCGGCCGCAGCCAAGGCACCGCCCGCAGCCAAGGCCCCGTCGCAGGCCGGCCCGATCTGAATCCGACGGCTCAACAGGCGGTAGCCGCCAGACCCGCCGGCTCAAGCATCAACTTCGAGCGCCGAACCTCCTCATCCATGGGGATCGGATAGGCGCCATCGAAACAGGCCGTGCAGAACTGGCCCGAATCGCTGCGGGCGGCCTCCACCATGCCCGTCTTGCTCAGATAGGCCAAGGAGTCCACGCCGAGGTGCTGCTCGATTTCGGCCAGGGTGAGGCGAGCAGCAATCAGGTGGTCCTGGGTGTCGGTGTCGATGCCGTAAAAGCAGGGGTGGGTCACCGGCGGCGAGCTGATCCGCATGTGCACCTCGGTGGCGCCGGCATCCCGCAGGGCCTGCACCAGCTTGCGACTGGTGGTGCCGCGCACGATCGAATCATCGATCACAACCACCCGCTTACCGGCGAGCACATCCGGCAACGGGTTGAGCTTCACCCGGATGCCGGCCTCCCGCATCGCCTGGGTGGGCTGGATGAAGGTACGACCCACATAGCGGTTCTTGATCAATCCATCGGCGAAGGGGATGCCGCTGGCCTGGGAATAACCGATCGCCGCCGGAATTCCGGAGTCGGGAACACCGATCACGATGTCGGCATCGACGGGATTTTCACGGGCGAGCACATCGCCGATTCGAACCCGGTAGCTATAGAGGGATTCACCAAAGAAACGGCTATCAGGCCTGGCGAAGTAGATCATCTCGAACACACACAACTTGGCCGGTTCTTCAATCCACCGCTGCCGTTGTGGAATCGGATCCCCCATCAGGAAGTGGATCAATTCACCGGGCTGCACATCGTCGCTGTAGCGAGCACCGATGATGTCGAGGCCACAGGTTTCACTGCTCACCACCCATTGGGCCTGCTCGGGTTCCCCGATCAGACCGAACACCAGGGGGCGGATGCCATGGCCATCCCGCAGGGCGAACAGACCCTCCGGAGTGCCGATCACCAAGCTGAAGGCCCCGCGACAGCGGGCGGCGGCGCTGCGAATGGCGGCATTCCAACTCTGGCCGCCATCCACCGCCTGCTGGAGGGCAAAGGCGATCAGTTCCGAATCGGTGGTGGAGGTGAACTCGCCGGCGAGATGGCTGAGCGACTCCCTCAGTTCGGCCGCATTCACCAGATTGCCGTTGTGGGCCAGGGCGAAGGCACCGAGGCGGGTCATCAACACCACGGGCTGGGCATTGCAGACCTTGCTGCTGCCGGTGGTGGAATAGCGGTTGTGGCCAATCGCCAATTCACCGGGCATGCGCTCGAGCACGTCTTGGTCGAACACCTGGCTCACCAGCCCCATGTCCTTGTGGAGCCGCACATGGGAGCCATCGAACACGGCGATGCCGGCCGATTCCTGGCCGCGGTGCTGCAAGGCATACAGACCGAAGTAGGTGAGGTTCGCCACCGCCTGCTGGGGCGCCATCACCGCGAACACGCCACAGGCCTCCTCCGGCTTGTCAGGCCGCTCGGCCTTCGCTTCAACGCCGGACTGTTCCTGAGCGGAACTGGGCGAGAACGGCACGGCAGCGGGCGAGCCGGACGAGTCGGGGTCGGAACTGGTCACGGAACTCGCCGGCACACCGAAGGGCCATCCTGCCGCATCATCTTTCGGGAGGAGGTGCCGCTTGCCGCAACCGGCGGGGAATGGCCCCCTCGAACCGCTCCTGCAGCAAGGCCAGGGGCTGCTTCAGCAGAACCTCGCCGGCCTGCGCCACGGTGAGGGTGGGCTCGGACTGGACCACCCCCAAGCACGTGGCCGGAACGGCGGAACCGGCAGCGGCCAGCCGCTCCTGCCAGGCCGCATCGGCCGCAGGCGACACACTGACCAGCACCCGGGCACCGCCCTCAGCGAAAAGAAGCCGATCCAGGCGGGCCTCGCCGGCCGGTAGCTCCAGGTGAGCCCCCAGTCCAGAAGCGATGCAGGCCTCCGCCGCCGCTACAGCCAGACCGCCATCGGAAAGATCATGGGCGGAGGCCACCAAGCCAGCGGCGATCGCTTCCCGCACCAAGGCCTGCACCGCCACCTCCAAGTCGAGATCCACCAACGGAGGCCGGCCCGTGAGCGCGGCGTGGATCACCTGCAGATAGCTGCTGGCAGCCAGACCCACCCGCTCATCAACCGGTGAACCGCCAGCCTCCGGCGAAACACCGAGCAGCCAGATCGCATCGCCCGCTTGCCGCCAGGCCAACCCGGTGACATGGGCCAGGTCATGAACCAGGCCCACCATGCCCACCACCGGGGTGGGATGGATGGGCTGCATGGTTCCATCCGGCAGGCGAGTCTCGTTGTAGAGGGACACATTGCCGCCGGTGACCGGGGTGGCGAGGGCCAGGCAGGCGGCTGAAAGGCCGCGGCAGGCCATGGCCAGCTGCCAGTAGCCCGTGTCGGTATCGGGCGAGGGGAAGTTGAGGTTGTCGGTCACGGCCAGGGGCTCGGCGCCGACGCAGCTGAGATTGCGGGCGGCTTCGGCCACCGCCGCCATGCCACCCCGCTCGGGATCGAGGGCCACCCAGCGGTTGGGGCAATCCACCACCGCCGCCACCCCGCGCCTCGAGGACACCAACGATCCCTCCCCCTGCTGGGGGCGCAGCCGCACCACCGCCGCATCGGCGCCGCCCGGGGGCACCACCGTGTTCGCCTGGACCTGGTGGTCGTACTGGCGCCACACCCAGCGCTTGCTGGCGATCGTGGGGTCATCGAGGAGCCGCAGTAGCACCTCCCCCCAGCCCAGATGGACCTGGGGAAGTTGGATGCCGGCGGGATCGTCGGGAGGAAGCTCGGCCTCACTCCAGCGCCAGTGGGCCTGAATCGCTGCGGGTGGTTCGGCCAAGAGGGTGTGGTGGTTGATCGGCGTGTCCTCGGCCAGGGCGCTAGCGGGCACCTCGGCGGCCACCTGGCCGTGTTGCAGCACCCGCACCACGTTCTCCTCCAGCACCCTGCCCACCACGGCGGCCTGAAGGCCCCAGCGTCGGAAACGGGCCATCAGGACCTCCTCACGCCCTGGTTTCACCACGAAGAGCATGCGCTCCTGGGATTCGCTGAGCAGAAACTCGTAGGGCGTCATGCCCTCCTCCCGGGCCGGGACGCGATCGAGGTCAAGCTCGATGCCCAGCCCCCCCTTGGCAGCCATCTCCGAGCAGCTGCAGGTGAGACCGGCGGCGCCCATGTCCTGAGCGGCCACCACATCACCGCTCTGGAAGGCCTCCAGACAGGCCTCGATCAGCCCCTTCTCCAAAAACGGATCCCCCACCTGCACGGCGGGCCGGTCATCGAGGGAGGCCTCGGTGAGTTCGGCGCTGGCGAAGCTGGCGCCTCCCATGCCGTCACGGCCGGTGGTGCTGCCCACATAGACCACCGGATGGCCAACGCCCCGGGCGCCGGCGCAGACGATTTCCTCGGTCTCCATCAGCCCGAGGGCCATGGCGTTGACAAGCGGATTACCGCTGTAGCTCGGATCAAAGGCCACCTCACCGCCCACGGTGGGAACCCCCACGCAGTTGCCGTAGTGGGCGATGCCCGCCACCACCCCCTCCATCAGGCCGACGTTGCGGGACTCTTCGAGGGGCCCGAAGCGCAGGGCGTTGAGGAGGGCGATCGGCCGAGCGCCCATGGTGAAGATGTCCCGAAGGATGCCTCCCACCCCGGTGGCGGCCCCCTGAAACGGCTCGACGGCCGATGGATGGTTGTGGCTCTCGATCTTGAAGGCCAGCCGCTGGCCCTCGCCCAAGTCCACCACGCCGGCGTTCTCGCCAGGGCCCACCAGGATGCGGGGGCCGCTGGTGGGGAACTGGCTGAGCAGGGGGCGGGAGTTTCGGTAGCAGCAGTGCTCCGACCACATCACGCCGAACATGCCGAGCTCGGCCCGGTTCGGAGCCCGGCCCAGCCTTCGCACGATCTCGTCGTAATCAGCCTGGCTGAGCCCTTCCTTGCGCAACGCTTCGGGCACCGAATAGGAAGGGGAGGAGACCACCAGCGCGGGCATGCAGGATGGCTCCAGTATCCGATCCTGTGGTTCAGGGGCCGAAATGGCGGCAGACCTGGCTAGATCCAGGGATCGTCGTCGGGGCGGCCGCGGTAGCGATCGGAGCCGGACCGCTCTGGGGCCCTACGGCCCGATGGCCGTCGCGAGCGGGCCTCCAGGGTCTGATCCGACCCTTCCCTGAGATCCTCGTCCAGCGGCGAGTCATCGGACCAACGATCCTGCCAAGGCTCAGGTGCTGGGTCTTCGCCTGATTCTGGTTCTTCCTGTTCCCAATCCTCCAGGGGATCCCAGGCCGGTCCCTGGGTGGGGTCGGATGGGATCGGTCGCTCGTCCGAGGGGCGCCCCGGATCCCGCTCATCCAGGAAGCCCTCCCAGGGGGGCTCTTCCAGCCAACCCTCCAGCCGCCCCTCGACCCGATCACCCACCTGCTGGAACTGGTCACGCAGGCGGCTTGTTTCCTCGCCCACCTGCTCCCGCCAGCGCCTGGAGCGTCGCAGTAACTCTTGGCGAACGCTGGAGCGGGCCAAGGGGAGATCGTCGAGGCTCTGCAGGGCCGTGATCACCCGGCCGGACTGCTGATCCACGATCCGCTCGGGGCTGAGGCGCCAGCGGCTGCTGCCCGGCAGCCGGGGATCGCTGCGGGCCACCAGGTAGTGGAGGATCCGGCCGGTTCCCAACTCCACGGCAGCATCGGCCACGCTGCCGAGCGGTGCCTGATCGGCCCCAAACAGGGTGGCGCCGATCAGGGTGGGCAGCTGCTCCAGCACACCGGGCTCGGTGTCGGCGCCCTCGCCTTTCACGAAAGCTTCGCCCTCGGAAAGCCCCCGGAGCTGATTGAGCCGCCATACGCGACGGGTGGAGCGGAAAGAGGAGGGCCGGCTGACCCAACCGAGCAGGCGGTGGACAGGGGGATGCATCCACCCCAGCACCCCGGGCCCATGGTCGAGGCCCTGGTCACAGCGGACCCGCAACCGGAGCAGATCGCTCAGCAGCAGCTGCTCGGGAAGGGCCACGGGCTCGAATCGGAGATCTGGGGCCGACTCAGCTGCGGATCTGAACCGGCATCACCAGATAGGTGAAGGCACCATCTTCCCCCACCGGAACCAGCACCGCCGGGGTGGTAGGGCCGTTGCACTGGAGCACCACCTGCTCGGATCCGATCGCCTTGAGGCCATCGAGGAGGTAGCGCACGTTGAAGGCGATCTCGATGGGATCGCCCTCGATCGTGGCGGCAACGGCCTCCGAACCGCTGCCCACATCCTGGGCATCGGCGCGGATCTGCACCTGGCCCGCCGACGGATCACTGCTGATCTTCACCACGTTGTTGTGCTGGTCCGCCAGCACGGCCACCCGTTCAAGAGAGGCGGTGAAGGCGCGCCGATCCACCCGGAGGGAACGGCTGAAGGTTTCCGGCAACAGCTGGCGATAGTTGGGATAGGTGCCATCGAGGCTGCGGCTGGTGAGCACCTGATCGGCCCAGAGCACCACCACCTGCCCTCGCTCACTGAACAGGCTCAGGGGCTCATCGGAGGGGCGGCCGGACAGGAGGCGCTCCAGTTCCCGCAGGGAACGGGAAGGCACCGTGACGGCGAAGGGCTCCCCCCCCTCGGAGAGCGGCGCTTCGCTGCCTAGGGCGACGGCATCCTCAAGGCGCTGCACGGCCAAGCGATGGCCATCGGTGGCGGCGCACTCCAGGCTGTGTTCCGCCAGCCGCAGGTGCACGCCGGTGAGCAACTGCTTGGCCTCGTCAGAGGAACTGGCAAACAAGGTGGCGCGTAGCCCCTTCACCAGGGATTCGGCATTCAGGCGGATCGGCGTGCCGCTCTGGGCCAGGGGGAGATCGGGGAAATCCTCGGCGGGCATGCCGCGCATGCGGTAAGTGCCCGAAAGGCTGGTGAGCTCCACCTGCTCCTCGCCTTCGGTGCAGCTCAAGGTGAGGGGGCTGTCGGCGGACAGGCGGCTCACGATCTCGCCGAACAGGCGGGCCGGCAGCGTGATCGCGCCACTGCTCTCCACTGCGGCGGGCAGGCTGGTCTGGATGCCGAGGCTGAGGTCGAAGCCGGTGAGGCTCAGGCGCCCGGTGGCGGCATCGGCGGTCAGCAGCACGTTGGCCAGCACCGGGTGGGTGGGCCGTGCTGCCACGGCCCGGCTGATGAGCTGAAGGCTGGAGCTGAGTTCAGCCTGGGAACAGACCAGCTTCATGGGGGCCAGGGCGGAAGCGGAGGGACCGTTGTCGGCCCACGGTTTCACACGGTGGGTCAAAGCGCAACGGGCGAACTCCGGGTGGAGCTGCTGTCCTGCCGGAAATCCCGCAACGACGATCAAATGGATTTAAAAAAAAAAGATCAATCCAATCGTCGTCGTAGAGGCGGTGGAAACGGGGGAAATCGATGGCTATCCCTGTGCCTATCGGCGTTTTTCACGGAAACGGCCTGGGGAAGGTGGTTGCCCAGTTGGTGAAATTGGGTCGTTTTCCACTGTTTCCCCGGCCTGGGGAAAGGTGATGGCGGTGATCAGCCGGTTCCAGCCCCCGTTTTTCCTCCGCTAATCCCAGCCTTGCGCCTGCTTTTCCTGGTCCGCCTGTCGGATTGGCTGGCGGCTCAGAACCCCATCACCCGGGCCACGGTCGCCAGGTCCGGATCGATGCCGGTGTGGAAGTGGGAGTCGTTGTGTTCGATCGCCGTGGTGGGGTCCTTCAAGCCGTTGCCGGTGAGCACGCACACCACGGTGGCTCGCGCCGGCACTTCGTCACGTCGCTTCAACAGGCCCGCCACGGAGGCGGCACTGGCGGGCTCGCAGAACACCCCCTCACCACTACCCAGCAACTTGTAGGCGTCGATGATCTCGGCGTCCGTCACCGCCATGAAGTCACCGTTGCTTTCGGCCTTCGCCTTGAGGGCGTTTTCTCTGTTCACCGGATTGCCGATCCGGATGGCCGTGGCGATGGTGTCCGGTTGCTCCACCGTGTGACCCAGCACCAGCGGCGCGGCCCCGGCGGCCTGGAAGCCCATCATTCGCGGCAGGGTGCGGCTATGGCCGGCCTCCCGGTATTCGTTGAAGCCCATCCAGTAGGCGCTGATGTTGCCGGCGTTGCCCACCGGGATGCAGAGCCAGTCGGGGGCGTCGCCGAGGGCGTCGACCACTTCGAAGGCAGCCGTTTTCTGGCCCTGCAGCCGGTAGGGGTTGAGGGAATTCACCAGGGTGACCGGGTAGGTGTCGGCCACCTCCCGAACGATCGCCAGGGCCCGGTCGAAGTTGCCCTTCACCGCCAGCACCTCGGCGCCATAGAGCAGGGCCTGGGCCAGCTTTCCCTGGGCCACGTAGCCATCGGGGATCAGCACGAAGGCCCGCATGCCGCCGCGGCGGGCATAGGCGGCTGCGGCGGCGGAGGTGTTGCCGGTGCTGGCGCAGATCACCGCCTCCGAGCCGGCCTCCTTGGCCTTGGAGATGGCCATGGTCATACCCCGGTCCTTGAAGGAGCCGGTGGGGTTGAGCCCGTCGTATTTGAGGAACACCTTCACGCCCCTGCCGACCCGTTCGCTGATCACCGGCGCCGGGATCAGGGGGGTGGCGCCTTCCCGCAGGGTGATCACCGGTGTGGCCGCGCTTACCGGCAGCCAGCGGCGATAGGCCTCGATCAGACCGGGCCAGTCCTGCAGGGTGGCGACCGGGGCTACCTGCCCCAGCCGCCGCAGAGCTTGGAGCAGGGCCACGGATGCACCAGGGAAGCAGAAAGGAAATCTACCCCTCGGTTCTCCACACGGTTCTCAACAGCCTTTTCCCCAGGCCTGCCCGACCTGCTCCGCTCGATTCGGCGCCTGTTGCATCCGGTTCCGATCGGTCGGCCTTCAGCGGCTGCCTGAGTCCTTCTCCTGCAAACCATCGAGCGGCGATTCTGAGAAGAAGCGCACCAGGTCGGAAATCGAATTGGCCTTTTGCAACAGGGCCAGCAGGGCCGGCAGGTTCACCTCCATTTCACGGTTGGGATAGGCCCGCAGGAAGGACACGGGCGAGAGGTTGCCGTCGCCTTCTGCGATCCCGATCACCAGGGCCGAGCGCAGCGCCGGCACGCCAGCCCCGGGAGTTTTGAGCGGATAAACGATGTTGGCGAGGCGATCCAGCAGTGCCTCCCCGATGCGGGTGTTGAGCAGTCGGCTCACCAGCACCAGGGGCAGGGGGATGGATTGGTTGAGCAGTTTTCCCACTTCCACCGGGTTCTGGTTGCTGAACCTGAGCAGGTCGGCCAGGAGGCCCTGAGCCTGGCCTTTCTTGGCCAAGAGTTCCATGTCGGCCACGGGGATGGAGCGGCGGAAGGCCCCACTCACCAGCACGATGTTCTCTGCTGCCAGCGCGGCCGGTGTTGAGCAAAGCAACCCGACTCCCAGAAGGGCGCCGAGCAGCCGGTGGCGGTTTCGCCGGCGCGGGTTCAAGCGCTTCGCTGCTGCGGAAGCCCCGGCATCAGGCGAGCGATGGCCCTGTGGAAAGCCCTGCTGAAAGCCGGTCGGAAGGCTGGCCAAAGATCGCATCACTTCTGGCCAGGAATCTAGGTGCCGCCATTGCGTCTGCCGCCGCTCAGGCGGGTCTCACCAGAACATCGCGCAGCAGCCGCACCACCCCCCGCTCGGCCAGACCCCGGGCCATTTCGAAACCCATCTGCCGCAGGTCGGGTTCGCTGAGCACTCGGGGCAGGCGCTTCAACAGAAGCTGGGGTTCAAAGCCGGGCAGATCCTGCAGGATTGCCGCCAGTTGCCGCAGTGGTTCGAGGTCGAGCAATGGTTCACCCCTGCGGTCAGCTTCCGGCAGCCGCTGGCGCAGGCCGGGCGGCAGCAGGTTGGGGGGCAGTCGGCGACCCAGCCGCAGGGTGGTACGCCAGGCCAGCGCGTCCAGCCGCTGCACGGCCGCCTCCACTAATTGGCGGCGCAGCAGGCCGCCGTTGGGGGAGAACAGGAATTCGATCACCTGATCCAGCAGCCCTTCCAGGTCCAGTTGGGCCTGCAGGGAGGCACTGTTGACCAGGCTTTCGAGTCGCTGCCAGCGGAACTCGTCGCCGTCGTAGAGCATTTCCCGCAGGCTGCGACGCAGCTGGGGATCGGGATCCTCCATCAGGCGGCGGGCGAAGTAGGGATAGGCGGCGCCGAGAATCTTGAAGTCGGGATCCACGCTCAGGGCGATGCCCTCCAGGGTTATCAAAGAGCGGATGATCAGGGCGTAATAGGGTGGAACTTGGAAGGGGAAGCGATACATAACGCCGGAGAGATCGTCGGTTACCGCTTTGAAATCCATGCGACTCACTCCCATCTCTAGGGCCTGGCCGAACACGCTTTCAAAGGCGGGAACGATCGGTTCTAGATTCACCTCCTCTCCGAGGAAACCGAGGGCCACGAAATCCTTGGATAGTGCTCCAAAATTTCGGTTCACAAGGTGAACAACTGCCTGAATCAGGCCGGTGCGTGATTCACGGCTCACCGTGCTCATCATGCCGAAATCAAGATAGGCCAATCGACCGTCAGGCAGGGCGAGCAAATTGCCAGGGTGGGGATCGGCGTGGAAGAACCCGTGTTCCAGTAGCTGCTGCAGGCTGCAGTTCACCCCCACTTCCACCATGTCGTCGGGATCCACACCAATGCCTCGCACGGCATCGAGGTTCGTGAGTTTCACCCCATCGATCCACTCCATCGTGAGCACGCGCCGGCTGGTGGCTTCGTGGAAGATGCGCGGCACAGCGATGCGAGGATTGTGGATGTGAAGCTCAGCGAATTTTTCCGCATTCGCCGCCTCATTGAGATAGTCCATTTCCTCGAACACCCGCTGACCCAGTTCATCGATCAGCGCCACCAGATCACTGCGGATCAGACCCACGTTGCGATTAAGCCAAGCTGCGATGTTGCGCACGATGTAGAGATCGAGCGTGATCTGCTCGCGCAGGCCCGGCCGCTGCACCTTCACGGCCACCTTCTGGCCACCCTTCAGCACGCCCCGGTGCACCTGGCCCAGGGAGGCCGCCGAGATCGGTTCGCGCTCCAGGTGTTCGTAGATCGTGTCCACAGGCGCCCCGAGGTCCTCCTCGATGCAGGCCATCGCCAGGCCGGAATCGAAGCCCGGCAACTGGTCCTGGAGCTGGGCCAGCTCCTCGAGCAGCACCGGCGGAATGATGTCGGGCCGGGTTGAGAGGGCCTGGCCGGCCTTGATGAAGGCGGGTCCCAGGGAGGCCACCAGCGTGGCGGCCTCGCGGGAGCGTTCCCGCACCCGTTCACCCCGCAGTCGCCCCAGCAACCGGTCGCTGCCCACACCCATCAGGTACAGAGCTATCGGCACCAGGGTCTGCCAGAGGCGGCGGACCAGGCGCTGGGGATGGCCGGCGTAGATGCGGGTGATGGCGGCCGGGTCGTAACGCAGCAAACCGCTGATCTCGATGAAATCGCTGAGTTCGCTGCGGTCTGCACCTGGACTGGCGTTCACCGGCGCGCCAGGGTCGCTTGATGCCTGGATCATCGGCTCGATCGGCGGTACTGGGGCCATGGGGTCGGCGCTAAACACAGTGGCCCGCATCGCCGCCAGGGCCTGTTCCGCGGCCGTGGCGCCCCCGCTGGAGTCTTCCTCCCTTCGAGGGTCGCTGGCTGTGGCTGGGTTGGCGGTGTTGGCGGCGGCAGGGGATGGCATCGAGGCTGACGTCCGAGCCGCGGTTGGGGCTTGATTCTGTCGGGCGGAGGTGGGGTGGCGGGGCTGTGGTGATCACCGCCCGGTTCCGGGGCGTGCTTCCTGCGGCCGGAGGGGGCCTGTTCCTACGTGCTGGCTGCCGCTACGGTCGGGCTCTGCATGCACACGCTCGCTGGAGGCCGGGGTGCTCACGGGTCTGCGCCTCGAGAACATTGCCCTGATCGATCGGCTGGAGCTGGCTTTTGCTGAAGGCTTCACTGTGCTCACCGGTGAGACCGGCGCCGGCAAATCGATCCTGCTCGACGCCCTAGACGCCCTCCTGGGCGGTGCCCAGGGGGCCCAGGGGGCGCGGCTGCTGCGCCGAGGCAGTGAGCGCGGCCGGATCGAGGCGAGTTTCGCGCTTACGCCACCGGTGCAGGCCTGGCTGGAGCAGCAGGAGCTGGAGGCCGAGGAGGACGAGCTGCTACTCAGCCGCGACTGGCGCCTGCAGGAGGGACGGCCGATCAGTCGCCACCGGCTCAATGGCGTGGCGATCGGACGGAGCCAGGTGCTGGAGCTCCGCCCCCTGCTGCTGGATCTCACCGTGCAGGGTCAGACCCAGCAACTGGCCCGGCCCGGCCAGCAGCGCCGCTGGCTCGACCGCTTCGCCGGGGCCGATCAGGTGCCGCTGCTGGAGGTCGCGGCGGTGGCCTGGCGCGCCTGGCGGGAGGCCACCGCCGCCCTGGCCGCCGCCCGTGCCGCCCAGGCCAGCCTTGAGCAGGAACGCCAGCGCCAGGAGCAGCTGCTGGAGGATCTGGAGGCGGCGGCCCTGGAGGATCCCCAGGAGCGCCAACGCCTTCAGATCGACCAGGATCGTCTGGCCCACGGAGTGCGGCTGCAGGAGGGGGTGATGGCCCTGCTCGGCCGGCTGGTGGAAGGAGCGGAGGGGGCGCCTTCGGTGCTGGATCACCTGGCGGCCTGCGAACAGGAACTGCAGCAGATGGCCGGACTCGATCCTTCCGTGGCCGATCTGGCCGGGGCCTGCACCGATGGCCTGGCCTCCCTGCAGGATCTGGCCCGTGATCTCGACCGCTACGGCGCTTCCCTCGAGAGCGATCCGGCTTTCCTGGCGGAACTGCAGGCGCGCATCGCCCAGCTCAAAGCCCTGGAGCGGCGCCAAAGCCTTGAGCTTCCCGAGTTGATCGCCCTGCGCGATCGCCTGCGGGAGCAGCTGGCCCCCGGCGGTTTCGAGGCTTCCCTCGCCGCCCTTGAGCAGGCCGAGGCCAACGCCCGTCGCAGCCGGGATGGGGCCAATGCCGCCCTGAGCGCTGCGCGCACCCGGGCCGCACGCGGCCTGGAAGGCCAGCTGATGGAGGCGCTGCGGCCGATGGGCCTGGACCAGGTGCGCTTCGCCGTGGCGATCGAACCCGCCGATGCCGGTGAGGAGGGAGCTGATCTGGTGCGGTTCCTGTTCACGGCCAACCCCGGCCAACCCCTGGCACCCCTGGCGGAGGTGGCCTCTGGAGGTGAGATGAGCCGCTTTCTCCTGGCCCTGAAAACCTGCCTGGCCGCCGCCGATCCCCATGTCACCTTGCTCTTCGATGAGATCGACACCGGTATCAGCGGCCGGGTGAGCGGCGCCATGGCGGGCCTGCTCAAACGCCTGGCCGCCAGCCGCCAGGTGTTCTGCATTACCCACCAGCCCCTGGTGGCCGCCGCCGCCGACCACCACTTCCGGGTCAGCAAGGTGGTGGAGGCTGGCCTCACCCACACCCGGGTGTCCCATCTGCGGGACACTCAGCAGCGCCAGGCCGAACTGGCCGAACTGGCCGGTGGCGAATCCGGCGAGGCCTTCAGTTATGCCGCCAGCCTGCTGGAGCCGCTGCCAGGCTCCCGGCCCCGCGGCGGTCAATCGGCGGCCTGAGCCGGCACGATCTCCACCCGCACACGGAAGCGCTCAATGATCGAGCCGGCTCCTTCCCAAGGGCGCCAGTAGCGGAGCTGGAGCGTGCTGCGGCCAGGCCTGAGCATGCGGAACAGAAAGCTGATCTGTTGCTGGCCGCCTGCCAGGGGCAGCGATCGGCCATCGGGAAGGGGCGGGCCGGGAGTTTGCCGGCTTTCCATCCCGAGCGGTTTGATCCGGCTCGGGTCGTGGTGTTCGAGATCCCAGCCGTAACCCGTGCCGGCGTTGCCGCTGAGCACCACCTGCAGGGTTTCCCCCTGGCGCAGGATCAGGGAGCTCCCGTTGTCCTGGGCGGTCACGATCAGGGTTTGGCCGTTGCGCACGGGTTCTGGAGCGGCTGGCTTGGCTGGGGTTGCGCTGGCCGTGGCCACCAGCAGCGCCGTCAGCAGCCGCGGGGCAGCGGCGATCGGGGCTCGCAACCGCTCCAGCCCCCATGGCGAGCGGCGGCGCCATGAACTGCGAAACAGCATCGGCATGGTCAGGCGGTGGGGATCTGCTTAGCTTGTGGCCACAGTTGCGAGTGCGGCATGTTTGCCCGTCTTGTTGTTCCTGCCGCCAGCCTTGTGGTGTTGCTCACCGTTGGCGTGGCTCCGGCCACGGCCTGCGAGAAACATCTGAACGGCCACCAGAACAGCGCCGAAACCAACAGCGAAGTTCAAGGCCGTTGATCACAATCGCGCTTTGTTTGCGTCGGTTGTGTCGCCCAAACTACAGAAGCGGCCTTGCGGGGCGGCTTTTTTTTGTTCGCTCACCGAAAGCGGCTTGATCTTTTTTTGGGTGATGATCAATCCATAAAAGCCATTCCCATCCATGGTCCGCAACGACCAGCCTTCATTTCTTGGTAGCCCTGCCTTTTGGAACTTCGTGGCCGACCAGCAGGTTGATCCGGTGGTTCGGCGTTTGCATGAACAGGTGGGCTCCGAACTGCAAAGCCAGCCGCTTGAGCCCCATGAGGGCAGCTCCACCTTCCAGGCTGCCTGATCCTGGCTTCCGGCATCCGGGGGGGTCACGCCAGGCTGGTGCGGTTGGCCTTCTCGTGGTCCGACCCTTCTAGACTCAGCCGCTGACAGAGCTTCCCATGCCCCGCGCCAGCGCTGGCTCCAGGTCTACCCAGGCGGCGGTGACCGTCCCCCCTCCTGAGCCTCCGCTGGCAACTACAGGCCCCCTCAAGGCCCCGTCGTCAGAGTCTGTGCAGCAGCACCTCAGCGGCGGCAGCCTGGAGGACGTGATCCGCGTACGGGGCGCCCGCCAGCACAACCTCAAGAACGTCGATCTCACGATCCCCCGCAATCGCCTGGTGGTGTTCACCGGCGTGAGCGGCAGCGGCAAGAGTTCGCTCGCTTTCGACACGATTTTTGCCGAGGGCCAGCGCCGCTACGTGGAGAGCCTCTCCGCCTACGCGCGCCAGTTCCTCGGTCAGGTGGACAAACCCGATGTGGATGCGATCGAGGGGCTCTCGCCGGCCATCTCGATCGATCAGAAATCCACCAGCCACAATCCGCGCTCCACCGTGGGCACGGTCACGGAGATTCAGGATTACCTGCGGCTCCTCTTCGGCCGTGCGGGCGAACCCCACTGCCCCCAATGCGACCGCTCGATCCGGCCCCAGACCATCGATGAGATGGTGGACCAGATCCTCACCCTCCCCGAGGGCACCCGCTATCAGCTGCTGGCGCCCGTGGTGCGGGGCAAGAAGGGCACTCACGTGAAGTTGCTCAGCGGTCTGGTGGCCGAGGGTTTCGCCCGGGTGCGGATCAACGGCGAGGTGCGCGAGCTGGCCGACAACATCGAGCTCGACAAGAACCACGCCCACAACATCGAGGTGGTAGTCGATCGCCTCGTGGCCCGCGAGGGGGTGCAGGAGCGCCTCACCGATTCGCTGCGCACCGCTCTCAAGCGCGGCGAGGGGCTCGCCTTGGTGGAGGTGGTGCCCAAAACCGGCGAGGAGCTGCCGGAAGAGGTGGAGCGGGAGCGCCTCTACTCCGAGAACTTTGCCTGCCCCGCCCATGGCGCCGTGATGGAGGAGCTCTCACCGCGGCTGTTCTCTTTCAACAGTCCCTATGGCGCCTGTGTCGACTGCCACGGGATCGGCCACCTGCGCCGGTTCACCACCGAGCGGGTGGTGCCGGACCCCTCCCAGCCCGTGTATGCCGCCGTCGCCCCTTGGAGCGACAAGGACAACAGCTATTACTTCTCCCTGCTTTTTTCGGTGGGCGAGGCCTTCGGCTTCGAACTGAAGACCCCCTGGAACCAGCTCACGGAGGAGCAGCGCGATGTGCTGCTCCATGGCAGTAAGGAGCCGATTTCGATCCAGGCTGACAGCCGTTACCGCAAGGGCCAGACCTACGTGCGCCCCTTCGAGGGGATCCTGCCGATTCTGGAGCGCCAACTGGGCGATGCCAGTGGTGAGGCGATCCGCCAGAAGCTGGAGAAGTATCTGGAACTGGTGCCCTGCTCCACCTGCCGGGGTCTGCGGCTCAAGCCCGAAGCCCTGGCGGTGCGGGTGGGCCCCTATGCCATCCATGAGCTCACCGCCGTGAGCGTGGCCGAAACCCTCTTCCGCATCGAGGCGCTGATGGGGGTGGGAGCCAGTGCGGCTGCCGAGCCCCTGCTCACCCCTCGCCAGATTCAGATCGGCGATCTGGTGCTGCGGGAGATCCGCATGCGTCTGAAGTTCCTGCTGGATGTGGGCCTCGATTACCTCAGCCTTGATCGACCGGCGATGACGCTCAGCGGCGGTGAGGCCCAGCGGATCCGGTTGGCCACCCAGATCGGCGCCGGCCTCACCGGCGTGCTCTACGTGCTGGATGAACCGAGCATCGGCCTGCACCAGCGCGACAACGACCGCCTACTGGCCACCCTGATCAAGCTGCGCGACCTCGGCAACACCCTGATCGTGGTGGAGCATGACGAGGACACGATTCGTGCTGCCGACCATCTGGTGGACATCGGTCCGGGGGCAGGGGTGCATGGTGGCCACATCGTGGCGGAGGGGTCGCTGCAGGCTCTGCTCGAGGCGGAAGATTCGCTCACCGGCGCCTATCTGAGCGGCCGCCGCTCGATCCCCACCCCGGCCCAGCGCCGCGATGCCGGCAGCCGCCGCCTCACCCTGGTGAACTGCAGCCGCAACAACCTCACCGGTGTCGATGTGGAGATCCCCCTGGGCCGCCTGGTCAGTGTCACGGGGGTGAGCGGCAGCGGCAAGAGCACCCTTGTGAATGAACTGCTGCACCCGGCCCTGGAGCACAAGCTGGGCCTCAAGGTGCCCTTCCCGGCGGGCCTGGAGGAGCTGCGCGGCATCAAGGCGATCGATAAGGTGATCGTGATCGACCAGAGCCCGATCGGTCGCACCCCCCGCTCCAACCCCGCCACTTACACCGGCGCCTTCGATCCGATCCGCCAGGTGTTTGCCGCCACGGTGGAGGCCAAGGCCCGCGGCTACCAGGTGGGTCAGTTCAGTTTCAATGTCAAGGGCGGGCGCTGTGAGGCCTGTGGCGGCCAAGGGGTGAACGTGATCGAGATGAACTTCTTGCCCGACGTCTATGTGCAATGCGATGTGTGTAAGGGGGCCCGATACAACCGCGAAACCCTGCAGGTCACCTATCGGGGTCACACGATCGCTGATGTTCTGGAGATGACGGTAGAGCAGGCCGCCGGCGAGTTCAGCGCCATTCCCCAGGCCGCCGATCGGCTGCGCACTCTGGTGGATGTGGGCCTGGGTTATATCAAGCTCGGCCAGAGTGCCCCCACCCTCTCCGGCGGTGAGGCCCAGCGGGTGAAACTGGCCACCGAGCTCTCCAAGCGAGCCACCGGCAAAACGCTCTACCTGATCGACGAACCCACAACCGGCCTCAGCTTCTACGACGTGCACAAGTTGATGGAGGTGATGCAGCGGCTGGTGGACAAGGGCAACTCGATCCTGGTGATCGAGCACAACCTCGATGTGATCCGCTGTGCAGATTGGATCATCGATCTGGGCCCCGATGGCGGCGACAAGGGCGGCGAAATCGTGGTGGTGGGAACCCCTGAAACGGTGGCAGAGCATCCCACCAGCCACACCGGGCGCTATCTCCGGCAGGTGCTGGAGCAGCATCCCCCCGAACCGGTCACCGACTGAGGCAGACCGGCCTCAGTCGGGCTACAGATCCGCCGCCATTGCTCCGCTGCCGCCAACGCCAACCGCCGATCCCGCTATCGCGGAGATCGAACCACGGGTTATGGCGACCATGGGGTTGGTGGTGCTCCATCTCCATCTGCACGGTCTTCTGCGGGGTCATGATCTCGAACTGGGCCGCGATTCCGATACCGGTGGCCAGACGATCTATGTGCTCGATCTGGTCCGGGCTCTGGCCCAGCGGCCGGAGGTGGAGCGGGTGGAGGTGGTGACCCGCCTCATCCACGACCCATGCGTGGGCCCCGATTACGCCGAGCCCGAGGAGCGGTTGGGTCCCCGGCTGTCGATCCGCCGCATCCTCTTCGGGCCCCACGCCTACCTGCCGAAGGAGCAGCTCTGGCCCTATCTCGATGAACTGGTGAGCAGCCTGGTCACGTCGTTGCAGGCGGCTCCGCGCCTGCCCGACTGGATTCATGCCCACTATGCCGATGCCGGTTATGTGGGGGCCCGGCTCCACCAACGGCTTGGGGTGCCCCTGCTGTTCACCGCCCACTCCCTGGGCCGGGAGAAGCGGCGGCGGTTGCTCGACTCAGGTTTGGATCCCTCCGCCATCGAGGCCCGCTATGCCCTGGACCGGCGCATTCAGGCCGAGGAATTCGCCCTCTCCCAGGCTGCGTTGGTGGTCACCAGCACCCTTCAGGAACTGGAGGAGCAGTACGCCCACTACGCCCGCTTCCGGCCGGAGCGGGCCCGGGTGATTCCGCCAGGGGTCGATGCGAGCTGTTTCTATCCGCCTCGGCCCGGGGTGCGGGAGCGGGGCCCCGGCTCTGGACTGCAGGCCCGGCTCGACGCCCTTCTCCAGGACCCCCACCGACAGCCCCTGCTGGCGATCTGCCGTCCGGACCGTCGCAAGAACATTCCCGCTCTGTTGGAGGCCTTCAGCCGCTCCCCCATCCTCCAGGGCCACCACAACCTGGTGCTGGTGATGGGCGATCCGGCCGTCGAGGTCTCCTGTGGAGGCGAGAGAAAGGAGGTGCTGGATCAGGTGCAGGGCTGGCTTCGCCATCCAGGCCTGCACGGCCGGGTGGCCCTGCCCCACCAGCTGCGCAGGGAGCAGATACCGCCCCTCTACCGCTGGGCCGCCCGCCTAGGCGGCGTGTTTGTGAATCCAGCCCTCTCCGAACCCTTCGGGCTCACCCTGCTGGAGGCGGCCGCCTCCGGTCTGCCGGTGGTCACCACCGACGACGGTGGTCCCCGCGACATCTTGCGTCATTGCCGCAATGGTCTGCTGGTGGATGTCAGCAGTCCCGATGCCCTACGGCTGGCCCTGGAGCGAAGCCTGGCCGATTCGGTGCGCTGGCGGCAGTGGAGCCGCAATGGCCTGGAGGCCGTTGGGAGGATGTATCGCTGGCCGGCCCATGGGGCCACCTACATCAAGGAGGCGAGGGCCGTGATCCTGGGCCTGCGGCAAGGGCTGGGAGCTCCCGACTCAGTTGGGGGGCACCTCGCCGTTTCCGCTGGGGTGGTGCGTGTTCGAGGCGGGCATCCAGTAGCTGAGTTCGTTCTCCCAGTACTCCCGGCCCGCAAGCCGCCCGGTGCTCAGCTTGGTGTGGGCCATGGCGGACATCAGCTGGGTGAGCTCCAGGGGGGAGAGGTCAGTGTGGATGTCCTCCCCGGCGATCCGGAGCAGCGCCGGTAGCTGGGCGAGGGTGGCGGGCTGGGCCAGCTTGCGGAATACCTGGTTGATTACCAGCCGTTGCCGCTCCATCCGGCCCAGGTCTCCCGTTTCGTCGTGACGGAAGCGCAGGAAGCCCTCCAGCTTTTCGCCCTTGAGCACCTGGATGCCTGGATCGAGGTCGATATAGAGCCCCTGGCTGTGGTCCTGGTAGAACATTCGCTTCGGCACATCCACTTCAACGCCGCCAAGGGCATCGGCCACCTTGTTGACGGCCGCCAGATTCAGCTTGAGATGCCGCTCGATCGGCTGCCCCAGCAGGGTGCTCACCTCCTGCTTCACCGCCGCTGGCCCCATCAGGCCCAAGAGGGCGTTGGCCTTGACCACGCCGTGGTTGGTGGTTTCCACGTAGGTATCTCGCGGCACCTGGGTGATGCGGGTGATGCCGTTCTCGACCTGCACCGCTGCCATCACATCGGTGTTGCCGCCCACCACATCGGTGCCAAGCACCAGCACGCGCTGCTGGCCCAGGCCGAGCGGTTGGAGAAGGCCGTTGAATTGACTCTGCAGCTGGCTCAGGGCAGCGAGGGGGGTGCCCAGGGGGAGGGTGAGGCCATGCTGCTGGCCGAGGATGAAGCCAAGGGCGATACCCAGGCCGAAACTCCGCAGAGGGAGGTGTCTCCGCTGGGGTGCCATGGCGGTTTGGCGACGATCAATGAACTCGGGAACCTCCGCCAGGGTTGAGGGAGCCGGGTCAGGGCGTGTGGGAACACGTCTGCTTCGCTGGCGCCGCCTGACCGTGGGCTCCGAAGGGGTAGGGACCTGGCTCATGAAGGCGAGTGCTGGCAGAACCTTACGGCCTTGAATTTGCTTTAACCAGGGGGTGGGCTCTGGATCAGACGCTACCGCGCACTTCAATCGCCGCAGCGGCCTGGTCGGCCCGGCGACGTGCCTCCGCTTCGTTGGCGCCCCGAGCCAGGGCCACCCCCATGCGCCGCAGCGGCCGGGCATCGGGTTTGCCGAAGAGCAGCACCTGGCTCTCCGGGATCGCCAGGGCCTGCGCCACGCCCCCGTAGGTCACGCTGGCGGCCGCCTCCGAAGCCAGGATCACGCGGCTGGCGGCGGGGCCGAGCGACCGGATCGCCGGAATCGGCAGGCCGAGCACCGCCCGGAGGTGCAGCTCAAATTCACTCAGGTTCTGTCCCGCCAGGGTCACCAGGCCCGTGTCGTGGGGGCGTGGCGAGAGTTCCGAAAACACCACCTCTGGATCGGCGGGATCGCCACAGAGAAAGAATTCCACGCCGAACAGGCCGGCGCCACCCAGGTCATCGGTCACCGCCTTGGCCATGGCCTGGGCCTCCGCCAGCTGCCGCTCCCCGATCACCGCCGGTTGCCAGCTGCACTGGTAGTCGCCCCGCTCCTGGATGTGGCCGATCGGGGGGCAGAAGAGGGTGGGTCCGTTCCATTGCTTCACCGTGAGCAGGGTGATCTCCAGCTCAAAGCGCAGGAACTCCTCCACGATCACCCGCGCCCCGCTGCCCCGCGCGCCCGCCAGGGCCGCTGCCCAGGCTGCCTCAATCCCTTCCGGGCCCTCCACCATGCTCTGGCCCTTGCCGGAGGAGCTCATCACCGGTTTCACCACCACAGGCCAGCCCAGGGGAGCGGCGGCGGCGGCGAGCTCGGCGGCGCTCTCCGCGTAGGCGAAGCGGGCGGTGCGCAGGCCCAATGGCCCCGCAGCCCGATCCCGGATCCGGTCTCGGTTCATCGTCACCGCCGTGGCGCGGGCTGTGGGGATCACGGTGATGCCCTCGGCCTCCAGCTCCGCCAAGGCATCCACGGCCAGGGCCTCGATCTCGGGGATCACCAGATCGGGCCGGTGGCGGCGCACCACCGCCTTGAGGGCCTCGGGATCGGTCATGGCGACCACCTCGGCGCAGTGGGCCACCGCCATGGCGGGGGCATCGGGGTAGCGATCCACCGCGACCACCCT
>Ga0207941_1000004_pt1 | contig 111502 bp, 106 predicted proteins | sample LakMenEpi13Sep12_FD_150695 | JGI IMG/M metagenome (GOLD analysis project Ga0207941, IMG submission 150695) | Freshwater microbial communities from Lake Mendota, WI - 13SEP2012 deep hole epilimnion (SPAdes) | ecosystem: Environmental > Aquatic > Freshwater > Lake > Epilimnion/Euphotic zone ...
GAGGTTCTCCACGTTGGCGGAGAGCACATAGTCCACCGAGCTGCTCACCGTGTCGATGCCGCCGGCAGCGGCCTCCACGATCACATCGAGGGTGGAATCCACCAGGTAGGTGTCGTTGTCTGCGCCGCCGATCAGCGAATCGATGCCGGCACCGCCGTTGAGGGTGTCGTTGCCCAGGCCGCCATCGAGGGTGTCGCTGCCCAGGCCGCCAATCAGGTTGTCGTTGCCGGCCAGGCCCAGGGCCCGGTCATCCCCGGCGGTGCCGGTGAACAGGTTGGCGGCGGCGGTGCCGGTGAACAGATCCCCCACCACCGACGTGGGCTGAGAGATCAGGTTTTCACTGTTGCCGGCACCATCGGTGAACGAAACCAGCACCCGCAGAATGCGGCCCACCTGGACCTGGGTTGGGGTGAAGGTGGGGCTGTTGGCGCCCACCACGGTCCAGGTGGCGCCATTGTTGGCTGAGGCTTCCCAGGTGTAGGAAAACACCCCCAGGCCGTTGGTATCGGTGATGGCGGCGGTGTTCACCGTGATCGAAACCCCTTCGGTGGGGGTGGTGTCGCTGATCACTGGCGTGCCGGTGGCGGCTCCGAGCGGGGCGGGGGCGGTCATGTCCCCGTCGGCGAAGCGCAGGATCTCGATGCCCCAGAGGGTGTCCACTCCGTCGTTGGCCAGCAGGCCCCCCGCTGCCGTTCGGTTATCGGTCACGGTGATACTGCCGTCGGCATTGCGCAGCACTGTGTAGTCGGCGCCGGCGCCGCTGAATACCGCGATGTCCACCCCGGCCGATCCCTGCCGGATCTCCCGCACGATGCTCAGCTGGGAGGGACGGATCGCCCCGCTCACCAGCCGACTCTGGAAGGCGTTGATGGTGCTGGCGAACTCCACCGTGCCATCGGAGTTGAGCAGCCGGATGCGGGCATCGAGATACACATCCCCGTGGAGGATGTCATTGCCGCAGCGGCCTTCCATGATGTCGGAGCCGCCTCCGCCGAGGAGGATATCGCCGCCCGTGAAGCTGGTGGCTCCCCGCAGCACCGGGGCCAGGCCGGCGATCATGGCGATGCCGCCGGCATCGAGTACATGGTTGGTTTCCGTGAGGGGATCGGGGAGCACGCGGCCCTTGAGAATGTCGTTGCCGTTCCAGCCGGAGAGACCCTCCACCTCCATGAAACGATCGAGAAGATCGATGGCCAAGTTGGGCGGTAGGAAGACATTGATGTCTAGATCCGCATTCACGATTTCCGTGGAGTTGGCATAGGTCACCCAGTCGAAGCCCCAGGCGCCCCAGCTCTTGTTCACCCCCGGGGTGCCGAACATGATGTCGTTCCCGGATTCGGCGTCGTAGTCGTCGTTGCCATCGCCGATCAGCACGTCGTGGCCGATCAGCGTGCTGGTGCCGAAGGGATCACCGCTGTCGCCCTGCAGGAGGTCGGCCCCCTGACCGCCCTCGATCCAGTCGTCGCCGGCATTGCCGAATACGGTGTTGATGCCGGTGCCGGCGTTCACAAAATCGTTGCCCATGCCCGCGAAGCTTTCGGCATCGCCGACCCCGCCGAAGATGACATCGGATCCATCGCCACCGAAGATCAGGTCGAGGCCGCCGGCATTCACGATCACGTCATTGCCATCGCCGCCCTTGAGGTTGTCGTCACCGAAGGCGTCGGTGATCACGTCATCGCCGGCGCCGCCGAAGATGAAGTCGTTGCCGCCACCCCCTTCGAGGGTGTCGTTGCCCTCATCACCATGGATGGTGTCGTCCCCTTCGCCGGTGGCGAGGCTGTTGGCAGCGGCGGTGCCGCCGAGCATCACATGTTCAATGCCGCCGTAGCGGATCGTGCCATTGGCCAGGCGGGTGAGCAGGGTCGCTTCGTTGTAGGCGGTGAGGGGATCATCCAGAATCGCTCCGGTGGTGCCCACCCGACCGGCTTCAAAGCGATAGGCCGGCGTGGAGAACACATCGCCCGGCAGATGCACGGCCGTGGAGTTGCGGCTCACGATGTCGCCGAAGCTCTGCTCCTCCAGCTGGGTGAGGATGTTCAGGCCGGCGGTGCGGGCAAGGTAGTAGAAGCGGTCGTGGTTCTGCAGGCGCAGCATCTGCGTGCCGAACACGTAGGCGAAGGAGGAGCCGAGCATGCCGCCGAAGGGCTGCAACTTCTCCGCCAGGCCGCCGATCCAGAAGTCCACATTCTCCAGCCCTCCCAGGGAGCCGCCGGCGTAGATGCCGGTGGCGTTGAGGAAGTCCTGGGCGTCTAGGTTTCCGGCTAAGGCGCCATTCACCAGGGCCTCGGCCGCCGCTCGGCGGGCCGCATCGGTGCTGGCCGCCACGATCGTGGCGTGGGTGCCGTAGGCGGCGATGAAGTTGGCGAACGACTCGACGTGCTTGATGTTCAGACCGAAGTCGTTCCAGCTGGTGTAGGGCTGAAGGGCCGGGTTGCCGGTATCGGCATAGAAGAGACGGCGGGCGCCGTTAAGCCCAGGGATGCCGGTGTCACGACCCCGGGCCAGGTTGAGGGCACCCAAATCGAGGGGCAGCCCCACTAGGTTGTTGCGCAGCGATTCGGTGATGAATTCATCGATCTCGTTGCCCACCTGTTGCACCATGCCGTTGGCAATCGTGCCTACCGCAGCCTTGGTGCCGGCGCCGCTGTCCTGGAAGGCCACCGGATTGAGGAAGGCATCGATCAGCCGCATCGGCAAGGAGACGCCGGTGCCCGGATCGATGCGATCCACGGTGTCGTTGAGCATCGAGTGGCCGAAGCGATAGACCACATTGGCGAATTCCGACATAATCGCCGGATCCACCGTGCTGTTGTAGCCGCTGAAGATTTCGAGCGATGGCAGCAGTTTGCGGCCGAATTCCTCAAACACAAGATGCTGATATTGCATCTCGTTGGGCAGGCGCGCCGCCTGGAATAGGCGTTCGCCATTCCACTGCAGGGCGGCGATCTCCGCAGGCGTGGTGGGCAGGGCCGCGATCGGCGTGATCAGCCACTGGTTGAGGAACGCCAGATCGGCGCTATCCAGCACCACTTGCTTGACCTGCTCCACCAGGCGGTTGTGCTCCGAGTGGAACACGCTGTGGATGGCGGTGAGGGCGATGTTTTCATTGCCCCGACCGTCGCCGGTGATGTAGTGGCGGTCGAGCAGTTCGTTGTCGTAAGTGCCGACCGGTTGGGGCGTGGCGGCGGTGCTCACGGTGGTGTCGGCATCGGCCACCTTGCCAGCCCCTGGGGCGGCGTTGTGGGCGATGTCATCGAGGAAGGCGTGAGCGGTGCGCAGCGCGCCTTCGGTGCTCACCGGGGCCAGCAGGTTGCCCTCCAGCAGCGAACCATCCAGCATCACCAGCTGGGGAAGGCCGTTGGCACCGGGGATGAAGTTGCCGTACAGATCGGTGTAGATCAACGGCACGTCGGATACATCGGCATCCACCAGGTTGATCCCCATCAGGGTGCGCGCCTGGGCTTTCACTTCCCCCCAGTTGGCGATCGAGCCCGCCAAGGCCCCATCCAGCAGATAACCGGTGCTGCGCAGACGGCCGGCCTCCACGGCATAGGCCCGCAGGAACACCTGGTGGGAGGGGTGAGAGGTGTAGGTCTGGTTCTGGTCGATCCAGGGGGTGGTGACGTTGTTGTAAGTGCGAATGTCGTCGGCCGTGCCGCTCACGCCGTCGGGCCCGGGGTCCAGGGCCGAAACCGCCGCCCGGGTAAGCACCATGAAATTGGTGCTGCTGCCCACGACGAAGCGGGGATCATCCGGCTTCAGGGGGATGATCACACTGCCGCCGCCCTTGGTGATCAGATCCAGGCCGTGATCGAAGAACTGGCCGAAAATGGTGAACCAGGAGTTATAAGGAGCCGATAAGCCGGCATCGGGCGCCACGTTGGGGATGAACAGGGTGCCGTCGGACGACACCACCGGCGCCGGCCCGGCGACCGCAACAGCCGCTGAGTTCAGAACGCTTTGATCCGAGATCAGGTTGCTGATCGTGCGAACTTCGCCATCGAAGACCAGGCCGGAGGTCTGGGTGTAGCTCGTCGGGCTGCCTGCCGTAAGGGGACCCGGGCCATCCGGATCGAAAGCCGCCCCCTGGGCTTGTCGCCACACCTGGGGCAGGGCGTTGGGCATATCCCGGTCGGCGGCACCGAATTGCTCTTGACCTGGCACCAAGTTGTTGTAGGTGCCCCCCACGGTGCGCAGGCCGTAAGGCAGCAGCGGGTTGCCGTTCAGCAGGGAGAGGGGGTCGGCGCCATTGCTGTGAGCCTCAGACAGCAGGATCTGCTGCAGGATGAATTCAAGATCGTGCTTGACAAGTTTCATGGCAGGGAGGGATTTGACAATCCCCAACGATGTGGCAACGAACGATGTGGTACTGAGTTCGTAGGGGCTGGGGCGGACGGCCAACGGGCCTGCTGAAGGCATCGATCGGCGCTGGAGGGCCAAACCTCCGGCGCCACAGCCAAAACCCCTGCACACCGCTCACCCTAGACCTACACTGTATGTACCGCGTACAAACCACATACATGTCTGCAGAGTTGCCGTGACCTGCCCCTCTTTGTCGGTCCAGGCCGGTCGCCGTCGATGCGATGGCGTTGTTATGGTCGACCTTGATAGAAAGACCCTGTGACAGACCAGCGGGTGCTTTTGGTGCGATTGCCCTGCAACCCGATCTTCCCGATCGGCCCCATCTATCTGGCTGATCACCTGCACAAACAGTTTCCAGGATTGCCCCAGCGAATCCTGGATCTGGCCGCCCTGCCCCTGCTTGATGTGGAACGGGTGCTTCTTGCCACCGTGGCGGCCTTCCGTCCCACCCTGCTGGTGTTCTCCTGGCGCGATATCCAGATCTACGCACCCGTGGATGGCCGTGGCGGCAACCCGCTGCAGCACTCGTTCGAGGTGTTCTACGCCCGAAACCCTTTGCGCCGTCTGCGAGGAGCCCTCGGGGGACTGGGCTTGATGCGCACCCATTACGGCGAACTCTGGCGCAACCTCAGGCTCGTGCGCCGCGGCCTGCGGCGGGCCCGCCGGTTCCAGCCGCAGGCCCGCGCTGTGCTGGGCGGCGGTGCGGTGAGCGTGTTCTACGAACAATTGGGCCGCGGCCTGCCCAAGGGCACGGTGGTGTCGGTGGGAGAAGGCGAGGTGCTGCTCGAAAAACTGCTCCGGGGTGACTCCCTAACCGGCGAGCGCTGCTATCTGGCCGGCGAGCAACCAAGGCCCGGCCTGATCCATGAGCAGCCGGCAGCGATCGAGAAAACCGCCTGTGATTATGGCTATATCGAATCGATCTGGCCCCAGCTCTCCTGGTATCTCGAGGCTGGCGATTTTTATGTGGGCGTTCAGACCAAGCGCGGTTGCCCCCACAACTGCTGTTATTGCGTCTACACGGTGATTGAGGGCAAGGCGGTGCGCATCAATCCGGTGCAGGAGGTGGTGCGGGAGATGCGCCAGCTCTACGACCGGGGCGTGCGCGGCTTCTGGTTCACCGATGCCCAGTTCATCCCGGCCCGCCGCCAGATCGAGGATGCCAAGGAACTGCTGCGGGCCATCCTGGCGGCCGGCATGACAGACATCCGCTGGGCCGCCTACATCCGCGCCGACAATATCGATGCCGAGCTGGCCGAGCTGATGGTGGCCACCGGCATGAGCTACTTCGAGATCGGTATCACCTCCGGCTCCCAGGAACTGGTGCGCAAGATGCGGATGGGCTATAACCTTCGCACCGTTCTTGAGAACTGCCGCCTGCTGGCGCGGGCCGGCTTCTGCGAGCAGGTGTCAGTGAATTATTCGTTCAATGTGATCGACGAGCGGCCCGAAACGATCCGCCAGACCGTGGCCTACCACCGGGAGCTGGAGCGGATCTTCGGGGCCGACAAGCTGGAGCCGGCGATTTTCTTCATTGGCCTGCAGCCCCACACCCACTTGGAGCAGTACGGCTTCGAGCAAGGCCTGATCAAGCCCGGTTACAATCCGATGAGCATGATGCCCTGGACGGCCCGGAAGCTGCTCTGGAATCCCGAGCCCATGGGTCGCCAGTTTGGCCGCGTCTGCCTGGAGGCGTTCCAGAGGCATCCCACCGATTTCGGCCGGTCCGTTTTCGCCATTCTCGAGCGCGACTACGGCTGTGCCCCCCTGGAGGACAGCCTCCACGCCGAGCTTCAGGGTCGCGGGGCGCTGGCCACAGCCCGCCGTTGATCCCGAAGGCGGCTTGTCAACCCCTGAGCAACCAGAGGCGAGCCAGCCGCGGACAGCCGGATTTTTTTGTGTCGATACCCACAAAATCTGCCCTAAGATCCGCGGTCTGCCCACGTTTTAGCATTTGGTGTATGATGGAAAAACAAGCTTTGTCTTAGCTTTCATGCCTACCGTCAATTCCGGTTCCGAACTCCGGTCAGCTATTCAGGTCGTCGGCGCCTCGGATCCGATTATCACGCTCGCAGGATCCGACCCTTCGGTCAGTTTTTCCTCTGCGGTCACCCTCGGCAAGCAATCGAGCACCAAACCAGCACCAGTTCCTTACAGCGGTTACACGATCCAAGGGGCTGGCACCTCGGCGGCCACGTCAGCCACCCTGCAAGACACCCGAATCTATCAGCAAAATACTGATAGTGCCTTCCTGCCAGGTACGGTTCAAAATCTCACCCTCAACTACTCTTCCAGTAGTAACGGCAGACCTCTGCTCAGTATCGAGCCAAAAGGAGCGCAGACCCCAACGCAGTCCCTCACCATTAAGAACGTTAATTTCACCGGCACCACCACCGGTTGGGATAGTAACGGCAATCTCTACATGTCGCTCCGCTCGTTCAGTAATACGAACCCACTGAAAACCACATTTACTCTAGACAACGTTAATGTATCAATTAATGGCCAAAACAACGGTTTTACCTCTTTTCCAACCACCGGTGGTTCTGCGTTTTTCCACAACTGGAACAACTCCGGTCTTGTCACTATTAAAGACAGCACATTCGATGAAGGAGGTTTTAGGAGTTCCTTTAATTTCTATAATACCGGTGCTCTCGCGTCAACTCCGGCCAATGTGATCAGTGGTAACACTTTCAAGCGCACCACCAACGCCGATGTTCGTGGTGAGGGCAATAGGCTGCAGAATGTTACTGCCACTCTGAGTAGCAATACATTCTCGGACGGTTCATACGTTGACCTCTACGGAACTATCTCGGGGATCACGTTCAACGGCAACACGTTCAACACCATCGCTGATGGCTACGGCATCCGAGTCACCTCTCCCCAAACTGGCGCGCCCACATTCGGCGGCACCAACACGTTCACGGGAACTGGAGCAGCATTGAAATATGTTTCGGCGACGGGAGGAACAAGTGATTTTATTAATTATTCGGGTACCTTCTCCGTCGGAGGCAAATCCTTTACTCGTCTCCTTGCTAGTGGTCAAGGCAATGATACTCTTACCTCGGCTGGTTTTATTGCTTCTTTAAACGGTCACAATGCTTGGATCTCTGCAGATGCTGGTAATGACAACATCACATCGGGCAACGGCAATGATTGTTTGATCGGTGGTATTGGCAATGATACTCTTACTGGCGGTGCTGGTAACGATACCATTAGTGGCGGTAACGACAACGATTCCCTTATTGGTGGTTTGGGCGACGACATCGTTGGTGGCGATGATGGCAATGACACCCTTGCTGGCGGCGGGGGCAATGACACCCTTGCTGGCGGTATTGGTACAGATAGTCTTAATGGTGGCGCTGGTAACGATAGTCTTGATGGTGGTGATGGCAATGATACGTTGATCGGTCTTACCGGTGACGATACCCTCACCGGAGGTACTGGCGCTGATATCTTCCAGTGGTCTAATAACGATCAAAGTGACACCATTACTGATTTTAATATTGGCCAAAATGATCAAATGCGGCTTGGCTCTGTCAACTTTCCTGGTACAACTACATCCAGTACCTCCCTTAGTGCTTCAGCTTATCAAGAAGTGTTAACACTGGCAGCCCTCGATACAGCCAATTTAGACCTCAAGGTAACCGAATTAGCCTTTGACTATTCTACCAGTCAAGCCAATAGTCTTGTAGCAGCCGGAAATGGATATTTGTTGTTTTTTGATCCAACATCTCTTCCCTCCCCCGGTTCGGGTTGGCTTTATTATGACAATGATTGGGCAAGTACAACCGGCCGCTCAGCTGCGATAAAACTCTCGAACATCACCACCCTGGGCGATCTCACTGCCTTCAGCCACTTACAGTTCCTCGAGGTTTGAGGTGCCGTCACAGCACTGATATCCTCTTCATCCTGATAGGCTCTGGTGGTTTTCATCCACCAGAGTTTTTTTATTGGTACCTCCCTTTTTGTTGGTGCCTGCCAAAAAAACAGCCCTCCCAGCGATCGATCGCAGCGATCCATTGAATCCAGAGTCCGATTCCACAGCCCTCAGCAGCCGCTCAGCCTGGCGGCCCACCAGCGGGACCTGATCGATCTTGCCGGCAGGCCAGCAACAGCCCCAGGCCCAGCCAGCCGATAGCGCCCCCGATCGGATTGGCCGCCTCGCCACCGGGACCTACCAGCCAGGCCGGAGCCGTGGCCGAAACCTGCAAGACACCGCTCTGCAGGGCAAACCATCCGCCCACCAGAGCGCCATGGAGCCCAACCGGCCCCCAGAGGCTGCCGCCATCCCGGTGCCGTTGCCGGGCCAGCACCAGCCCCAGCAGCCCCAGGCCAACCAGCAGGCCGATCGCCTCCAGGCCCGCCAGGCGGTACCAGGGATGCACCAGGGCAAATAGGGCGGCCTGCAGGGCGTCGGCGCGCCGCGCACCCAGCTGGAGCTCCAGTTCACCCCAGAGCCAGCCGCGAAACAGCAATTCTTCGGCAAAACCCACCCCGAGCAGGAGTGCCAGGGCGTTGAGCAGCTGGGGCAGGCCCGCCACCCCCGTCCAGCGCCCCTGGCCGCTCAGCACAAGCACCACCACCAGCAGCAGCAGTAGCAGCGCTGCCATGCCCACGCCGGCCAGGAAGGCCCCAACTCCGGCCAGAGGCCTCACCCTCACCCCCAGGCGGCTCCAGGGGGTGCTGCAGCCCCAGGCCCGCCGCAGCCTCCAGGGCAGGCTCAGCAGCAGCAGCAGCAGGGCCATGGCGGCCCCCGCCAGGTCCACCTGATCCGGCCGCCAGTCGGGGAACAGCAGGCCCAGGGGCCTCGAAGCCAGCCAGCCCAGGCCATAGAGCAGAGGCACGTAGAGCAGAGTGCCGAGCCAGTGCGGTGTTGCAGGCCGTGCGCCCGCAGGTCCGCAATCTGCGGTCGGCGGGCCCATGCCGCTCAGCTCTCCGGTTCGATCGTGCTGGTGAGGCCCTTGGCCTTGAGGGTTTCGCAATAGAACTCGGCCGGTTCGATGTCGCACACGATCACCAGGCCCACGCCGGTGTTGTGGGTTTCGAGCATCACGGCGATGGCATCCTGCTCACTGAGGCTCGGCACCACCTGGCGCAGGGTGACCACCACGTATTCCATGGAGTTCACCGGATCGTTGTGCAGCAGCACCTTGTAGCGAGGCGAGGTTTTGCGCACCCGCTCCGGGGCCTTATCGAGCACCGTGGCGCCGCCGGGGGCCTGGCCGGGGCTGGCGCTGGCCAGGGGTGCAACGGTGTTGGCACCCCGGGGCTGAGCGCCAATGGCCGGAGTTGATGCTGTTCGGTCGTTGGGATTCACGCAGGAGCCGTACACGGTGACAAAGGGGGGGGAGGCGCGGATAGTGGCTGGCGCGGCTGACGCTGAGCCGACCAACCAACCTGCTGGCGGCAACCCTCTGAGCCGCTGGAACAGGCGTGGCTGATTCTAGGGCTGATCCCCGCTGCATTTGATCTCTTCAGAGGATCTCTTTAGAGCGCCCGCAGCCGCCGCATCGCCTCCTCCACATTGGCGCGGCTGTTGAAGGCCGAGAGGCGGAAGTAGCCCTCGCCGGCGGCACCGAAGCCGCTGCCGGGGGTACCCACCACATGGGCCTGGCCCAGCAGCTGGTCGAAGAAGCCCCAGGAATCCAGCCCCTCGGGCGTTTTCAGCCACACATAGGGCGCCTGCTCGCCGCCATACAACTGGATGCCGGCCGCCGTGAGTTCCCTTCGGATCAGGGCGGCATTGTCCATATAGAAATCGATCAGGGCCTTCACCTGGGCCTGGCCCTCGGGCGAATACACGGCCTCGGCGCCGCGCTGCACGATGTAGCTCACGCCGTTGAACTTGGTGCACTGGCGCCGGTTCCACAGGCCCCACAGCTCCACCTTCTCGCCATTGGCGGCCGTGCCGCTCAGGCCCTTCGGCACCACGGTGAGGGCGCAGCGGGTGCCGGTGAAGCCGGCGTTTTTGGAGAAGGAGCGCAATTCGATCGCGCACTGGCGGGCGCCCTCGATTTCATAGATCGAATGGGGAAGCTCCGGGTCGCGGATGAAGGCCTCGTAGGCGGCATCGAACAGGATCAGGGCGTCATTGGCCAGGGCATAGTCCACCCAGCGCTTGAGCTGCGCCTTGCTGGCCACGGCGCCGGTGGGGTTGTTGGGAAAGCAGAGATAAATCAGGTCCACCTTGCCCTGCGGCAGGGGCGCGCTGAAGCCGTTCTCGGCCGTGATCGGCAGGTAGGTGAGTCCGCCGTAACGGCCGCTGCCATCGGCCTCGCCGGTGCGGCCCGCCATCACATTGCTATCCACATACACCGGGTACACCGGATCGGTCACGGCGATGCGGTTGCCCTCGCCGAGGATGTCGAGGATGTTGCTGCTATCGCACTTGGAGCCATCGGAGATGAAGATCTCCTCGGCGCTCACCTGGCAGCCGCGGGCCTGGAAATCGTGCTGGGCGATCGCTTCGCGCAGCCACGGGTAGCCCTGCTCCGGCCCATAGCCGCGGAAGCCCTCGCGGGTTCCCAGCTCATCCACCGCAGCCTTCATGGCGGTGCGGCAGGCCTCGGGCAAGGGTTCGGTTACATCGCCGATGCCCAGGCGAATGATCTGAGCCTCGGGGTTGGCCTCACTGAAGGCCTTCACCCGCCGGGCGATCTCCGGAAACAGATAGCCGGCCTTGAGCTTGAGGTAGTTGCCGTTGACCTGGACCATGGGGATTCGGACGCTGCCGCGCGGAAGCTGCTCGCCGGATTGTCCTATGGCGGCGGGCGCACCCAGATGCCTGGCCGGGCTTCGAAGGCCTGATCCACCGGCGCGATCAGCTCGGCGCGCTCCGGTTGCAGCTGTCCCACCAGCTCATGGAAGCCCCGGGACACCCTCGGCGCCTTGGACAGCTTGATTTCGTAGACCCGCCTCTGCCGGCCTCGCTCCAGCACAAGGTCGAGCTCGGCGCCGTTGCTGGTGCGCAGGAAGTGGGGCCGCCAGCGCGGATGGGCGGCGATCAGCTGCTCGATCACGAAGCCCTCCCAGCTTTCGCCGGCCTGGGGATGGGCCAGCAGGTCGTCGTAGGTCTCGATGCCCAGCAGATTGTGCAGCAGGCCGCTGTCGCGCAGGTAAAGCTTGGGGGAGCGCACCAGCCGCTTGCTGAGGTTGGCCTCCAGCGGTGGCAGCAGCCGCAGCATGAAGGTCTGCTCCAACACCGCCAGCAGTTGCTTGAGGCGGGTGCTGCGCAGATCCAACAGCCCCGCCAGCCGGCTGGCATTGAGCGTCTGGCCCTGGCTGTGGGCCAGGAGTCGCCACAGGCGCTCCATCAGCGGCAGCGGCAGACCCAGCTCCAGTGAGGCGATGTCTCTGCCCAGAAAGGTGCGGATGAAGTCCTCGCGCCAGTCGAGGCTGTCCTCGTCGGCTGCCGCCAGCAGGCTCTCCGGGAACCCCCCGCGCAACCACAGCTGCTGCCAGCTGGCGGCCTGCGCCACCTCCTTGAGCAGAAAGGGGGTGAGCTCCACCTGGGCGATGCGGCCGGCCAGGCTTTCGTGGCTCTGGCGCAGCAGGGGGCCGGACGCCGAGCCCAGCAGCAGAAAGCGGCCGGGCCGGCGATCGCGGTCGATCTCGGCGCGCAACAGGCTGAAGAATTCCGGCAGCAGCTGGATCTCATCGAGGCAGACCAGCTGGTGACGATGGGCTTCAAAGAACAGCTCCGGCTCCTGCAGGCGGGCGCGATCAGCCCGGTCCTGCAGATCGAGGATCACGGCATCGCCCCACTGGGCCAGCAGCCGCCTGGCCAGGGTGGATTTGCCGCACTGGCGCGGCCCCAGCAGCAGGGCGGCAGGGGCCCTGCCCAGGGCCTTTGCCAGCGTCGCGCCCGCATCCCTGGAGAGATAACCATGCATTCCTTCAGCTTAATCGCATATTTGCATGGTTATTTAGCCTCCTACCTGGTCGCTCTGCCCGGCCTGCACCTGCTCGGCCTGCATACGATCAGTACCTCGCCCTGCCGCGGTCCCCGTGCTCCTCGCAGCCAGCCAGTCCCGCGAGCCCATCGACTTCGCGGCCCTGATCAGCCCCGACATCACCAAACCCGGCCGCTACCTCGGCAATGAGCTCGGCGTCATCGACCGCGATTGGCAGCAGGCCTGGGATGCCGCCAGCGTGCGCTGGGCCCTCACCTACCCCGAGGTCTACGAGGTGGGGGCCAGCAACCTGGGCCACATCATTCTCTATTCGATTCTCAACAGCGTTCCCGGCCAGCTCTGCGACCGTTCCTACCTGCCGGCGCCCGACCTCAGTCAGCGCCTGCGCCAGCAAGGCCTGCCCCTTTTTGCGGTCGAAAGCCGCCGCCCCCTGCACGCCTTCGACATCCTCGGCTTCAGCCTCAGCTACGAATTAGGCGCCACCAACATCCTGGAGATGCTGGATCTGGCCAGCATTCCCCTAAGAGCCGCCGACCGGGGCGACCTGCCCTTGGCCGACCCGGCGGCGCCGCCGCTGATCTTCGCCGGTGGCCCCACCGCCACCAGCAACCCCGAACCCTTCGCCGCCTTCTTCGATTTCATCGCCCTCGGCGATGGCGAGGAGCTGCTGCCCGAGATCGGCCTGGTGGTGGCCGAGGGCCGCGCTGCCGGCCTCAGCCGCCGCGAGCTGCTGCGGGATCTGGCCCAGGTGCCGGGGGTCTACGTGCCCTCGCTCTATGCCCCCGGCGCCGATGGGGTGGCCGTGGAGCCGCTGGAGCCGGGCCTGCCCCGCCGCATCCTGCGCCGCACCGCCACGCCGATGCCCCACTACGCCATGGGCCTGGTACCGCACATCGAAACGGTGCACGACCGCCTCACCGTGGAGATCCGCCGCGGCTGCACCCGCGGCTGCCGCTTCTGCCAGCCCGGCATGCTCACCCGACCCGCCCGCGATGTGGAGCCCGAGGCGGTGATCGAGGCGATCGAAACGGGCATGGAGCGCACCGGTTACAGCGATTTCTCGCTGCTCTCGCTCAGCTGCAGCGATTATCTGGCCCTGCCGGCGGTGGGTGTGGAGCTGCGCAACCGCCTCGCCGACAAAAACGTGACCCTCACCCTGCCCAGCCAGCGGGTCGATCGCTTCGACGCCGACATCGCCCACGTGCTCGGCGGCGCCCGCCAGGCGGGGCTCACCTTCGCGCCGGAGGCCGGCAGCCAGCGCCTGCGCGACATCGTGAACAAGGGCCTCACCGACGCCGAACTGTTGCGCGGCATCCGCACCGCCATGGAGCACAGCTACCGGCGGGTGAAGCTCTATTTCATGATCGGCCTGCCCGGTGAAACCGACACCGACGTGATCGGCATTGCCGAAACCTGCCGCTCCCTGCAGCAGCAATGCCGCGATCTAGGCCGGCTGGAACTCAACCTCACGATCAGCAACTTCACGCCCAAGCCCCACACCCCTTTCCAGTGGCATAGCGTGAGCACTGCCGAATTCCGGCGCCGCCAGGAGCTGCTGCGCAGCGCCCTGCGAGGGCTGCGGGGGATCAAGGTCAACATGACCGATCCCCGCCTCTCGGCCGTGGAGGACTTCGTGGGACGGAGCGACCGGCGACTGGCCCCGGTGATCGAGGCCGCCTGGCGGGCCGGCGCCGGCCTCGATGCCTGGTTCGAATCGGCGCAGCGCACCCACGCCGCCTGGACCGGCGCCATCGAAGCGGCGGGATTAGGGGGCCGCTACCGCGCCTTGGAGATGGGCGGCTGGAGCGCCGCCGAGTCGATGCAGGCTGCGGATCTGGAGCACTTCTGCCGCCAGAGCCTGCCCTGGGACCACATCGACAGCGGGGTGGACAAGCGCTGGCTGGCCGAGGATCTGCAGCGGGCCCTGGCCGCCGCCGTGGTGCCCGACTGCTCCTTTGAGGGCTGCAGCAGTTGCGGCGTCTGCGGCCCCGAACTGGGCCACAACGTGGTGATTCCGCCGCCGCCCGTGCCCGCCGCCCTGCCCCGCCGCGCCCCCCCCAGCGAGCGGGTGGCCCGGCTGCGCTTCGGCTTCGCTAAGGGGGGCACCCTGGCCCTGATCAGCCACCTCGACACCCTGCGGATGCTGGAGCGAGCCCTGCGCCGCAGCGGCCTGCCGGTGAGCTTCAGCGGCGGCTTCCATCCCCTGCCCCGCCTCCAGCTGGCCCTGCCGCTGCCCCTGGGGGTGGAGGGGGAAGGGGAATGGCTCGATCTGGAGTTCACGGCGCCGCTCGATCCCGAGGCGGCCCGCCAGGCGCTGGCGGCGGTGCTGCCGGCGGAGTTCCGTCTGCTCTCGGCCACCATGGTGCCGGTAGCGAGCCCGAGCCTCTCCCAGGAGCTGGAGGCAGCTCAGTGGCGCTTCAGCCTGCGACCGGCCGCAACGAACGAGGAACAGGGCGCCAAAGAGGCGGGGCCGGGGATGCCTCGAACCCTTCCGGAGGGTCTTGGATCCTGGCCGCCAGCCGAAGCCTGGGATCGGGCGATCAACGCCGTGCTGAATGCGCCGACGCTGCCCTGGAGGGACCAGGACAAGAAAGGCCGACCACGGGAACGGGATTGCCGGCCCTATCTGCTGGCCCTGCGCACCACCACCCCCAAGGCCGCCGCAGCCTCAAGGGCCTTGGAGCCGCTGCGGCTGGATTTGGAGCTGGAAGCTTCCATCGACCCCCAGGGCCGCAGCCTGCGACCCGACCAGGTGGCCTACTGGCTTGCGGAAGCGCTGGCCATCCCCCTGACCGTGGACTCCGTACGGCGCCAACGGCTGTGCTTGAAGCCGTGCTAGTCTTAAAAAAGGTAGGTGGGTTCAGAGTCATCTCTGAATCGCCTCCTTCAGACGCTTTCCCATCCGTTCCCTCTCACGAACGTGAGCGGAAATCGCAATCTCTGAGCACCGATGTAGGTATCGGTCACCGTTGCATTCCCTGGGTCGGGTGATTCCCCTCCCTTACATCGCTCACCGAGCGCCAGTCCCACCAGCGCCGAATCTCTCGGTTTTTCGCCTAGAGGTTTCAGGCACTTCGCTCCATTCCGGCAGCTTCGTGCTTCGCGTCACGGCTGTCTAGCAGACTCGTTCACTCCCTGAACTCCAGCTCTGCCTTCTTTCTTCCTTCTCCTGCCCACCCGGGCAGGGCTCCCCTGAGCCCAGAAATTTTCCATGCCCCAGCAGATCGTCATCGCTGAGCACCTGCGCATCGCGGCGGTGCTCAGCGACGAACGGGTCGACGAACTGATCGTCGCCCAAGGTCGCTACCAGATCGGTGATGTTTATCTCGGCACCGTCGAGAATGTGCTCCCCGGTATCGACGCCGCTTTCGTCAACATCGGCGAAAGCGAAAAGAACGGCTTCATTCACATCACCGATCTCGGCCCCCTCCGGCTGCGCAAGGGCGGTGCCGGCATCACCGAGCTGCTTGAACCTCGCCAGAAGGTTCTTGTGCAGGTGATGAAGGAACCAACCGGCACAAAGGGTCCCCGGCTCACGGGCAACCTCTCCTTGCCGGGCCGCTTCCTGGTGCTTCAGCCCCATGGCCAGGGGGTGAGCATCTCCCGACGCATCGATAGCGAGAACGAACGCAACCGACTGCGGGCTCTGGGGGTGCTGATCAAGCCCCCTGGCTCCGGCCTCCTGGTCCGCACCGAGGCCGAAGGGGTCAGCGAGGATCTCCTGATCGACGACCTTGAATCGCTGCTGCGCCAGTGGGAGGCGATCCAGCAAGCGGCCGAGACCGCCAGCCCGCCTGTGCTGCTCAACCGGGATGAGGACTTCCTCCACCGGGTGCTGCGCGACTTCTACAGCCCGGAGGTCGTGCGGGTCGTGGTGGACACTCCCGACGCGGTGGCCAGGGTGAACGCTTTCCTCGGCGCCGATCAGACCACCCTCTCGGTCGAGCACCACGAAGAGTCCGGCGAGATTCTTGAGCACTACAAGGTCAACGCCGCCATCCGCGACGCCCTCAAGCCCAGGGTCGACCTGCCCTCGGGGGGCTACGTGATCATCGAGCCCACCGAGGCGCTCACCGTGATTGATGTGAACTCGGGCTCCTTCACCCGCTCGGCCAACGCCCGCGAGACGGTGCTGTGGACCAACTGCGAGGCGGCGGTGGAGATTGCCCGGCAACTGAGGCTGCGCAACATCGGCGGCGTGGTGATCGTCGATTTCATCGACATGGATTCCCGCCGCGACCAGCTGCAGCTGCTGGAACATTTCACCCAGGCCACCCGCCACGATTCGGCACGACCTCAGGTCGCCCAGCTCACCGAGCTGGGTTTGGTGGAACTCACCCGCAAACGCCAGGGCCAAAACATCTACGAACTCTTCGGCCGGGCCTGCCCGAGCTGCGGCGGCCTGGGCCATGTGGCCGTGCTGCCCGGCCGAGACACCCTGCAACCCCTGGCCACCGTGTCGGGGCTGGTGCGCTCCGCCGCCTCCGCCCGGGCCGAGGTGAGCAGTCCAGTGGCGTTGGAGGGAAGCGGCGGCAGCCGGCGCCGACGAGGCGGCCGGGGCGGTCGCGGTGGCGATGGCAGCGAAGCGGGCACCCTCAGCGAACCCTTGGCATCAGCCGAGGAGAGTCTCCTCTCCCCGGGTGAGGACAGCAGCCCCGACCAGGGCCCCCGTCGTCAGGAGCCCGAGGTGGTAGCGGTTCCCATGGATGACACTCAGGAACTGGTGTACGGCTGGATGGGCCTGAGTCCTGCCCTGCTGCTCGAATCCCCTCCCGCAGCCGACAATCTGGTGCTGAGGATCGTGCGGCCGGGATCCGATCCGGAAGCGGTGCTGGAGGAAGCGCGGCAGCAACTCGCGGCCAGCGGCTCCCGTCGTCGTCGCCGGGGTCGGGGAAGCAGCGAAGGCCGCCAGGGATCCGCGGAACCGGCAACTGATCATGGCGCCGACCTTGACACCCTGATGGAGATCCCCCTGGTGGAGATCACCCCCCTGGTACTGGAGGAATCCGCCAGGTCCTTCGAAGTCCACAGCGTCGATGGTCCCGTACATCGGAGCGCAGGCGGCGGCCGCAGCCAGCGTGCGGTGGCGGAGACTGCGGCGGCCCACCGCCAGGCCGCCGAAGCCGAACCCCAGAACGGCGAGACCGCCGCAGAATCCGATGCCTCCGGTGAGCCCCGCCGCCGTCGACGCCGTTCCTCCGCCTCCGTCTGAGGGGGATCCCTGGGCAGGCCTCGATCCTTGCTGCTGTGCCGGGGTCGATGAGGTGGGGCGGGGCTGTCTGTTCGGCCCCGTCTTCGCTGCGGCGGTGGTGCTGCCGGCGGCATCACTCCCGCCGCTGGTGAGCGCCGGCCTCACCGACAGCAAGAAGCTCTCCGCCCGGCGCCGGGAGGAGCTGGTGCCCCTGATCCGCCAGCGGGCGGTGCACTGGTCCCTCGGCCAGGCCAGTGCGGCCGAGATCGATCGCTGGGGCATCCGGGCGGCCACCGAGAGGGCGATGCTGCGGGCCCTGCACCGTCTGCCTTCGCCACCACGGATGGTGCTCGTGGATGGGTCCCTCCCCCTGAGGGGCTGGAGCGGAGACCAGCGCACCCTGATCAGCGGTGACAGCCGTTGCGCCGCCATCGCCGCGGCGAGTGTGCTGGCCAAGGTGGAACGGGATGCGCTGCTCGAAAGGCTGGCGGTTTTTTTTCCGGGCTACGGCCTGGAGCGCCATCGGGGCTATGGCACGGCCCAGCACCAGGAAGCCCTCCGGCAGCTGGGGCCCACCCCCCTTCACCGCCAGTGCTTTCTGGGTTTTCTCAGGGCAGCTGCGGCGATCGACAGCGACGCCCCACCCGATGAGCGCGAGGTCCCGACCATCGCTGCGGGCGGCCAGCAAGGGGTCAAGGATCCGGAAATCCATCCGCGCGGCCGTGGCACCAGGCCTGAAAGTCGCCCGCCAGTTGCTGGCCCACCCGGCGACGGATGCCCAGCAGGATTCCGCTCAGCAACGAGCGGCCGGTGGCCTCGAGAACCCGGGGAGGGATGAGCCGCAGCAGGGGCGGCTGACTCACCTGCACGGCCAGCCGGGCCTCGCCCTCGAGGCCTGAGGCCGTGGCCTGCAGCCAGGAATGGAGCTGGAGCTGGAAGTCATCCACCAAGCCGAGGCCCTCAAGCTGACAGTCCACGGCCTCCAGTTCCAGGCGTCCCTGCTGGTGACGGGCCTGCAGCTCAACGATGGGCTGCACCTGGAGCTGAAACACCTGCACCCGGGTCACGGTGTAGAGGTAATGGCCGGGGCCGAGGGGCACCAGCTGGCGAGAATCAAGCAGGGCCGCCACCACGCGTGCCTCGTCGTCGAGGTAATCCGGCAACAAATCGGCCGGTTCGATCGTGGGAAGACTCAGCTGCTGACTGGCGCTGAAGGCCAGGGGCATGGCTGGGGGCCGACAGGTGATGATCTTATCGGCCTCCCTGTCCCCGCCTTATGCGCCTCGCCTTCCTCGGCCCCGTCGGTACTTACGGCGAACAGGCAGCCCAGCGACTGGCAGCCCTGGAGGGGATCTCGGCGGAACTGGTGCCGCAAGCCGGCATCCGGGCGGTGATCGAAGCCGTGGCCAACGGCGACTGCGCCGCCGCCGTGGTGCCGGTGGAGAACTCCGTGGAGGGAGGTGTGACCGCCTGCCTGGATGCCCTCTGGGAACAGCCGGAGCTCAGTGTGGCGCGGGCGCTGGTGCTGCCAATCCGCCACGCCCTGCTAGGTAGCGGCCCCCTGGAGGGCGTCAGCGAAGTGCTCTCCCATCCCCAGGCCCTGGCGCAGTGCAGCCAGTGGCTGGCGCATCACCTCGGCTCCGCCCTGCAGCTGCCCACCAGCTCCACCGCCGAAGCGGCCCGCCTGGTGCGGGGCAGCCGGTTCCGGGCCGCCGTGGCCTCGCTGGAGGCGGGCAAGGAGCACGAACTGGAAGTGCTGGCCTACCCGGTGAACGATGTGCCGGGGAACTGCACCCGCTTTCTGCTGTTGCGGCGCGGTGGCCGACAGCAGGAGGGTCCCTTGGCCAGCCTGGCCTTCTCCCTGCGGGCCAACCGCCCGGGTGCGCTGCTGGAGGCGCTGGGCTGTTTCTCCCGGCAAGGACTCAACATGACCCGGATCGAATCCCGGCCATCGAAGCGAGAACTGGGGGAATACATCTTCTTTGTGGACTTGGAGTTGTCCTCTGGACCCAAGCCGCTGGAGCAGGCGCTGGAGGAGCTCACCCCCCTGTGTGAACACCTCATCCTGTTCGGCGCCTATCCCCTCACCAACCTTGCGCTTGTAGAGGGATCGGCGGAGGGTTGAGGCGGCCTCAGCCCCCCTTGCAGCCCCGGAACACCCCGAACTGCATCAAGCCCCGGCGAAAGGCCCAGTCCATGAGGAGCAGGGTGGGGATCTCCCGCACACCCTGCAGCACCGCGGCCGGACCCAGCCCCAGCACAGCACCAGGGCGACGCACCCCCTCGGCGATCGAATCGAGCCAGGAGGGCAGGGTGGCCTTGGTCCAGTCGTCGGTGTCCACCCGCAGTCCCGCCGCATAAGGGCTGGCTTCGAGGTTGGCCCTGAGGGAACGGATGCTGGAAAAGGCGGGGTGAGCCCATTGGTTGAGAAGCTGCCGCACCACCCAACGCTCTAGTGGCGTGGGGGCTCCATCGGCAGCATCCCGCTGATTCCAGTCGGCCACGGCCAGGCGGCCACCGGGCCCGAGCACCCGCAACAGTTCGTCGGCGTAGCGCTGCTTATCGGGCATATGGGGGCCGGCCTCCACGCTCCACACCCCATCGAAGCCGCCGTCCGGCAGTTCCAGGGCGAGGGCATCCATCACGGCGAAGCGGCACTGCCCTGCCAGTTCGGGAGGCGTAAGGGCCGTAGCGCGGGCCACTTGGGCTGCACTGATGCTGATGCCCAGCACGGTGAAGCCGTAATCCCGGGCCAGGATCCTGGCACTGCCGCCGATGCCGCAGCCAACATCCAGAACGCGGCTGCCGGGGGGCAGGGCATCGAGATGGCTCCAACGCACCAGGGCATGAACCAGATCCACCTTGGCGGCCCGGAAGTCGCGGGGCCGGGGGGGAGAGCCGTAATGCCCCAGGTGCACATGGTCGCCCCAGAGGTTCTCCAACAGGGCATCCTCTGTCCAGCGGTCGTAGGCGCGAGCCACGCTGGCGGCGTCCTGATAGGCCCGATCACGGCGCTGCCAGAGACGAAGCAAAGCAGCCGCACTGGTCAGTCCAGCCAGACCGAGGACCCACGGGGTCAGCGACATGGTCAACGATCACCGAGGCTGTCACGCTGCCCCTCATCGGGATCAAGCCCTTCGAAGCCGGCTGGATCATCCCCGAGGCCTTCAAAGGTGTCTTTCAACACGGTGCGGGCGGCCAACTGACGACGGGTCTGATCGAGGAGGGTGAATTCCTGCCGCAGGCGCTCACCCGTGTCGGTGATTTCCAGCAGGGCCTGCTGGTGGTCGGCCACCGGTCCACCCAGATGGGAGCCGATCCAGAAGGAAAGCTCCCGGGGTAGGTCCGGCAGATCGGCAGGAAGGGCGGAGGGCTTGCCGATCAGCTTGCCGGTAAGTTCCACCACATCCCGGAGCGCCTCGGTCACCTGGGAGGCAAGGCCTTCGAGGTCGCCGTGGTTCTCGCTGACGCTGTCCTCGATCCAGCTCACCATGCCGACCCGGAACGGCGCCTCGCGCACGATGTCGAGGATGCGGAACCGCTGCTGGCCGAGGGTCACGATGTTGCTGCGGTCATCGTCCTGGGTCTGGCAGTGCAGGATTTCGGCACAGCAGCCCACATCGGCCATGCGCTGCTCCTGGGGATCCCAGCGGACCACACCGAAACGGCGATCCTCAGCCATCACGGTGCGAAGCATCATGCGGTAGCGGGGTTCGAAGATGTGAAGGGGCAGCACCTCCTGAGGGAAGAGCACCACATCCGGGAGGGGGAACAGGGGCAGTTCCCTAACGGCCAGGTCGCTCACGCCACCCATCCGGCAAGGGGAACCAGGACCCTGCTCGGGCACGAGGTGGCCGGGCGTGGGGTGGGCAAGGGCAGGCACGAATCACTGCAGTGATCCTAGAAAGAAGCCCCTGCCGCCGGGATGGCGACAGGGGTCACGGACAATGCGCCCAGGGTTGGCTCACCCGTCAGGCGTGAATCGATCGGGACCAGCCGATCGAGCGGGTACACCGGCAGCCAGGTTGAGACCCGGCCGGAGGCAGCCACCTAGGTCAGAGCTTCACTTCGATATCCACGCCACTGGGAAGGTCGAGCTTCATCAGGGCGTCGATGGTCTTGGAGCTGGGGCTGTAGATGTCGATGATGCGGCGATGGGTGCGGGTTTCGAAGTGCTCACGGGAGTCCTTGTCCACGTGGGGCGAGCGCAGCACGCAATAGATCTTCCGTTTCGTGGGCAGAGGGATTGGCCCGATCGCCGTGGCTGCCGTGTGATCGGCGGTTTCAATGATTTTTTCGCAGGAGAGATCCAGCATGCGGCGATCAAACGCTTTGAGACGGATGCGGATCTTCTGCTGGGCAAGGGCGGAGGCCATGGGAATCGGGCAGAGGGAAGAACCAGAACAGGTGGCAGCAGGAGCGACGATCAGCCCTGCAGGACGGGTTGTCGAGGTGCGGAAACGGAAGCAACGATCGAAGCTCAGAGGGATCAGGTACCCAGCTGACGGCGGGTGGTGATCCCTCGCGTGATCCGAGCGGATGGCGCAAACGTGAACTGGAATGTGATCCAGAGAGAGCCGGGAGGGCCCTAAGGCTCCTCCCGGCAGAGGCGCTGATGAAGCCTCACGCCACGATCTTGGAAACCACTCCGGCACCGATGGTACGACCGCCTTCGCGGATGGCGAAGCGCATCCCTTGCTCAATGGCCACCGGGCAGATCAGCTCGGCGCTCATCTTGATGCGGTCGCCGGGCATCACCATCTCCACGTTGCTGCCGTCGTCAGCGGTGAAGGCGGTGATCTGACCGGTCACATCCGTGGTGCGGATGTAGAACTGAGGCCGGTAACCGGCAAAGAAGGGAGTGTGGCGACCGCCCTCTTCCTTCTTCAGAACATACACCTCACCTTCGAACTTGGTGTGGGGCTTGATCGAGTTGGGCTTCACCAGCACCATGCCGCGCTCGATATCTTCCTTCTGGATACCGCGCAACAGTAGGCCCACGTTGTCACCAGCCATACCCTCGTCGAGCAGCTTGCGGAACATCTCCACGCCGGTCACGGTGGTTTCGCGGGTGTCCCTGATGCCCACGATCTGCACGGTTTCACCCACCTTCACCTTGCCGCGCTCAATCCGGCCGGTGGCCACGGTGCCGCGGCCGGTGATCGAGAACACGTCTTCGATCGCCATCAGGAAGGGCTTGTCAATCTCGCGCTCGGGCTCGGGAATCGACTCGTCCACCGCATCCATCAGGTCGAGGATCTTGTCGACCCACTCGTTTTCGCCACGGATGCCCTTGCCGCCGCCCTGGATGTGCTCAAGAGCCTTCAAAGCGGAGCCGGCCACCACGGGGATGTCGTCACCGGGGAAGTCGTAGCTGCTCAGCAGCTCACGCATTTCCAGTTCGACGAGTTCGAGGATTTCCTCGTCGTCGACCATATCTTTCTTATTGAGGAACACCACCAGGGCCGGCACTCCTACCTGCTTAGCCAGGAGGATGTGCTCCTTGGTCTGAGCCATCGGACCGTCAGTGGCGGCCACCACGAGGATGGCGCCGTCCATCTGGGCGGCACCGGTGATCATGTTCTTCACGTAGTCGGCGTGGCCGGGACAATCCACATGGGCGTAGTGACGGTTGCCGGTCTCGTACTCAACGTGGGCCGTGTTGATCGTGATGCCGCGCTCTTTCTCTTCGGGGGCACCGTCGATGTCGTCGTAGGCCTGGGCTTTGGCCTGACCGAGCGATGCCAGCACGTTGGTGATGGCGGCGGTGAGGGTGGTCTTGCCGTGGTCAACGTGGCCGATGGTACCGATGTTGACGTGGGGTTTGTTCCTCTCGAACTTCTCGCGAGCCATGATGAAAAAGAATCGGGGTGGGTGGGTTGGAGTGGGGGTGAAAGATCAGGAATTGCCCTGATTCTTGGAGATGATGGCTTCAGCGACGTTGCGAGGAACTTCCTCGTAATGGCTGAACTCCATCGAGAAGATACCCCGACCCTGGGTCATGGATCGGAGCTGGGTGGCGTAGCCGAACATCTCGGCCAGAGGCACTTTGGACTGGACCTTAGACAGCCCGTCATCGACGGACTGTCCTTCAACCTGACCGCGACGGGAAGAGAGGTCGCCGATGATCGATCCGAGGAAATCCTCAGGGATCTCGACCTCCACCTTCATCATCGGCTCAAGAAGCACAGGATTGCACTTCTTGACGCCGTCCTTGAAGGCCATGGAACCAGCGATCTTGAACGCCATCTCCGATGAGTCGACGTCGTGATAAGAGCCGTCCACCATGGTGACCTTCACATCGATCATCGGGAAACCAGCAATCACGCCGGATTGACAGGTTTCCTTCATGCCGGCTTCCGCCGGACCGATGTATTCCTTGGGAACGATGCCGCCAACGATCTTGTTGACGAATTCGAAACCGGAACCCGGCTCTCCAGGTTGCATTTCGATCACCACGTGGCCGTACTGGCCCTTGCCGCCGGTCTGCCGAGCGAACTTGCCCTCACCTTTGGCGCTGCCCCGGATGGTTTCACGGTAAGAAACCTGGGGAGCACCGATGTTGGCCTCCACCTTGAATTCCCGGAGCATGCGGTCCACCAGGATTTCCAAGTGCAGTTCGCCCATGCCGGCGATCACGGTCTGGTTGGTTTCCGGATCGGTACGAACCCGGAAGGTGGGATCTTCCTCCGAGAGCGACTGAAGTGCCTTGCCAAGCTTCTCCATGTCCCCCTTGGTTTTGGGTTCCACGGCCACCGAAATCACCGGTTCAGGGATGAACAGGGATTCCAGGATGATCGGGGAGCTCTCAACGCAGAGTGTGTCGCCGGTGGTAGTGTCCTTGAGGCCGAGCACGGCACCAAGGTCGCCGGCTCGCAGCTCATCCACTTCTTCCCGATCGTCTGCCTTGAGCAGGATCAGGCGGGAGATGCGCTCCTTCTTGTCCTTGGTGGCATTCAGCACATAGCTGCCCTTCTGGAGCACACCCGAGTAGATCCGCACAAAGGTGAGCTTGCCGAAGGGATCGGCCATCACCTTGAACGCCAGGGCGCTGAAGGGAGCGCTGTCGTCAGCAGGACGCACCGCTTCGGTGCCATCGGCCAGCACACCCTGGATCGGGGGAACGTCCACAGGCGCCGGCAGGTAGTCGACCACCGCATCAAGCAGCAGCTGCACACCCTTGTTCTTGAAGGCGGAACCGCACAGCATCGGCACCAAACCGTGCTTCAGCACACCGACCCGGATCCCCTTGCGCAGCTGCGCTTCATTGAGTTCGCCGCTTTCAAGGAAGATCTCCAGCAGTTCCTCATCGGTTTCAGCCACGCTCTCCATCAGCGCGGCACGCCACTGGGCGGCCTCCTCAACCATCGACGCCGGAATGTCGGTCTCTTCAATGTCCTGACCGAGGTCGTCCTTGTAGATGAAGGCGCGATTCTTGACCAGATCAACGATGCCGATCAGCTCACCTTCAGCACCGATCGGTAGCTGGATCGGCGCGGCGTTGGCGCGCAGACGATCTTTGATCTGGCCGTAAACCTTGAGGAAGTCGGCGCCGGTGCGATCCATCTTGTTGACGAACACCATCCGGGGCACGCTGTAGCGATCAGCCTGCCGCCAGACGGTTTCCGACTGGGGTTGCACGCCACCGACGGCGCAGAACACGGCGATCACCCCATCCAGCACCCGCATCGAGCGCTCCACCTCGATGGTGAAGTCCACGTGGCCAGGGGTATCGATGATGTTGATGCGGTGGTCCTTCCAACTGGTGGAAATGGCCGCCGCCGTGATCGTGATGCCGCGCTCGCGTTCCTGCTCCATCCAGTCGGTGACGGCCGCACCGTCGTGGACCTCACCCATCTTGTGGACCACACCCGAATAGAAGAGGATGCGCTCGGTGGTTGTGGTCTTGCCAGCGTCGATGTGAGCGGCGATACCGATATTTCTGACGCGTTCAAGCGGAAAGGCGCGGGCCACGGGGATAGTGCTCCGAAGAGGGTCGACAAAAAGCGGGCATAACTCTACCGACCGGCCGGTTACCGGTGGCAGGGAGCCGGATCAGCCCAGGCATCCGGCTCCTGGGAACTCAGTAGCGGTAGTGGGCGAAGGCCTTGTTCGCCTCGGCCATCTTGTGGGTCTCCTCCCGCTTGCGAACGGCGCTGCCGGCCTCATTGGCGGCATCCATCAGTTCGCCGGCGAGCTTCTGGGACATGCTGCGGCCATTGCGGGCCCGGGAGAAATTCACAAGCCAGCGCAGGGCCATGGCGGTACCCCGCTCCTGGCGCACCTCCATCGGCACTTGGTAGGTAGCACCGCCCACCCGGCGAGCCCGCACCTCCACCAAAGGAGTGGCGTTGCGAACGGCGGTCTCGAACAGCTCCAGGGGGTCAGCACCGGTGCGCTCGTTGATCAGAGTGAAGGCATCGGAGAGAATCCGCTGAGCCGTGGACTTCTTGCCGTGCTTCATCAGGCGAGCCACGATCATCGAGGCGAGCCGGCTGTTGAACTGCGGATCAGGCAGAACCGGGCGCTTCTCGGCGGCGTTACGGCGGGACATGGAAACGAAGGAAAGGGACGGACGGAGTGGGGATGTTGGGTGCGGTGGCGGATGGCTCAGGCCTTCGGCGTCTTGGCGCCGTACTTGGAGCGGGCCTGACGGCGATCCTTCACACCGGCGGTGTCCAGGGTTCCCCGGATGATGTGATACCGGACCCCAGGGAGGTCCTTGACCCGGCCACCCCGGATCAGCACCACGGAGTGCTCCTGAAGGTTGTGGCCGATGCCCGGGATGTAGGCGGTCACCTCAAAACCGGAGGTGAGGCGCACCCTGGCCACCTTGCGGAGGGCTGAGTTCGGCTTCTTCGGGGTGGAGGTGTACACACGGGTGCACACCCCACGCCGCTCGGGACAGGCCCGCAGGGCGGGGGATTTGGTCTTGCGGGTGAGGCGCTGACGCTCGGTGCGGATCAGCTGCTGAATGGTGGGCATCGAGGGCCGTGGCGCTAGTCGGAGGGACTCGTCGTGTCACCCGTGTCGGTCGGACTGCCCGAGGACAGGTCCTGTCGGAGTGACTGGTCGGACGGTCCGACCGATTTCGACAATCCGACACCTTACTGCCCGGCCGTCCCTCGTCCAGGGTCACGGCGGAAAGCGGCCCCGCAGGCGCATGTATGGACCCCCTCCACCGGCCGGACCAGAAAGGCGCCGCCACTGAGATCACCCCGGTAATCGAGCAGCAAACCGGTGAGCAGAGGCAGCTGCGTAGCCGGAGCATGGAGGGTCACGCCGTCGGCCCGGGCCACCGGGGAGCCGGCGAGGTGGCCGGGCCGCAGGCGGATCGTCCAGGGTTCGCACCCCCCCTCCAGCAAATCGATGTGCATCAGACCGGGGGTGCCGGCCACCGCCGCCTGGCGGCAGAGCTCCGCAGCGGCAGCGGCGGTCAAACGCAGGCTGTGGCCCCTGGGCACGGCGGGGATTCAAAGGCAGCTACCACTGTCGCAGCCCGACTCGATCACCGCCCGGGCCTCAACTGCCGGCCCGGGTCAGCGGTGCCGCGGCGCTCCGGGGCACCAGCCCCAATCCGTTGTGCACGGCACCCACCACGCCGCGGCCCTTCACGGTGTGGAGCCCCCCCATCACGAGGCCAGTCGAGCTGCCCCCATCCAGGTTCAGGGCATCCCGCAGGCCCAGGCCGGCCAGCAACTGCGTGGCCTCCAGCAAAGTGGGGCCCACGTCGTCGACGCCCTCCAGGGTGAGCAGCCAGAGCTGACGTCCGTCGCTGCCGATCACGGTGCGGGGGGCCCCCTGGCTCAGGAAAGCGGCGCTGAAGCCCTCCGCGGCGCCATCCAGCACCGGTCGCCCGCCCAGCAGCAGCAACGGCCCTCCCCCCACCACGTTGTTGGCCATTCCCACCGCCGTGCTGGGGCGGCTCTCCAGGCGGAGGGTCCCCCCCTCAGGCCAGGGCAGGCTGAAGCCAGCGCGGCCCACCAGCAGGGTGTCGCCCGCCCCCAGCGGCAAGCCGGCGGCCAGAAGGTCGGGTCCGTAGCGGGCCCGCACCACCCCATCCCGGACCAGCACCGCGGTCTCCCCATCGACCAGGCTGCGGTAGGTGGGGCCCCAGTCGGCCGTGTAGCGACTCAGCCCGCGCTGCACATAGCCGCTGTTGAGCACCGACACCGGCCAGCGGTTGCCGCCGGCATCGAGCACCGATTCCTCGAGGCGGAGACGGCCGAAACGTGGTAACCCCCCTGGATCCCAGCCGACGGCCCCCCGGTTCAGGATCGGGCCCGACAGCCAGCGCCCCTGGTCCCGCAGGGCGCCGAGCGGCAGCCGCCGCACCCGGTTGAAGAAGCCGCCGTTGATCGCCACCAGGGCGTCCTGGCGGTTCGCCAGGCGCACCAGGGAGCTCAGCCCCTCCATGCCATCGCCGCGGCTGAGGGGGCGAAGCTCAAGGTCGGAGTTCAGCAGATCGATCCGCACCGCATTGATCCGCACCCGACGGCCAGCCACCTCCCGCACCAGCCGCTCCCAGAGGATCTGACGGCCCAGGCGGGACTGGAGCCGGGGATCGATCCGGCCGGGACTGGCGGTGTCAACTGCCGCGGTCGGGTCGCCGGGAAGATCCAGCACCAGGCGATGGGGACCCCCCAGCGTGAAGACTCGGGTCGGGGCGGCACCGCCACGGTCTGCGATCCGCAGCAGCGCACCTGTTCCGGCCCCCCGCAGGCCCTGGCCCTGCAGGGCGGCGCGCTGGTCGGCGCTGTGGGCCACAGCCAACACCACCCCCCCCGGCTCGCTGCTGCGCACGATCGCCGGACCGCTGAGGTCGAGCACCACCCGCCTCAGTCCCGGAGGGGAGGCGCTGGGGCGGATGCCCAACAGCCGCGGGGTGGGCATCTCCAGCAGCAGGGTGCTCCCGGAGGCGCGAGCCGTCAGGCCGTTGGCGGCCAGCAGGGGGGCGAGGTCGATGGCCACCTCGTCGCCCAGGGGGCGCTGGCGATCGACTCCCACCACCAGCCGGGCACCAAACCACTCGAGCTCCAGCTCTCCGCCACCACCACGGCTGCGACTACTCACCCCCAGCTGGCCTTGGGCCACCTCCAGAGGCAGCCACAGCTCCCGTGGGGCAGCGTCTAGACGGCCGATCCAGCGCCAGGCTCCCCGTTGGGCCAGCCCAAGGATCACCAGCCGGGTGCCCTCAGTGGAGGGTGCGGCGGCGGGGGCGGGGGCGGCGACCGGAGCCGCTGGCGGGCTTCCCGGGGAAGTGGGCAGCTCGGGCAGGGGTGGGGGCGGCGGCGGCGGCGGCGCAGCCTTCACCGCGGCCGCAGGAGCCGCCAGTAGAGCTGTGACCAGCAGGATCGTGGCGGGGAGCGCCGCAGGCTGCGCCATCGGGTCCGGGGTCGGGGGAATGAAAGTTAGACCTGCCTAGAAGTGCGTGGTGAACGGGCTGGCGATGGCCAATCCCTAGGATCAAGTGCTCTGCCCGGCTGCGGCGCACCTCTCTGCCGCGGATCCCCGATCCCCCACACCGATCCAGGCTCCCGTCCACCCTCTTCAGGATGCCCGGATCGTGGATCAATCCTCTGGATCAACCCTGCTGGATCCAACCCTGCTGGATCCCCAGACCCACCGATCAGACGTTCCGCTTCCGCTAGCAACACGACGGGTTATGCCTTCCTTTTCCGCTCCCCTCTGGCCCCACTGCGACAGTCCGGCGCCGGCGGCGGTGGCAGGCGAGAAGGATGCCTGCGGCGTCGGATTTCTGGCCCACCTCGATGGCACCCCCAACCACTGGGTGCTGCGGCAGGCGCTGCGGGGCCTGCGCTGCATGGAGCACCGGGGGGGATGCGGTGGTGACGGCGATTCCGGCGATGGCGCCGGGATCCTCTGCGGCATTCCCTGGAGCTACCTAGAAGCGGTGTGGCCGGCAGCCGCCAGCGGCGAAGCGGGCGTACGGGGGCTGGCGATGGTGTTTCTCCCCGCCGATGCCAGCCGCCGCCAGGAGGCCCGCCGCTTCTGCGAGGAGGAAGCCGCCGGTCTGGGGCTCCTCAGCCTGGGCTGGAGGCCCGTGCCGGTGGACCCCGCCGTGCTCGGTCCGATGGCCCGGGACACCGCCCCGATGATCGAGCAATGGCTGCTGCTGGCCCCGGGGGCGTCCCCCTCCCTACCCGCGGATGTGGATGGCCTTGAGGCGCTGCTATTCCGCCTGCGGCGCCGCGCCGTGGACCGCACCCGCGAGGCATGGGGCAGCGACATCGGCAACCTGTATTTCGCCTCGATCAGCGCCCGCACGGTTGTGTACAAGGGCATGGTGCGTTCCGAGGTACTGGATCGCTTCTACGCCGATCTGCGCGACGAACGCTTCACGGTGAGCTTCGCGGTGTACCACCGCCGCTTCAGCACCAACACCCTGCCCCGCTGGCCCCTGGCCCAGCCGATGCGGCTGCTCGGCCACAACGGCGAGATCAACACCCTGCTGGGCAACATCAACTGGGCCAGTGCCGCCGAGGCCAATCTCGAGGCCGTCTGGAGCGATGCCGCCTCCGACCTGCGGCCCCTGGTGAATGCCGCCTTCAGCGATTCCGCCAACCTCGATGCCACCCTCGAACTGATGGTGCGCAGCGGCCGGCCGATCACCGACAGCCTGCTCACCCTGGTGCCGGAGGCCTTCCGCGACCAACCTGAGCTTGATCGCCTCCCGGCGATCAAAGACTTCTACGAATACAACGCCTGTCTGCAGGAACCCTGGGATGGCCCGGCCCTGCTGGTGTTCAGCGATGGCCGCATGGTGGGGGCCACCCTCGATCGCAATGGCCTGCGGCCCGCCCGCTACTGCATCACCAGCGATGGCTACGTGGTGATGGGCTCGGAAACCGGCGTGGTGGAGCTGGAGGAAAGTCGCATCATCGAAAAGGGCCGCCTCGGTCCTGGCCAGATGCTGGCGATCGATCTGGAGCAGGGGCGGGTGCTGCGCAACTGGGAGGTGAAGGAGCAGAGCGCCTCCCGCCACCCCTATGGCACCTGGCTCGCCGCCTATCGCCGCAACCTGGCCCCCGGTGCCTGGGCGCAGGAGCGCCGCCTCGCCGACCTCGAACTGCTCAAGCAACAGAGCGCCTTCGGTTTCACCGCCGAAGACCTTGATCTAGTGATCGAGGACATGGCCGGGGCCGGCAAGGAGCCCACCTACTGCATGGGCGACGACATTCCCCTGGCGGTGCTCTCCTCCAAGCCCCACCTCCTCTACGACTACTTCAAGCAGCGCTTCGCCCAGGTGACGAACCCGCCGATCGACCCGCTGCGCGAAAAGCTGGTGATGAGCCTGGAGATGCACCTGGGCCAGCGCGGGTCGGCCCTCCGCCCCGAGCCCACCGGCGCCGGGGTACTGCACCTCGACAGCCCGGTGCTCAATGAGGCCGAGCTGGCCGATCTTGCCGGCCATGGCCTGCCTCTTACCACCCTCTCCACCTTGCTGCCGGTGACCGATGGTCCGGCTGGTCTGGAGCAGGCGGTGGCCCGGCTATGTGCCGGGGCCGAAGCCGCAGTGCGCGGCGGCAGTTGCATCCTGGTGCTCTCCGACCGCAGCGGTGGCGGGATCAGCGCTGGCACCACCTACATCCCCCCCCTCCTGGCGGTCGGGGCGGTTCACCATCACCTGCTGCGCCTGGGCCTGCGGCTGCAGAGCTCGATCGTGGTCGATACCGCCCAGTGCTGGAGCACCCATCACCTGGCCTGCCTGATCGGCTATGGGGCCAGCGCGGTGTGCCCCTGGCTGGCCTGGGAAACCACCCGCCATTGGTTGGCCCACCCCAAGACCCGCTCTCTGATCGAGCGGGGCAAACTTCCTGATCTCACGCCCGATGCGGCGCAGGCCAACGTACGCAAGGCCCTGGAGGATGGCCTTCGCAAAATCCTCTCCAAGATTGGCATCTCACTGCTGGCCAGCTACCACGGCGCCCAGATCTTCGAGGCGATCGGCATCGGCGCCGATCTGATCGCCCTGGCCTTCACCGGCACCACCAGCCGGGTGGCGGGTCTGAGCCTGACCGATCTCGCTAGCGAAACGCTCGCCTTCCACGCCAAAGCCTACCCCGAACTCAACCGCACCAAGCTCGAGTTCATGGGCTTCGTGCAGTACCGCACCGGCGGTGAATACCACCTCAACAGCCCGGAGATGGCCAAGGCCCTCCATGCCGCCGTGGCGGCAGGCCCCGGCTACGACCACTTCGCCACCTACCAAACCCTGCTCGAAAACCGGCCGGTCACGGCCCTGCGTGATCTGCTCCAGCTGCGAAAGGCCGCCGCGCCGTTGCCGATTGATCAAGTAGAGAGCATCGAGAGCATCTGCAGGCGCTTCTGCACCGGCGGCATGAGCCTTGGCGCCCTCTCGCGCGAGGCCCACGAGGTGCTGGCGGTGGCGATGAATCGCATCGGCGGCAAGAGCAACAGCGGCGAAGGCGGCGAGGATCCGGCCCGCTTCAACGTGCTCAACGACGTGGATGGCGAAGGCCATTCCGTCACCCTTCCGACCATCAAAGGGCTTCGCAACGGCGACACCGCCTGCTCCGCGATCAAGCAGATCGCCTCTGGCCGCTTCGGGGTCACCCCGGAATACCTACGCAGTGGCCGCCAGCTGGAGATCAAGGTGGCCCAGGGGGCCAAGCCTGGGGAGGGCGGTCAGCTGCCCGGTCCGAAGGTGGACGCCTACATCGCCTGGCTGCGCAACAGCAAGGCCGGTGTGGCCCTGATCTCACCGCCGCCCCACCACGACATCTATTCGATCGAAGACCTAGCCCAGCTGATCCACGATCTTCACCAGGTGCATCCCGCCGCCAAGGTGAGCGTGAAGCTGGTGGCGGAGATCGGGATCGGCACGATCGCCGCCGGGGTGGCCAAGGCCAACGCCGATGTAATCCAGATCTCCGGCCACGATGGCGGCACCGGTGCCTCGCCCCTGAGCTCGATCAAACATGCCGGCAGCCCCTGGGAGCTGGGCCTCACCGAGGTGCACCGCAGCCTCCTGGAGAACGGCCTGCGTGATCGGGTGCTGCTGCGGGCCGACGGCGGCCTTAAGACCGGCTGGGATGTGGTGATCGCCGCGCTGCTGGGCGCCGAAGAATATGGCTTCGGCTCGGTGGCGATGATTGCCGAGGGCTGCATCATGGCCCGCGTGTGCCACACCAACAATTGCCCCGTAGGGGTGGCTACCCAGAAGGAGGCACTGCGCAAACGCTTCACCGGCCTGCCCGAGCACGTGGTGAATTTCTTCCTCTTCGTGGCTGAGGAAGTGCGCCAGCTGCTCAGCGTGCTGGGGGTGGCCAGCCTTGAGGAGCTGATCGGTCGCACCGAACTGCTGGCGCCCCGTGCCGTGGCCCTGGCCAAGACCACGGCCCTCGATCTATCCTGCCTGCTCGATCCCATCCCCCAAGCCGCCGGTCGCGCCTGGCTCCGCCACGACGCCGAAGCCCACGGCAATGGAGCGATCCTCGAGGACACCCTGCTGGCCGATCCCGCCCTGCTGGCGGCGATCGAGGGCCAGGCGCGCCTTGAGCGCAACCTGGCGATCGTGAACACCGACCGCAGCGTGGGCGCCCGCATCGCCGGCGAGATCGCCGCGCGCCACGGCAACACCGGCTTCACCGGCCGGCTGGATCTCACCTTCAGGGGGGCCGCAGGTCAGAGCTTCGGGGCCTTCCTGCTGCAGGGCATGAATGTGCGCCTGGTGGGTGAGGCGAACGACTACGTAGGCAAGGGCATCAATGGCGGCCGCATCACCGTGGTGCCGCCCCCCGGCGGCAGCGATCCCGGCAGCAAGGTGATCCTCGGCAACACCTGCCTCTACGGCGCCACCGGCGGTGAACTCTTCGCCCTGGGCCGGGCCGGCGAGCGCTTCGGGGTCCGCAACAGCGGCGCCCGCACCGTTGTCGAAGGCGCCGGCGACCACTGCTGCGAATACATGACCGGAGGCGTTGTGGTGGTGCTCGGTTCCACCGGCCGCAACGTGGCCGCCGGCATGACCGGCGGGGTGGCCTTCCTGCTGGATGAGGAAGGCGATCTGGAGCGGCGGATCAACCAAGAAACCGTGACCATCGAGGCTCTCAACACCGCAGAGCAGGAAGCGCTGCTCAAACCTCTACTGGAGGCCCATCTCGAAGCCACCGGCAGCTCCAGGGCCGCCCAGGTGCTGGCCGACTGGCCCAGCTGGCGCGCCCGCTTCAAGGTGCTGGTACCCCCGAGCGAGAAGGTGGCCATGGGGCTGGCGCCACGGGAGGCCGTGGCGGCCTGAGACCACTGCCTGGACCCCAGCCAGCGGGGCAGCGTTAGCGGGCGGGACAGGGAGCCCTCATTGTGCTTAGCGCGGATAACGCGCCATCAGCCGTTGCACCTCGCCGGCGTGGTAACTGCTGCGGGTGAGGGGACTGCTCACCACCTGCAAAAAGCCGAGTTCCTGCTCGCCATGCCTCCGGAAGTGCTCGAACTGCTCCGGCGTCACGAAGCGGTCCACCGGCAGATGCTTCGGACCGGGTGAGAGGTACTGGCCGATCGTCACGATGTCGACCTGGTGGCGGCGTAGGTCCGCCAGCACCTCCAGCACCTCCTGGTCGGACTCGCCCAGGCCCACCATCAGACCTGATTTCGTGTACACGCGGAGCCAGTTCAGCCTCACCTGCTCCAGCAGGGTGAGAGAGCGCTCGTAAATGCCTTGGGGCCGGGCTTTGCGATACAGCCGCGGCACCGTTTCGATGTTGTGGTTCAGCACATCGGGGCCGGCTTCCATCACCGCCGCTAGGGCGTCCCGGTCGCCACAAAAATCGGGGATCAGCAGCTCGATCGTGGTGGCGGGGGAGCGGCGGCGCACCTGCTCGATGCAGGCCACGAACTGGCTGGCACCCCCATCGGCCAGGTCGTCGCGATTCACGGAGGTGATCACCACGTGGCTCAGGCCCAATCGCGCCACCGCCTCGCCGAGCCGCTCGGGCTCGCTGGGATCGAGGGCCCGCACGCTCTTGTCGAAATCGATGTCGCAGTAGGGGCAGGCGCGGGTGCAGCCCGGCCCCATGATCAGGAAGGTGGCGGTGCCGCCGGCGAAGCACTCGCCGATGTTCGGGCAGCTGGCCTCCTGGCAGACCGTGTTGAGCTTGAGATCGAGGAGTAGGTCGGCCACGGCGCCGATCCGCTCCCGCTGGGGCGCCTTCACCCGCAGCCAGTCGGGCTTAGCTGCCGGAGCAGGAGCCGGGGCTCCGTCCTGGGCTCCCGGTGCATCGGGCATGGCGGGGGGGTGGAAGGCGTCACCCAGGCCAGGGGCAGCGGGGCCCAGCTGAAGATCACGGAGGGCCAATGGAAGAACCGGATTCAGGCCAGCGGCAGCCGAGGACCACCTTGTCAACCAGTGTAGGTATAGCCCCGGGGCATTCTCCGTCCCCACATCGGCCGCACGGCCCTCAAAGGCCCTTGCGGAGCGAAGGCCCCTAAAGGAGGGTGGCCCTAAAGGAGGGATGGCCCAGGGCCCGGGCCATCCCCTACAGTTGATTGATCGGGATGTAGCGCAGCTTGGTAGCGCACTTCGTTCGGGACGAAGGGGCCGCAGGTTCGAATCCTGTCATCCCGATTTTTTTTTGGTCCTCACTCCAGGCAGGCCCCCGGATAGCCACGGGGTGTCACCATGCGGCCGTCCTGCAGCCGGCTGGTGCTGTTGCCGATTAGCACCAGTGTGAGCATGTCCACCTCCTCCACAGGTAGATCCTCCAGGGTGTAAAGCCGCACACTCTCGCCGGGTCGGCCCAGCTGGCGCGCCAGGGCCACCGGCGTGGCGGCCGGCCGTCCCTCGAGCAGCAGGGTTCGGGCCCGCTCCAACTGCCAATCGCGGCCGAGCGAGCGCGGGTTGTAGAGGCCCACCACGAAGTCGCCAGCCGCGGCCGCCCGCAGCCGGCGCTCGATCACTTCCCAGGGGGTGAGGCGATCGCTGAGGCTGATGGTGCAGAAATCGTGCATCAGCGGGGCACCGGCCCGGGCCGCAGCCAGCTGCAGGGCCGAGATGCCCGGGTGAACTTGAAAGCCCGGACGATCGAACGCGTCGCGCTCCAGCCACTGCTCCAGGGCCAGGCCGGCCATGCCGTAGATGCCACTGTCTCCGGAGGACACCAAGGCCACCCGCAGCCCTTGGGTCGCCAGATCGAGGGCCTCGGCGCAGCGGGCCCGCTCCTCGGTGAGGCGGCCGTCGCGGCGCAGCTGGTCGGGACGCCGCAGCGGCTCCAGCAGATCCAGATACGGCCCATAGCCCACCCACACCGTGGCCCGGGCCAGGGCGGCGCGGGCATCCCCGCTGAGCAGGTCGAGCTGGCCGGGGCCGCTGCCCACCAGGTGCAGTTCACCGCGATGGGGCGCCCATTGCCGACTCGCCAGGGCCACCGCCAGGGTGGCGGCGCCGCGCTCGCCGGGGGCGGCGCGTTCGATGGTCTTGGGCACAACCAGTTCAGCGGCGGCGGCCCTGGCCCCCCCGGTTTTGCCCTCGGGTGTGGCGGTGACACCGGCGGCCTCAGGGACTGCGGCCGCAGCGCCGCTCAAGGCCGCAGCCTCGGCCACGCTGGCGGTTCCCATGGCCTCGGCCACCGCCTCGGAGGGGTTGGGCACCGGCACCGCCGCGAGGCTGGCGGCGTCGAAGAGCCGCAGGGGCCAGCCATGGCGCTGGCTGAGCGCCAGCAGGGCCGCTTCATCACCCTTACGGTCGATGCTGGCCAACCCCGCCACGGCCTCCGGGGCCAACCCCGCCAGCTTGAGGGTGCGCTCCACCAGCCGCTCCAGCAATGCGGGACTGGTGTCGCGCTCACAACCCACCCCCAGCCAGAGGCAGGGAGGATGCCAGTGGCATTCCGGGCCGGTGGCCGGGCCGATCAGCAGCCGGGGCCCTGGTACGCCCGCCGCCCCCTCCTCCACGGCGCCGCTCCCGTCCCCCTGGACGGCCGGCAGGTCGCGCCAGAGCTCCAGGCCCCGGGTCTGCTCCAGGGTAGGCAGGGCTCCGGAACGGGAGGCGGCCTGCATCAGGGCGTTCCAGTCGCCGCAGCCACGGGTCCAGCCCCAGGCACGGCCGAAGGCATCAAGGGGAAGCCGGCCCATGGCGGCCGAGCTGCCGGTGGGAACCACCTCGGCCCCGAGCAGGGCAGCCAGCCGGGCAGCCAGGGCTTCCCCACCGCCGGCATGCCCCCCCAGCAGGGGAATGGCGTACCGCCCGGCCGGATCCAGCACGACCACCGCGGGATCGCTTTGTTTGTGCTCCAGGAGTGGGGCGATCAGGCGAACAATCAGCCCGCAGGCCCCAACCGCCACCACTGCCTCGGCCTGGTCCCAGTGCTGCCGCAGCCAGTCCGCCGGCGATGGCGCTGAACCCGGCCAGCGGATCGCGGCCAGCAGCCCGGTGGCCTCCAACCTCTGCAGCAGAACCCTGGCCTCAGGACTGAAGCCCAGGGCCACGATCGACCGCGGACCCTGGCCGCCAGGCTCGGGTGTCCACACCGTCTCCGGGGATCGGGGCGGGGAGCTGGGATGGAGGCTCATCGTGTAAACCTCTCCCGCAGCGCCTGGAGAGGACTCCGGCGGGCGGGACGAATCAGCGTGCCATCGTCATTAACCTCCTCCCGGGCGGAGGGAATCAGCCCAGTGGTGGCGGCCGGAACGGAGCCCTCTCCAGCCTGGCTAGGCAGAGCAGCCCGATCCGCCTCGCTGGAGCCGGAGGGTTCGGCCCCCGGTCCGCCGGGATCGACGGGAGGCACAGATAGGGATGGGGAAGGAGGGGTCAGGGGAGCGTCCGGGGGGGAAAGGGAAGGGGTCTGTTGAGGAGAAGCGGCCTCGATCTCCCTAGGCCGGTTGGCGTCCTGATCGGGCCGATCCAGTTCTGCAGGGGTCGAAGGGAGGGTGGCCGTCGAAGGGAGCGGCCGCGCCGTTGGAGGAACCGCCTCCAGCGCGGCTTGCCCGGATGAGCCGGGGTCCTGACCCAGATTCGGGGCCATTCGGACTGGCTCCGGGCTCTCCTGGGCCCGAGTGGAAACCGACTGCTCTGGCTCCGGCACGGGCGAGGAAACGGCAACGCCGTTCTGAAATGGCGCCTCCTGGGATGGCGCCTGCTGAGATGGCGGCTGTTGGGATGGGTCTTCAAGCTCGGCTGATGGCAGCTCCCCCAGCAGCCGGGCCAGGGTGGGCCCATCAAGGCGGGGGCCCAGCCAGGGAGGACGCGGGGATCCAGGGTCGAGACGGACCTCCCGCACCACACTGTTAAAGGGTGGATTGAGCGGTTCCCCCCGGCCATCCACCAATTCGAGGAGCACGGCATTGCTTCCCGACTTCCAGCCCTTAAGCCAGAGAGGGGTCTGCTGGTTCACCAAAAAGCTGTCACCGTTCACCGTCACCCGCAGCCGCCAGCGGGCGTCATCGGCCCGCAGGTTCTGCAGGGGAGCATCGATCAGAAGCCAATCGAGCAGCACCGGTTCCCCGGCGTTGGCCTGCCAGGGACTCACCGCCAACAGTTGGGGACTGCCCTCAGCGGGCAGGGCGAGGGGATTGGCCGCGACCCTATGCAGCCTGATCTGGCGAAAGGCCCCGGGCGCCTTCACCACTTCGCCCCAGGGACGCACTGCATAGACCGTGAACCGGTGGCTGCCCGGGCTGAGGGGCGGCATGGAGGCGGTGGTCTCCAGCAGGGGCTGGGGAAGGCCGTCATCAAGCTGCACCATCAGATGGGATCCAAGTCCAAGGGATCCCGCATCCACTAGGGGCCAGTCCTCCACGGCCAGTCGGAGGGTCCAAGGAGCATCGGGCAGCAGGGCGCCGTCGCGGGGTTCGAGGATCGTGATCCTGGGCTGCCTTGGGCCGAGCGCCTCCGCCAGTTGCTGCACAGCAGCGGGAGGCGCCACCTCCTGCAGCCCCTTCAAGGCAGCTGGAGTGGCTACTGGTGGGCTCCCCGCCGATCGCCCTGGCAGGCTCCAGGCCTGGGCCGAAAGAGGGAACCCGAGCCAGGCGCCCAGCAGCAGGATCAGGGCCAGCAGCGCCGCCAGGGCGGCCGGGCCTGGGCGACGAAGCCCCCAATCCGGCAGTCCTCGGTTGATCCGGGTTCCGCCCGCCAAGGCCCGCCTCCTGGGAATCATCAGTTCCCGCGCATTCTGCTGTGGCGACAGTCGCGCGAGCACAGCGCGAGGGGATCGACGCGAGGATCAAATGGGAATAAGAGAAATTGAGCTATTCAAATCAGCGGAGAAGCAGGCGACTGGATGTGAACGAGCCAACGCCAGACCCCAGTCCCAGCCTGGAAAGCCCGGCGATTGAATCTTTGTAACTAGCCCCCGAATCCCCTTGTTTTTGGCCCCTATACTTCCGCCAGCGGTCCCCTTTCGGGGCCCAAAGCTCCAGTCACGGCAAGGGATTCCACCCGCGCCGGATCGGAGTCGGCGACCATCGGCGGGAGCCTTGCTCCCTCGGCGGCGCCCGGTCCCACCGACAGCCATGGGCTCACGCCCTGCCTGCCCAAGGGGTGGACCTCCACCTCGATTCCGTCCCTCGAGGAACCTCTCGATGACCATCAGCCCACCAGAGCGTGGGAAAACGGCGAAGGACCTGGTCGACCGGAACCCCGTTCCGGCAACGTTCGAGCTTTTTGAAAAGCCCGGCCATTTCGACCGCACCCTCGCCAAAGGTCCCAAAACCACCACCTGGATTTGGAACCTCCACGCCAACGCTCACGACTTCGACAGCCACACGAGCGATCTTGAAGAGGTCTCACGCAAGATCTTCAGCGCTCACTTCGGCCATCTGGCCGTCATCTTCATCTGGCTGAGCGGCGCCTTTTATCACGGTGCCCGCTTCTCCAACTACTCCGGCTGGCTTGCCGACCCCCTGCACGTCAAACCGAGTGCCCAGGTGGTCTGGCCGATCTTCGGCCAGGAGATCCTCAACGGCGATGTGGGTGCCGGCTTCCACGGCATTCAGATCACCTCCGGTGTCTTCCACGTGTGGAGGGCCTGGGGCATCACCAACGAAACCCAGCTGCTGGCCCTGGCCATCGGCGCGCTGGTGATGGCCGGCCTGATGCTCAACGCCGGTGTCTTCCACTACCACAAGGCAGCTCCGAAGCTTGAATGGTTCCAGAACGTTGAGTCGATGCTCAACCACCATTTGGCCGGCCTGCTCGGACTCGGTTCCCTCTCGTGGACAGGTCACCTCCTTCACGTGTCCCTGCCCACCAACGCGCTGATGGAAGCCATCGACGCCGGCCAGCCGCTGGTGCTCAATGGCAAAACCATCGCCACCTATGCAGACATTCCCCTGCCCCACGAGTTCCTGAATCAGGACTTGATCGCCCAAATCTTCCCCGGTTTCGGGGCGGGCATCTCAGCCTTCTTCACGGGCAACTGGGCCGCTTACAGCGATTTCCTCACCTTTAAAGGTGGGCTGAATCCCGTAACCGGCAGCCTTTGGATGACCGACATCGCCCATCACCACCTGGCGATTGCGGTTCTGTTCATCGTGGCTGGCCACATGTACCGCACCAACTGGGGCATTGGTCACAGCATCAAGGAGATCCTCGAGGGTCAGAAGGGTGATCCCCTGCTGTTCCCCGCTCCGAATGGTCATGACGGACTCTTCGAGTTCATGACCACCAGCTGGCATGCCCAACTGGCTGTGAACCTGGCGTTGCTTGGCTCGCTGACCATCATCGTGGCCCACCACATGTATGCGATGCCTCCCTATCCCTACATCGGGATTGACTACCCAACCCAGCTGTCGATCTTCACCCATCACATGTGGATTGGCGGCTTCCTGATTGTGGGTGCAGGTGCTCACGCAGCCATCGCGATGATTCGCGATTACGACCCCGCCAAGCACGTCGATAACGTGCTCGACCGGGTGCTCAAGGCCCGTGATGCGCTGATCAGCCACCTCAACTGGGTGTCAATCTGGCTTGGTTTCCACAGCTTCGGCCTTTATATCCACAACGACACCATGCGTGCCTTGGGCCGTCCCCAGGACATGTTCAGTGATTCGGCAATCCAGCTGAAGCCGGTGTTTGCCCAGTGGATCCAGGGCCTCCATGCTGCTGCCGCCGGCACCACCGCTCCCAACGCCCTTGCCGGCGTGAGCGAGGTGTTCAATGGCGCCGTTGTGGCCGTGGGCGGCAAGGTTGCCGCCGGGCCGATCCCCCTGGGAACGGCCGACTTCATGGTCCATCACATCCACGCCTTCACGATCCACGTCACCGTGCTGATCCTGCTGAAGGGTGTGCTGTACAGCCGCAGCTCCCGCCTCGTCCCCGATAAGGCGAATCTGGGCTTCCGCTTCCCCTGCGACGGCCCCGGCCGTGGCGGCACCTGCCAAGTCTCGGCATGGGACCACGTGTTCCTCGGCCTGTTCTGGATGTACAACTCCCTGTCGATCGTCATTTTCCACTTCTCGTGGAAGATGCAGAGCGACGTGTGGGGCACCGTCAACGCTGATGGCAGCGTCCAGCACATCACGAATGGCAATTTCGCTCAGAGCGCCATCACCATTAATGGCTGGCTGCGCGACTTCCTTTGGGCCCAGGCCGCACAGGTGATCAACAGCTACGGCTCGAGCTCCAGTGCTTACGGTCTGATGTTCCTGGGAGCCCACTTCATCTGGGCCTTCAGCCTGATGTTCCTGTTCAGCGGCCGCGGCTACTGGCAGGAGCTGATTGAGTCCATCGTCTGGGCTCACAACAAGCTGAGGGTTGCTCCGGCTATCCAGCCGCGGGCGCTCTCCATCACCCAGGGCCGTGCCGTGGGTGTGGCCCACTACCTCCTTGGTGGCATTGCGACCACCTGGGCATTTTTCCTGGCCCGCATCGTCGCGGTCGGCTGACCTCCACCTGACCTTTCCCAATGGCAACGAAATTTCCTTCGTTCAGCCAGGGTCTGGCACAGGACCCGACAACCCGTCGTATTTGGTACGGCATCGCCACGGCTCACGACTTCGAGAGCCATGACGGAATGACGGAGGAGCGGCTTTACCAAAAGCTGTTTTCCACCCACTTCGGTCACCTGGCGATCATCGGCCTCTGGGTTTCGGGCAACCTGTTCCATATCGCCTGGCAGGGCAACTTCGAGCAGTGGGTCGCCGATCCGCTGCACGTTCGTCCCATCGCTCACGCGATCTGGGATCCCCACTTCGGCCAAGGCGCCATCACCGCCTTCACCCAGGCGGGCGCCACCTCCCCGGTGAACATCGCCTATTCCGGTCTGTACCACTGGTGGTACACGATCGGCATGACCACCAACGCCGAGCTTTATCAGGGTTCCATCTTCATGATGATCCTGTCGGCCTGGGCCCTGTTCGCCGGCTGGCTTCACCTTCAGCCCAAGTTCCTGCCTTCCCTGGCCTGGTTCAAGAACGCTGAATCCCGCCTCAACCACCACCTGGCGGTTCTGTTTGGTTTCAGCTCCATCGCCTGGACCGGTCACCTGGTTCACGTGGCGATCCCTGAATCCCGCGGTGTGCACGTGGGTTGGGACAATTTCCTCTCGGTGTCTCCCCACCCTGCGGGTCTTGCTCCCTTCTTCACCGGCAACTGGGGCGTCTACGCCCAGAACCCCGACACCGCCAATCAGATCTTCGGCACCGCCACCGGTTCCGGCACCGCGATCCTCACCTTCCTGGGTGGTTTCCACCCCCAGACCGAAGCTCTCTGGCTCACGGACATTGCCCATCACCACCTGGCGATCGGTTGTCTGTTTGTGATCGCTGGCCACATGTACCGGACCAACTTCGGTATCGGTCACTCGATCCGCGAGATCCTGGAAGCCCATAACCCACCCAAGGGCACACCTTTCGGAGGCGCCCTCGGTGCCGGTCACAAGGGCCTCTACGACACCATCAACAACTCGCTGCACTTCCAGCTGGGTCTTGCTCTGGCGTCCCTGGGTGTGGTCACCAGCCTGGTGGCACAGCATATGTATGCGTTGCCGTCCTACGCATTCATCGCGAAGGACTACACCACCCAGGCTGCCCTCTACACCCATCACCAGTACATCGCCATCTTCTTGATGTGCGGTGCCTTCGCCCACGGTGCGATCTTCTTCATCCGTGACTACGACCCCGAAGCCAACAAGAACAATGTGTTGGCTCGGATGCTCGAGCACAAGGAAGCGATCATCAGCCACCTGAGCTGGGTGTCTCTGTTCCTCGGTTTCCATACCCTGGGCCTCTACGTCCACAACGATGTGGTCGTGGCCTTCGGCACCCCCGAGAAGCAGATCCTGGTTGAGCCAGTGTTCGCCCAGTTCGTCCAGGCCGCCAGCGGCAAAGCCCTGTACGGCATGGACGTGCTGCTGGCCAATTCCGGAAGTCTGGCAAGCACATCTGGTGCCGCCTATCTTCCGGGCTGGATGGATGCCATCAATGCAGGCAACAACTCCCTGTTCCTCCAGATCGGTCCTGGTGACTTCCTGGTGCACCACGCCATCGCGCTGGGTCTCCACACCACCACCTTGATCCTTGTGAAGGGTGCCCTCGATGCCCGGGGTTCGAAGCTGATGCCCGATAAAAAGGACTTCGGCTATTCCTTCCCCTGCGACGGGCCCGGCCGGGGCGGCACCTGCGACATTTCGGCCTGGGACGCCTTCTACCTGGCGGTTTTCTGGGCCTTGAACACCGTCGCCTGGGTGACCTTCTACTGGCACTGGAAGCACCTCGCCATCTGGCAGGGCAACGTGGCCCAGTTCAACGAATCCAGCACCTATCTGATGGGCTGGTTCCGCGACTACCTCTGGCTGAACAGCTCCCAGCTGATCAACGGGTACAACCCCTTCGGCACCAACAACCTCGCGGTTTGGGCCTGGATGTTCCTGTTCGGTCACCTGGTGTGGGCCACCGGCTTCATGTTCCTGATCTCCTGGCGGGGTTACTGGCAGGAGCTGATCGAGACCATCGTCTGGGCACATCAACGCACCCCGCTCGCCAACTTGGTGGGCTGGCGCGATAAGCCCGTTGCTCTCTCGATCGTTCAGGCACGGGTGGTGGGTCTGGCTCACTTCACCGTGGGCTTCTTCCTCACCTACGCGGCCTTCCTGATCGCCTCAACCTCAGGCAAGTTCGGTTAGTTCGAACCGCTGTCTGTCTTCTTGAGGGACGCCTCAGCCCCCGGCCTCGGCCGGGGGCTTTTTGCTTGCTGTTGGGCCGAGCCTCCTCTAGGCCCCAGGGCCGCCTCGGCAATCCGGCGCAAGGTCCCAGAGTGCCCCTTTGGGTGCTCCGATGCCGGAGTTTCTGTGCGGGTGCTGGGTTCTGCAGGTGGACCGTGAATCCCACACCCCCTTGCGCCCTGCAGGCCGTTGCAGGCCCTGATCTGCCGGTTGCCGCACTCTGGGTTGACAGCGGCCCAGGTGACCGCCTGACTCTGTGCGTTTCGCTGCCCCACCTCCAGGCCCTTGCCCGCTTTTCATCACGGTCGGCGGCCTTCTCCATGACTGCGGCGGCGGCATTGGGTTCTTGGGCTCGGCTGGTGAGTCCTTAGACCTTGTCCAAGGCGACGAGATTGCTCGCAGCCGCCAGCGGGGCTCAGCAGCGACGCTGCGATCGATTCGCGTTGGGATCTCGTCCTCAGCCCATGAAAAAACCCGCCCTGGTGGGGGCGGGCAAGGACAACTGGTGGAATCGCCTGCTCAGTTGGTGCTCCAAACGCCGCCGGCGATGTTCACCAGTGGCGAGACAATCGCCGTGCTGCAGAGGAACCAGGCGAAGGCAGCGCCACCGCAACCGCCGAGCCAGAAGCCGCTGGCGAACTCCGCCCAGCCTGCCTTGGTGAAGAGATCGGCGGGGGGGTTATCGATCGTGGCATCCGGAGGCTGCACGTTCGGACCGGTACCGGCGGTGCCGTAGATGGAAAGGCACACCGTGAGGATGGACACCAGGCCAATCGTGGCGAGAAGACCGGCGGTGGTGCCGTACTCCGTGAGCCGGAGGGGACCGGTGATGGCGAAGGGTCCGTAGAGGAAGAAGCCATGGGCCATGCCCACCTCTAGGCCCCGACGGTTCGGGGAGAGGGAGGGCCGATAGGCCGGCAGGGCGTTGAGGAAGGCCTTCGTGAAATAGCTGCTGTTGACGGGGGTGGCCAGATTGCCGACGGTCGGGTCGGCCACGGGAGTCACGGTCATGGTGTCGAGTTGGTGCAGAGGAATCGGCCCAGGGGCCCAGTAGCGAGGTCGGTGGGCGGAAGCTCAGTCGCGGGCTTCGATCACGTTGAAGAGGAGGGCCATGGCCACAGCGGGGCCCAGAATTCCCACAAGGGGAACCAACACCGAGGGCAACCAGGCGGCAGCGAATTCTCCAGTCATGGCTTGAGCCAATACAACCGCACTTACTGTACGGAGACCCCCCTGATGGCACCCGCTGCTGCAGCGGGGTGCGACATAAAAGTTCAGCCTGTCACCATGCCCACCTCCCTCACCGCTGGCCTGGCCGCAGCCGTGCTGGCAGCCCTGTGGCTCCTAGGCAGACGCCGACCTCCCCTGATCCGGGACGCTGACACCAGTGTCGTTGCAGCCCTGAATCGTGCCCAGATCGCGCTGGTGCAGGCGGGTGCCCAGGATCTGAAGCCCCGGGCCGCTGGCGCGGCAACCGAGGGACAGAGGGGTTCGGAAAGCCCCGAATCCTCCGGCAGCCCCAGCCGGCGGGAGCGACCAAGGGCGTTGGTACTCCCCCAGCTCCGGGCCACCCATGAAGTGCTCCGTTTCCAGGCGACGCTGCGGACGCTCTACAAACAGGGCGGATCATCGCGGCTGGAGGCCATCCAGGCTGCGCGGCACTGGGGCGACCCTTCCACCCTGCCCCTGCTGCGTCAGGCGCTGCGGGATCCGGACCCAGCCGTTGTGCGGGAGGCGGCGGCGGCGATGCATCGCTTCCGGGGACGTCCCGGCCCCGCCACGAAAGCGGTGCCTCAGCCCGCAGCCGCGCCCCGCAGGGTTGCTCGCACGCGATAGATCGGCCTTCCCTGGCTTTCGTGATAAGTGCGCATCTGCATCTCCCCCAGCAGACCGAAGCAGAACAGCTGCACACCGCTGAGTATCGCCAGCACAGAGAGCAGCAGCAGAGGCCGGTTGCCGATATCACTGCCCAGCAGGAGCTTCTGGGCAACGAGCCAGAGGCCGGTGATGAATCCGAGTCCCAGGCAGAGCAGGCCCACGAAGCCGAAGCCATGCATCGGGCGAGTCAGGAAACGCTTCATGAACCACACGGTGAGCAGATCCATGAGCACCCGGAAGGTGCGGTCGATGCCGTACTTGCTCTGGCCGTAGCGGCGGGGGTGATGGTTCACCTGCACCTCGCCGATCCGGGCTCCCTCGATGAAGGCCAAGGCGGGCAGAAAGCGGTGCAGCTCGCCGTAGAGGTTCATGTCACTCACCAGTTCCCGCCGGTAGGCCTTGAGGGAACAGCCGTAATCGTGAAGCTTCACCCCGGTGACCCTGCCGATCAGCTTGTTGGCCAGCAGCGAGGGCAACAGGCGGCTCACGGCCGCATCCTGCCGCTGGTGCCGCCAGCCGCTCACCAGATCGAAGTTGCCGTCCTGAAGGCGCTGCAGAAGGAGGGGAATATCGGCCGGATCGTTCTGGAGGTCGCCGTCGAGGGTCACGATCACCGCTCCGCGGCTGGCGTCGAAACCGGCCGCCATGGCGGCGGTCTGGCCGTAATTGCGGCGCAGCAGCACAGCCACCAGTTCGGGCACCCGGCCAGCCAGATCGCGCAGCAAGGCCGGGGTGCCGTCGCGGGAGCCATCGTCCACCAGCACCACTTCAAAGCGGAGCGGCAGGGGCCGCAGGGCCGCCAGCACCTGCTCAATCAGGTGGGGCAGGCTGCCTTCTTCGTTGTAGAGGGGCACCACCACCGAGAGATCCAGCGGGCTGGTGAACGATGAAGACTCGGGCGCAAGCGCCGCTAAGAGGGGCTCTACCCCGGTCAAGCTGGTCGGAGCGGCTGACTCAGCCATGGCCGCGCTGCAGGGTCTAGGCACGCCACCGTACTCAAGCCCGTTGCCTGCCCCGAGCCCCCGGACGGCACATCCGACCGCTCAGGAGGGCAGAGGACTGCCGTCGTGGCTATGCATCACCCGACCAGCACCCCTGAGCTCGGCGCGGTAGTGGTTGGCCACTGGATCGCTGTTGCGGGGATTGAGATCATCGATGCCGATGCCGTTGCGACCATGATCGCGGCCCGAACTGTGCAAGTAGCGGCCACCGCCCAGATGGAGCCCCACGTGGGTGCAGCGCCGCGGGGTGCCGAAGAAGATCAGATCGCCTGGCTCCAGCAAACGCGTTTCCCCCACCCGCACGGCCACGGGACGACAGAAACGCTCCTGGAGGTAGGCATCACGGGGCAGCCAGATGCCCGCGGCGGCATGGGCGGCCTGAATCAGCCCGGAGCAATCGAAATCCGGACCCAAGGTGCCTCCCCAGAGGTAATGGTTGGGCCGCTGTCGAGCCTGCTCGGCAAAGGCAAGCACCGAATCCATCCGGGCGGCGATGGCAACGCGATCCAGGCGGGGAAGCCGAGGGAGGCCGGCGGGCACAGCAGCAGGAGCCAAATCCTGCCGCTCCAGCCAACAGGGATACCCATCTTCCAATAGGCGAATCCGCAGACGCGGGCCACCGTCCTCGAGCACCCTGAGATGGCGACCCGCCGCCACCTGGGTGGCCAGGCCAGATCCCCTGGGTCGGCTGTAGGCATCGAGAGAGTGCCGCAGGCACCAGAGGGTGTCCACGCGAAAGGGATCGGGCACAGGGCTGCCTAATGTCGCCATCACATCGGCCTGGGGCGATGGCGTTCTACAACCCGGATCCGGCCATGGGCGAGACCCTGTCTCACCTGGTTAACCAGTTGGCGAGCCAGGGAAGGCCTGGCCTGGCGGATGAGCTCTCGATCACCTGGCTCCGCTACTCCCAGTCGTTGCTGGATCGGGCCGCCAGCCTCAGCGGAGCGGCCTTTGAAGCGCTGCCCGTTGCCGGGGCGGGCTGGGGAGGCGAGCGGCAGCGCTACCCGGCCAGTGTGGTGAAGCTGGTGTACCTGGTGGCGGCGGAGGCCTGGCTGCAACAGCGCCTGATCGAGGAGGACCCTGAGATGAGAAGGGCTCTCGCCGACATGGTGCGGGATTCCAGTAACGACGCCACCTCCCTGGTGGTGGACCTGCTGAGCGGAACCCGCAGCGGTCCGGCGCTCCCCCCGGCGCGCCTGGCTGAGTGGGCGAGCCAACGCCGGCTGGTGAACACCTGGCTGGATTCCCTGGGTTGGCCCGAATGGCAGGAATCCAATGCCTGCCAAAAAACCTGGAGTGATGGCCCCTACGGAAGGGAACGCCAGTTCTACGGAACAGCGCTTGAGAACCGCAACCGGCTCAGCACCGATGGAACGGCCCGTCTGCTCCAGGCGGTGATTGCGGGAGCCCTGGTCTCCCCCCCGGCATGCGAGCGGATGCGCCAGCTGCTCTGGCGATCCCTGGATCCGGACCTGCGGGCGGCGGATCCGGAGAACCAGGTGGATGGCTTTCTGGGAGAGGCATTGCCCGAGAGATCGCGGCTCTGGAGCAAGGCTGGCTGGATGAGCCAGGCCCGCCACGATGCCGCCTATGTGGAAGCTGAGGGAGTGGATCCTTTCCTATTGGTGGTGTTCAGCGAAGGGCCTGCCTGTGCGAAGGACACCAAGTTGCTGCCGACGATCGCGGCCACCCTGCTGGAGCATCAGCGCAGGGCCTGACCCAGAGGAATACCGCCAGTCGAGGCTATCCGAGGTGAACAAACTGCCCAAGGGGAGGGTTGATCCCCACAAGGGTGATAGCGCGGTGACCAACACCGTGCTGGAACGGAGAGGGAGGGATTCGAACCCTCGACAGAAGTTGCCTCCTGTAACTCCTTAGCAGGGAGCCGCTTTCAACCACTCAGCCACCTCTCCAGCGGCCCTGTGAGCTTATCAGGGTCCCGATGACGCCTCCACAGTTCCATGCCCAGGTTCAGCCGCGGGGCCTCCATCCCATCGGGGCCATTCCTCCTCCCCGGGCTCCAGCCGGGGCAGCCGGCGCTTGAAACCGCAGAGCACCTCCCAAGGGATGGTGTCGCAGCGGGAACTCCAGTCGGCGGGGGTGATCTGCTCCTGGCCCTGGCTACCCAGCACGGTAACCACGCCACCGATATCGAGGTCAGGGGCTGCGGTGGCATCAATCACCAGTTGGTCCATGGTGATGGCGCCCACCTGGGGTAAACGCTTCCCCTGGAAGATCACCTCCATGCGATTGGAGAGCTGGCGCGGCACTCCATCGGCATAGCCGATCGCCAGCACGGCGAGGCGGGTGGGAGCGGTGGTGCGATAGCGATGGCCGTAGCTCACCCCCACCCCGGCAGGCACGAAGCGAATCAGGGTGACCCGGGCATGGACCTGCATGGCGGGCTCAAGGGGTACACGCTCCGCCAGGTGGGTGGCAGGAGAATGGCCGTAGAGGGCCAGCCCGACGCGCACCATGTCGAAGTGATGCTGGCGGTGCCGAAGGGTACCGGCGGAATTGGCGAGGTGGCGACAACCCGCCGCCAGGCCCTGCGCCCGCAGGCTGGTGAGCACCTGTTCGAAGCGCTGCTGCTGGAGATGGGTGAGACCGTCGTCGTCGTTGGCCGGGAGATCAGCACTGGCGAGATGGGAATAGAGGCCTGCCAATTCGATGGCATCGAGCTCCCGCAAGGAGGCCACAAGCCGGGGGCCTTCCTGCCAGTCGGCCCCCAGCCTCGCCATGCCGGTATCAAGCTTCAGCTGCAGCGGCATGGTGCGACCACTGCCGCTGGCAAGGTTCTGGCAGAGCAGGGCCTCGCGCATGGAGCTGATCGTGGGCATCAGCTGCCAGCGCAGGCAGCTGCGCAGTTCCTCCACCTGGGTGAGATTGCCCAGCACGAGCACGGGTGCCTGAATACCCTCCTGCCGCAGTTCAACCCCCTCGGCGAGGGTGGCCACCCCGAGGCTGGCCGCGCCGCCCTGGAGTGCGGCGCGGGCCACCGCCACCGCCCCATGGCCGTAGCCATCGGCCTTCACCACCGCCATCAGACTGGTGCGGTCGCCGATCAGCCGCTGGATCGAGCGGGCATTGCGGCTGATGGCTGCGGTGTCCACCTCCACCCAAGCCCGTTGGCGGGAACGGCCCGTTTCATGGGGCTCCGGCATAGGAGCGAAGCTACATCGAGCCATTGTGGGGCGCTGCGGAATCCTGACGAGTGGGAATGGGGCCTTGCGGGGCCCCGAGGGTGGCGGATGGCGTCCTGGGACACCAAAACTCACCGCAAGGCTCCGATAGCATGCTCCCTATCCGGGGTACCCGGCATGGGTCACGTTCTCGTTCTCAATGCGTCCTATGAGCCTTTGAACATCACCACCTGGCGACGCGCCATGGTGATGCTTCTCAAGGGCAAGGCAGAGGGATTGGAACACGACCCCAGCCACGCGATCCGGCCGGATCTGCTGCTCCCCACCGTGATCCGCCTGCGTCAGTTCGTGCGCGTGCCCTACCGCCAGGTTCCCCTGACCCGGCGCAACGTCTTCCACCGCGACAGCCACATCTGTCAGTACTGCGGCCATGGAGGCGACACCCTCTCGATCGACCACGTGGTGCCCCGCAGTCGGGGGGGCACGGACAGCTGGGAAAATGTGGCCACCGCCTGCCTGCCCTGCAACGTGCGCAAAGCCAACCGCACCCCACGGGAGGCCGGTATGCCACTGCTTCGGGAACCGCGGCGCCCCCTCGGCAGTCTGGGGTTCGAGGCTAGTCGCCAGATCCGCACGGGGCAGCACCAGGAGTGGGCAAAGTACGTGGTGGAGAGCCAGATGATTCAGACCCCGGCGGCCTGAGCAGCCAGTTCCTCAAGCTGCCGGCTCTGCTCCGCCGCCACACAGGCCTGCACAAGGGGCTCAAGCTGGCCTTCGAGCACCGGGTCCAGAGAGAAGTTCCGGCCGAGCCGATGGTCAGTCACCCGGCTGTCCTTGGCGTTGTAGGTGCGGATCTTCTCACTGCGGTCCCCGGTGCCCACCTGGGCACGCCGGGCGGAACGCTCCTCAGCAGCGGCCGCCGCCAGCTGCCGCTCGTAAAGCTTGGCGCGGAGAATCTCCAGGGCGCGTTCGCGGTTCTGCAGCTGGGAGCGCTCCTGGGTGCAGAACACCCGTATCCCAGTGGGCTTGTGGAGCAGATCCACGGCCGTTTCCACCTTGTTCACGTTCTGACCACCGGCGCCGCCGGAGCGGGCGGTCCCGATCTCGAGATCCGCGGGGTCGATTTGAACCTCCACCGGATCGGCCTCCGGCATCACTGCCACCGTGGCCGTGGAGGTGTGGACCCGGCCCTGGGATTCGGTGGCAGGCACCCGTTGAACCCGGTGCACTCCGGCTTCGAACTTGAGCCGGCTGAAGACGCCATCACCCTCAATCGCCAGGATCAGCTCGCGGAAGCCCCCCAGTTCCGCCTCTGAGGCGCTCAATGGCTGCACCCGCCAGCCACAGCTCTGGGCGTAACGCTCATACATACGGGCCAAATCACCGGCCCAAAGACAGGCCTCATCGCCACCGGCCCCGGCCCGGATCTCGAGCATCACGCTGCGCTCATCGCGGGGATCCCGCGGCAACAAGGCCACAGTGAGGCGGCCCTGCAGGGCAGCGATCTGCTCATCGAGGTGGACAAGCTCCTCGGCGGCCAGTGCGGCGAATTCAGCACCGTCTGGCTCTAGGCGCTGGTTCTTCAACAGACGCCGCGTGGCGTCGCGCTCAAGCTCCAGTCGCTGGAGCTGATCAAAATCGTGAACAAGCGGCTCCAACCGCGAACGCTCCCGGGCAATGGCTTGCAGCCGGGCGGGATCGGCCGCCACCGCGGGATCAGCCAGCTGGCGTTCGAGGGTTTCGAAGGTGCGGCGGGCGGTCTCGAGGCGCTGCCTCAGCAGAACAGGGTCCATCGCTGCTTAGGGGTGCGCGGTCATGGGGACTGCACTGCTAGCCACGGCGAGGCTCCACAACAAAAGCCGGACGCTGCTGAGCGCCCGGCCAATTGGTGTGGACACGAAGGCCATGCAAAGGACTAAATCCTGGAACCGCCGGGTTACGAGGCGCCGGATGTCAAACTTCAACAGCAGTCGGCTCGGCGGAGACAACCTCAGGGGCTTCGGCCGCAGGGGTCGGGGTTGCTTTCTTTGCTGCAGTGGCACCATCCGCACCGCCCATGCCGTACTTACGCATGAAACGATCCACCCGACCTTCGGTGTCGAGGATCTTCTGGGTGCCGGTGTAGAAGGGGTGATTACCACTCCAGACATCCACATGGATCTCGGGCTGGGTGGATCCGGTGGTCATCACCACCTCGCCGTTGCAGATCACCTTGGCGTCGGGATACCAGGTGGGATGGATGTCGGGCTTGGGCATGGCTGGAAGGAAACGAGATAAGGCAGCGGAAACGATCAGCGCTTGGAGAACTGGGGAGCCTTGCGGGCTTTCTTGAGGCCGTACTTGCGACGTTCCTTGGCGCGGGGGTCACGGCTCAGGTGACCTTCCACTTTGAGGGGCTTGCGGTTATCGGGGGAAAGATCGCAGAGGGCGCGGGCGGCACCCTGCTTGATCGCATCCGCCTGGCCGGTGAGGCCACCGCCGCGCACGTTCACAAGCAGGTCGTACTGGGCTGCCAGGCCCAGGGTCTGGAGAGGAGCCTTCACCGCCGCCAGATAGACGGGGTTGTAATTGAGATAATTGTCGCCGGGGCGGCCATTGATGGTGACACTGCCGGTACCGGGAACGACACGGACCCGGGCAACGGCGGTTTTGCGGCGGCCGGTACCCCAGTAGACGACGCTGTTGGAGGAGCTGGTCATTGGACGGCGGAGGCGGCGGGATCGAGGGCGAGGGGCTGGGGCTGCTGGGCGGCGTGGGGATGGTCGGCGCCCTTGTAGACCTTGAGCTTGCGGAACAGCTGTCGGCCGAGGGCATTGTGGGGCAACATCCCCTTAATCGCTTTTTCGATGATCCGCTCAGGCAGCCGAGCCTGGAGGTGGGCGAAGCTCTCTGTCTTCATGCCACCGGGGCGGCCGGAGTGGCGGCGATAGAGCTTCTGGGTGGCCTTGTTACCACTCACCCGCACCTTGTCGGCATTGATCACCACCACGAAATCACCGGTGTCGAGGTGGGGGGTGTAGGTGGGCTTGTTTTTGCCCCGCAGCACCTGGGCCACTTCACTGGCCAGCCGGCCGAGGGTCTGGTCGGCGGCGTCAACCACGTACCACTGTCGGTCGAGGGAGGCGATGGAAGGAGGAGTTGTCTTGTTCATGGCGCCTGGTTGGGGCAGCCGCTCACGGGGAGCAGCCTGGAGGAGCTTCGGTGCGAGCGGTCGCACGGCAAGTCTGGAAGGACCCTACCGTGCGACGGAACCATGGTCGTCGCTTGCGGGAGATGACCAGATCCCGGAAGGGCCAGCGTTGACCTCACCCCTGGCAACCCAGCTCCGTCGAAAGCGGATGCCAGGTCGGGGGTGGATCACTGAACCCCAACCGAAACTGCGGTTGTCCATCGTAACAGGCAGGTTGCGTGAAAGGGTTGTGGGGGTAGCCCACCCGCAGCAGGCAGAGCCCATGGGGTGGGGCAGCCTCCTTCACGGCATGGCGCTGGCGGCGACGCCAGCGCTCACGGAAGGCGTCAGGGTCGAGGCGTCCTTCCCCGACCGCCACCAGCTGACCCATCAGCAGCCGCACCATTCCGTAGAGAAAGCCGCTGGCCTGCAATTCGGTCACCACCAGATCTCCCTCGCGACGAATCTTCACGGCCTGAATGGTGGTCCGGGCATGGGAGCGGCGGCTGCCGGCGCGCTGGAAGGCGGAAAAATCATGCTCTCCCACCAAGTCCGCGAGCACGTCCTCCATCAGCCCCTCCGCCAGCTGCAGCTGGTAGCGATGCCAGCACCAGGGGGCCAGAAAGAGGTTGGGCGTGCGAGCGTTATAGATGGTGTAGCGGTAGCGCCGGTAAGTGGCGGAGAAGCAGGCATGCCAGTCGGAGGGCACTTCGCTCGCAGCAAGCACCCGCACGCAGGTGGGCAGCCGACCATTGAGGGCGCGCGCCCAGCGATCGGGGGGAATGGGACCGGCCGAGTCGAAGTGCACCACCTGGCCGGCAGCATGGACCCCAGTATCGGTGCGGCCGGCCGCCACAGCCCGAACAGGACGATGCGATTCTAGGGACTCGATCGCTCCCTCCAGGGTCTCCTGCACGCTGGCCAAGCTGGTCTGGCGCTGCCAACCATGAAACGCGGCACCGTCGTACTGGATGCAGATCGCGATCCGGCGGAGGGCAGGAGTAAGACCCTGCAAAACAGGATCGGGTGCTGGCAGCGACCCGGCAGGCACCGTTGGAACCGGGGTGCTAAGGGGCAGGTCAGACCAGCTCGATGATCGCCATTTCGGCATTGTCGCCACGGCGGCGGACCGTGCGAATGATGCGTGTGTAACCGCCATTGCGGTCGCCGTAACGGTCCTGGGCCTTGTCAAACAGGGCGTGAACAAGTTGCTTGTCGTAGATGTAACCGATGGCGCGACGCCGAGCAGCCAGGGTTCCATCCTTGGCGAGGCTGATCATCCGTTCGGCCTCATCCCGGAGCGCCTTAGCGCGGGCCTTGGTGGTGGTGACCCGGCCTTCGCGGATCAGCTGGGTGGTGAGGCCCCGTAGGAGGGCCTTGCGTTGGTCGGCGGGGCGTCCCAGAAGGGGGACGCGGCACTGGTGTCGCATGGTCGGATACGGATGCTTGTCGCGTGGGGGGAAGGAAACCGCCGATCAGGCGCTGGTGCGGCTCTGGGGCAGGGAGATGCCGATGCGCTCAAGCGCTTCGATCACCTCGTCGGCGGACTTGGAACCGAAGTTCTTGATCTCGAGCAGATCCTCGTAGCTGAAGCCCATCAGGTCGGACACGGAGTTGACCTGGGCCCGCTTGAGGCAGTTGTAGGCCCGTACCGAAAGGTTCAGCTCCTCGAGGGGAATCTGGGCTTCGGCCGAGGGCTCCGGCTCAAGGCCTGGCTCCTCGATCATGGTGAGGGTGGCCAGGGGCTGGAACAAACCGATCAACTGGTTGGCCGCCTGAGCCATGGCGTCATCGGGGGTGATGCTGCCATTGGTCTCAATCTCGAGCCGGAGGCGCTCACGGGCGGAGCCTCCCTCCCCGACGGCGGTCTCATCAACGCTGTAATTGACCCGGTGCACGGGCATGAACACGGCGTCGATCTGGAGCAGGTCGATGGAGCTGGTGTCCTCGTTGTGGCGATCTACCGGGCGGTAGCCAATGCCACGTTCCACATGGACCTCCATTTCGAGGCTGTGGCCATCGGCAACAGTTGCGATGGGGCGATCGGCGTCGATCACCTGCACCTGGGAGGAGAACTGAAGATCGGAAGCCGTGACGGTGGCCGGACCGTTGATCACCAGACGGCCGATCTCGAGATCACGGCTGCGGCTGTTGACCGGTACGGACTTGCAGTTGAGCAGGATGTCGAGCACGTCTTCCCGCACACCCGGAACCGTGGCGTACTCGTGGTTGACGCCGGCGATGCGCACCGCGGTGATGGCGCTGCCTTCAAGGCCGCCGATCAGAACCCGACGGAGGGCATTGCCGAGGGTGGTGGCCTGGCCCCGGTCGAGGGGGCCGATCACAAACACACCCGTCTGGGAACGGTCACCGGCAACCTGGTGGTCGACCCGATCGATCTGGTATTGCAGCACGGTCTATGGGAACGGAAGGGTGGACGGGGTCGGAGCCGATCAAACGCGGCGACGCTTGGGCCGGCGGCAGCCGTTGTGGGGCAGGGGGGTGACGTCGCGGATCAGGGTGATCTCCAGGCCTGCCACTTGGAGAGCGCGGATGGCCGTCTCACGACCGGAACCCGGACCGCGGACTAGCACCTCGATCTGACGCATGCCCTGCTCAAGGGCACGACGGGCGGCGGCCTCTGCGGCTGTCTGGGCGGCGAAGGGGGTTCCCTTACGGGCACCCTTGAAGCCGCTGGCACCAGCCGATGACCAACTGATCACTTCGCCGGAGGTGTCGGTGATCGAGACGATCGTGTTGTTGAAGGTGCTCTGGATGTGGGCCACGCCGTTGGGGACGTTGCGCTTGGCCTTCTTGGGGCCGGTTTTTTTGGCTGGCTTCGCCATGGTGGAAGCCCTGCGATGGCAGGGAGGTGATCGGGGAACTAGGGGAGACCCTGGTGACGCCGACAGGGGCGGCAGGGCCATGGCGCGAAGGGCTTACTTCTTCTTGCCGGCCACGGTCTTGCGGGCACCGCGACGGGTGCGGGCATTGGTCCGGGTCCGTTGACCCCGCACGGGCAATCCCATGCGGTGGCGGCGGCCCCGGACGCAACCGATGTCCTGGAGGCGCTTGAGGGCCATGCCCTCCTCACGCCGCAGGTCGCCTTCAAGGGTGAAGGATTCGGCCGCGCCTCGCAGTTTCTGGACGTCGCCGTCACTGAGGTCCTTCACCCGGATGTCGGGATTGACCCCGGCCTTGGCGAGAATCTTGCGGGCCCGGGTGAGCCCGATCCCATACACATAGGTGAGAGAAATCTCGATCCTCTTGTCACGAGGAATGTCGACACCGGCGATCCGAGCCACGTCAGGAAGCGTTCAAAGGAGCTTGGGGTTGGTTCCGCGCGCCTGGGGCGCCGGAACCGGTGTGGTGCCCCCGGCGGCGGGGGCGAGAGGCCAGGTCAGCCCTGGCGCTGTTTGTGCTTGGGATTGGTGCAGATGACCATCACCCGGCCGTGGCGACGGATCACCCGGCACTTTTCGCACATTTTCTTGACTGAGGCACGCACCTTCATGGGAGTTGTGCTCTCCGAATTTGCAAACAGGCACCCTATCACATCAGTCAACCAGCAACGAGGCCAGACGCTCCTCGATGGCCTCGATGCTGCCGGCCCCATCGAGCCGGCGAAGCAGACCCTGGCTCTCGTAGTGGGCAATCAGGGGGGCCGTCTGCTGCCTGTAGACATGCAGGCGGTTGGCGATCACCTCGGCGTTGTCGTCGGCGCGGCCCCTCGCCAGGAGGCGCTGGATCAGCACGCTGTCATCAAGTTCCAGCAGGATCACCTGCTCGATTCGCTGCTGGAGGGAGGTGAGCAGGCTTTCAAGGGCCTCAGCTTGGGGCAGATTGCGGGGGAAGCCATCCAGCAGCCAGCCGCCGGCGTGGTGTTCGAGTCGACTGCGCACGATCGCCAGCACAAGGGCATCGCTCACCAGTTCACCGCTGGCCATCACGGCTTCGGCCTCCTGGCCGAGGGGAGTGCCGGCCTGCACCTCGGCCCGCAATAGATCGCCGGTGGAGAGATGCAAGAGCCCCTCGCGGGCTGCAAGGCGCTGGGCCTGGGTGCCTTTGCCGGCACCGGGAGGGCCAAGGAAAAGAAGACGTTGCTTCATGGCGGGAGAAGGAAAACCGACCGCTGGCCTCAACGGGGGAGCGGGCAGGCTGAACGGTGACGGGGGAGAATTCGGCAAACCCGGATCGGGGATCTCCGGTAGGGACGGGTAAGGGGAACGGGCCGGGCTACTGGCGAACCATGCCCTCATACCGCTGCGAGATCACGTAGGTCTGCACCTGTTTGGCGGTGTCAATGGCCACTCCCACCAGGATGAGTAAGGATGTGGCACCGAGGCCCTGGAAGGTACGCACCTGAATCGCGCCCTCAACCGCCGAGGGAATGATCGCCACGGCCCCAAGGAAGAGGGCACCGAGAAGGGTGAGCCGGTTCTGAACCCCCAGCAGGTACTCCGCCGTAGCGGAGCCTGGCCGGACGCCTGGTATCGCCACACCGGTGCGTTTGAGGTTAGTGGCGATGTCCACCGGGTTCACGGTGAGGGAAGAGTAGAAATACGAGAAACCTAAGATCAGGCTGAAGAAGAGCAGGGCATAGAGCCAGGGAGTGCTGCTGTTGGGGCTGAGATAGCCGGCCAACCGGATCAACAGGGGATTCTTGGTGAAGTTGGCGAGGGTGAGGGGCAGAAACACCACGGCCGAGGCAAAGATGATCGGCATCACGCCACCGGCATTGAGCTTCAGGGGGAGGTAGCTCTGACGGGCGTTGAGCAGGCCGGCTCCACCCGCCTGGCGTTTGGCACTGACGATCGGGATGCGGCGGTTTCCCTCCTGCACAAAGATGATGCCCACGATCGTGAGCAGAAAGATCAACACCAGGATCACGATGCCGGTCACGGTGCCGCGATCTCCGCTCTGGGCCAATTCGATGGTGGACCCGAGCGCCTTGGGCAGGGTGGCCACAATGTTGATAAAGATCACCAGCGAGGCCCCCTGGCCAATGCCACGTTCAGTGATCACCTCACTGACCCACATCACCACCATCGAACCGGTGACCAGGGCCAGGGCGGTCTGGACCACGAACAACCATTCAGGCAGACCGGGCAAGGCGTACTGCTTGAGGATCAGGGCAAAGACCGTGCTCTGGACGATCCCCCATCCCAGCGCCACATAGCGGGTGATCTGGGCGATCTTGCGCCGGCCGGCCTCCCCCTCGTTCTTCTGGAGGTCCTCCAACTGGGGCAGCGCTGCCGTGAGCAACTGAAGAATGATCGAAGCATTGATGAAAGGAAGGATGCCCAGGGCGAACACGCCCACCGTGGAGAGGCCGCCCCCGGTGAAGATGTCGAGGAACCCCAGGAGCTGACCACCCTGCTGGATGAAGGCCTGGAAAGCGACCCTGTCGATTCCCGGCACCGGCACATAGATGCCGAGCCGCACGATCAGGAGCAACCCGAGGGTGATCAGCACCCGGTCTCGCAGCCCCTTGGCCTGAACCAGCTGGCTGAGGATTTCAGCGGCGCTCGGATTGCGCCCCCGACTGATGACCATATGGGTTGGGTGCGAAGGGGGGAGAAGAAGAGATCTCAAGCGCAGAAAGCCGTCCGCCAGGCCCAAGGGCACCCACGGACGGCTCCGACGCTAACGGGGAAGAGGCACCGCCTCAGTCGAGAATCTCGCAGGTGCCACCGGCGGCTTCGATCTTGGCGCGGGCACCTGCGGTAAAAGCGGCGGCACGCACCGTGAGCTTGGTGGATAGCTCACCCTGGCCGAGCACCTTTAGAGGGTGCTTCGGAGTGGTGACGATGCCGTCCTTGACGAGGGAATCAAGGTCGACGGTGCTACCCGCCTGGAGGTCGGCCAGCTTGCCCACGTTGATGATCGTGAACTCGGTGGGATTGACCAGCGGAAAATGCTTGAGCTTGGGCACGCGGCGGTAGAGGGGCATCTGGCCACCCTCAAAACCGGGGCGGGTGGGGCGTCCGGATCGGGACTTCTGGCCCCGCATGCCAAAGCCGCAACTGGCACCCTGACCAGCAGCGATGCCGCGACCTTTACGGGTCTTGCGCCTGCGGGCACCGGTCTGGGGCTTGAGATTGTTGAGTTGGAAGGTCATCGGGGCCTCAGGAGTAGATCTGCTCGAGGGAGATGCCCCGCTCTTTGGCGGTCTCCTTGTGAGTGCGCAAGGCTGCCAGGGCCACCATGGCGGCGCGGGCGTTATTCAGCGGGGTCTTGGAACCCAGGCGCTTGGCCAACACATTCTTGATGCCAGCGAGTTCAAGCACCGTGCGGATCGAACCGCCGGCGATCACACCCGTACCGGGAGCGGCGGGACGGATCAGCACGCTGGCGGCTCCGTCACGACCATTGCTGAGGGTAGGAATGGAGCTGTTGCGGGTGAGGGGCACCTTCACCAGGTGCTTCTTGCCGTCGGCTACGCCCTTGCGGACCGCTCCGATCACATCGCCGGCCTTGCCGACACCAACGCCCACCTGGCCGCGTTCGTTGCCAACAACCACGATGGCGCGGAAGCTCATCTTCTTACCCCCCTTCACGGTCTTGGAGACGCGGCGGATCTGAACCACCCGCTCCTGCCATTCGGAATCGCGCTCCTGGCCACGACGGTTGTCACGGTCTCGGCCGCGGCCACCGCCACGGCCTTTGCCATCGCCGCGGCCACCCCGACGTTCCTGCTGGCCTTCGGCGGCAGCAGGAACGTCAGCAGCGCCCGGGATTTCGGTGAATTGCGTCTGGTCGTTGGTTTCGGTCATGGTGAGAGCAGGATCAGAACTGAAGGCCCGCTTCCCGGGCGGCGTCGGCGAGGGCTTTCACCCTTCCGTGGTACAGGTTGCCGCCGCGATCGAAGACCACCTGTTGAATGCCCTTGGCGAGGGCGCGCTTGGCGACCAACTGGCCCACGGCCTCAGAGGCATCGCAAGTGGCACCGGCCTTGAGGCTGGTGCGCAAATCCTTGTCGAGGGTTGACGCCGCACAGAGGGTGTTCTGGGCGTCGTCGTCGATGACCTGGGCGTAGATGTGGTTGTTGGAGCGGAACACCGCCAGCCGTGGACGGACGGCGGTACCGCTGAGGGTACGACGCAGACGGCGGTGGCGCTTCTGGGTCTGCTGTTTGCGAGAAATGGACGACATGGTGGTGGATCAGGCAAAGAATGCGCGTGCAGACCTCATTTCTTACCGGTCTTACCGGCCTTGCGAAGGATCTTCTCGCCCTCGTACTTAATACCCTTGCCCTTGTAAGGCTCAGGCGGACGTATGGCACGGACCTTGGCGGCCTCGTTGCCGACCAGTTCCTTATCGGCCCCGGAGACGAAAACGGTGGTGTTGTTCTCCACGGTGAAGGTGACGCCCTCAGGGGGCACCATCTCGACCGGATGGCTGTAGCCAGCGCTGACCACCAGCTTTTTGCCCTGCACCGAGGCGCGGTATCCCACGCCCACGATTTCAAGCTTGCGGCTGAAACCCTGGCTCACCCCTTCCACCATGTTGGCCACAAGGGTGCGGCTGAGACCATGGCGCTCGCGGGAGCGACGGCTTTCGTTGACAGGGCTGACCTGCAAGCTGCTGCCCTCCTGGCTGATGCTGACGCCATCCGGAAGAGTGCGGCTGAGTTCCCCTTTGGGTCCCTTCACGGTGACCGCGAGACCATTGAGGCTCACGGTGACCTTGTCGGGAACGGAGATAGGGGCTTTACCAATACGTGACATGGGGGTTCCTCCCGGAATCAATAGACGTAGCAAAGCACTTCACCACCCACGCCCTGCTTGCGGGCATCGCGGTCGCTCATCACACCCCTGGAGGTGGAAATGATCGCCACACCAAGGCCGCCGAGCACCTTGGGCAGCTGGCGGGTGTTCTTGTAGATGCGCAGACCAGGCTTGCTGACACGCTGGACAGTGCGAATGGTGGGTTGGCGGTGCTTGCCGCTGTACTTGAGCTCCAGCACCAGCTCCTTCTGCACGCCTTCACCCTCTTCGGAGATGGCGGCGATGAAACCCTCCTGTTGCAGCACGCTAGCGATACTGCGGGAGAGTTTGGAGGCTGGAATCCGGGTGCGCTCGTGGCGCTTCTCACTCGCATTGCGGATGCGGGTGAGCATGTCGGAAATGGGGTCGTGGTTGGCCATGAACGTGGTGGGAGGAGGGCTCAGTTGCTGCGGAACGGCATCCCCATTTCGCGGAGGAGGGCCCGGCCCTCTTCGTCGTTACGGGCGGTGGTCACGATGGTGATATCCATGCCCCGGATGGCGTCGATCTTGTCGAAAGAGATTTCCGGAAAGATGATCTGCTCCCGCACCCCCAGGGTGTAATTGCCCCGGCCGTCGAAGCTCTTGCCACTCACGCCGCGGAAGTCACGGATACGAGGCAGAGCAAGGCTGATCAGACGCTCCAGGAAGGCATACATGCGATCGCCCCGAAGGGTGACGCTCACGCCAATTGGCATGCCCGCGCGGATCTTGAAGGCGGCGATAGCCTTCTTGGCACGGGTCACCACCACCTTCTGTCCGGTGATCGTGGCCAATTCAGCGATCGAGGCTTCCAAGGCCTTGGCGTTCTGGGCCGCCTCACCGAGACCTCGGTTCACAGTGACCTTGACCACCTTGGGAACTTCGTGGACGTTGGTGAGGGTGAGATCCTTGAGCAGCTTGGGCTGGATCGTCTCCCGGTAGCGCTGTTTGAGTGACATGGCTGGGATGGGGGGTGCTCTTCTGGACGTGGTCAGAAGGCGGACGGGAACAGGGTTGGGATGGGAGCTGTAGCGGGTGAGTATGGCGACCCCGGGGAGAGGGTGGCCGCGAACGGATTAATCGAGGATTTCTCCGGTCTTCTTAAGGCGGCGCTTCTTGGTGCCATCCTTCTCCACCACGATTTCCACGCGGCTGGCCACCTGCTTGGTGGTGGAATAAAGCATCACGTTGGAAACATGAAGCGATGCTTCCTCGCTCACGATCCGTCCGGTTTCACCCTCCTGGGTGGGCTTCACGTGGCGGGTGCGGATGTTGATTCCCTGCACCACCACCCGATTCTCGTAAGGAAGGGTGCGGAGCACTTCGCCGGTCTTGCCCTTGTCCTTGCCGGCGATCACCTGCACGGTGTCGCCTTTTTTGATGCGCAACTTGATGCGCACCTGGACCTTGGCCTTGGGGGTTGCGGTGGCCATCTCAGATCACCTCCGGGGCGAGGGAAACAATCTTGGTGAAATTGCGTTCGCGCAACTCGCGGGCCACGGGACCGAAAACGCGGGTGCCCTTGGGATTGTTGTCGTTCCCCAGGATCACCGCAGCGTTGTCGTCGAAGCGGATGGAGTTACCGGTATCGCGGCGAAGGGTGGCGCGGGTGCGCACCACGACAGCCTTGACCACATCCGACTTCTTGACGCCCATATTGGGCATGGCGTCCTTAACGGCGGCCACGATCACATCGCCCACATGGGCGTAGCGACGGTTGGTGCCAAGAACTCGGATGCACTGGATGCGCTTGGCGCCGCTGTTGTCAGCGACGGTGAGGAAAGTTTCCTGCTGGATCATGGGGAGTTCCTCAGCCGGCGCTGGTTGTGGAAAGAACCTCGGCCACCTGCCACCGCTTGGTGCGGCTGAGGGGACGGGTCTCGGTGATACGAACACGATCGCCAACTTTGACGGCGTTGGTTTCGTCGTGAGCTTTGTAGCGGGTGGTGCGGCTCACCGTCTTCTGATAGATGGGGTGGGGGAAGCGGTTTTCCACCGCCACCACCACCGTTTTGTCCATCTTGTCGCTGACGACGGTGCCGACCCTTTCCTTGAGTGCCATGGGAGTGGTGGGGGATCAGGACGCGGTGGAGCGTTGCCGCTCCAGCTGCACCGAAAGCAGGTGGGCCAGTTTGATGCGGGCCTCCTTGAAGCGGTGCGGATGTTCCAAGCGGCGGGTGGCCTGCTGGAAGCGCAGATCGAACAGCTCCCGCCGGGTGGCGGTGATGCGTTCGGAGAGGTCGCTGTCGGTGAGCTTGCGCACCTCGGCGATAGCGGGACGGGCCATGGTTCAGGACTCCAGGGCTAGAGCGGGTTCGGGGGGTGCTGGTTCGGCCACCGCCTCATCCACCTGGTCGGCCAGGCTGATGAACTTGGTTTTAACCGGCAGCTTGTATTGGGCCAGTCGCATGGCTTCCCTGGCGATCTCAGGGGTGATTTCAGGCCCCCCCATCTCGAACAGGATGCGACCAGGCTTGATCACCGCCACCCAGAATTCCGGGTTGCCCTTACCGGAACCCATGCGGGTTTCGGCGGGACGCATGGTGACTGGCTTATCGGGGAAGATCCGGATCCAGATCTTGCCGCCCCGCTTCACGTAGCGGGTCATGGCGCGACGGGAAGCTTCAATCTGGCGGGAGGTGATCCAGCCACACTCCTGGGCCTGCAGGGCGAATTCGCCGAAGGCGATGGTGTTGCCGCGCGTAGCGATGCCGCGCATACGGCCCCGCTGCTGCTTACGGAATTTGACGCGTCGTGGACTTAGCATGATTCAGACCTCCCTCACTCCTCGTTGGAGCGATCTTCGAACTGTTGGGGCCGGCGGCTGGCGCGGCGCCGGGTGGCGTCGGCAGCAGGCTGCTGCTGCGGCTGGCCGGGGAGCACTTCTCCCTTGAACACCCAAACCTTGATGCCCAGCACCCCGTAGGTGGTGGTGGCCACCTTGGTGGCGTAGTCGATGTCGGCTCGGAGGGTGTGCAGGGGCACACGACCTTCTCGGGTCCATTCGGTGCGGGCAATCTCGGCGCCGTTGAGACGGCCGCCCACCTGGATCTTGAGGCCAAGCACGCCAGCACGCTGGGCCCGCTGGACCGCCATCCGCATGACGCGGCGGAAGGCCACCCGCTTCTCGAGCTGCTGGGCGATGTACTCGGCCAACAGGAAAGCATCGGCATCGACGCGTTCCACCTCGACCACGTTGATCCGGACCTGACGGGCCGCATCGCCGAGGGTCTTCTGGATGCCGGTGCGCAGTTCCTCAATGCCGCTGCCCTGGCGGCCGACGAGCACGCCGGGGCGGGCGGTCTTGAGCTCCACCTCGAGTTGGTCAGCCTTACGGGCGATCAACACATCGGAAATGCCGGCGGCGCCGTATTTCTTGTGGATGAACTTGCGGATCCGGTCATCCTCCTGAAGGAGGGTCGGATAGGTCTTACTGGGGGCGTACCAACGCGAGCGGTGTTCCTGGGTAATCCCCAGGCGCAGGCCGGTTGGATGGATCTTGTGTCCCATCGGTCGGTGTCCTCGGGGTTCAGGCGGAAGGGGCGGCCACACCAATGCTGATGTGGCAGGTCTGTTTCTTGATCGCGAAGGCCCGGCCCTGGGCGCGGGGCCGGAAGCGCTTCATGGAGGGGCCCATGTCGGCGCTGGCCTGGCTGATCACGAGGCTGGAGGGATCCAGGCCGAGATTGTTCTCAGCGTTGGCCACCGCACTGCGCAGCACCTTCGTGATGGGGCCGGTGGAGCGGTAGGGCATGAACTCGAGCATGATCAGGGCGTCGCGGTAGGTGCGGCCCCGGATCTGGTCGAGCACCCGCCGCACCTTGGAAACGGAGCCGCGGATGTAGCGGCCATGCGCAATGGCCTGGGTGTTGGGGTTGGTGATAGCCATCGGTTCAGCGACCTCCCTTCTTGTCTTTGATGTGGCCGCGGAAGGTGCGGGTCGGGGCGAATTCCCCGAGCTTGTGGCCCACCATCTGCTCCGTCACGTAGACGGGCACGTGGGCTTTGCCGTTGTGAACGGCAATCGTGTGGCCGATCATCATCGGCAGGATCGTGGAGGCGCGTGACCAGGTCTTGATCACGGATTTGTCTTCGGCGGCGTTCTGCTTCTCCACCTTGCGGAGCAGGCTGTCGGCGACGAAGGGGCCTTTTTTGAGTGAGCGTCCCATGGCGGTTCAGGCGTACGGCAGAGCGGTGTGGGTCATCAGGAGTCGCGACCGCCACGGCTCCGCTTGGAGGTGCGGCGACGTTTCCGGAGCACGAACCGATTGCTCGGTTTGTTCCGCTTGCGGGTCTTGAGGCCCAGGGCCGGCTTGCCCCAGGGGGTGACCGGACCGGAACGGCCGATCGGAGCGCGGCCTTCGCCACCACCGTGGGGGTGGTCGCAGGGGTTCATCACGCTGCCGCGCACCTCGGGGCGACGGCCCAGCCAGCGCTTGCGCCCGGCCTTGCCGAGGCTGGTGTTGCGCTGCTCGCTGTTGCCCACCTCACCGAGGGTGGCGTAGCACTCGCGGCGCACCAGGCGCACCTCCGTGGAGGGCAGCTTCAGGGCGACGTAGTCGCCTTCCTTAGCCATCACCTGGGCACTGGCGCCGGCGGTGCGCACCATCTGGCCGCCGCGGCCGGCGTAAAGCTCCACGTTGTGGACGCTGGAACCCAAGGGGATGGCCGAGAGGGGCAGAGCATTGCCATTCTCGATCGGGGACTCGGGGCCAGACACGACCGTCTGGCCGACGGTCACACCGGCCGGAGCCAGGATGTAACGCTTTTCGCCATCGCTGTAATACAGCAGGGCGAGGCGGGCATTGCGGTGGGGGTCGTAGTGGATCGCCGCCACACGAGCCGTGACACCGTGCTTATCGCGACGGAAATCAACGATGCGGTAGAGGCGCTTGTGGCCGCCGCCCCGGTGGCGGCAGGTGATCACACCACGATTATTGCGGCCCTTGCGGCGGTGCTTGGCCACAACCAAGCCCCGCTCACGGCCGCGGCCGGTGATCTCGCTGAAGTCGGTGACCACCAGCGTGCGGGTGCCGGGGGTGATGGGTCTGTAGTTACGGATTGCCATGACGTTTCAGACCCCTCAGGCCTCTGGGAACAACTGGATGGCGTTGCCTTCGGCGAGGCGCACAACCGCCTTCTTCACCTGGGCACGCTTGCCGGCGAAGCGCCCCACCCGACGGGAGCGGCGGGGAGGATTCATGGTGCTCACACCGACGACTTTCACATCGAACAGGGATTCGACGGCCGCTTTGATGTCGGGCTTGGCAGCCCGGTGATCCACCTCAAAGGTGTACTGATTCAGTTCGAGGGCACGGGTGGCCTTCTCGGTGATCAGGGGCCGGCGGATCACATCCGCCAACCGATCAGTAAAACGTTCAGACATCGCCGTAAACCTCCTGAATCTTCGCGAGTGCCTCTTCGCTCACCACCAGCTTGCTGGCATGGAGCAGATCGAAGACATTGAGCTGATCGGCCGCGATCAGGCGGACCTTCTCGAGGTTGCGCACCGAAAGCCGAACAGCTTCCGAGGCGTTGTCGAGGATCAGCAGCACCTTGGTGTCGGCTTGGATGCCAAAACGGCCCAGGGCTGCGGTGATCTCTTTGGTCTTCGGGGTGTCCAGTTCCGAACCGAAGCCCTTGACCGCCACAATGTCCGCGACGCGGCTCATCAGGGCGGTGCGGAGGGCCAGACGACGCTCCTTGCGATTCATCGCCAGCTCGTAACTGCGGGGCTTGGGTCCGAAGACCACACCGCCACCCGGCTTGAGGGGGGTACGGATCGAGCCCTGGCGGGCTCGGCCGGTGCCCTTCTGCTTGTAGGGCTTGCGGCCGCCACCAGCCACCTCGGCCCGGGTGAGGGTGCTGGCGGTGCCCTGGCGGGCATTGGCCAGCTGACGCACCACCGCCCGGTGCAGCAGGTCAGCGGCAGAGGTCTCTTTGGCGACCTTCAGATCAAGGGAAGCTTTGCCGCTCTCCTTGCCCTGCCAATCGTGAACAACAACGTTTGCCATGGTTCTGCTCCTCAGGACGCGCCTTTGCTTCCGACCCGCTTGGCCGGACGGATGTCAAGCAAAGCCCCGGGTTTGCCGGGAACCGAGCCCTTCACCACCAGCAGGTTGCGCTCGACATCCACCTTGAGAATGGTGAGGCCCCGCGTGGTGATCTGCTTGCCGCCATAGCGGCCAGCCATGCGCTTGCCGGGGTACACGCGGCCCGGCGTGGTGCCGGCGCCGGTGGAACCGGGCTCGCGGTGGTTCTTTGAACCGTGGCTCATCGGACCCCGGCTGAAGCCATGACGCTTCTGCCAACCCGCGAAACCGCGACCGATGGTATCGCCGCTGACATCAACCTTCTGGCCGGCCTCGAAGGCGGTCACGGTGATGGCGGTGCCCAGCTCAAGGCCTTCGACGGCATCGACGCGATATTCGCGCAGATGACGCAGGGGATCGGAACCGGATTTGGCTAGGTGGCCCTTGGCGGGCTTGTTCACCAACTTTTCGCGGATCTCGCCGAAACCGATCTGGACGGCGCTGTAACCGTCGCTGGCTTCGTTCTTGAGCTGGGTGATGCGGCAGGGACCCGCTTCGATCACGGTGACCGGGATGGACCTGCCTTCGTCGTCGAAGAATTGGGACATGCCCAATTTCTTCCCGAGAATGCCGATGGACATGGGAGGGGAGATGACGCCAGCTGGACTGCCGCGTGCTGATGCCGTGGGGCTTCAGGCCGACCCACAGAGAATGCGGGAGGACGGCGGGTGCTGAATGCTTGGGATCGCAGATCAGGTGGAGGCTTGGAGACCACCGGCCTTGGGCTAGCGAGGCAATTCAGCGGGCTGGGACTTGCCTGAACCGATAGGGAAAAGAATGACTTCTCAACCCAAGGGAAGCGAGCTTCTCGTTTCGATGAGGCAGTATCCCGGCGGTGCCCCAAACCTTGGCGGTAGAGCCTCGGCAGGGTGGCCGCACTGGCCTGGAGAGGTCGTCACCAATGACAACCCCTGCACCGTGTTCTGGAGGCCCGGCTAGCGGACGGGCACAGACATCAGCGCAAGTAACCAATGTACCCCACGACCTCACCCCCCTGAAAGTGGCCTGGGCTGCCAGACTTGCTTGCGTTCGCCCTTGCCGCCGATGCCCCTGCTGCTCTCAGGTCGCGGTTTCCGTCAGGATCTGGAACGCGCTGGGGCCATCGCCCTGTTCGCCCCGCTCGAAGGTGGGGCGGAAACCCGTCTGCTGCGCCGTCTGCGGGCCGCCGGTTACCGGGCCCACCTCACCTCCGCCCGGGGGCTGGGCGATCCGGAAGCCTTCCTGTTCCAGCTCCATGGCGTGCGGCCTCCCCATCTGGGCCACCAGAGCGTGGGCCGGGGAGCGGCCGTGGGCGAGGTGCAGCGGGTGATGCCCCTGCTCGGGGTCGAACTGGAGGGGCAAGCCCCGATCCTGCTTTGGCTGTTGGAGGGCCAGGTGCTGTCCACTGCCGAACTGTCCTCGCTGGTGGGTCTCACGCGGCGGGAGCCGAGGCTCAAAATGGTGGTGGAGATGGGTGGCGCCCGCGCCTTGCGGTGGCAGCCTTTAGAGCAGTTGGTCGCTGGGGTCTGATCCCCGGGAAGCTGCAGCAGGCCGATAGGCCCGCGGCGGGCCCCCTCAAGGACCTAGCGCCATGGGTGGGGATGATGGGTCTTCGCTCCAGCCGAAGCCATCGCCCCCGATTGCCCCACTCCCCTTGCCGAGCAGGCCCTGGCCAAGGGCCGCTGGGTGAAATGGATCGGAGGCGCCAGCAACCAGGACCTGGCTGCCATCGAGGACCTGGCAGGCCTCTTCAGCCTGGCTGGGGTCCATTGCCTTGATCTGGCTGCCGACCCCGCGGTGGTGGCTGCGGCGCGGCGTGGCATCGCTTGGGCCGAGTCCCGCGGCGCGGCTCGGCCTTGGGTGATGGTGAGTTTGAGCGATGGGTCCGATCCCCATTTCCGCAAGGCCTGGTTCGATCCGGCCCGCTGTCCGCTCGATTGCCCACGGCCCTGCGAGCGGGTCTGTCCTGCCCTGGCGATTCCCGCCCTGGGGCCTAAGCCTCTGGCGATCTCCAAGATTTCACAGGCCCACGCTGGAGTCGCCTCCGGGGTTCTGGAAGAGCGCTGCTACGGCTGCGGCCGCTGCCTGCCCGCCTGTCCACTGGGGCTGATTGAGGAGCGTGATCAGCTCCTGTCGGCGGCCGCCGTGCCCCCCCTGCTGGCCGCTCTGCGGCCAGACGCGATCGAACTCCACACCCAGATCGGCCGTTCCGGGGCCTTCGCAGCCCGGCTGGCCCAGGTGCGGGCGGCCGGCATTCCTCTGCGGCGCCTGGCGGTGAGCTGTGGGTTGGAGGTGGCAGGGGCTCCGCCAGCGGCTGGCACCGGGGAAGGGAGCGCAAGGGAGCACGCTGCCGCGAGCCCGGAGCGCCTGACAGATGAACTCTGGGAGCGGTTTGCCCAGGTGCGGGCTGCTGGATTCGCGCCTCTCTGGCAGCTGGATGGCCGGCCGATGAGCGGAGATGTGGGCGCCGGCACAGCCCGTGCCGCCGTGAGGCTCCTGCGACGGGTCGCCGGCCGATTACCGCCGGGGCCGGTGCAACTGGCCGGAGGCACCAACGACCGCACCCTCCCGCTGGTGGAGACGTTGGAGCGCTCCGCACGGGGAATGGTGGCGGGCGTGGCCTTCGGCAGCGTGGCGCGGGCCCGCCTGCAGGGCCTGCTGCTGAGGGCGCAGAAGCGGGGGGGAAGGCTGCTCGATCAGGCCGATCTGCTCCCGGAAGCCTGCGGCCTCGCCGGAGACCTGGTGGCCCCCTGGCTCAAGCGAGCCCGATCCTCATCGGAACGAGCCTGACGGCAATAGGCCGGGTTCTGGCCCCGGGCAGAACCGGAAACAGGGCGAGGGTGGAATCCCGCAGGCTCTCCTTGGACCAGTCACCCCAGGGAGGCCGCAGCGGTGGGCCTTGAGCCGGTCCCCGGCCACCAGGGAAGGCCGATGGCCTTGGAGCATGTCAATCGAGAATGAGACCTGATCAACAATCGGAGCGCATACTCGGCGAACCGCCCATCGGGCCGCAAGCCTTCGCCGCTAGAACCGGACATAAGGCGAAGGCCCCCGTCCGCAGCGCCCTCCGAACCCCTTGGTTGAGCCCATTCCCCCCGCCACCCAGCGCATCACCGACGACCTGGATCGGCTGCTGGAGGTGTTGCCCGTGGCGGTGCAGATCGCGCTGAGCGATCCCGGCGCCCGCGACCAGCTCCTGGAGGTGGTGCTTGATCTGGGCCGGGTGCCGGAAGCCCGCTACCCGGGCCGGGCCGTGGCTCTCGGGGAGACGGCAGTGAGCCGAGCCGATCTGCTCCAGGTGCTCGAGCGGCTCGGAGCCTTCGGCGGCGACAACCGGGCCGGCATCGAACGAACCTTGCACCGGATCAGCGCCATCCGCAACCGCAGCGGAGAAGTGGTGGGCCTCACCTGCCGGGTGGGGCGGGCGGTGTTCGGCACCGTGGCCATGGTGCGGGATCTGCTGGATGCGGGCCAATCCCTGCTGTTGATGGGGCGCCCCGGCGTGGGCAAGACCACCGCCCTGCGCGAGATCGCCAGGGTGCTGGCCGATGAACTGGACAAACGGGTGGTGGTGATCGACACCAGCAACGAGATTGCCGGCGATGGAGATATCCCCCATCCCGCCATCGGCCGGGCCCGGCGCATGCAAGTGGCCCGGCCCGAACTACAGCACGAAGTGATGATCGAAGCGGTGGAAAACCACATGCCCGAGGTGATCGTGATCGATGAGATCGGCACCGAACGAGAGGCCCTGGCGGCCCGCACCATCGCGGAGCGGGGCGTGGTGCTGGTGGCCACCGCCCACGGCAACGAACTGGCCAACCTGATCAAGAACCCCACCCTCAGCGATCTGGTGGGCGGCATCCAATCGGTGACCCTGGGCGATGAGGAGGCCCGCCGCCGCCGCACCCAGAAGACCGTGCTGGAGCGTGCGGCCGAACCCACCTTCCCGATGGCCGTGGAGATGCACAGCCGCCAGCGCTGGCTGGTGCACCGCGATGTGGCGACCACGGTGGATCTGCTGCTGCGGGGCCAGAGCGCCCGTCCCCAGATCAGGGAACTCAGCGAGGCCGGTGAACTGCGGCTCCAGGAGGCCCCGGCGCCCCCAGCCGAGCCCGGTGCGACCCGCTCCCCCCGCAGCCCGATGCCGCAGCCCGATCCCGTTGCCCGCTCCCCACACCGACCAACCGCCGCCGCAGCGGGGCCGGCGAACGGCCCGGCGCCGCTCCAGGATGAGCTCCCCGGACCACCTCCGCCCCTGCGGGTCTGCGGCGTCGGGGTGTCTCGCGCTCTGCTCGAAGAGGCGGCCCGCAGCCGCTCCCTGGCCTTGGAGGTGGTGGAGGCTCCGGAGGGGGCAGACCTGTTGCTCAGCCTGCGGGGACAGCTGGGCCGGGAGCCCGGCCTGCGCCGACGGGCTCAGGACCTGGGGCTACCGATCCTCGTGATCAAGTCCGAGAGCCTGCACCAGCTGCAACGGGCCCTGGAGCGGGTCTACGACCGACGCCCGTCCGGGACCACCGAGGGTGATGTCACCGACCTGGACGATGCCCATGCCGCCCTGGAGGAATGCCGACTGGCGGTGGAGCAGGTGGTGCTGCCCCAGGGACGGCCTGTGGAACTGCTGCCCCGCAGCGAACCGGTGCGGCAGATGCAGACCGAACTGGTGAACCACTACCGCCTCCGCAGCGCCGTGTTCGGCCGCGGCCAGCAGCAGCGTCTGAGGGTTTTTCCCGCCTGATCATGCAGGGGCCGATCCGGTTCGGTCGGCGGCGGTCCCGGCCAGTAGCCAGAGCCGGGACCAGCCGGCGAGTTGACGAAGGACCGGCTGCTGTGGGTAACTGTGTTGGTGCCGGTTGAACCGGCCACAGTGGTCAGCGGATCGGATCACCGTTCCAGCAACGACCAGCCTTCATTGGGCCGTCGCCAAGCGGTAAGGCATCGGGTTTTGGTCCCGACATTCCTAGGTTCGAATCCTAGCGGCCCAGTTCCAAACCCCCTGCGGCCCCCCACGTGTTGTCCGCTCCGCTCCTCGTCTTCGATTTCGACGGCGTGTTGATCGATGGGATGCCCGAATACTGGTGGTCGGCCCGGCGGGCAGCCCAGCGGCTCGATCCCTCGCTGGTGCTCCCCGAGCAGGCCCCCGCGGCCTTCGCCACCCTTCGCCCCCAGATCCACAAGGGCTGGGAAATGGTGTTGGTGGCCATCGCCATGACCCGCCCCGATTTCAGTCTTGAGGCCTGGCTCCGCAACTACGACCAAGCCCTGGCCTTGGAACTGGCCCATGTCACCGCCAGTGAGGAGGCGCTGCAGGCGGCCCTGGAAAGCGTGCGCGACACAGCCCTCCGCGAGGATCCAGCCGCCTGGCTGGCCCTGCATCGCTTCTTCCCCGGCGTGGAGCGCCGCCTGCGCCAGCTGGGCGAGGAAGGGGTGCCCTGGCTGGTGCTCACCACCAAGGGCGGCGCCTACGCGACGCGGCTGCTGGAAGCCGCAGGGCTGGAGCCCCAGGCCGTCTACGGCCATGAACGGGGCAGCAAACCGGATGTGCTGCTCAGCCTGCGCACCGCGGAGAGGCCCCTCTGGTTCGTGGAGGATCGCCGGCCCACCCTCGAACGGGTGAGGACCACCCCGGGGCTGGAGCCCGTGCGCTGCTTCCTGGCCCTGTGGGGCTATCTGGCCCCCGGCGACCGCGACGGGCTGCAGTCCTGGGCGATCCTTCCCCTGGACGCGTCCCGCTTTGCCGGCCCCCTGGCGGACTGGGCCTGAAGCGCTAGAGTACGTTCGTACTATGCACGGCTGAGACGCTGGTCTCCCTTGGTGGCACTTGCTGCCTAGAGGTCGCAGGATGACTCCCGGTCGCCGGGCTCCCAACAACCTGCCCAGCCACCCACCACGGCTTCCCCGTCACCGAGCGTGTACGCCGTTGCGGCCTGTTCCATCGCTAACTCCCACCATGCCCGCTGATCCCAAGGCCGCCGTCTCCTCCTCCCTCGGCGCCGCCGCCTCCCCACCCCCTGCATCCGGTTCCGCCGCCGCCGCCGAGCGGGACAAGGCCCTGGGCCTGGTGCTCACCCAGATCGAACGCAATTTCGGCAAGGGGTCGATCATGCGCCTGGGGGATGCCTCCAGGATGCGGGTCGAAACGATCAACACCGGCGCCCTCACCCTGGATCTCGCCCTCGGAGGCGGGTACCCCAAGGGCCGGGTGGTGGAGGTCTACGGACCGGAGAGCTCCGGCAAGACCACGCTCACCCTCCATGCCATCGCCGAGGTGCAGAAACGGGGCGGCGTGGCGGCGTTCGTGGATGCCGAGCACGCCCTGGATCCGGTCTATGCAGCGGCCCTCGGGGTGGACATCGAAAACCTGCTGGTCTCCCAGCCCGATACCGGTGAGATGGCCCTGGAGATCGTCGACCAGTTGGTGCGCTCCGCCGCGGTCGACATCGTGGTGGTCGACTCGGTGGCCGCCCTCACCCCACGGGCGGAGATCGAGGGAGAGATGGGTGACCTGGCGGTGGGCAGCCAGGCCCGCCTGATGAGCCAGGCGATGCGGAAGATCACCGGCAACATCGGCAAATCGGGCTGCACCGTGATTTTCCTCAACCAGCTGCGCCAGAAGATCGGTGTGACCTATGGCAACCCGGAAACGACCACCGGTGGCAACGCGCTCAAGTTCTATGCCTCGGTCCGTCTGGACATCCGCCGGATCCAGACCCTCAAACGCGGTACCGAGGAATACGGCATCCGCGCCAAGGTGAAGGTGGCCAAGAACAAGGTGGCGCCTCCCTTCCGGATCGCCGAATTCGACATTCTCTTCGGGCGCGGCATCAGCACCCTTGGCTGCCTGCTGGATCTGGCGGAAGAAACCGGTGTTGTGACCCGCAAGGGGGCCTGGTACAGCTACGAGGGAGACAACATCGGTCAGGGGCGTGATAACACCATCACCTGGCTGGAACAGAACCCCGACCAGGCAGAGGTGATCGAACAGCTCACCCGCCGCCATCTCACCGAGGGATCGGAAGTGACGGCCAACTCCATGAAGCCCCTGGCTGCGGCCGCAAAACTGGCAGCAGGACGGGCGGCAACTGCTGAGGCGGCGATTGAAGAATCCTCAAGCAGCGTGGCTGAATTGCCGGCGGGCTGAATAACTAAAGGGTCGGAGTTCCAAAAACTCCGACCCGTGCTTGTCGCCGAAGCAGGCACCGGTTTCGATTAGTAAATGGATTCGCGCAGTCCATGCGGCGTATCCGGAAGCACTCGGGGCCGGGCGCTTGCCAGATCAGGGCAAGGCAAGCGCCATCAATCGGGGAAAGGAGAAGCGATGCTCAGGGATTGATCGGCTGGGTTGTCAGCGCCGGTGGACGAATTAGCAAGACGGGCCATGCCTGAAGCCTGAAGCATCAGGCTGACTCGATGCAATTCTTGGATGGCATCAGCACCCTCCAGCTTCACCAGTTCGTGACCGTCGCGGGATTCCACCCAGCTGATCCCGAAGTCGGACACCAAAAACCGGACCACATGGGTTTCTCCCAAGTCCGCTACAAAGGAAGCGCCGTGCTGATTCCTCTCATCACCGCACACATAGCAGGTGGCCACATGGCCTTGATCACGCAAGCACTGGGAAAGGGCCTGCAGGCTCAAGACCAGATCGCTGACTAGATCGCGGTATTGCTCGGCAAGGCGCGGGAACATCGCTGGTCGCCAGGGTCGATGTCAACCATCCTACAGGTTTTCTTCCGATTGCCGTGGCATTCATCGGCGGATCGCACCCGCCTCGCAAGTTGCCCGGGGAGGGTTGCCGTGCGAGACGGGCTGCGGCATGCGACAACGCCAGAGCTCAGCCATCCGCCAGGGTCCACCAACCGGCGGCCGGGCCGATGAACCGGACAATCACCCAGAAGAGCACCAGGGAACCGATGCCGATCCAGGCGCCTTGGGTGGTGATCGCCACGAACCGATCGGCCTGGTTACGGCTCAGGGGAAGCCAGCTGACCAGCCGGGGCGATGTATCGACCGGCGCCTTCACGACGGGACGGGGACGGGGGGGCAACCCCTGGGACTCACGGCGTCTGGCTTCTCCCATGGAGCGGAGCAACGGCTGTGCTGAGGCTAGGGGGGGTAGAGATCAGGGTCGCCCTATCGGAGCCGATTGACGTATCGGAAGCCGATTGACGTTGTCGAAGGCGGGGATCGAGTAGAAGGCGGGGATCGGAGTAGAAGGCGGATCAGACGATTCAAGCCTCGTTAGAGGCGCGGTCAATCCGGGAGCAGACGGGAGAGCTGAACCCAGGGATCGAGGGCCGCCAGCACGGTGCCACCCCAGTCCCTACCGCGAAGACGACCATCCAGCACCGCCAGCCTGCCGCCGCCGCGACGGAGGCTGGCCACACCCCGCTGCAGGCGGTTGATCGCCTCCGGCAGCAGCAGGCCCCGGAACCAGTCGCCACCTTGGCGCCGGAGGGAGGCGACCCGGGCGGCCGTGAGGGGGTCCTCCAGGCTCGCGATCGGCAGCAGAGCCACCACCACCTGCACCGGCAGGGGCAGCCGCTCCTGGTTCTCCAACCACCAGCTCCAGCTGGCGCAAACCACCCCATTGGCTTCCGGCGCCGTGCAGGCATGGCCCACCCGGCTGCCAAACTCAGCCGCCAGGCCACTGGCCAAGTCGAGCCGCAAGGCCGGATCATCGACCAAGACCACCGTGAGTCCCGCCTGAGCCAGCACCAGGCGCCGGCACTGGTCGAGCAGGTGGTCGCCGAAGTGGGGGCTGTTGGGCAGGGGTTGCCGGACGGGGCAATACAGGGGAATCGGGTCGGCCAGCGGTGGATCCCCCAGATCCACCACCACCGGAGCCTGCAATCCCAGATCACCCTCTCCGAAGCCATGGCCCTCCCGCCAGCGCCCCGAGCCGGCGGAGCTGCGGGGTAGTTCCCCCACCAGAACAGCGCCGCGGCCCTGGAGCAGCCCCTCGACTTCGGCGAGGGGCGCCAGGGGCTGACGGTGCAGCTGCCAGTGGAGGAGGGCCGGATCGACGGTGGCCCAACTGGTCCAGCCCGGGCCGGAAGCCCGCAGCCAGTGACTCCAGGGTTCCGGCAGCGGCGTGAGCAGGGCCAGCAGCTGCCGCAGGGGGGCCTCATCTTCCGGCGCCAGCGCCACCAGATGCTCGGGATGCCTGGGCTGGGCCAGCACCCTCCGCCCCAGCCGCCCATGCAGGGCGAGCAGACTCGGCTCCGCCAGCGGCAGGGCCCTGCGCAGACTGTCCCAGTCAGCCGGCTCGATGCGCACGGCCATGGCCTCCCGCAGCAGGTCCTGCAGGAGCTCGGCCTGAGGAATCACCAGCTGGCGATTCCCCAGGGTCCCCTGCCGCCACACCTGGAGCAGCTCCCGATGGCTGAGAAGCCAGAGGTGGGTCTGGGGCGCCGGGTCGGCTCCCTCCCAGCAGCGCAGATCCACCCCCGCTGCCCGCAACCTGGGCCATTCCCTCTGCAGGAGACGCTGGCGCAGGCTATCCCCCACCACCAGGGCAACCGGCGAGCCCGCCAGGCTCAGGGGCACCAGGAGGCCGATCAACCAGCTGGGGTCACTGCCGGCGGCCAACCGGATCAGGGTGTGGTCGCCCCGGCGCAGGCTGCGGCCCACAAGCCGGCAGAGGGTGAGGTGGTGGGGCCAGCGCTCTAGACCCTCCCGCGCCAGGAGCGCCTTCAGCTGGAGGTGAGCCCTGGCTTCAAGCATCGCTGAATCGTAGGGAGCGCCCGAAGGACATTCGGCAACCAGGACGACCGGCCGCTGGGGGGAGCGCTCTTCAGGGAGCGGCTGCCTAATGTTGTGTCGATCCATGCTTAAACGGGCCGTTTCGGCTGGGTCGCCGCGGCAGCGACCACGCCGGAGCCCTGTTCCGGTGCGGGAGTCGATCCCGTGCTCTCCGCCCCCCTGGCCTGCGGCGGGACCCATGTCACCGCGCCCATCGATGTCGACGACCATCCCGCTCACGCCGCCATCGTTGCCTGGGGACCCGGCCCGGCCGCCGCACCCCGAAAACCGGGAACGGCAGGCGCCGCTCACCGACCTGTTGGCGGGTCGGCCCGTGGGGATCGTGGGGCTGGGACTGATCGGTGGCTCCCTCGGCCTGGACCTGCAGGCGGCAGGGCTGGAGGTGAGGGCCCTGGTGCACCGCGAGGCCACGGCCGAGCGGGCCCGCCAGCGGCGACTGGCCAGCGTGGTGAGCACCGAGGCCTCTGTGCTCGAGGACTGCGCTCTGGTGGTGCTGGCCCTTCCCCTGGATCGCCTACTGGATCCCGACCCGGCCCTGCTGCAGGACCTGCCAGCCGCCGCCGTGCTGACGGATGTCGGATCGGTGAAGCAGCCGGTGGTCGAACGGTGGCAAGGGCTGCTGAGCCAGGCCGGCCGTGGCGGGCAGGTGGGGCGGTTCGTGGCCAGCCACCCGATGGCCGGCACGGCCCAGGCCGGGGTGGAAGCTGGCGTGGCGGGGCTGTTCCAGGCTCGGCCCTGGGTGGCCACCCCGGACAAGCACACAGCTCGTGGGGCCCTCGCCATGGTGGAAGCGCTGGCCAACGCGGTGGGTGCCCGCTGGCTCACCTGTGACGCCGCCGACCATGACCAGGCCGTGGCCTGGATCTCCCACCTGCCGGTGCTGGTGGGGGCCGCCCTGCTGCAGGCCGCCGATCAGGGCAGTGGCGCCGCGGGCCTGGGGGATCTGGCCCGCGCCCTGGCCTCCAGTGGCTTCGCCGACACCACCCGGGTGGGAGGTGGCAACCCGGAGCTGGGTACCTTGATGGCCCGCTGCAACCGCAAGGCCCTGCTGGCCTGCCTCGATGGCTACCAGGAGGCGATCGGGACCCTGCAGGAACTGGTGCGGAGCAAGCGATGGCAGGACCTGGCCGGGGCCCTGGAGGCAGCCCAGCGGTTGCGACCGGACTTCCTGATGCCGCCGGGGGATGGGGCGCCGCCGGCCCCCTGAGGCCAGCTGCTGGGCCCGGGAGTGGAAGCTCCAGCCCCAGCGACGTGCCTCGGGGCACCGCAGGCGGTGGCGGTGGTGACGCTATCGCCACTGCCCCCTAGCTTGACCAGCGTTCCTGCGGAAAACGATCGATGGGGCGGCCGTGGGCCCTGGCCGGCGCAGCATTGCTATTCACGGGTCTGGTGGGGTGCAGCCCCATGGCTCCGCGCCCCATCGATGAGGCCTCCCTGCTGCGTCGGGGCCAGAGCCGGATCGATGGCGGCGTCAACGTGACGGTGACGGCCCTCAACCCCGAGGAATCCCAGCGGCTGCTGGGCTTCGACGTAGCGGCCGCCGGCATTCAGCCGGTGTGGGTGAAGGTGGTGAACCGGGAGAAACGCCGCTGGTATCTGCCGCCGATCACGATCGACAGCGAGTACTACTCCCCCCTCGAGGTGGCCTGGATCGGCCATCGCCCCTTCGCGTCGGCCGCCAACCAGCGGGTGGATGAGCACCTCAATCGCTTGGGCCTGTCTTCGGTGGTGGATCCGCAGGCGACCACCTCCGGCTTTGTATTCACGAACCTGGATGAGGGCATCAAGTACGCCAGCTTCGAGCTGGTGGCTCCCGGGCCCCAGCCCGAGCTGCGGCGCTTCTCCTTTCTCACCGAGGTGCCCGGCCACGCCACCGATTTCCAAAAGGTGAACTGGAATGGCCTCTATCCCTCCGCCAAGCTGCGCGACCTTGATGAGGTGGGGCTGCGCCACTGGCTCGAGCACGACGTGCCCTGCTGCGCCCGGGGCGGCGACCGCCGCACCCCCGCCGATCCCCTCAATGTGGTGATTGTGGGCAACCGGGACACCGTGTTTCCCACCCTGGCGCGGCGTGGCTGGCACGTGACCCAGACCCTCAGCGTGAGCTCCCTCTGGCGCACCGTGCGGTCGGCCCTGCTCGGCAGCCGCTACCGCTATGCCCCGGTCTCCCCCCTGTATCTGTTCAGCCGCCGCCAGGACATGGCCCTGCAAAAGGGCCGCAGCGATGTGAACCAGCGCAACCACATGCGGCTGTGGCTGGCGCCGGTGACCTTCGAGGGCCAGCCGGTGTGGGTAGGCCAGATCAGCCGCGACATCGGCGTGCGGCTGACGCGCCGCACGATCACCACCCACAAGATCGATCCAGCCGTGGATGAAACCCGCTGGTATTTGCTGCAGGATCTCTTCTTCTCCGATGGTCTGTCGCGCTTCGGCTTCGTCGGCGGCGTCGGCCCCTCAAGACCGGACCAAGCCCGCACCAACTACACCGGTGACCCCTACGTGACCGACGGCAGACGCGCCATCTTCTGGCTGACTCCGGCCGCCGAGGAGCGCAACAAGCGCGTGGTGGCCCGCTGGATTCCCTTCCGGCAGCGCACGGCGGCGAGTGGGAGCCGGAGCGCTGGAGAACTTCCCCCAGCGCCTGTGAAGCCAGGCTCAACCGCCCCCCCGTGAGATCTTCGGCGGCGTCATCCTGGGGCGGACCGCCGACCCCGGATCTCACCCCACCGCCGAATCACCATCGCGCCAGCGCCAAGTTCGTCCCCTCGCCGCCAGCAACTGGCGGATCGCCATCAAAGCCGAGAGGCTCACCCCGGCGGTGCCCTCCCCCGGATGGATGCTGTCGCCGCAGAGCCAGAGGCCGGCCAGGGGGCTGCGGCTGGCCAGGCCGAAGGGACCGAACCGACTGGGGTGCTGGCCGAGGCCGCCCACGAAACCGAAGGGCCGACCGGTCCAGCCGGCCCAGCCCCGGGGGGTGGCCAGTTCGCCATGGAGCCAGTCGGCCGGAATGATCCCCAACAACCGCTGCAGGCCGGCCTCGATGCCGCGACGGGCCGCAGCCTTGCGGTGCTGGTACTCCGGCTCAGGCTGATCGAACCAGGGCCGGGCCGGCGTGAACACGCTGGCGATCACCGTGGCCTGCCCCAGCGGCGCCCGCCCGTCCCCCTCTCGGCTCACGGACACGAACAGCGACCCCGGATCCCCCCAGGCCAGCTGCTGGTGGGGTGCGCAATCGGGGGGCAGACAGCTTCGGTGGACCGCCCCGTAGAACACCAGGGCCCCTGAGGGATCGGGGAAGGCGCTGATCCGCCGGCCATAGGCCTGGGGCAGATCATCTCCGAGCAGGCTCGGCAGGGTCTGGGGGGGCAAAGTGAGCACCACCTCGCGGGCCACGATCAGGAAGGGGGCACCGCCTGGCCCCACGCCCGCCAGGTGCCAGGGAGCGCCCGGCCGCGGCGGCGGATGCAGCCGCTCCAGCCGGTGCCGCAGCAGCAGCCGGCCGCCCCAGCGGGCGAGGGCCTGCTCCAGGGCCGTGCTGAGGGCCTGCATCGAACCCTCCAGATGCCAGAGCCCCAGGGGCTCCTGGGCCATCTGCAGCACCGTGGCTCCATAGAGGGCGGCGGTACGGTCGGCGGATTCTTGGGAATAGAGCCGCAGCTGGAGATCGAGGAAGCGGCGCAATCGTTCGCCGGCCACACCGGCGCCGCAACCGGTGAGGCGCTGCAGATCGGCGATGGTGGCGGTGGTGGCCAGACCGCTCGCCAGGGTTGCCGGCCCCAGAGCGCCCAGCAGCTGGCCCAGGTCCCACCAGGAGCGGGGCGGCAGCACCGGATCGCGGCCGGCGAAGGCCCAGTTCGCCCGATGCAGGGCCGCGCAGAGATCCCAGAAGCGATCGCTTCCTGGGAACTGGCGACGCCGCTCCTGCCGCCAGGCGGCGGGATCACGGTGCAGACGCACCGGTGGCTCTCCATCGCCGAGATCCACCACGCAGCCAGGATCGAGCGGGGTGGCCGCCGGCGCCGGCATCCCGAGGTGGGTGAACAGGCGCTGGTGAATCCCCCAGGGCTCGAGGCCGGCCACCTGGGTGGCGCCCACATCGAAACACCAGGGTCCGCGGCGGAACGTGCCTGCGCAGCCGCCGCTCTGGTAGTGGGACTCCAGCAGCGACACCGCCACGCCCTCCCGGGCCAGCAGGGCGGCGGCGGTGAGGCCGGCGATGCCACCACCGACCACCACCACATCCTGTTCGGCGGTGCGGGTGGCAACGTCCATGCCGGCATGTTGGCGCGGCGCCAGGGGATCCGGGGAATGGGGGTCTTCTAGGGGTGATTGAGGTGATCGTCCGCGGTCTGCGCCAGCAGGGAAGCCCAGTGCTCCACCTGCTCCATTTCAGCCGCCTCCACCATCACCCGCAGCAGTGGTTCGGTGCCGCTGGCCCTGACCAGCACCCGGCCGGTGCCGGCCATGGCCTGCTCGGCCCCCTCCACGGCCCGGCGCAGGGGCTCGCACTGCTGCCACTCGGTGCGACGGGCCCGATCGGGCACGGTCACGTTGATCAGCTTCTGGGGGAAGGGCGTCCAGCTGCCGTCCATCCAGTCGGCCAGGGTCTGGCCACGACCATGCACCAGGGTGGCCACCTGCAGGGCCGTGAGCAGCCCATCGCCGCTCATGCCGTGGTGAGCGGCCAGGATGTGACCCGACTGTTCGCCACCCAGACCGGCGCCGAACTCCTCCATGGCGGCATACACATGCTGGTCGCCGACGGCGGTGCGCTCCAGGACCCCACCGGCTTCGCTCCAGGCCCGCTCGAAACCGAGGTTGGACATCACCGTGGCAACGATCCGGTTGGCCGGCAGTTGGCCCGCCTCCCTCAGGGCAGAGCCCCAGAGATAGAGGATCTGGTCGCCATCCACCACACGCCCCCGGCCATCCACGGCCAGCATCCGGTCGGCGTCGCCATCGAAGGCGAAGCCCATGGCGGCTCCGGACTCGAGCACCGCGCGGCGCAGGGCTTCGAGATGGGTGCTGCCGCAACCCTGATTGATGCGGCGACCATCGGGCTCCCCATGCAGCACCAGGGGCTCGGCCCCGAGGGCCCGGAACACGGCCTCGCCGCAGGCGGTGGCCGACCCCCAGCACAGATCCAGCACCACCCTGCAGCCCTCGAGCCTCGCTTCGCCGACGCTGGCGATCAGGCTGGCGGCGTAGGCGTCCAGCAGATCGGCGCGCGGATGGGCCGTGCCCTCCGCCATCAGGGCCACCACCTCCGCCTCACCACGGAGCCCCGCCTCAATCGCCTGCTGGGTCGAGCGGTCGAGCTTGGCGCCCGAGGCACCGAAGACCTTGATGCCGTTGTCGTGGGGGGGGTTGTGGCTGGCCGACACCATCAGGCCTCCCGCCGCCCCGCAGCGGCGGATGGTGCCCGGCACCGCCGGGGTGGGGCAGAGACCCAGCTGCCAGACCTGGCGACCGGCCGCGGTCAGACCGGCGGTGAGAGCCGCCACCAGCATCGGGCCACTGGTGCGGGAATCGGTGCCGATCACCACCGGCCCCTCCGCGGGCAGCACCCGCCCGCACCAATAGCCCACCTGCAGGGCCAAAGCGGGGGTGATGGCAGTTCCGACCCGGCCACGGATGCCATCGGTGCCGAAGGCGGCATGGGCCCTATCGAAGGGGGCGCCGATCGGGGAGGGGATCCGCTCCCCAAGCGCCGCGGGACCGGTCGTCGAAGGGGTGGGAAGAGTGGCCGGAGACTCGGCCATGGGGCGGCGTGCGGCAATCGGCGGTCAGGCTACGTGCCGTGATCACCGCTCAGCGCCAGCGGCGGGGGCGCCAAAGCCAGAGCAGCACCTCAACGAGGGCCCAAAGCCCCAACCCGCCCACGCACCAACCCGGCAGCCAGACCATGGGAGGCCAGGGCCTGAGCAGCAGCACCAGGATCGCAAGAACGAGCGCCGCCAGAGCCCTTCGACGCTGGCCCGCGCCGGGGAGGTCGCGCAGCAGGGGGCGCAGTGCCGCGGGCAGGGCGGAAGCCTGGCGGAACCGATCCGGCAGGGAAGGGCGCGGCAGAAGGGGCAGGCGCACCGGGTTGGCGGCGGGGGCATTGCCCAGAATGCCAAGCGTGATGCCCTCCGGCCTTGACCCGCCTCTCCCTGCTGCTTGCCGCATCCTGCCTCGGAACCGGCGCTGCCCTGATCGGGGGACGGGCCCTGCTACAGAGGCTCCCGCCCCTGACCCCCGCCACGCCCTCAAGCCAGCTGGAGCGTTTACGGCGTTGGGCACCGGATCCCGGCCTGCGGCGGGACGCCAGCCTGCTGCTGGCCCAGCGGTTCCCCGACGACCCACAACTGCAGAGGGATCTCCTGCGGGGCCTGGGATGGGGCAGGGATCCGGTGGCGGCGGTGGCCCTCAAGAACGCCGCCCAGAATGCCGCCGCCCTGGGCGAACACGATCAGGCCCGCCAGCTGTGGGAGACGCTGCTGCACCGGTTTCGCGGATCCGCCACCGCGGCTGATGCCCTCTACGCCCTCGGCCGCCGCCGGCCGGCCTTGCGGGTCGAGCTGATGCGGCGCTTCCCGGCCCATCCGGCCGCCCTCGCCGCCGCCCTGGAGGCAGGCCCCGCCCCCGCGGACCGGCTGGCCGGCGCCCTGCATCTGGCCCGCTGGGGCTCCCGCTGGCCAGGGGCCGACGAACGACTGCTGGAGGCCTGCCGCTCCGGCCCGCTTCGCCCGACGGCAGCCCAGCGGGCGAGCCTCGCCGCAGGGATCGCCCAGCTCGGCGATGGCGATGGGGCCCTGGCCTGCCTGGGCGGCGATGGCGGAGATCCGGCCCGGGCGGCGGCTGCCAGCCAACTCAGCGCCGCCGGCCGGCTGGACCTGGGCCGAGCCCTGCTCCAGGGCAAACCGGAGCGGCACCCTCAGGCCCTGGCCCTGCTGCTGGAGGTGGCCCGCCAAGGTGGGCCGGGCGGGGGCTCACCCGAGGCCGAAGACGCCGTGCGTCTGCTGGCCAAGCAGGATGGAGCGGAGGCCCAGAAGGTCCTGGAATCCCTACCCGAAACCTGGCGAGTGAGCGCCCCCGTGGCCGCCAGGCGCGTGCTCGCCGATCCGAAGGCAGCCGATGCCCTGGCGGTGCTGCGGCGCTGGCCCGACGACCCCGCCAGCTGGGAGCTGCAGTGGGAATTGGCGCGGCGGCAGCTCCTGGCCGGCCAGTGGGACGCCGCGGCCACCCTGCTGCGGACGATCCCCGCGGAACGCCTGCCGGCCCCCCTGGCGGCCCGCTCCCGCTTCTGGTTGGGGATGATCCAGCGGCAACAAAGTGATGAAAGCGCCGCCGCCGCCACCTGGCGGGAACTCCGGCGCCAGAGCCCTGGCGGTTACTACGGCTGGAGGGCGGCGGTGCAGCTCGGCGAGGCCGACCACCTCGCGGCGGGGCAGCCGACAGGTGGCGCGAGCGGTAGCGGGCATGGGATGCCGGCGGACGCGGACCGCTCGAACGACTGGCAACCCCTGGCGAGCGGCGATCCCCTGCTCGATCAACTCTGGCGCCTCGACCAGCGCGACGAGGCCTGGGAAACCTGGCGGGCACAGAGGGGTAGCACGCCCCCCCGCCAGGCGGCTGAGCTGCTGGTGGAGGGCCGGCTGCGGCAGGGGGTGGGCGACGACTGGACCGGCCTGGGCCAACTGGAACAGGCGAGCCTGCGACTTAGGCCCGACCAATGCGCCCTGCTGCCCCAGCTGGAGCGCAGCCTCCATCCGCAACGGTTCCTGCAGGCGTTCCGGCCAGTGGCCGAGCAGCGGCAGGTTCCCCTGGAGCTCCTGCAGGGCCTGGCCAAACAGGAATCCCGCTTCACCCCCACGGTGCACTCCGCCGCCGGCGCCGTAGGCCTGATGCAGCTCATGCCGGCCACCGCCGCGGAACTGGCCGGCGGGCCGGTGTCCACGGCCGAGTTGGAACGCCCGGAGCGAAATGCGGCCCTGGGGGGCCTCTACCTGAAGGGGCAGCTGCAGCAATGGCAGGGGGATCCCCTACCGGCCGTGGCCAGCTACAACGCCGGTCCCGGGGCGGTGGCGGACTGGGTCAATGCTCGGCTTCGCTCGGCACCGGAACTGTGGGTGGAGGCCATCCCCTTTCCCGAAACCCGGATCTACGTGAAGAAGGTGCTCGGAAACGCCTGGAGCTATCGCCAGAGCGGTCTGCCGGGCTGCTGAGCGGCAGCGGGGGGGGCTAGGGGGCCTGGGGTGCCCGCTGCTGCTGGGTCTTGAGCCGGCCCAGCAGCAGCCGGCGCCGATTGGACACCTGCGGCTTGGCCCGCAGGCCCGTCGCCGCGGGGGCGATGCCTTCGTTGTCGGAAGCATGGGCCGTGCCGAGCCTGTGGCCCAGGTTGGCCCCGACCAGCACCACCCCCGCCAGCAGCAGGGCCAGGAGCCCTGGAGCGGGAGCCAGCCGGATGCGCACCAGGTCCAAACGGACCAGCAGCACGGAGGCGGCCAGGATCAGCACATTGGAGAACACCTCAAGGTGCAGGAGATACAGCCCCCCGATGGTCACCAGCAGCACGGTTGCCACCAGGGTGACCACCCGACTGGCAGAGAGCATCACCGAAAACCGCCGCAACAGCAGGTCGGGCATACAGCAGAACACCACCACCAGCAGGGCCTGGGCACACTGGGCCGACCAGAACAAAGGGGCGAATTGATGGGTGGCGTTGAGACCACCGGCCTGGGGGTCAACCCAGTGCAGGCCCAGATAGACGCTCACCGCCGCCAGCAGGAGCAGCATCGGGGCCCGCAGCGGCAGCAGGAGCAGGAGGAACAGCCGCCTCATCACAACGCAGAAGGGCCCGGCCTGCGGCCGAAGCGGGCGGGATAGCGCCGCGGTACTGAACCGGGAGCAGCGGCGGAACGGGACTCCGGCAGAGCAGGCTCGGCGGTCCGGGGGTCGAGCACCAAGGCGATGGCCGTGAGCGGGCAGCTGGGGATGCACTGCTCACAGACCAGGCAGCGGGCGGTTTCGAAATGCAGTCGCTGGGCAACCGGCTCGAACTGCAGGGCTCCGCTGGGACAAACGCTCGAGCAGATGCCGCAGTCGACGCAGCGCAGAGGATCGATATGGATTTCGCCCGGAGCCCGGTTAATGCCCAGCCCCTGGCGCTCCAGCCAGAGCTCGGCAGCATCGAGTTCGTCGATGTCGCCGGATAGCTCCACAACCATGGTGCCGAGCTGGTTGGGCGCCACCTGGGCCCGCAGAATCTTGGCGGCCACATCAAAATCCACGGCGAGCCGATAGGTGATCGGCTGGTGGACCGCCTCTCGGGGAAAATGAAGGGTGAGGCGCCGTTTCACCGGGATCGTCCCGCTGAGCGGAAGCTAGCAAGTCTGTCCAGCGGCACCTGAGCGCACAGCCTCAGGACCCTCCTGCCAGAGTGCCAGCCAGCCTGGGCTGGTTCAACCGATGTTCTCCCCCCCGGATTCCACCGCCGAAGCCAGCGCCGGAGCCTCGGGTCCCCCGGGGGGTACCTCCATTCCGCCTGGCGCCGGCGGCCTGGGGCGCCGCGAGCGGATGGTGCTCGCTGCCGTGGCGGCCCTGCTAGCGGTCCTGCTGTTCTGGCTGCGGGGCGGGCTCCATCCGGCCGCACCCCTGGAACGGCTAGCCCGCCAGTCGCCGGATCTGACCACTGCCCTGAATAATGGTCGGCCCACCCTGGTGGAGTTCTACGCCGACTGGTGCGAAGCCTGCCGAACCATGGCCCCGGCCATGGAAACGATCGAGCAGAAGCGGCGGGGGGCGCTCGATGTGGTGCTCCTGAACGTGGACAACCCCCGCTGGCAACCGGAATTGGAGCGCTATGCGGTGAACGGCATCCCCCAGCTCGAATTATTCGATGCCGGCGGCCATTCCGTGGGCCGTTCGATCGGGGCCCGGCGCCCCGAGGAACTGGAGGCCCTCACCACGGCCCTGGTGGAGGCCAGGCCCCTGCCGCAGTTGGTCGGGGTTGGTGCCACCAGCAGCCTCGAAGAAGCCCCAGGCGCCCCCGCAGCCCCCGGCGGCGGGGGCGCTGGGAGTGGCCCATCCGGGGCAGCCGACCGTCCTGCGGCCAGCGGTGCTTCCAGCCTGGAGGGATCCTCAGCCACGGGATCGGCCATCGCCGACAGCCCGCCATCCGCCCAGCCCGGCCGCCGTGCCGTCATTGGTCCCCGCAGCCACGGCTGAGCGGAGCCCTCCACCACCCCTTCCTGCTCGCCCTGCCCTGTCCAGCATGGATCCTCGCTTCCGGGTCGACCTGATCGCCGCCACGCCCAATCCCCAGCAGTGCGTGTACGCCGGCATGCACCAGGACTACAGCGAGGGCTTCGTGGCCGACGACCGGAAGGACTGGCCGGATGAACAGCGGGCCGGCGAGATCTGCGTGAAGCGGTTGCTGGCCGGCGAACGGGGCCACTACGGGCCGCTGGAGCACGCCCAGATCGTGCTCAACGTGGGCTGGTTTCCCCATTCGGTGATGCAGCAGGCCCGCACCCACCGGGTGGGCGTGAGCTTCGATGTGCAATCGATGCGCTACACGGGCGACCGCATCAGCAAGGCCGCCAAGCGCGAGCTGGAACTCGAAGAGGTGTTCTACCTGCGACCCGTGGGCGACTACAGCGATCGGCAAGGCAAGAAGTATGCATATACCGCAGACGAACGGGCCAAGGATCTTGCCCTCTGCCGTGCCGCCGCCGAGCGTTACGCTGAGCTCCTCGATGCCGGTTTTGCCGAGGAGCACGCCCGCGGCATCCTGCCCTTCGATTACCGCCAGCACTTCGTGGTGAGCTTCAGCCTGCGCGCCTTCCTGCACTTTCTGGATCTGCGGGCCAAGCTCGACGCCCAGCAGGAGATCCGCGAGCTGTGCGATCTGATGTGGCCCCACTTGGTGGCTTGGGCTCCCGAGTTTGCTGGCTGGTATGAGAAGAGCCGGCTGCACAAGGCACGGTTGGCGCCCTGAACATGGCGAATGGGAAGCATGGGGCCGTTGGCTCTGATGATCCGAGCTGCAATCAATGCCCAACACACCACCATCAACAACAGCGAGGCGAGATTTGAGGATGCCCATGGCAGCGCTCTCCAGACAAGACCTCAGCAACGGCCTCAGCACGCAACTCCGGCGTCTCAGCGCCGACATGCTCGCTGTGTGCAGTGATCCCGGCGACGTGCCCCACGCCCTTGATCTACTCAACGCCAGCTACGCCACACCGGCCGGCGCCGCGACCCGGGCCCGCCTGAAGGCCGATCCCGCCATCGCATCCCTGGTGCAGGAGCGCTATTGGGGGCCCTGGCCCGATGCAACCCAGCTCGCCTCCCTGCCACCGGGAAGCCTGGGCCATGCCTACGGCCACCTGTTGGCCGACCAGGGCTTGGAAACCCTGCCGCCACCGGAGATTCCGCCAGGGGCCGATGGCGATGCCACCTACCTGCAGCGGCGCATCCGCGCCTGCCACGACGTGTGGCACGCCATCAGCGGCTGCCCCACTACCCTCGCCGGTGAAGCGGCCCTCAATGGCCTCACCACCGAACAGCTGCGCTGGCCCGGCAGCGCCCTGCTCCTCGCCGCCGATCTGATCCATCGCGCTCACGAGGCGGAAACCCCTGGGGCCTCCGGGGTGGATGTGGGCCTGGCGATCGCTTACGGACTCGAGTTGGGAGCCAGCACGAGGAGCCCCTTGCTGGCCCAGCGCTGGGAAGAGGCCTGGGAACGGCCCCTGGCCGAATGGCGGGAGGAGCTGGGCCTCACGGCTCTGATCGCGAGGAATCCCTTCACCGCTGGCCAGAACAACGGGGCTGTCCAAGCTTGATCCCCACCGGTGCGATGGCCTCAGCGCTCATGGCCAACCGAGCTCGGTGCCGGCCCTCGCTTCACACCTTCGCCAGCGTCACCCGCTCCGGCTGGTGCTGGTATTTGCCGGCCCGATCCTGGTAGGTGGTGTCGCAGGGATCGCCCTCGAAGAAGAGCAGCTGGCAAATGCCCTCGTTGGCATAGATGCGGCAATCGGCGCCGGAGGAATTGCTGAATTCCAGCGTGAGGTGGCCCTCCCAGCTGGCCTCGGCCGGCGTGGTGTTCAAAATGATGCCGAGGCGGGCATAGGTGCTCTTGCCCAGGCAGATCACCGTGATGTTGGCCGGCACCTTCATGCGCTCCAAGGCCACCCCCAGACCATAGGAATGGGCAGGCAGGATGAAGTATTCCCCATCCTCATCGCGATGCAGCGGTGCGGGCTCGAGGTTGGCGGGATTAAACCGTTTCGGGTTCATCACCGTGCCGGGCACATGGCGGAAGATCAGGAATTCCTTGCTCGAAAGCCGCAGGTCGTAGCCGTAGGAGGAACAGCCAAAACTGAGCACCGGCCCGCTGCGCGTCTCGGGATCGAGGTGGCGAACCAGGGTGGCCTGGAACGGCTCCAGCAGGCCGGCGGCAGCCTGCTCGTTGATCCAGCGGTCGTTCTTGAGCATCGGCTTGGAGGAGAGCGGCCGGCGGTGGAACCTAAGGGGCGCGACGCAGTTGGGTGACCTGGTCGGCCATCGCCATCAGGGCCGCGGGCATCGAAGGGCCCGTCAGGATGACATCCAGATGGGCGGGGCGTCGCTCCAGGGTGTCGGTGACCTCGTTGGCCGGCAGGTAGCCGAGTTCGACCGCCAGCCCCAGTTCATCGAGCACCAGCAGATCCACGGCACCGCTGAGCAGTTGATCGCGGCTGTAGGCCCACACGGCCTGCACGGCCTCGCAGGGGTCATCGGCGGCGAGATTGATGGCATTGGGCGCTACAGCGGAAGCGGCGACGCTGGGCGCCAAGGCGGCCGCTTCCACCTCCAGGCAATGGGGAGTGGCCGGGCGCAGCCACTGGAGCCGCCCACAGAGCCAGAGCGAGCCCTCCACGCCCTGGTCCACGCCGCCCTTGAGGAACTGGCTGATCAGCACCCGGCTGCCCAGGCCCGCCGTGCGTAAGGCCTGGCTGAACACCGCCGCGAAGCTGCCGCGGAAAGGGGCGGTGTGGATCTGCAGCAGTCCCTCAGGCCGAGGCACCAGCCGCAGGGGAGGCCGCCGAGCACCGGCTTCGCCCCTGGGGCTGTGGCGATGGCTGGCAAGGCTGGCGGTCATGGACGAGGGATAGAGGAACAACAGCAACCCGGCCCCCACACCGCCCAAAACCCCTCAACGGGATTGCTGGCGAGGCGATGGAAGCTGGATTCCAGAAGGGTTGGGCGGGCGGGTTCGTCGGGTGGTGATCGGATCGGATCCGGACCCCGTGAACTGAATGTAGCGGCCCAGGCAAGCTGAGAACACCACCCCTGGTGGATCCGTCGCGAAAGCTTCCGAACAGCAGCGAAGCCCCGGGCCGGCTTGGGGCCGACCAACCTGGAACCATCGGACCAACGGTTTCCGCCCCCTGAGCTGCCAAGGCACACCCGCATGCGCTGCAGCGTTTGCCTGGAGGTGAGGATGCTCCACTGGCGCCGGTGCTCGGACCTCGGCAGGCTGAATCAGGCTGAATACCGAATACCGAATGCTGCCGCCGGCCTCCACCCCCAGCCGACAGGCCAGTGAGCTGCTCAAGCGCTCGGGCCGCACCCAGGGGATCAGCGCCTGATCAGCCGCAGCCTGCGGGCTGCCCTCGATCTCGAGGACCTAGGGAAGCGCTCCCGACCCTGCTGAACCTCGCCGCCACGGGCATCAGCCAACTTCAGACCCGGCAGCGGCAGGTGCTGGCGAAACGCCCAGCGGAGCAAACCGTGTGATTTGCTACAAGGAAGCGGCCAGGCGATCCTTAGCTTCCAGATCCCCGTACCTGCCCCATGGTCGGCGCCACGCGCGGATTCAGCCGCCTTGCGAGCACCCCGTCCAGCGGGTCTCCGGGGGCCGTGGCGTCCACCGGAACTGCCGTGACCCCAGGCCCGACGCTGCTTGAGGTGATCCGCAGCCTATCGGGCAGCAGCGTTGAAACGATCGAACGCAGCAAAACGATCTTCTTTCCCGGAGATCCCGCCGAACGGGTCTACCTATTGAGGCGCGGTGCCGTACGGCTGTCGAGGGTCTACGAATCGGGGGAGGAGATCACCGTGGCCCTGCTGCGGGAAAACAGCCTCTTCGGAGTGCTCTCCCTACTCACCGGCCAGCGCTCAGATCGCTTTTATCACGCCATCGCCTTCACCCGGGTGGAGATGGTCACGGCCCCGGCCACCTCGGTGCGGCGGGCCATCGAGCAGGACGCCAGCGTGGGGCTGCTGCTGCTGCAGGGCCTCTCCTCCCGCATCCTGCAGACCGAAACCATGATCGAAACTCTCACCCACCGCGACATGAGCTCGCGGCTGGTGAGTTTCCTGCTGGTGCTCTGCCGCGACTTCGGCGTTCCCAGCAACGAGGGCATCACCATCGACCTGCGCCTCTCCCACCAGGCGATCGCCGAAGCGATCGGCTCCACCCGGGTCACGATCACCCGACTGCTCGGAGACCTGCGCAACGACGGTCTGGTGCAGATCGACCGCAAGAAAATCACCGTGTTCGACCCGGTGGCCCTGGCCAAACGGTTCAGCTGATCGCGGGTCGCAGCGCCCCCATCCCGGGGCCACAACCGCCCAAGCACGCTGATCGCGGCGCCGTCCGGATTCCCGCGATCGACGCCTGAGCGACCGACACGGGGGCCGACAGCGGTTCGTTGCTCGGGGATACTGGTTTTGAATTGGAGCAGAGCGTGTCGGGCTGGCTGCTGATCGTGGCGCTGCTGGTGCTCGGCGGCGTGCTCTCCACCCTCGGCGACCGGCTGGGCAGCAAGGTGGGCAAGGCCCGGCTCAGCCTCTTCAACCTCAGACCCCGCAAGACCGCCGTGGTGATCACGGCCCTCACGGGCAGCCTGATCAGCGCCATCTCCCTCGGCCTGATGCTGCTGGTGAGCAACCAACTGCGAGTGGGATTGTTTCAACTGGATCAGATCCAGGCCCGCCTGCGCGACAGCCGCACCGCCTTGGCGCGCAGCCAGGCCGACCTGGAAGAAAACCGCCGCGAGCTGGCCCGCAGCCGTGCCGACGTGCAGCGAGCTGAACAGGGCCGCCGCCAGGCCCAGCAGGGGCGACAAGAGGCAGTGCAGCGCCGGCAGCAGGTGCAGCAGGAGCTCAGCTCGACCAAGGGACGGGTGGACAACCTGCGCCAGGAACTGCAGCCGCTTCAGCGGGAACGGATCCGGCTGGAGAGCGAGCGCCAGCGGCTCAACCGTGACGTGAAGGGCCGCGACGCCGAGATTCGCCGCAATGAGGCTGAACTCAAGGGGGTGCGCCAGCGCATCGCCGCCGGCGAGGCCGAACTGAAACAGCTGGAAACCAATGTGATCGCCCTGCGCCGCGGCGACGTGGTGATCGCCAGTGGCCAGCCCTTGGCCACGGTGCGGGTGAAGCTCCAGCGCAGCGGCCAGGCCAAGGATGTGATCGATGCCCTGCTCCAGCAGGCCAATTTGGCCGCCTTCCGGCTGCTCCTGCCCGACCGCCCCGCAGACCGCCAGATCCTGCTGGTGCCCAAAAGCGACATCGAGCGCCTCCAGACCATGCTCGGCACCTCGGGCACCTGGGTGATCACGATCCGCTCGGCCGCCAACGTGCTGCGGGGGGAAGGCCGGGTGGTGGGCTTCCCCGACCTGCGTCCCAACCGACCGGTGGTGCGCCAGGGGGATGTGCTGGCCCGCACCGCCCTGGAGGGGGATGAACGCAGCAGCGACGAGATCCGCAGCCGGCTCAATCTGCTCCTGGCCGCCGCCTTCTCCAGGGTCCAGCGGCAGGGAACCCTGGTGGATGGTCTGCAGGTGGACGGTAACAACTTCACCGAACTGGGCCGGGCTCTGGCGGACCGGCCGGCTGGGCAGAAGGCCACCCTGGAGGCGGTGGCGGTGCGCAACGCCGACACCCCCGATCCGATCGCGGTGGAACTGCGCTGGGTGGGCCGCAACCAGGCGAACGGCCCCAGGCCCGCTGCCCCATGACACAGCCTGGGGCCCTGATCGGAGTTGATCCCCTGGATCCCCAGGGCAAGGGCGTGGTGGCGGCCCTCGACCCGGGCCACAGCAAGTGCGGGCTGATCCGCACCGACCCCCAGCGTCGCCGCATCGAGGAGGCCCTGGTGCTTCCTCCCGGTCCCTGCCGGGAGCGGCTGCTGACTTGGCATCGTGACTTGAAGCTGGCGGTGGTGGTGCTGGGCGATGGCACAGGCAGCCGCAGCTGGCTGGAGCGGCTGGCCGGAGAGTTGCCGCTCCTGCTGGTGGACGAACACGGCTCCACCCTGGCCGCCCGGCGGCGCTACTGGCAGCTGGAGCCAGCCCGAGGCTGGCAGTGCCTGCTTCCCGAAGGCCTGCGCCAGCCCCCCCGCGACTGGGACGACGTGGTGGCCCAACTGCTGCTGGAGCGCTGGCTGGGCCAGCCGCTGGAGCGGGCCGCGGCGGCCGGCCTGGGGCTCAGAAGGCCGCCCGCACCGTGAACATGTAGTCGCCGCCAGGCTCCAGCTGGTAATCGGCCTTGAGCAGAAAGCGGAGCAGTGCGTCCTGGATCAGGGCGCGACCCAGGGAGGGCTCCACACTCAGCTCGCCCCGATCGAAGGCCCAGCGAAAGGTCCACTGGAAGCTGCCGGCGTTCACCTCCCCCTCGAGCAGGGCTGGTTTAAAGCTCTGATGCAGCACCCGCAGCCGCGCCGTGGTGGTGGGCAACCGGCTCACGGGGCGGTGGCGACGGGCTCGGCCCGGAAGGCATTGAGGCGGTTGCCGGCCCGCTCGATCCCGAGGCGGCGGATCAGGTCGATGCCGCTGATCACTTCAGTGAGCACCGCATCGAGCACGGGGCGCTCGCTGCTACTGAAGCGGCCCAGCACATGGCCCACCGTGCGGGCCTTCCGCTCCTGGGGCTCCTGAGCCGGGGCGCCGATGCCGATCCGCAGCCGGGCGAACTCCTGGCTGCCCAGGTGCTGAATCGTGCTGCGCAGGCCATTGTGGCCACCGGCGCTGCCGGAGGCCCGCAGCCGCAGCCGGCCAAAGGGAAGGTCCATGTCGTCCACCAACACGAGCAATTGGCTGGGTTCGAGCCGGAACCAGTCGAGGGCGGAGCGAATCGAGCGGCCGCTCTCATTCATATAGGTCTGGGGCATCAGCAATCGCAACCTCTGCGGGCCGCTGCCGATTTCGGCTAGCAAGCCCTGGAGCCGGGGCTGGTTACGAAATGGTGCCGATTCGACGGCCGCCAGGCGCTCCAGCACCATGAAACCCACGTTGTGGCGGGTTTCCGCATAGCGGCTGCCCGGATTACCTAGGCCGACGAGCAACTGGAGATCCAAGGAAAACCCCCGTCGCTCAGCTGTCGGGAGTAGCGCTGGCCACGGACGCCGGCACGGTGCCTGAGGCCGGCTCAGACCCGGGAGCAGACACCGAGGTCGTGGGCATCCCAGGGGTGATCGCCTGGACCGAAGGATCCGTGGTCGGTGCAGAAACGGGGAGCACCGCAGCCGCTGAAGCGACGGCTTGGGCGCCGGAGGATTCCGATTCGGGAGCTACCGCCTGGCGGAACTCCTTCTCAAACTCCTGGGACGCGCTCTGGAAGCCCCTCAGGGTCTTGCCGAGGGTCTTTCCCAGCTCAGGAAGTCGCTTCGGACCGAACACCAAAAGACCGATGGCGGCGATCACCGCCATTTCCGGGAGGCCGATGCCGAAGACGTTCATGGGGAGTGGGCTGGAGGGGCCGGAAGCCCCGGGACAGGGCCCGGCCTCAGCTGAGGCCGTTCCAGTTGACGTTGATGCCTTCGAGCAGTAGCGACTTGTTGTAGAGCTGGAGAATCACCAACAAAAAGACGAGAAACAGGAGCATGGCCACACCCATCACCGGCGTGGTGCCCCAACCGGGAACCACCTTGCCGTACTCGGAGTTCAGGGGGCGAAGAATGTCTCCTAGTCGGGTGCGTTGAGCCATGGCTGCCGGGTCCTCTCGGGCATGAGATCGCTCTGGCTACTCTAAGGGTCTCGTCGGTCCTGCCGGGACAGGACGTCTCGGCATGTGACGACCCCTCGGACCCGAGACCAAGTGCCCACCGGGTGCTCGATTCGGAGTGCGATCCCCCAGAACCTCTCCGCTCAGACCAGCGCTCCGGTCCAGCCGGTGCCTCGACTCCGAGTAACCCAACCCGGTTCCCAGCCCCCCGCTCCACTCAGATCCTCACGGGGCCGCAGCTGCCCCCCCCATCCAGCCCCCCCATCCAGCCCCCATCCAGCCCATGGAACCCGCCACCACCTCCTCCCCCGCCCTCTCCGTGGCCATCGCGGTCTTGGCCGTTCTGCTGGGCCTCACCGGCTTCGGCATCTACACCGCCTTCGGCCCACCCTCGAAGCGGCTCACCGACCCCTTCGATGACCACGAGGATTGAACTCACGCGGCCTGGGATCGATCAGCGCCTCCCCAGTCGCCAGAAGCAGAGCTCCCAGGGGCGCACAAGAGCGGATCCCTCAGCGCTGAGCTGCGCAGGAGTGGCCCCTCCAGCATCTGCCGCCTGAACAATGTCTGGAGCAATGTCGGGAACAATGTCAGGAACAACGTCGGCATCGAGCCCATCAAGGCGGGCCAGCAGCACCCAGCCGGGCCCGGGGTCGAACCGCCGGCGGCAGGGGCCTTCGTTCTGAAGCGCTACCACCAGATCCCCCGAGCCATCAGCGCTGGCCCGCAGGCTCACCAGGGCCAGGTCGGGGGCCAGGGGCGGCCAGGCGGGTAAAGGGAGATCGGCCACGGCCGGATCGACCGGGTGGCACCAGAGCGGCTCACGCAGGCGCCGGGCCTGCAGGGGCACCTGCGCCTGCCGCCAGCCCTCGCCACAAGGCATCAGGGCCAGCCGCAGGCGCTGGAAGCCATTGTCGGCGCCGGGATCGGGCCAGGTGGGGGCCCGCAGCAGGGACACCCCCAGCCGCTCCGCCGTGGCATCGACCCCCTGGGCCCCATCCAGCAGCACCGCCAGCCCCCCGCCCCCGGCCGGACCCACCGAGGCCAGCCAGGCCAGGGCCGCCACCTCCCAGCGGGCCCGCTCCCGCTCGGTGCGGAGCACGGCGGGGCGCTCCAGCACGCCGGCCGGCGTGTCGGCGGCCCAACGCACGGCGGGGCTGGCCAGGGGAATCTCCAGACGCAGCAGCTCATGGCGCTGGCGCCAGTCGAGGCTGAGCACCAGCTCCAGCCAGGGCTGGCCGGCCAGCAGGCGCCCCTCCAGCCGCACCGGGCTGGCGCCGCAGCGACCCCGCAGCCGGAAGCGGCCGCAGAGCGGACCTGCCTCGATCCACTCCGGCGCCTCCTGCCACAGCCAGGGCAGGGGGCGCCGGCGATCGGCGGGGGCAAGGTCCCAGGCATCCCAGAACTCGCCGCTGTCGCTGCAGCGGCGCCAGGCCAGGGGAGCCGCCAGCTGGGCGACGCCATGGCGATCCAGCAACTGCTCCACCCCGCCGGGGCCCACCACCGCGGTCACCAGACCATTGCCCAGTCGCCAGCGCCCCGGACCCAGGTCGGGGGCCGGCTCCAGGACGACCGGGTGTTGCAGCGGCAAGGGATCGCCGCTGCGAGAGTGGGATGACGGCGGCTGAGCCGGCCCGGAATCCCGGCTGCCGCCACTGCATTGGCGACGCAGCTCCGCGCCACCGCACTGGCGCCGCAGCTCCACACAACCGATGCCGGCGATGCCCTCCAGCTGCACCCACTGGCCCCCGCCGGGTGCGGGCTGACCCACCAGCGGCCTGGATCCGGCCGGACCCTCCACCCTCCAGGTGCCGGGGGGAAGCCTCAAGGTGCTGGGCATCGACGGCCGAGGCTGGAGCTGGGCGACACGCCAGCGCTGTGCCTCCGATGCGCCGACCATGGCGGGCCGGGCCCCGAGGGCCCGATCGCGCTGCCGGCGGGCGCGGCGGCGGGCGGCGCGCCACTGGGGTTCGGCCTGCTCGAACACCTCCGGGATCGAAGTGCCAGGGAGGATGTCGTGGAACTGCTGGAACAGCAGGGGGCGCCAGTCGATCGGATCAGGATCCACGGGGCGAATGGGGTTCGCGGGGGCTGGCGAGGGCGAAGCCGCAGACGGAGATGAGGGCGAAGGCGATTCCGTACTCCGTTTCGCGGAATCCGCCGGGGGAGGAGGAGCCAAGCCCTCTGGGGCCGCCTGGCGATGGGTCGTCGGGTCCTGCAGGGCCCGCACCAGCTCCGCTTCCCGCAGCAGCCGCTCCAGAGTGCGGTTGTGGCGCTTCTGGTCGGGCCTGCTGGTGGGGCAGCCGCGGTGCAGCTCCAGGTAGAGCTCATCGCGCCACACCGGCAGCTGCCCCGCCAGGGGCTCTAGGTCGGCAAGAAAGCTGCGCAGGCTGCCGTGGCGCTGGGGCGCGGCGGCTGGCTGGCCCTGCCAGAGGGCCAACTGCTCCAGCATCTCAGCGGTGGGACCGCCGCCGTGGTCGCCCACGCCGGGCAACCAGAGGGCATCCGGGCATCCGGAAGCGACCTGCCACTGGAGCCGGTACCGCTCGATCGCCACCGGATCGCCGTCCGTGCCGATCGGGGCGCTCATGAGGGCGAGCAGCTCGGCACCGCAGCGGCTGCGCCAGCGGAACAGGCGATGGGGGAAGGGATTGGTGGCGTTCCAGGCCAGCTTGTGGGTGCAGAACCAGCGCACGCCGGTGGCGGCGGCCACCGCCGGCAGTCCAGCGCTGAAGCCGAAGCTATCCGGCAACCAGGCCACGCAATGCTCCCAGCTGGGGAAGGCGCGGCGGCTGTATTGCTGACCCTCCTGGAACTGACGCAGCAGCGAGGCGGTGCCCACCAGGACGCAATCGGTCTCGACCCAGGGGCCGTTCAGCGGTTCCCAGCGGCCGGAAGCCATGGCGGCCTGGATGGCGGCGAACAGGGCCGGACGGTGTTGCTCCAGCCAGGCGTAGAGGGCCGGGGTGGAGTGGCCGAAGTGCAGCTGGGGAAAGCGCTCCAGCAGGTCGAGGGCGGAGCGGAAGGTGCGCTCGGCGGCCCGCCAGGTGTCGGCCACCGGCCAGAGCCAGGCCAGATCGAGGTGGGCATGGCCGAGCACCTGCACGCGGCCAACGCCGGGACCGGGTGGCATACCGGCCTCATGGCGCAGGCGCTCCAGCTCCGCCACCGTCGGGGCGAGCAGGCCGAAGGGATCGGCCGGATCCCGGGGTTCGAGCACCACCTGACTGAGGATCAGGGCACCGTCGTCGTGGAGGGGGCTGCGCAGCCGCAGCTCCAGCTCCAGCGGCTCCCCCTGCCACCAGCGGAGGGGCAACTCCCAGCGGCAAGCGGTGTCGAAGAGATCACCGGCATGCACGGGCTCACCAGCCACCCGCAACTCCACCGCATCGGCCCACCAGCGCAGACACAAGCGGGCGCGGGCGGCATCGGGGCCCAGATGGGCCCAGGCGGCAGGCCGCTCCAGGCGCAGGCGCAGGTGCCGCCAGAGGCCTCCGCGGGGCCAGCTCACCAGCCCCCGCGCCGTCCAGTCGGGCCGGTGCCGGGGACCCCAGGGATGGTGCAGCGCGGCGATCGGTTCGCCATCAGCACCGTTGCAGCGCCAGAGGGGCTGGAGATCGAGTGGCACAGGCGGCGAGGCCGGCGAACGTGACTGAAACGTTTCAATCCGGGCCAGTTGACCCTCCGGAAGCCCCTCGGGCATTTTGATGGCCTTTCCAGCCCCATAGGATGATGGGGCCGCGGCAGGGATGCCCAGCCATCGCGGCCGGCCTGTCATTCCCTGTCACCCGCCCGCCCTGTCACCCGCCGGACAGCCCATGCTCGCCCTCAAGATCTCGGTTTACTCGGTCGTTTTCTTCTTCATCGGGATCTTCGTGTTCGGCTTCCTGGCCAGCGACCCGAGCCGCACCCCCAGCCGCAAGGATCTGGAGGACTGAACGTTCCAGACCGATCCGACCCGCCAGCTCCGACGCCTCGGCGGGCTTACCCCACCCCCCAACCTTCCGGGCCCCGGAGGGTTGGGGGGTTGTTGATCGGGGAGGTTCGGCGAGCGAGGAGCCGCTGAACGCACCCCGGAGCACCGTTCGCGAGCCACTGTCCCAACCGGGCAAACCGACCCGCCCGCCGCGGAAGCGCGGGGCCCCCATGGCAGGATCACGCCCTTCCTGCCTGCCTGCGGCCGACTGTGGTGTCCCATCGCCGGCCCGCCCGAAGCAAGCGGGAGAAGAACTGTTCCATCCGTTCGAACCGGCTGGCGGCTCTGCTGGGCACGGCCGGGGCCTGGCTCACTCCCCTTCCCGCTGGCCTGGCAGCGCCGGGGGCGGGGCCCGTTTCCGGCCAGCCCACCCCGGCAGCGGCAACCGCGGTCAACGGAACCCTGGATCCGCAAGGACCTGCCCCCCGGCCCACGGCCCCCGGCAGCGCCGGCCGGACTCCCGGCGCCGCCGGCACCAGCAGGAGCCCTGCACCAACGGCGGCATCACCGCCGCTGGAGCTTGAACTCAGCGCCGACAGCCAGCGCTACGACGCCCAGCTCGGCCGCTACGTGGCCACGGGCCAGGTGAAGGCGCTCCTGGCCGGGGGTCGGATCATGGCCGATCGGATCGAATTCGATCCCACCTCCCGCCAGCTGCTGGCCAGCGGCAGCGTGCGCTTTCAGCGGGGTCAGCAATACTTCCAGGCCAGCCGGCTGCGCTTCAGCCTGCTGGAGGGGCGGGGCGAAATGGAAGATGTGTATGGGGTGCTCGATCTTGACGGCAGTCAGCAGGATCTGGATCTCACCCAGCTCCCCTCGGCGCCGCTGCCGCCACCGCAGCCGATCAGCTGCAGCCCATCCCTGCCGCCGTTGCCGGACTGGCACCCCTTCCCCTGGTCGGTGACTGCCTGGGGTGGCCAGATGTACACGGCCAACTTCGGCGACACCTTCCTGTTCAACGGCCAATACAGGCCCGAGTACCTGGCGGGGGTGGGCATGCAACGGCGGATTCTCGATGGTGGTCTTGTCGCCTTTGAGCTGGACGCCAACCTGCTCAACCATCGCTCCCAATCCCAACCCGGTGGCGGCTTTAACCAGGAGGTGCCCTTCGCCAACACCCCGGCCCAGAGTTTCGGCGACGGCACCCTGGGCCTGGGCATGCGCTTCTGGCTGCAGCCCTGGCTCAACATCTATTTCGTGCAAGGGGTGAGCCTGCTCACCGAACCCAGCAACTACGAGAAGACCTTCCGGGATAAATACTCCACCTTCCTCAATTACCTGGCCTTCGAGGTGGAGGCCCTGTTCACCCCGAGGCTTTCGGCGGTGGGTCGGATCCACCACCGCTCCGGCGCCTATGGCACCTACAACGGTGTCAGTGAGGGCAGCAACGGCTATCTGCTGGGCCTGCGCTACCGCTTCGGCACCTCCGCACCGCCCCGCAAACCGCCGGAACTGCCGCCGGCCCAGGGTTGCCCGGGGGCCCCACCGCCGGAAAGCAATCCGCCCACCGACCTGGCCAGCCAGCTCGACCTGGTGACGATGGGCCCCGCCGCCGGCGACCCGGCCCCATCCAACCGCCGCAGCGGCGGCACGGCCGCGGCCAACCCATCGCCGACGCCGGGCGGAGGCACGCTGGGCCAGGGCGGATCCGCGGTGACGCCCCCCGCTCCGGCGGCTAGACCCACCGGCACGGTGTGGGATCGGGCTCGAATCCAGGAGCGGGAGAGGGCCACGGTGATCGCCGGGCTCAACCAGCGTGTCACCGACGTGCAGTTCCAGCAGAGCCTCTCGGCGGAGCGCCGCTATGGCTTTCCCTCCACATTATCCGCTCCGGATCAGGTGAATGAATTCGGCGGAGCCAGGCCCAACCAGCTCAACAATCTGGCCACCCAGGGAAACAGCCAGCTGGTGAAAGGCACGATCAGCCGCTGGCGGGTGCAGGCCCGGCAGATGGCCTTCACCACCACCACGATCACAGCCGACCGAATGGCCTTCAGCAACGACCCCTTCACACCGGCCCAGTCGTGGATGGATTCGGAGAACGTGGTGGCCACCCTGCTGCCCAACGGTGACACCGAGATCCGCACCGACCGCAACCGTCTGGTGCTGGATGAGCGGCTGCCGATTCCAATCACCCGCAGGACGGTGATCAAGAAGCAGCAGGATGTCGATAATCGCTGGGTGTTGGGAGCCGACGAGGAGGACCGTAACGGCCGCTTCATCGGCTACAACATTCCTGTGCGGGTCGGCGAGACGGGAATCCTCAGGATCCAGCCCCAGTTCCTCACCCAGAGGGCCATCAACGGCGACACGGACAGCTATCCACTGCCGGGCCAGTCAGCGAATGCAGCCGGCGTTTCCCAGCCCACAAAAGCAGGCGACCTGTTCGGTCTTCAGGCCGTCCTGAGGAAACAGGTACTCGGCTTCAACTCCGATGCAACCCTGGAAATGTCCACCTTCAATCCCGACAACATCGCCAATGGCACCCGCAGCTGGGGCGACTTCAGCAGAGCCGTGAAGTTGCCGCTGCTGGGTGAAAGCAAGTGGCGCCTCTTCGGCGCTTACCGCTACCGCACCTGGAACGGCACCCTGGGGGAACAGGATGTCTATTCGGCCTACGGCACCTCCCTGGAGCAGACGGGCCTGCTGCCCACCTGGGGCAAACTGAGTGGCAACTACCTCTGGCGCACGGGGGTGGGCAACTTCCAGGGCAACGACTTCACCACCAACAACCTCGCCGACTCCTGGCGCTTCAGCGGCATCGGCTCGGCGAACCTCAACTACCCCCTCTGGATTGGCAAGCCAGCGGCCCTCACAGCCAGTGCTGCCTACGCGAACACGGGACAACCGGTGGTGCCCGGCCTGTGGCTGCGGGCGAACCTGCTGGGCACCTTCGCCTATTACGGCAACGGCGTTAACCAAAACACGATCGGCCTCACCGGTGGCCCTACGCTTACCCTGGGCCACTTCGTGAAACCCTTCTTCGACTACACGGAAATCACCGTGACTGGCGGCGGCACCCTGCGCCAGGGAGGCAGCCCCTTCAGCTTTGACCGGGCCGTGGACCTGGGCACCATCGGCATCGGCCTAAGCCAGCAGATTGCAGGACCACTGGTATTCAGCGGTGGGATTGGATATAATGTTGATCCCAATTCACCGAATTACGGCGAAATTACCAATTCCTACCTGGAATTCCGCTGGCAAAGGCGCTCTTACGAAATCGGCATCTTCTACAGTCCCTACGACGGACTTGGCGGCCTACGGGTTAAGCTCAATGACTTCAATTTCGGCGGCACTGGCTTGCCATTCGTGCCCTATTCCCGACAGGTTGCCAAGCCTGGTGAGCTTGGGCCCAATCCATCATTCGGACCCGACCCGGCGATAGGGCCAGCACAGGGCCCTATCAACCGACCATTCTGAAGTAAGAATCCATCCATCCTTTCAGTCCCCAAAGCCCGCCAGATAGGGCAAGCAGGAAGCCGTAGCCCGCAGTTCGGCGTCGTTGGCCACCAGCTGGGAGGTGCCATCCCACTGGCCACTCACCAGCATGCGATGGGGGCCCTCGGCCAGCTGGAGGGGTAGGTCAAGGGAAGCGCTGGCGGGTGTGCCATCGCTGGTCTGGGGGTCGAGCTGCACCCTCAGGGCCTCCAGATCCAAGCGGAGCAGAGCGGCCGGGGTGGCACCGATCGCCCGCTGCAGGGCCGCCGCATCGACGGGGCTGGCGGTGAGGCAGGGGATGCCGAGGGCCAGGCAGTTGCCGAAGAAGATCTCGGCGAAACTCTCGCCAATCACCGCCCGGATGCCCCAGCGCATCAGGGCCTGGGGGGCGTGCTCGCGGCTGGATCCGCAGCCGAAGTTGTCATTCACCACCAGGATCGTGGCGCCCTGGTGTTCGGGCCGATCGAAGGGATGGGCGCCGGCCAGCTCGGTGCGGTCATCGGCGAAGGCGCCCTCGGCCAGGCCCTCGAAGGTCACGCACTTGAGGTAGCGAGCCGGGATGATCCGATCGGTGTCGATGTCGTTGCCGACCACCGCCACGCCGCGGCCCAGCAGCAGCCCCACCGGACCGGCGGGGAACGGGGCCGGCACCACGGCGGTGCCGCTCGGCTCGGCGGATTCAGCGCTAGCGGCGACGGGTGAGGGGGCGTTCATCGAAGCGTGGGAAGGGAAGGGGCCGAAAAGTGACGAAGGGCGGCCAGAAGCGGGGAGGGCTTATGGAAAGGAAGAGCGGGGATGAACCGGAGCCCGGGCACTGCGGGCAGGCCGAGGACTGCCCGCAGCCGGCCCAACTCACGTTCAGGGCGGGCTCACAGCCGCGGCAGCGCCCACCAGCTCCCGCACATCGGCCACATGGCCGGCGATCGCGGCGGCGGCCACCATGGCCGGGCTCATCAGCAGGGTGCGGCCACTGGCCGAGCCCTGGCGGCCCTTGAAGTTGCGGTTGGAGGAGCTGGCGCTGATCTGACGGCCCTCAAGGCGATCGGGGTTCATCGCCAGGCACATCGAGCAACCGGGTTCGCGCCACTCGAAGCCCGCCGCGCGGAACACCGCATCGAGGCCCTCAGCCTCGGCGGCGGCGGCCACCTGCTCACTGCCGGGCACCACAAAGGCCTTGATGCCCGGGGCCACGTGGCGGCCTCGGGCCACGGCGGCGGCGGCCTGAAGGTCGCTGAGGCGGCCGTTGGTGCAGCTGCCGATGAAGCACACATCCACCGGCAGGCCTGCGATCGGAGCGCCGGGCAGCAGGTCCATGTAGCGGTAGGCCTCCTCGGCCAGGGGGCGCTCCTCGGCGGGGGTCTGCTCCAGGGTGGGTACGCGCTCATCCACACCGATGCCCTGGCCCGGCGTGATCCCCCAGGTCACGGTGGGAGCGATGGCGGCGGCATCGAAGCGCACCTCATCGTCGAACACGGCCTCGGGGCCGCTGGCCAGGCTGCTCCACCAGGCCACGGCCCGATTCCAGGCCTCGCCGGCCGGGGCGTGGGGGCGGCCCTGGAGGTAGGCGAAGGTGGTGGCGTCGGGGTTGCAGTAGCCCACCCGGGCGCCGCCCTCGATCGCCATGTTGCAGAGGGTCATGCGCTCCTCCATCGAGAGGGCATCGATGGCGGGGCCGGCGAATTCATAGGCGTGGCCCACGCCGCCCTTCACTCCGAGCGTGCGGATCACGTGCAGCACCAGGTCCTTGGCGTAGACGCCCGGCTGCAGGGTGCCCTCCACCCAGATGCGGCGCACCTTGAGCTTGTTCATGGCCAGGCTCTGGCTGGCCAGCACATCGCGCACCTGGCTGGTGCCGATGCCAAAGGCGATCGCTCCGAAGGCGCCGTGGGTGGAGGTGTGGGAATCGCCGCAGGCCACGGTCATGCCGGGCTGGGTGAGGCCCAATTCGGGGGCAATCACGTGCACGATCCCCTGGCGGCCGCTGCCGAGGCCGTGCAGGGTGATGGCGTGGTCGGCGCAGTTGACCTCCAGGGTGGCCAGCATCGCCTCGGCCAGGGGATCGGCGAAGGGCCGAGCCTGGGAGGTGGTGGGCACGATGTGGTCCACCGTGGCCACGGTGCGCTCCGGGTGCCGCACCGTGAGCCCCAGATCCCGCAGGGCCGCGAAGGCCTGGGGGCTGGTGACCTCATGGATCAGGTGGAGTCCAATGAACAGTTGGGTGGAGCCACCCGGCAGATCCGCCACCCGGTGCAGCTCCCAGACCTTGTCGTAGAGGGTGCCGGCGCTCACGCGGAAGCTTAAAGAGAGAATAATTCAGCCTAGGAGCCCACGGAAACCCCAAGAGCCGCCAAGGCAACGGCCCCGGCTGGAGGCGAGGGGCTCGATCGAGGAGCCCGCACGGTGGGTCGGGCTTGGTCTGCGGCGCGCCAACGCCGTGATCACCGGGCGATCACGGGGCCAAGCGGGAGCAATGAGGGCGTGCCAGCCGCCAACCACCGACCTCGGTGAGCTGGAGCACCGAACCCACCCGAGGATGCGTGCTAGTAACACAACACAGGGGTTCGAGCCCCATCGACTCAATTAATCTCAATACATTCTTCCTTTTGTCCCCCGAGCCAGATCCATGACTGTTCAACCTGGATGCGTGGTGCGGATTCACGGCCGTGCCGATGCCCCCGCATCCGATGCCCTGTACGAGGTGGTGAGCGTGGAGGAGGACGATCTCCGCTGCTGGGTGCGCCGCTGGCCCCATCCCCGGAAGGCCAGCGCTCCGTTCGCCGTGCCGCTCAGCCAACTCGAAGGGCCCCTGCGGCAGGAGGCAAGGACATGATCCCGATCGGATCAGCAGTGGCCACCCGCCTGCTGCTGTGTGGCGCGCGCACCGCCCTGGCAGCGGGCCTGATCGCCCTGGGCCTGGAGGGTCTCCACCTCCTGCTCGACCCAGAGGCGCTGCACCTGGCCTGAGCGGGCCGACGGGAAGCCGCAGTGGGGCTCGTTTCCTTGAGCCGCGCTGTGGGAAAGGCCTACTGGATGAGTTGCGAGACCGACGGGTTGCAGGACCTCAGCGAAGGGCGCTAGGGGCCCTCTCAAACCCCATTCACCACGTTCTGAGGAGCACCGGCGAGGATCGCTGCGGCATTGGCGGCGGCCGCCTCGATCAGCCGTTCGCGGGCCGAGCGGGTGGCCCAGGCGATGTGGGGGGTGATCACGCAGTTCGGGGCGTGAAGCAGGGGATTGGTGGGGTCCGGGGGCTCGAGGCTGAGCACATCCAGGCCCGCACCACCGAGGCGGCCGCTGTGGAGGGCGGCGGCCAGGTCGGCCTCGTTCACCAGGGGGCCCCGGCCGGTGTTAATCAGCAGGGCGCCGGGCTTCATCCGGGCGATCCGCTCCGCATTGATCAGACCGCGGGTTTCGGGGGTGAGCGGGCAATGGAGGCTCACCACATCGGAGCGCTGCAGCAGGGTGGGGAGATCCACGCCGCTCACCCCCTCAGCGCTGATGGGCTGGCGCCGGTGGGCGAGCACCTCCATGCCGAAGGCCTGGGCGATCGCCGCCACCGCCAGGCCGATGCGGCCCAGACCCACCACCCCGAAGCTGAGGCCAGCCAGCTCGTTGAGGTTCCCTTCCCAGAACGAGAAATCCGGGCCCGCACTCCAGCGGCCAGCGCGCACCAGGGCGTCATGGTGGCCGGTGCGGTTGGTGAGCTCCAGCAGCAAGGCGAACACGGCCTGGGCAACCGAGGCGGTGCTGTACTCAGGAACGTTGCAGAGGGGCACACCCTGGGCCGCCGCGGCAGCCCCATCCACCACATCGTGACCGGTGGCGAGCATGCCGATGCCCCGCAGCTGCGGAGCGGCGGCCAGATCAGCCGCCGTGAGGCGGGTCTTGTTGGTGAACGCCACATCCGCCCCGGCCAGGCGCTCGGCCACCAGCTCCGGTGGCGTGCGGTCGTGCACGCTGAGCTGCCCAAGCCGCTCGAGGGGCTCCCAGGAGAGATCGCCGGGGTTGGTGGTGAAGCCATCGAGCACCACCAGCCGGGGTCTGGCGGCCTTTGGAGCCGTCGTGAGCGGGGATGGCGCCGGGGCAGCGTTGGCACGGTCGGACGACGGCGGCATGGCAGGCCTGGCGGAGAGGGAGGAAGGCGGCATGGCAGGCCTGGCAGGGGCGAATGGGGACTCCAAGGCAGGCACGGCCAAGGGCGGCTGCGGGGCTCAGGCCCGGGGTCCCGGCAGGGAAGCCCCCCCACGCTGGAACAGACCGTTGAGATAGTGCTGGGCCACGGAGCGGTCCTGGCAGCCGTGCTGGAAGAGGAAGCCGGCGAGGGCGGCCTGCATCAGGCGGTACTGATCCCATTGGGGATGGCTGCCCACGAAGGCGACCATCGCGTCGAAGAGGTCTTCGGGGAACTGGTTCTCCACGCTCACGCTGCGGGGGGCATGGTCGGGCACGGCCGCGCTGGCCGCGATGGCGGGGGTGGTGGAGGTGGTGGGGGTGAAGTCCTGCCGATCTTTCATGCCTGCGTCTTCCGCTGCGGTGTCCGCCCCATCAGGCCACGCCATGCCCCCTCGCGTCAAAGCGACCCGCTCGGGCCACTCCCGGGCTGGGATCAGCGCGACCCAGGGCGGGATGCCCGTGACAACTGGGCCGGATGAGCCAACGCACCTCGGGGGGCCGAGTCGGCGGGGCGGGAGCCAAAACCGTCAAGGGGAGGGGATGTTTCCCCCACGCATTGGCTACACCCCAGACGGCACGGCGGCCCAGGCAGCCGCATTCTGTGGAAAACCCCCCGGCCCTTCGCGGAAAACCCGGGCGGACGGGGGAAAACTCCATGCCACAGGATTCGTGATCGTTCTGCTCCCGGCCGTGAGGGATCCCTATGGAGCACATCTGCCGGATGGTCCAGACGGCTTCAGCTCGCTGCTTCCAACTCCAGCCGCAGGCGGTTGAGCGACTCCCCCACGCTGAGGGTCTGGATCCAGCCGCGACCCCGGCTCTCCCCGAACCGCACCGCCGCGCTGCCGCTGCCGCCCGGACCGGCCAGGCCCAGATGCACCAACCCCACCGGCTTGGCGGCGCTGCCGCCCCCTGGCCCGGCGATGCCCGTCACCGAGAGGGCCCAGTCGCTGCCGGTGCGACGGCGCACCCCCTCCGCCATGGCGATCGCCACCGGATCGCTCACGGCGCCGTGCTCCGCGAGCAGCTCCGCCGGCACCCCCAGCAACCCTTCCTTCAGGGAATTGGCATAGGCGATCACCCCCCCGAGGAACACATCGGAGGCGCCCGGCACGGCAGCCAGGGCCGCCCCGAGGCCGCCGCCGCTGCAGGATTCGGCCACCGCCAGGGTTTCGCCCCGCCGCCTGAGCCGCTCGAGCACCACCGAAGCGAGGCTGTCGTTGTCTGTGCCGAAACACAGCGAGCCGGTGCGGGAGCGCAGATCCAGCTCCACCGGCTCCAGCAGGGCTTCGGCGGCGGCTGGGTCGTCGGCGCGGGCGGTTAGGCGCAGCTTCACCTCGCCGGCGCCGGCGTAGGGGGCAACGGTGGGGTTCTCCAGATCCAGCAGATCGGCCACCTGCTCGGCAAGGGTGGATTCGGCCACGCCCCAGAAGCGCAGCAGCCGGCTGGTGAACACCCCCTGGGCCAGGCCGGCGTTGCGCAGCCAGGGCTCGGCGGTGGCCTCCCACATCGCATGGAGCTCGCTCGGCACCCCGGGGAAGGTGAGCACGGTGAAGCCGCTCTGGATCGGGAAACCGGGGTCGGCCGGCACGGGGGTCCAGATCATCCCCGGCGCGGTGCCGGTGGGGTTGGGCAGCACGGCAGCGCCCTCTGGAAGAAAGGCCTGGCGACGGTTGCTGGGGGCCACCACGCGGCCGCGGGCCTCGATGCGGGCCCGGATTCGCTCCCAGATGGCGGGATGCTCCACCAGGGGGGTCCCGAAGGCGGCGGCGATCGCCTCGGTGGTGAGGTCGTCGGGGGTGGGACCGAGGCCGCCGGTGGTGATCAGCACCCGACAGCGGCCGGCGGCGGCGCGCACCGCGGCGATCAGGCGCTCGCGGTTGTCACCCACCACCTCCTGGCGGTAATGGGGCAGACCGAGGCCGGCGAGCCGCTCGGCGATCCAGCGGGCGTTGCCATTGAGGATGTTGCCCAGCAGCAGCTCGGTACCCACGCAGAGCACCTCCACGGAGCGCTCATCAGGGGTGGGGGGAGCGGGAAGGGGTGATGGGGCCATGGCCGGGGCGGAAGGTCTAGATGGAGGCGAAAGGGTTCAGGTGTCCGCCCGCCTCAGCGCAGCTCCTGCTGCACCGAGCGGCGGCTGATCACCACCGCCGCGATCAGCACGGCGGTGGCCAGGGCCAGCCAGAGGAAGCGGTTCTCGGCGTTGGCCAGCACCAGGGCCAGAGCCCCCAGCCACTGGGTGAAGGCATAGATCAGCACCACGGTGCGGCGGTGGCTGAGGCCGGAGCGCAGCAGGCGGTGATGGAGGTGGCGGCGGTCGGGATAGAAGGGGGAGCGTCCCTCTCTGAGCCGGCCCATGATCACCGCCGACATGTCGGCCAGGGGCAGCGAGAGGATCAGCAACGGCAGCAACAGGCTCACGCCAGTGAGCCCCTTGGCGGGGCCCACGATGCTGATCGCGGCCAGGGCGAAGCCGAGGAAATAGGAGCCCCCGTCGCCCATGAAGATGCGGGCGGGGTTGAAGTTGTGGCGCAAGAAGCCGAGGCAGGCGCCGGCAAGGGCTGCGGCCAGCAGTCCGGCTGCGGGCTGGGCGAGGCTGAAGCTCACCGAGAGCAAACCGATCGCGGCGATGCCGCTCACCCCAGCCGCCAGGCCATCGAGGCCGTCGAGCCAGTTGATCGCGTTGGTGATGCCCACAAGCCACACCACGGTTGCCAGCAGGCTCAGGCCCGGCGGCAGGGTCAACAGCGGCGGCAGGGCCTGGTGCAGGCCATGGAGCGATTCGAAGGGCAGCTCGATGCTGCCGATCCTCACCCCCTGATCCCACACGGCCATCGCCACTGCCACCTGGCCCACCAGGCGGGGCAGGGGCGGCAGGGCGAAGAGGTCATCGGCCAGGCCGATCACGAAGAAGCAGAGGGAACCGGCCAGGGTGGTCCAGATCAGCCGGTCCTTGTCGGGGGGCAGGTCGGCGAAGCCGCCGGCCAGCCAGGTGAGGGTGAGGGCCAGGCTGAAGCCGGCCACGATGCCGACCCCGCCGAGTCGCACCATGGGCGCGGTGTGCTGCTTGCGGGGATCGGGGGGATCCACCAGGTCGTAACGCAGGCCCAGGGCGCGCACCAGGGGAACCACGAGTGCGGTCACCAGTCCAGCCACCACGAAGGTGACCAAGGCCGCCGCGTTGGGGCTGTAGGCGAGGGTCACAACGGCGGACCTGGATGCAGCGGACCTTTGGGGCTCACCTTACGGATCGGGGCAAGGATCAGGCGTGCTGGAGCTGACGTTCCAGGGCATAGAGCGGGAAGCGGCGGCAGAGGTCGGCCACCCGTTCGCGGCAGCGGAGTTCGATGGCGCTGTCCTCAGGATTGAGCAGGCGATCGGCGATCACATCGGCCACCTCACGGAAGGCAGCGGCGTCGAAGCCGCGGGTGGTGCAGGCGGCGGTGCCGAGCCGCAGGCCGCTGGTCACAAACGGCGGCTGGGGATCGAAGGGCACCGTGTTCTTGTTGGCGGTGATGTTCACATCACTCACCAGCAGGTCGGCCACCTTGCCGGTCATGGTGATGCTGCGCAGATCGAGCAGCACCAAGTGGTTGTCGGTGCCGCCGCTCACCACATCGATGCCCCGCTCCTGGATCCGGGCCGCCAGGGCCTGGGCATTGGTGATCACCTGCTGGCTGTAGGTGCGGAAGGAGGGCTGCAGGGCCTCTCCGAAGGCCACGGCCTTGGCGGCGATCACATGCTCCAGCGGACCGCCCTGGCTGCCGGGGAAGACGGCCTTGTCGAACTGCTTGCCGAAGTCGGCGTCATTGCAGAGGATCAGGCCGCCGCGGGGACCCCGCAGGGTCTTGTGGGTGGTGGTGGTGACCACATGGCAATGGGGCAGGGGGCTGGGGTGCACTCCGGCCGCCACCAGGCCGGCGATGTGGGCCATGTCCGCCAGGAGGAAGGCCCCCACCTCATCGGCGATGGCGCGGAAGGCGGCGAAGTCGATGGTGCGGGGGTAGGCCGAGTAGCCGCACACGATCAACTTGGGGCGGTGCTGCAGGGCCAGCTCGCGGACCGTGGCGACATTCAGCTGCTGGGTGTCGGGGTCGACGCCGTAGTGGAAGGCCTGGAACCACTTGCCGCTCACATTCACCGGCGAACCGTGGGTGAGATGGCCGCCGTGGGAGAGGTCCATCCCGAGGATCGTGTCGCCGGGCTTGAGCAGGGCCAGGAAAACGGCGAAGTTGGCCTGGGCGCCGCTGTGGGGCTGCACGTTGGCCCAGGCGGCGCCGAAGAGCTGCTTGGCCCGCTCAATCGCCAGCTCCTCGATGCCATCCACGAACTCACAGCCGCCGTAGTAGCGCTTGGCGGGCAGCCCCTCGGCGTACTTGTTGGTGAGCACCGAGCCCTGGGCCTCCATCACGGCGCGGGAGGCGAAGTTTTCGGAGGCGATCAGCTCCAGGTGGGTCTGCTGGCGGTTCAGCTCCCGATCGATCAGGGCGGCGATGGCGGGATCAGCCGCGGCCAGGGGCGTGTCGATCGCTGCCGGGGTGGAGGGGGAGGAGAAGGCCATGGGATCGGTGGCGGAGCGGCTGGGCAAGAAACCCACGGTTGAATCGATGTTAAGGAAACGCCCGCGTCGATCCGTCGGCGGAGCCGGAACGGTGCGGGTCCGCCCACGGCCTGCGCCTTGGTGCGCCGCGGCGGGGATCGGCCCTGTCCGGCCCGTAGGCCCCGGCAGCAGCCCCCAGCAGGCGGTGCCAGGCAGTGTGCTCAGAAAAAAAGGTCACCCCTTGGGATGACCTGAAGAACGCGCCTGGAGAGATTCGAACTCCCGACCCTCTGATCCGTAGTCAGATGCTCTAATCCGCTGAGCTACAAGCGCGTGCTGGGTCATTCTCACCGCATGGGGGGGCCATCCGTCAACTGAGGGGCGCCGGGCAGCCTGCCGAAGCCAGCGGGGTTCACCCCGGAATCGGGCCGGGCCTGGTGCCACCAACCGGGCCGATGGGAGGGCTGCCGGCGGCCGTGGCTGCGGGGCACCCCGGGATGCGTCGAGGCGCCACGGGGGGTCCGCGCCGATCCAGCTAGCTTCAGCTCAACGCCCCGCGCCCGCCCGCGCCCCATGCCGATCCGCTGGTACGGCCCCGCCGACCCCGCCGACCCCACCTACCGCCATTTCGCGCGGATCGTGAATCTCACCCTGCACGCCATGGTGTTCGCGGCGGTGAACAGCGGCCTGTGGTTCGTGCAGGGGATGCGCCATCCCTGGCCCCACCTGGAGTGGCTCACCCTGCCCTGGGCTGCACTGCTGCTGGTTCATGTCAGCGTGGTGGTGATGCAGCGGCCCGCCCCCGAGCCATGACCCTCTCCGCCCAGGACCTCGCTGAACTCACCGGCGCCCTAGCCGACCGGCTTTACCTGCAGGTGGCCAACTGGAACCTCTACCTGGGCGATGCCGGCCTGGCTGCCACTCTGGCCAGCGAATGTGCCGCCCGGCTTGACCAGGGGGCCGCGGTGTGCGCCCGCCAGGCCCTGGAGGCGGTGCAGGTGGGCATCGGCGG
>Ga0207941_1000005_pt1 | contig 106504 bp, 105 predicted proteins | sample LakMenEpi13Sep12_FD_150695 | JGI IMG/M metagenome (GOLD analysis project Ga0207941, IMG submission 150695) | Freshwater microbial communities from Lake Mendota, WI - 13SEP2012 deep hole epilimnion (SPAdes) | ecosystem: Environmental > Aquatic > Freshwater > Lake > Epilimnion/Euphotic zone ...
CCACCTCCTCCGCATACCGCTCGGCATTCAGCGCAAGGAGCCGGGCAAGCACGTCGTCGCGGACGGCATCGGGCCAACGGTAGCGCCAGGGGAGTTTGCGGCGGCCGGTGATGGCGCTGTAGGCCTGCAGCTGGCTGGACATCATGGGCATCGCCGGCCTCTCAGAAGACAAGCTCACCGCTGTCGATGCGCTCCTGCAGCTCGCCGCGCTCGATCTTGCTGACGCGTTCTTCAACGGTGGCTTCGGCTTTGGCCATGGTCAGCGGGATTCTTGATTCAGGTCTTGAAGTTCCTGGAGACAGTGCTCGGCAAGCAGGGAGAGGTCCGTCTGAATGCATCCCCAGACAATACGATCACTCACGCTGGAATACTCGTGGGTGAGCAGGTTGCGGAAATCAATGATCTGGCGGGCTTCGGGGATGCGGTTGAACAGGTCTGGGGCTTGCTGGAAAATCACCCTGAGCGCTTCGCCGATGATGATGAACTCTCTCTCCACAGCAGAACGGATGATGCGGTTGTTGCCGTAGGTTTCAGCCGTGACATCAACGGTTGCCGCCTGAATGGCGGCTGCGGATTCGAGGATGTCGTTGAGGTAAGCGCGGGGATCACGCTGCATAGATTTCCTGCTTGCTCGCCTCGATCGAGGCTTTCACGTAGGGATTGCGGATGGCATCCGCCATCACCAAGTCGATGGGAGATGCCAGAGTCTGCCTGAGCTCATTGAGGAGGCTGAAATAGGTTTTGTACAGGGCCTCGGGTGCATCGGGCTGAAACTCCACCAGCAGATCGATGTCACTCTCGCCCGGCCTGAAGTCGGGGCGGAGCACTGATCCAAAGACATACAGCCTGGCCACGCGGTGCCGCCGGCAAGCACTGGTCATGGCGTCCAGCTGGCTTGGTGCGAGAGCGGTCTTCACAACCCCAACCCCATCTGCTCGCTGTGATCGGCCCCAGTCTCGCCCGGCTGGCTGGCCTTGGGGGGCCTCCCCCGCCGCTTGCCTGCTGCGGCGCCAGCGGCACTGGCCCTGGCCGCCTTCGCCGCTTGCTTGCCGGCCTTGCTGTGCAACCCAAGCGACACCTCCTCCGCATAACGCTCGGCATTCAGCGCAAGGAGCCGGGCAAGCACGTCATCCCGCACGGCATCGGGCCAGCGGAAGCGCCAGGGGAGTTTGCGGCGGCCGGTGATGGCGCCGTAGGCCTGCAGCTGGCCTTGGAAATCGAGGGCATCGCCGGCATCCCAGAAGAACAGATCGCCGCCATCGATGCGTTCCTGGAGTTCTTCGGGGAGTTGGGCGTCGTCTTCTAAATCGAGGTAATCAAGGCCGAAGCCACAGGGGATGTGGTGGGGGTTGTCGGCAATCGCCTGGATGAGCACATCGCTCCAGCCGTAGGCGTTCAGCACCGCCTGATCCATCTCGCCGTGGAGCCTGCGTAGCTCCAGGAGGCCGCTGCTGGTTTCGGCGGGATCGTGAAAGCGGTTGTAGGTGCTGGTGAGGCCTTCGTTGTTGCTCACCATCAACTCGGCGCGGAACTGGTGGTAGCGCCCGCCGATGGCTGCGAGGCTCTGACGGGTGGTTTCGTGGGCAGGATCGTTGGCGGCGGAATCGAGGAGGGCGGTGGGGAAGGGAAAGGTTTCGAAGCAGTCTGAAGGTGTGTAACGGAGCCTCTCTTCTAGTGATGAGGCCTGAAGCAGAGCCCAGTGAATATGGACGGATGACTGAATTACTGAAAGATGGATTGTCGCGAGACCAGGAAAGACATTTAATGCATGGCTAAACACTGTCGCAGACGGTAGGAATGCAAAGCATGCGTGACTGCTGACTTGCGAATTTGCAACCACCCGCTCACAACTTGCGGACGCCTCATTGAGGGCGGGAGAAGTCTCGCCAAACTGCCACCAGTTGCGTGCGCGGATCTCGCGGTTCTGAGCAAGGCGGCCGGGCTTCACTTTCTTCTCTACAATTGCCATTAGATCTGGCCACTCATGGCGGCAGTCCTGCTCGCTGCGCTCCCCAAAGTTGATCACAAAACGATGGTGGGCATGGGTTGGGCTGCTGTTCACCTCCTCGCCACCGATATACGGAAAAAGCACCTCGGCATTCTTCGGGTTCTCTGCGGTCAGCCGCTCCATGGTTGCGATCGGTGAGGGGATGCCCGGGGTGTCGTCATCCGCCGGGCCGGAATCATCAAAAGTGAAGCCCTGGCCGTAGATCTTTGAGCCAAGAAAGCTCTTGCCAGCATTGGCGACTAGCTTCATCGGATTGTCATGGTTGCCGTTGGCGAGCAAAAAGGCTGAAATCTTCTCCACCGGATGCTTCTCCAGTAACTTCGAGCCGGTATAGGTGCCCTTGGTCAGATGCACCAAGCTCACCACTACAGCTGCCACACCAGGCCATTTGTATCGCTTGCGAGCGGCGTAGATCGTGCCACCATTAAGACAGATCCAGCGCAAGCCGCTGCTGCGCGTGTCTCCTTGGGCGATGGTGTTGGTGGCGATCAGGCCTAACGTTCCATCGGGCCGCAGCAGCGTGAAGCAGCGACGGAAGAAGTGAGCCACAAGATCGCAGAGCCCACCGCTCTCGGGATTCAACTGCTTGAACCAGTCTAGGATTCCCTCGGGATATCCCTGGGTGAAGGTGTTGTTTCCGGCGAAGGGCGGATTGCCCACGAACACATCAAACCCACCGCGCCCATCCCCGAACACCTCCGGAAACTCCAGATCCCAGTGGAATGGGGTGATGCCCTTTTCGCCTCCAGCCAGGTGTTCGCGGATCTCCTGAATCGAATCCTGCAAACCCTCATCTTTAAAGGCGCCACTCAGCATGGCGAGGTACACCTCTTGCTTGTCAGCTCGGTCCTTGGCCTTTGGCGCGTCAAAGAAGGCCGCCACCATCAGATCACCGGCCTGGCGCAGGCCATCGGTGGCCTGCATCTGTTGCTTCAGCAGTAACTGCTTGCGGTCGTAGTCGTCATCGTTGCGGGTGTCGTTGTTGAAGCCACTGCGTAAGTCTGCGCAGGCTTCCACATAGGTGCCCCGCTGGTCGCGCAATAGCAGCATCTGCACCGTTTCCGTAGCCGCCTCGATTTCCTGCAGCGAGTACCCCACCAGCGAATCGCCCTCTTTGAGAGCGTGATCCACAAAGGTAAAGGGCAGGTCCTGGCTGAGGGTCACCAGCCAGAGCGACAACTTGGCCAGGTTCACCGCAAAGGGATTCTTATCCACGCCGTACAGGCAGCTCTGGGCGATTAGCCGGCGGGCGTAGAGGTCTTTATCCAGGGTGGAATCCGTTGGCGCTTTGTGGTCATCGCCGTTGTCCCACGCCTTCACCAGCCACCCCGCCAGATAGCGGCACACCGCCACCAGGAAGGCACCCGAGCCCATGGCCGGGTCGCACACCTTCAGCGCCAGGATCTGTCCAGCCGAGGGCTGGTGGTTGCAGCGCTCCAGCCAGGGCCGGAACGCTTCGATCACGATCGGTTCGGTGAGCGCTCGCGGTGTGTAATGGCTGCCGCTGCGGCGCCGCTCGGCCGTGGGTTGCAGGATGAGCGACCCAGGCGCTAGGCCCCGTGGCGTATGGGGTGAGAGGCGATTCCCCAGCGCCAGGCATAGCTCAGCCAGCGACGACGCTTGCTTGAGGCCCTCCTTCACCTTGGCCGGCAGTTTGAGCGCCACACCCGCCTGCTCATCGAGCCATTTCTCGCGTTTGCTGCCGCTCACCGCCAACAGCTGCTCGGCATCCACCACCAAGGTGATCGTGATCTTCTGCCTCGGCGGCCGGTAGGTGATCCCCACGCTGGGGCCTGTGGCCCCTTCCACCGTGAAGCCCATGATCCCCTCATAGACCGAGCCGATCTGCTCCACATCGAGCGAGCGGTAGTTGAGCCGCTGCGCCACCTTGCTCTCATCCGCCAGCCAGAGCAGCCGGGTGAGCACTTTCTCCACCACGTCGTCGCTAACGGACGGCAGGTTGGTGAGGATGTCGCCGGTGTAGGAGCTGCCCGGTGTGCGGCCCTCCAGGAAGGGATAGGCATCGGGGTCGAACAGCTCGCCGTGGCGGGCTGGCAGGTAGCCCGGATCAGCGCCGCCGCCGTCATACACCAGCCGGAACAAACTCAGCAGTGAGGCCCAGGCGCCGCGGCGGTCGGCCATCGCCCCCTGGTGCTCAAAGCGCTCCTGCCGCAGCCGATCGGCCAGGGCGCCCACGCTGTAGTGCTGGCCGTAGAGCGAATCGCCGGGCATCAGGGCTTCGTCTTCTGCGTAGAGCAGAAACACCAGCCGCAGCAGCACCGTGATCAGGCCGCCATAGAGGTGCTTTTGGCCCTCTTCGCTGTTCGGGAGATCGCCCAGCACGGTGTGGTGGGAGTCCCGAGCGATGCGTTCCGCCTCGTCGAAGCCGAGCAGCAGCTCCCACAGGGCTTCGAGCACCTGCTCGGCCAGGCGGGTGCTCACTTCATTTTGGTTCTTGCGGCTGGCGGCCAACACCGCTGGCAGGCGCTGCTCTGGGTTGCCGCCGAACAGCCGGTCCACCCCCAGCAACAACTCGAGGGCGCCGAGCATCGGCCGGCCGGCCACTTCGGCCATGGGTTCGAGCGGCATCGTGAGCCAGCCGCTCGATTCACCCCGCGGCGCATGCACCAGCCGCAGCTGGGCGCCGTTGAACAGGATGCCGATCGGGTGCTCCGTTTCCTTCAGCAGCCGCTCGAAGCGTTGTTGGGGCGTGGCATCCCAGCCGTGGCCGCTGGGGTTCCAGGGTTCATCGAAAGGCAGGCCCCACTGGGGATCCGGTTCCTCCTTGGCATTGCGCCATTGGGTGAGATCGAGCACCAGGGCTTGCAGTTGAGTCGTTGCGTTGGAGCCTTCGGCGGCGCCCTCGAACTTCGTCACCCCATGGGTGGGGCTCAGGGTTTCGTTGTATTCCCTGAGCACCACCTGGGGCGGCGTTTCCAGCTCCTTGGCGCTGATCAGATCCGCCTCTCCCCAGGCGAGCAACTCCTCGGCCAGGAGTTGGAAGCTGGGCACCACCCGCAGCGGCTGGCCATCGGGGCCCTCCACGTCCTCCAGCAATCCCTCCAGCTGGCGCTGGCGGCTGGCGAGATAGGGGGTGCCCTGGTTGGGAAAGAGCGCCAGCTTGCTGAGCACCGCCGGGGCCACCACCAAGCCCACGGGTTGCACCAGGCCGAGCCATTGCTCGTGGGTGTGGGTGCCGGGGGTTGTGGTGGCCATCAGGGAGCCTCCCGAGGCTCTGCCGCTTGGGGCTCTGCCCCTTGGGGCTCTGCCGCTTGGGGCCAGAGGTAGATCGCTCCGGCCGGCTCCACCCGCTGGGTGCGCAGCTCGAAGGTGCGGCGGATGCGATCGGGTTCGCGCTCCAGATCCGTGTCGATCGCCTGCAGACGCTGCTCCCAGTAGCGGCGGTTGTCGTCGAGTTGGCGGCGCACGGCCTTGAGTTCATCGGCATCGGCGATGTCGCCCAGATCGATCAGCAGCTGGTCGGGATTGTCCTTGATGCGGCGGCGGGTGCTGGTGATCCGCTGGCGCTGCTCTTCGAGCACCTTGATGAAACGGGCCGCTTCCTCCTCGGCCCGTTTGGCGAGCTTGTTGGTGGCCTCTTGCTGACGCTGATTCACGACCCCATCGAGGGCCTCGCGCAACTGGTCCACATCGCCGCTCAGCCTGGCCTTCAGGCCGTCCGCCGCAGCCTCCGGTGCCTCCAGCCGCTGCTGCAGCGCATCCTCCAACTCCTCCAGCGCCCGCCTGCTTTTCTCTTCGCTGAGCTTGCGCAGCCGCCGGTTCGGGTCGGTCGGATCCCATTCGGCCACCACCGCCAGCACTTCATCGTGGAGGCGGGAGGCGCCATGGCCGTAGAGCGAAAGCCTGGCAAGAACAATGAGTTTGGCCGTGTCGTCGCTGGTGCCCAGCACCGCGGCGCGGCTGAGCAGATCGCTCTGGAAACCGCGCATCAGAAAGCGGTTGAGCAGCCGCGTCACCAACGGGTGCTCCAGGTGCAGGTGCACCCGATCGGCATTCACCTCCTGAGGATCGCGGAACACCACGGGCTGCAGCTGCGTTTCCTGGCGCCACTGCCAGAGCTTCTGGCCGGGTTGGCGTGGCGGCCGCAGGGCATCGAGCACATCACCCCACACCGCATCACCACCGGGCAAGTCTTCGGCCGAGGGGAACTCCCAGATCGCCCGCTCCGGATCGGCGGCGGCCTCGGCGGCATCACGGGGCCGGAGCGTTAGGGCCTGGTGGCCCGGACTCCTGGGGCCTTGCCTCTCGAGGCCCTGCCTCTCGAGGCCCTGCCTCTCGCTGGTGAGCTGCAGGCTGGTGTTGAGGGCATCGCGGAAACGGTTGGTGCTGAAGCTCAGCCATTTGCGCGAGCGACTCAGGTATCCCTCCAGGGTGCTCACCTGTTTTTCGAGGTCGGCCTTGCGTTCGCGGCTGCCCTCCAGCTCCTCATCCAGGAGCGCCCGGGTGCGGCGGAAGGCCTCCTCCTGATCCAGACCCTCGATCTCCGCCAGGGTGGCGGCCAACGCCGTGGGGTTGATGCCCTTGGCCAGCAGGTTGTTGAGCTTGCGGATCACCACCGGCGGCAGGCAGCCCAGCTCGCCGCGGATCTGGTCGGTCTTCCGCACCACCGTGTCGAGCACGGTGTCTTCCGGCCGCTGGGGCAGCACGAAGTAGTGGCAGTACACCTGGGGTGAGCGCTGCAGGGTGCGATCGATCCGGCCGTTGCGCTGCTCCATCCGGCCCGGATTCCAGGGCACATCGAAGTGCACCAGCCGCTTGCAGTAGTTCTGCAGGTTCACCCCCTCGCGGGCCGCATCGGTGGCGATCAGGATCCGCAGCGGGTCGGTATCGGGCGGTGAGTTGAAGCTGCGCTTGATTGCTTCTCGCTTCTCATCGCCGATGCCGCCATGGAAGGTGGCGATGCGCGATTCGGCCTGGTCGCTGCCGGCGATCAGTTCACGCACGCGGCGCTCCAGCCAGTCTTTGGTGTCGGCGTACTCCGTGAAGATCAAGAGGCGCTCGCCGTTCCATTCAGCGCCCTCCTGGCCCAGACGGGGACAGAGGTGGGCGCGGATCAGGGCCTCCAGGCGCTGCACGCGGCTATCGGGGCGGTAGCGGGCCGCCTCGGCGATCGCCTTCATGTCGCGGAGCAGGGTCCAGTCGTCGTCGCTGGCTTCCAGAGCGGAGGAGAGCGCCACCTCATGCTGGGCATCGGCCTCCAGCAGCAGCTCCTCCTCATCGCCTTCGGCGCGCTCGTCATCGCCATCGATCGCGCTCTGGAGCAGATCGAGCGCCTCCAGCCGCACCGGGCGCCGCTTGCTGCCTTTGGCGGTCCGTTTCTCCAGCGTGGCCATGTGCACCTGCAGGGTGCGATCGAAGGCGGCGATCGAGCTGAGCAGCCTCTTCTGGAGGTTGGCGATCACCAGGTTTTCGGCGGCCCGCTCGCGCTTGCCGGCGGCGGCCAGGCGCTGGTTGCGCTGCTCGCGGTAGCGACTGAGCAGCTCGGCCAACTGCAGCTCAGGGGTGTCTGAGGGAAGGCCATCGATCACCTCAGGCACCACCATCCGCTGGGGCAGCTCCACACCGATCTGGCGCAGGTCTTCCTTGAGCCTCCGCACCATCACATCCGCTAGGTCCTGCTTGCGCACCTCCACACCCCGGCAGAAGCGGGTGGGGTCGAGGATCTCCAAAAGCGCCGAGAAGCTGTTGCTGTGGCCGTTGTGGGGCGTGGCTGAGAGGAACAGCTTGTGCTCAAAGCGCCCCGCCAGATCGCGGATCGAACGGGTAAGCTTGGAGTCGATCGCAAATTTCGAGCCGCTGGCCGGGGCGGCGTTGTGGGCCTCATCAAGGATCAGCAGCGCTTGTTTGCCCTCCTCGCCGAGCCAGTCGCGCAGCGGACCCGCATAGGCCTCATCGCGCACCAGCGCCTGGCTGAGGATGAAGCGGGTATGGGTGGCCCAGGGGTTGATGCCCCAGCCCCGCTGGCGCCGCATCTCGGCGATGTACTGGCGGTCCATCACCGCAAAGCTCAGGCCAAACCTGCTCTCCATCTCCCCCTTCCACTGCAACACCACCGAAGGCGGCGCGATCACCACCACCCGGTGCACCTTCTGGCGCAGCAGCAGCTCCCGCAGGATCAATCCTGCCTCGATCGTCTTGCCCAGCCCCACGTCGTCGGCGATGAACAGGCTCACCCGCGGCATCCGCAGGGCCTTGCGCAGCGGTTCCAGTTGGTAGGGCTTCACATCGATCCCAGCCCTCAGGGGCGACTGGAACAGCCCCGGGTCGGTGCTGGTGACGCAGTTCCAGCGCAGGGTGTTGAGGTAGCTGCCGAACACCTGCGGCTGGTCGAAGCCCCGCTGGCCCACCATGTCCCAGGTGGAAGCACCGAGCACCTGGCGATCCACCTCCCGCTCCCAGAACACCTCAAGCTTCTGACCATTGGCGTCATCGTCCAGGCAGGCCAGGCGCACCACGGTGTCGCCCTGCGGGTTTGTCTCCGGTTCCTCCTCCACCAGCCAGCGGTGGCTGCGGCAGTGGACCACGGAGCCGGCGGTGGGAATTTCAGCGGCTTCGGAGATGGCGGTGCTCATCTTCAGGGCGTCTGCCGGAGCAGAAATGGCATCAAGAGCTGAGGACGCTGACGCCAGTCTGCACCCAAAGGAAGCTGGATTGCAGCGCTACGGCAACACCTTGATCCCTTGGCCCTGGAACTATGCACTGGGCGCATTATTTCTAAGCTCGCGTTGTGCCGGGAGGCTCCTCGGGACTGGCTGCGCAACGGCTTAATGCAGCACAGACTTTTCCCGCCACCTCTCCCGTAAAGCCTTTCACACCGGACTGACCAGCAGAAGGCAGGGCAGCCTGTCGCCCAACGCGGATTGGAACACGGCTGCGAGTGGCGCGTTGCAACACGCCTTGGCTGTCGTCCGATTGAAGGTGATTTGGGTAACTGTGCTGGCGATGAGCAGCTCATGACTGTTCCTCCTCAGGCACCGCCCTCACCCAGCCGCGCCTCCCCCGCCTTCTCCACCCGCTGCCGCAAGGTGCGGATCAGATGGCGAGCCGCTCGGCTGCTGCCCACCAGCCCCTGCGGCAGCAGCAGCCAGAGCTGCTCGTCCAGATGGGGCTGCTCGGGATGGAGCACCAGGCTCTGGCTCTCGATCCAGCCCTGATCCACCAGCCCCAGGCAGAGGGGCATCGCCAGCTGGCGATCGTGCATGCGCTTCAGCCAGGAGGGCACGTCCTGGCAGCTGATCGGCTGCTGCTCCACCTGGAAGCCATGCCAAGCCAGCGCCTCATGCAGCAGCGGGGTGACGTTGCGGCGGGGCAGCAGGACCTTGCGGCGTGAGGTCAGCTCGGCCGTGGACGGCAGATGGCTCACCAGCTGCAAGGGCAACGCCCCCAGCGGCACCGTGATCACACCGCTCCAACTGGGTAGGCACTCGCCGGCCAGAACCCGCGGATGGCACCAGGACGACACGATTACCCCATCGATCAAGGCCTGGCTCAGCAGCTGCGCCCACTCCTGCGAGGGCCGGATGCGCGGCGGCACCTCCTGCACGCTCTCCATCCCGGCCAACAGTGCCTGATGCAAGGGGTCGGTGGCGATCCGCAGCTGGCCGCCCATCAGCCGATGGGCCCGGTAGGCCAGCCTTAACAGCCGCAGGCTTTCATTGCTGCCGTAGCGGCAGACACTCGCCCCACGCCTTGGCTGCAGCCGGAACTGCTCGCCCATCAGCGCGGCGCTGCGGCAGACCGTGCTCTGGTGCATGCCCAGGGCTCGGGCCGCCTTGATCTGTGTTCCGGTGAGCTCCAGCAGATCGAGCACATGCAGTGGCTCCAGAGGGCCTGGCGGGGAGTAGCTGGGGCCTTGGCGTCGCCTTGACGGCAGGCAGGCTTCAACGGAGCAGGAGCTGGCCACAGAGCGCTGTTGATTCGCAGGGGCCCAGCGTCACCAAGACAGCCCCTGGCGTGAACGATTCACCTGCGAAAGACTTTGGGCATCCTGCCGCCGGCCCTCCTTGCCCTCCACCACCACGGCGCCGCTGCGCTGCCACCTGCTGATCGGCCCGCCCGCCAGCGGTAAGACCACCCTGGCCAGGACCCTGGCGCCTTTGCTCACCGCCCCCGGTGAACCGCCAGCCTTGGTGCTCTCCACCGATGCGATCCGCACCGAGGTGTTCGGCGATGCGGCCGTGCAGGGGCCCTGGATCGATATCCAACAGCGCCTGCAGCAACGGCTGATCGAGGCCGTCGCCGCGGGGATTCCGGTGATCATCGATGCCACCCATGCCCGCCGGCCCTGGCGCCTCGCCCTCACCCAGGCCCTGCCGCTGCCGGCGCCGGTGGAGTGGATCGGCTGGTGGCTCTACACCCCCCTGCCCACCTGTCTGGAATGGAATCGCTGCCGCGAACGCCAGGTGCCGGAGGCCGTGATCCAGGAGATGGCTGCCGCCTTGGCGGATCCTCACTTCGGGCCCAGCCGAGCGGAAGGCTTTGCGGCCCTCTGCGCTGTGGTGCCAACCCATCACGACGACCTGGAGCCGTTGCTGGCCGCCGAGCTGGCGGCCCTGGACCGGCGCATCCGCAGCGCCCGGGCCCGCGAGACCCACTGGCAGCTCCATGGCTACTCGCGCCTGCTCGATCTGGAGCGGCTGCTGTTTCTGATTCGTCTGCTCAGCCGGTACCCGGAGCTCGACGCCAGCGATCCCCTCAGCCGCGAACAGCTGGAGGGGATCGTGTCGCCCCTGCCCTCTGGCGATCTGGCGGAGCGGGCTGCGGCCTTCCTCGGCCGGCTGCATGGGGAGTGCTACGGCGATGTGGGGGCGGTCCGTGGCGATCTGAACTGGTTGGAGGCCAATGGCTTCTGCTTTGGGGGAGAAACCCTGGCGCCGATTCGGCTGGCGGAAGTGCCGGCCACACCTCATACCGGCGGACTTCAAGGCGGCGTCCATGGCGGCCACCCGCCGATGGGCGATGGGCCGGTGTTTCAGCGGGTGATGACCCTGCTGCGTCACCTATTGCACCAGCCCTTCGATCGCGATCCGGCCAGCACCCTCACCCTCCATGAGCAGCTGATCGCCGCCACCGCCGCGATCCCGGGCGGCTACCTGCCCGGTGAGACCGCCACCCTGCGCAAGGACCTCGAGAAGCTGCTCACCCCTTACGGCTTCCGCGCCGCCAACGACAACGTGCGCCATGGCTACGCCCTCGGCACCGCCGTGCTGCCTGCGCCGCGGCTGCGCGAGATCAAGGCCTTGGTGGAACAAGCCGCCGGACGCCTCGCCGATCCCTCCGCCCAGCCGTTGCTCGCCGAACTGGAGCAGCGCCTGGCCTGGGCCAGCCTCGATGAGCCGGCTCCTCCCCTGCGGCTCTATGCCCGCCATGGCGTGGTCGACACCGCCCTGGTGCGGCGGGAATCATTGGCGGCTCCCCGGGGCGCCGAGGCAATTGAACGGGCCATAGCCCAACGGCGCCGGCTGCTGCTCAAGCGTTTCTCCTCGGCAGGCAGCCACGGCGGCACCACCATCGGCGATGGCTCGGGCGAATGGCGGGTGTGGCCGCTGCAGCTGATCTTTCACCACGTCGGCTGGTATCTCTGCGTGGAGGAAGACGTTATCGGACAGGAGCACGGCCTGATCCGCTGCGAGCGGCTTGATCGCCTTGCTCTCCAGGGCGCCTCGCCCCGCAGCGGCTCGCTGCGGGGCGGCTCGAGCGATGGCCTGCGCCGCAGCCCTGAACGGCAGCACGCAGCCCTGCAACGGTTGGAGCGCCTGCTCCACCACAGCGGCGGCATCCACTTCGGCGACGACATCAAGGCCCAGCTGGCCATCGCCAGCCGTTCACCCGGCGCCCGCGCAGGCGTGTTGCAGACCCTGCGCTTCTCGGCCACCCCCTGGGCCTTCGCGTTCCTGCGGGAAGGCATGGGCCGCTATCCCCGCGAGCAGGTGCGCTTCTCCAAGCCGTTACCCGGCGATTCCTGGTGGCATCACCCCGAGGCGCCCCACGTACTGGAGCCCAACGCCCCCACCGATAGCCATCCCTACCCGCTGGAATTGGACCTCCCCAGCTGGACCCTGGCTGCCGACATCGATCTACGCACCTGGCTGTACGGCTTTGGCAAGGGGATTCGGGTTGAGTCGCCCTCCGCTCTGCGAGAGGAGCTGGTGAGCCGTTGTCGGGCCATGCTTGCGGCCCATGGGGAGGCCGGCCAGGCAGCCACAGGCCCCGGGCGTGCTGCTGCTGCCGAGGCGGACAGGCCAGCGAGCCGCCAACGTCAGGAGGAGGAACCGCCGCCGCGGGCGCCCTTCCCCAATCGGCTGCGGCGGGGGTGATGACGGCTGCCCCAGCGGCAGGATCCATGCGGATCACGCATCCCCCGGCATCAAGGTGAGTTTCAGGCCCTGAACCCTGGTATGCCAGGGAGAGCTCCATCGCATCCATGGCTCTACGCCACCAACCACTGCCATTGCCGCAGCTGCTGCCTGCCGGTGCCAAGGGCTTTGCGGTGCTTGATCTGGAGACCACCGGCACCGGTCAGCTCTGCCGCATCGTGGAGATCGCCCTGCTTCTGCTCTCGCCCGAGGGGGAGATCGAGCAGGAGTGGAGCACGGTGATCAACCCTGGCGTGCCGATCCCCAATGCCGCCGTGCATGGCATCGACGAGCGCCTGGCTCAAGCCGCGCCCAGCTTCCCAGCGATGGCGTCAACCCTGGCCACCCTGCTGGAGGGGCGGGTGCTGGTGGCCCACAACCTTGATCGCTTCGATGGGCAGATCGTGCGACACCACTTCTGGGAGGCGAGCGAGGCCTGGCCTGAGCTGGTGCAGGACCTGGGCGACGGCTTCGACACCATGAACACCCCTTTGAGCCGGACGCGCCGGCCGATGTGGTGGTAATTACCAGCGTCTTCATCGATAGCCTGGTGATGCGGTGGCTTCGTTCTGCCGTCCATCCGCTGGTGGTCAGCAAGGGGTTTCTGGAGGCACGACCCTGGGCCGCGGTTGCCGCCAAGCGCTGGGGAGATCGTTGATGATCACCGGCCTCTGGCGGAAGCAGCCCGTGAGGGCAGGTCGATGAGCCACCCGCATCGGTTCCTGATTGCAGGTAAGCCCCGGTGCAACCGCACCGCCTCCTAATACTCCGCCCCGATACCCAGCACTGAATCGTCATCGGGGATCAGTCATTTCATACCCAGCTGAGTCAGGCAGGCCAGCGCCATGTCGCTGCAGGTAGCGGTCAGGGTCTTGAGGGTGTGGGATATGCCGGGCTCATTGATCTGCAGCCCGCCCTAAACAAACGCCACCACTTCCCTGGGCACCGGCATGCACTGCTGCTGGTCCATCTCCACGAATAGCTTCAAGGCTAAAGCCAGAGTGGGCAGGATCACGAAGGCTCCCAGGGCGTCCGCTATCTTCCACCGCAGCTCCTCATCCGTTTCAGGGGTTCATCCATCATCCAGATTGCATCCCTTGGCCAGCCGACCAGCCCCTCAGCCGCCATCATATTGGTGATGCACTGCCGCATAACCGCGTCAAATGTGTGAAAAAGCCAGGACTCTTTGTCATGTATGCGCAAAATACTGAAGCACCCAAGGAATGATCGATGGGACGTGACACCAGCTCCGAGCCCATCGACTCTCCAACCCTAACTTCGGCTAGGGGGGTTTCCGAACGTAAGTTCGGAAAAGTGGCTCCCCTTGGGTTTTCCCATGCGGGAGTCCAACCATTTCAAGGATTCGTTAGAGGCATTTGCAATCCTAGGCGCAGCAAAACAACACTATCTCTATACCCCATTCCCCAATACAACAGCATCGATACAACGCGACTGCCACCAAAGTCTGCACCTAAACCTGCCAAAGCAGTATCATACCTAATTATCAGAATTGCTTCCCGTAGGATTGCAGTTGCTCCTCCTTGTTCTACTGGTGCTGACGAATGATTTCACCCATGAATCACTTTCCAGATAGAGCGGGTGACGAATGCACCCAATGGCAAAAAGTCAATTTGGGCGGAGAAAGAGGTCGGCAAATCTACTTGGAGGTCCTTGATCGAGGTGGCAGGAGGGAAGTCGGGATCTTGGATTCAATTCCATTCGAGCAAGTGACACAGATTTTTAGTGAGCTCTCACAAAGGATAGGAGACAGCTTACAGAAATCAAGGGCGAACAAAGCATGTGTAGAAATAGGGGTGGAATTTGGGATTGAAAATGGACAGCTCGTTGCACTGATCGCACGAGCCTCCGGAAAAACAAATATCAAAATCTCAATCGAGTGGAATCCGCTTGATTTAGAAGTGACATCTCAAGCATAACGTGATATGAGCCATCCGCTTGTCGACCACCTTCGTTCCTGCTGCGTCCAAGTAGAGGGAGAGACAAAGATGAGAGGTTGTGGCTTTTTCATCAAACCTCGCTTGGTAATTACTTGCTCTCACGTCATAGGGCGCGATGCAGAGAGCGGCACAGAGATTAAGCTCTACAAATGGAATTCCAGAATAAATTGCCTTCATGGTGCTAGACTTTTTAAAAATTTCCCGAAAGATGATATTGCCTTTATTGAGACACGGGATTGCAACCCGACATATGCACCATTAAGCGACGATGGCGCGCAATTGTGGCATCCATTAATCGCAATCGGATTCCCGCAGAATGGAAATGCTTTTGACTCGTGTAGCGGAATATATGAATCGAATACACCTTGGTGCGACAATGAAAATGATGATGTTATTACCTATACCAAGTTCAAAGATTGCCAGATTGAGGAAGGTTATAGTGGTGGCCCGCTGCTGAATTTACGCACACATAAAGTCATGGGTGTTGTTAATTGGACAAGGAACCATACGAACAATACTGGTGGATGGGCGATCCAAATTCCAAGGATAGAGATGCTTATGTCTCAATGCAATATAAAGAAGCCAGAAATACAGGAGAGCTGGGAGACCGCGGTAAAGGCAGGTATCTGCAAAGAGCAGGCAAGTTTAAGGACTCAACATCGTGTTCAAGTAAACCGGGTCAAACAGCTAGGGAATAGTGGCTTATACCTAATGATTCAATTCCCTCTCATCGATCTTCGACCTCTGCTCGGGAGAACCAAGCTAAACGTTCCACGGTGGAGCTCCATGCCGATTGCAAATCAGGAATTTGTTCACTTCTTTGGAGAAATACGGCAACGAAGCAAGTCGATTCCAGGGGACTTGCCATGGAATGATGAGCTCTTTTATGCAACTGCGAGACGTGCGGTGACCTTTCCTCAGTTAGAAAAAAAACACATAGGAAGATTCCGTGCGCCACAAGGTGGCTTGAGGGCTCTCTATCACGATAAAAATTCTGGTGTAGTTGAGCGAGTGGAGGTAGGAATTACGATTAGGCCTGGGCAGAACGAAGTTCTTGAAAGCGCGGATTTTTTCGCAATACTACACGATTTCTTAAGCCTTCCATCCGATATCGCACATCTCAACTCCGCTGAGTCGAATGGAGACAAGAGAGAAAGGGTTCGACATGTGATACGTAAGCCCCTTATAAGTGCAGGCTCCCCCCTGGCCCGACTTTATGAAAATGCATCTTCGCAGATCGGTGTTTTGGCCGAGACAGAGGCAGTATGCTCTAGATCGCCTGTTGCCTTCGTGCTTTATAAAGGGCATGAGCTTGAAGAACCAAATGAACAACTAGTGATCGTAGATCGCAAGCTCGTAAACAACGCCACGGTACATTATGCAACTTACAAAAATCATAATCGTCTTATTGGTGTATGGTTTATCGATGTCAGCTCTGCCAGTAGCTATGCCATCCGAAGGCTTCGTATAGGGCTAAGTAGGCTTCATGCTGAACGCGCAGCTCTTGTTGAAGTCATCAACTCATACAATGCAAAGAAATTAGATGCTTGCCCTGAACTGGTTATGTTTCTGGAAACCCGTCACGCATGGCTTTCTGGGAAATCCAAGTTCGGGATAGACATACTCGCCATTCAAGATATAGCGACCGCACACAGACTAGAATTCCCCGAAGAAGATTTAGGCGACCTGGGAAAAAGAATTGGCGAAATACGCAACGCTGTTGCGAATGCATAAACCCAACCCAAAATCATGCAAGCTGCTGGCTTCATCGCACGTGAACCACAATGAAGTTTTGCCTCTCTGTGGCTCACAGCTGTCAAGTGTTCGATTATTAATCGATGCCGGCAATTTATTGCCAAGCTTCCCACTCTTTAGGAGATTAGTCCGGCCTCCGCCATCAACGGATTGCTCCGAACAACGCCCGTAATCACCTCCTCAAGGGTCTGAGGTACTTCCTTCATGCAGTCGCCTTCGGCTGCTGCTGAACCTGCAAAATACAAAGCTGCGCTTCTAGGTGATCAGGTTATCCGGATCTATGTCGCCAGTGACATTGATCGATGGCTAGTCCAGACAGGTTCAGCTTCGCGAACCTCCTTGCGGCGCCTGTGGCAGCACAGATGGAATGGGTGGAGCCGGAGCTGGTGGGGTGAGGCAGAACTGTTATCTGTCCTGCCCCAACCGCTCAACACCAGCAGCCCCTCACTCCTCCTCGGCTGCCCCCAGTGGGATGAGCTGGATCTGCTTGCGGCCCAGCTTGATCTCAAACTCATCGCCGGGTTTCAGGCCCACCTGGGCGGTGTAGGCCTTGCCGACGAGCAGGTTGCTTGTCATTGAACTGGATCTTGGTGTTGGAGCTCAGGCTGCGGCCAGGTTTCCCCTTACCGCCCGCCAACGGATCAAACCGATGAAGAAATCGTCAGGGCCACGGGGCCCATGAAACGCAACCTACAGAACGCTGCATTTTGGTGCTCAGGACAGCACCCCGAGCGGACAACTTCCCTGATAAGTCCCGCTCGCGGCGTATATGCTGAAAAATTTTAATCAATCTTACTTTTTGCTATTTGTGAATTTAATTGCTGATCTGTTTTTACCGTTGACCAAAAGGGTTCATCATTTGTCCCAACTTACTTTACGGGAGCCTTTCATGCGCTTTGCATATAAATATCTGAATCGTATTGTGCTTAGGCTCGGCCAACGAGCGGCTCCAGTATGGTTTCGTCCAGCTATGTATTTACTTGTTCTCCGGCCGATCATAGCCGTCTTGGGTAAGATTGAGCGATTAGGGAGCACCTTAAACGATTTGCCACACCCCATCACGGTGGAAAGCGGCACATGGTGGTATGGCCAAAAGCACCTGCCATGGAGTGGGAAAAATTTGCACACTTACTTTTCCGCGTCGAGAGATGGCGAGATGCTTAGGCAGTCCTTGGTCAAATCTGGTGGTAGCTGTGCATTCCTTACGTCTGCTCACTTTTGCGCGGCCATTCTCCAGATCTCTGAAGCTGGCCTTCGAATCATAAGCGGTGACCGCGCATCAGACCGTGAACTCTCGTCGGGAGCATGGTTGGCTCCGAGCAGTCAGGCATTGGTCAGAAACGGGTTTGTAGTGATCCAGCGAAATAGCAAAAACTACTATCATTTTATCACCGAGATTCTTCCATCCATTGTGGCATGGGAAGCGTCCCTACCTGACTGCTGTACCTTGATTACAGCTCAGGCGTCTTTCGTAGAACCTCTATTGAAACTCATTGGTTTTCGGGGTAATGTGATCCAATTGAAGTCACCTTCGATCGCACTTGCTAAGAATGTAAACATCATTCGGTTGCTGCCTGCGGGTTTTTATCATTGGGAGCTCCTAAGAGAAATTGTGCACCGCGCGCACTCAAACGCAGCCAATTCCTCAATTCCGGCCCGGAGTGCCATTCTCCTCCTAAGGGCAGCGCACGAAACGCGGCGGCTTGGCAACGAGGCAGACGCAATTAAAATCATTATGAATTCTTTCCCAGATGTCGATATATTTTATCCTGGTAATTCGTCTATTGATGAACAAGTAGCGCGCATGGTTAATGCACGTATTGTGATTGCGACACATGGGGCACACGCAACCAATATGGTATGGGCCACAATGATGGAGCATTTCATTGAGATATCGTATTTCGGCGATCAAAGGCGTTGTTTTCAGGAGTTCGCCAAGGGACTTGGTGCATCTACATACATGGTACGCAGCACGGCGAGGGTAGATGGCGATGATTACGCCATGAATGATTGTGATTTGACCGAATTGAAGGAGGTTATGACTTTCATCGTTAATCTAGCAACCTAACGCCGCAAATCACCGGCAGCAAAAAGCAGAGCAACGAGGGACGGGGAGCGGCGCTTTTTGCTCTCCGAGTGCATTTTCTTTGTTAGGGAGGCTCTGGAAAACCGAGGCCATTCGCGGGACAATGGCTCTGTAATCGCAGGCCAGGACTGAGGTGATGGGTAGCAGGCAGCTCGGCTTCTCTGATTACGAGCTCACCACCTCAAAAAAGCAGACCAAACGGGGGAAGTTCCTCTCTGAGATGGAGGGGGTGGTGCCTTGGCAGGCCTTTCTCGATCTGATTGAGCCCCACTACCCCAAGACCAGCAAGAAGGGCGGCAGACCTCCGTATCCATTGGCCACCAGGCTGCGGATCCACCTGTTGCAGCAGTGGTATTCCCTCAGCGATCCGGCGATGGAAGAGGCACTGATCGAGGGGCCCACTATGCGTCGCTATGCCGGTATCGAGTTGATCAGCGACCGGATCCCCGATGAGACAACGATCCTGGCCTTTCGTCACCTGCTGGAGAAGCACGATCTGGGCGAGCAGATTTTTGAAACCGTCAAAACCCACCTCAGCTCATTTAATCCGGTCTTCAGGTTGTCTCCAGCTCCAGAGCCGCCCAGCCAAGGCGGTATGGGGCGACTAGACTAAGACTTAGTTCAAGATGATGTCGGATGGCAATGGTGAACGTGCACCAGGCCAAAACCCATCTCTCCCAGCTGCTGCAGGAGGTGGAGCAAGGGCAAGAGGTGGTGATTGCACGCTCAGGTGTTCCGATTGCGCGGCTGGTGGCCTGGCAGGCTCCCGTCCAAGCGATAGCGGCACCTGGGGCGATGCGCGGCCAGATCCAGCTGAGTGACGATTTCGATGCGCCCCTGGATGGGTTGTTTGAGGCGCTGCAGTGACGCGGCTGCTGCTCGATACCCATTTGGTGCTGTGGTGGCTGAACGGCAATCCACAGCTGCCGCACGCGGTGGTGGAGCGGGTGCAGGCGCCGGAGGCGGAGGTGTTCGTCAGCCAGGCGTCGCTGTGGGAGATGGCGATCAAGGTGTCGATCGGCCGGCTGCAGCTGGATTTGCCTGAATTGGAGCGCCAGGTGCCGTTGCAGGGCTTCCGCTGGCTGCCGATCCGCAACGCCCACGTGCTGGCCGTGGCGGATCTGGAAACTGATGGCGTGCACCGAGATCCCTTTGATCGCTTGCTGGTGTGCCAGAGCCGGGTGGAGCCGATGCTGCTGCTGACCGTGGACAGCCAGCTGCGCAGCTATGGCACCACGGTGATCGTGATCTGAACCTGGCTTCGAAGGGGCCTGCTGGGAGAAGCGGACGCTCATGAACCCTCCACTCCCCGATGCCGCTCCCGGGCGGCTTCCTTGGCTGCACGGCTGTCGTGCTGGTCGTAGCAGCGGTTAGCGTCGAAGGCCCCGGGCGCCAACGGCTTTGGCGGCAGAGCCGCCTTGGTCTACGGATCGGCGGAAGGTTCGCTGCGGGGCCGGTATGGCTGGGGAAGGACTACCAATTGCAGCGCCAGGCCTGGCTTGGGCTGGGGCTTAGCCCGGCCAATCTTGAGCCCTGGTGCTCATCCAGCTGGCCTCGATTGGTGCCATCCCGCCGGCCACATGGCCGGCTGCCGCCCGCCGGTCTGTTGGTGATCGCCTTTCCCGGTGGCTCCGGCACCGCCTCCCTGCTCCATCAAGCCCATCGCCTCCAGGGGCTTTCGTCCCTTCCGATCGAGCTGATCGATCTGGCCATCGCATAGGGGGGCAGAGCCCCCCCCCCGCTCCTCCATCTCCTCCGCTCGCCGAGGCTTGTGTCACAGGTTCAGGCCCGGGCCACCGGCACATCGCTGAGCCGGGTGGTGGCGGCCCGCGAGAGGTGGCCCCGCCGCATTCGCCAGGCCGGCGCCAGGCCGCAGGCGGCCCACTGCACCGTGCCGCTGCCGTAGCGCCGGTTGATGTTGTCCACAGCGGCCATCAGGGTGTCGCGGCGGCGCTGTTGCTCGGGGGTCTGGGGCACCAGCAGGTGGTGCTGTAGCAGGCCCACCGGCTGGAGATCCTGCAGGATCACACCGGCCTTGCGCAGGGGTTTGTGGGGGCGGAACAGCCGCTCGGCCAGGGGCAGGGCGGCAGCCAGAAGCACGGCAGTGTCGTTGCTGGGCAAGGGCAGGGTGGTGGTGGCGGCGTTGGCGTAGAAGGCGGTGCCATCGAAGGGGCTGCTGCGCACGAACACGGTGAGGGTGCCGGCCCGCTGGCCCTGGCGCCGCAGTTTCTCGGCAGCACGGCAGAGATAAGTGGCCACGGCCTCCTTCAGGGCCGCCGCCGTGTTGATCGGGGTGCTGAAGCTTCGGCTCACGCAGGTTTCGCGCTTGGCGGGCGCCACGGAGGCCAGGGGCAGGCAGCGGCGACCCTGCAGCTCCTGCTGCAGCCGCAGGCCCACGACGCCGGCGCGGCGGCGCAGTTCGCCCGGGGGCATGTCGCGCAGGGCGCGGGCATCGGCGATGCCTCGCAGCCGGCACCAGCGCGAGAGCTGGCGGCCGATGCCCCACACGTCCTCGATGGCGGTGGCGGCCAGCCAGGGATCGGGATCGGCCATGGCGGCGAAATCGAACACACCGCGCTCCCGCCAGCGGGGATCCCGCTTGGCGATGCGGTTGGCCACCTTGGCCAGCACCTTGGTGGGGGCGATACCCACCGCCACCGGCAGCCCCAGCTGGCGCTGAACCTGGCGGCGCAATTCTTCGCCCCAGGCGGTGAGATCCTGGCTGCCGGCGGGACGGTGCAGCAGGCCGAAGGCCTCATCGATCGAGTAGATCTCCAGCTCCTCCACCCAGGTCTCGAGGGTGGCCATCAGCCGCTGGCTCATGTCGGCGTAGAGGCCGTAGTTGGAGCTGCGCACGATCACGCCGTGGCGCTCCAGCTCGGCCCGCAGCTGGAACACCGGCGCCCCCATGGGAATGCCGAGGGCGCGGGCTTCGGCACTACGGCTCACGATGCAGCCGTCGTTGTTAGAGAGCACCACCAGGGGCCGGCCAACCACGGCGGGATCGAGCACCGCCTCGCAGGAGGCGTAGAAGTTGTTGGCATCGATCAGCACCAAGGCGGTGCTCATGGGCTGAAGCTGCGGATGGCATGGGTCACCACGCCCCAGAGCTCCCCTTCCCCCAGGGCCAGGGTCGGATAGGCCGGGTGGGCCGCCACCAGCAGCCAGCGCTGATCCCGTCGCCTCAGGCGTTTGAGGGTGAAGCCATCAGCCAGCCGGGCCACCACCAGCTGGCCGTCGCGGGGGGTCGGGTGGCGTTCCACCACCACCAGGTCGCCGTGGTGGATGCCAGCACCCACCATCGAATCACCGCCCACCCGCAACAGCACGGTGCGGGCCGGATCGGGGATGAGCAGGCGCTGCAGGTCGATGGCCGCCCCCGACCGGGGGGCGTGACTGGGCAGGGCTTCCGGCACGGGGCGCAGCAGAGATCTTCGCTATAGTACATTTGTATTGGATAAGCTGGTCTGGTCAGCGGTCTGGTCAGCGGTCTGGTCAGCGGTCTGGTCAGCGGTCTGGTCAGCGGTCTGGTCAGCGGTCTGGTCGACAATGTGGTCAGCGGTCTGGTCGTCGGTCTGGTCGACGATGCGGTCGACAATGTGGTCGACGATGTAGTCAGCGGCTGGCGCCATTCGATGGAGGCCTGGGTGGATGGCATCGCTGGATGGTTTGCCCCGAAGGGTTTCGCTCAACGCCCATCACGAACTGCCGGCGGCCCCTGGGTTGGCTGCAGGAAGGTGCCGGAAGGGATCGCCGGCGCTCCAGGAACGATGCAACGCTCGGGGTGGGCCGGAGGCGGCAGCGGCGGGGGGATGCGCCTGGGCCCGCCGACAATCGGAACCTGGTGGACAATCCCGGGGTTGGACAGCCGCGTTCGGTAGAAAGGGGGGCCGGCCCGTGACCTCCCGGCCTCCGCTGCGACGACCCCGATGGCCCCGCTCCAGCCTCCCTCTAGCGGGCCTGATCATTCCGGTCATGGTCATGGTCATGGTCATGGTCATGGTCATGGTCAGGCGAGCGGCGGCGACCACGCCGACCGCCCCCATCCGGCCGTGGCGATCCAGCGCCAGCCCCACCCCCGGCAGCATGAGCATCGCCCCGGCTCGGCGGCAGCCTTCCGCTGGAGCATCGTGCTCAACAGCGCCCTCTCCGGGCTTCAAGTGGCGATCGGCTTCGCCTTCGGCTCCCTGGCCTTGGTGGGGGATGCGGTGCACAACCTTGGTGATGTCGCCGGCCTGCTGCTGGGCTGGGGGGCCGAACGGCTGAGTGGCCGGCCCCCCAACCAGCGCTTCACCTATGGCTACGGCCGCTCCACCCAGCTGGCGTCGCTGGTGAATGCGGTGCTGATCATGATGGCGGCGTCGGTGGTGGTGGTGGAGGGGCTGCAGCGGCTGCGCCAGCCGGTGGAGCTGGTGAGCGGGCCCGTGGCCTGGGCGGCGGCGGCCGGCATTGTGGTGAATCTCCTCTCGGCCCGCCTGTTCGGCAGCGACCACAGCCACGATCTCAACCGCCGCGCCGCTGTGGTGCACCTGCTCACCGATGCCGCGGTGTCGGCGGCGGTACTGGTGAGTGCCCTGCTGGTGCAGCTCACCGGCTGGGCTCGCCTCGACGCGGTCACTGCGATCGGCGTGGGGCTGGCGGTGGCCTGGAGCGGCTGGCAGTTGTTGCAGGAGGCCCTGCTTGTGGCGATGGATGCGGTGCCCCACGGCATCGCCATGGAGGAGGTGGAGGAGGCCCTACGCAGCCTGAGCGGTGTGGCCGCGGTCCACCATCTGCACGTGTGGGCCCTGAGCACCTCCCAGAACGCCCTCACGGCGCACCTGCAGCGGGATCCCGGCTTAAGCGACGACATGGCCCTGCTGCACGAAGCCAAGCAACGGTTGGCCAGGCTCGGCATCGCCCACAGCACCCTGCAGTTGGAGCCCCTGGACCGTCCGGCAGGAGGGGGTTGAGCCCTTTTCCGCTCGGATCCCCCGGCTCAGGCGCGATCGGAGCCGGGCCGAGCCTGACGGAGGGTGGGCTTGGGCAAGACACGGTCGTTGATCAGCCGTCCAGGCTGGACAAGGGCATCGGGCACGTCGTCGTGTTCAAGATGCAGGAGATCATCAAAGGCGTCGTAGAGGTCACGCTCGGGTCCGCTGGCGCGGCGTGGCGGAGGGTTGGTGGGGCGCTTCGGGGTGCGTCGCCGGGGCGGTGCCGATGGGAGAGGGGAAGGACCTTCGCGCTCGGCGGTAGCCGATGGGGGACGGGCGCCAGGGTTGATGTTCAGAGCGGCACCAGCTCCGGAGCGCCGCCCAGGTTGGGCCACTTCCAACTCACGCAGCCGCTCGAGGTGGTGGGGCGGCACCGATCCATCGGCACTGGCCTCCATCAGGGCTCGGAACAGATCCTCAGGGTTCTCCTCAAGTTCCACCCGGTGGCGGGGAGCCGTATCGGCCTTTCTCCCGACCGGGGACGGGCTGGCCGGCTGAGGCGGCAACGGCAGTTTCTGGGGGAGGGTGCGGCCGAGGGCCTCCAGGCGTTCACGGCTGCGGGCATCGAAGCTCATGGTCGGCGGGGCGCTGGTGGGTGGGGGCGCGAGGCGGAAGGACAAGCCGGGAGGAAACGGATCAGGCGCAGCCGAGGGTGTCACGGGTGGCCCTGCCGCTGCTGGAGTTGGTGCCGCTGGCCACAGCACAGAGGCGCTTGAGGTCGTCACCGCGCAGGGGCACGTTGGTGAAGTCGGCACCGTCGATGCGGACGTTCAGAAAATGGGTGTTAAAGGCAAAGGCATCATCGAGGCGGGCGTTGCGAAGGTCTGTGCCTTCGAAGACAGCCGAGTCGAGGGTGGCATCACGCAGATCGGCGCCGCTGAAGTCGGCATCCTGGAGTTTCGCCCCGAACAGGCTGGCGTTGCGCAGGTCGGCTCCGGCGAAGCTGGCCTCGCGCAGGTTGGTGAGGTTGAAGGTCACGCCGCGCAGGTCAGCCCCGTGGAAATCGGCGCCGATCAGCACCTGCTTGGCGTAGTCCATAGCGGCCAGGGCCGGGGGGGCCGGCATCAGGGTCGTCAGGGCCAGCAACGTGATCGGGAGGGTCAGCAGGAGCCCCAGCAAGGGGACGATGGTCCGTTGCGCGATCTGATGCCAGCCCGTGGCATCAGGAGCGCCGGCCTGCGTTCGGGAGCTGGGACGCGGGAACCGGGCTTCCATGGCGGAGTGGCGAATGGGCACAACTTAGGGGGGGGCCGCTGTGGCGCTGATCGTGGGGGAGAGTGTCGATTCCTTAGACGCAACAGGAGTCGCAACAGGAGACGCAACAGGGGCGCCCTGCCCTAATCGAGGCGCCAAACCAAAGGCATCCGAGCGTGGGCCGCAGGCGCTTCAGCGGGCCGCTGAACCGTGGTGGAAAACCGCTGCGCGGGTCCGGGGGGAAAGGTGCTGCTTCGGCCGGTCCGAGCGCGGGAAACCTCAGGGGATGCGTTGCTGCCTCGACAGCACCTCCTCCATGCCCCCCACCCCCCGCCAACGCCAGGGCCGCTGGGCCGAACAGCGGGCCCTGCGGCTGCTGGAGGCTAAGGGCTGGCGCTTGGTGTCGAGAAACTGGCGCTGCCGCTGGGGCGAGCTGGATCTGGTCTGCGAAAAGCCGGGTCGGTTGCTGCTGGTGGAGGTGAAGGGGCGCCGGCCGGGGCACCGGGATGGAGCCGGCAGCGTGTCATTGAGGGGCCAGCAGCGGCGCCGCCTGGGCCGGGCCTGGCTCTGCTGGCTGGTGGACCACCCAGAGCGCGCCACCTGGCCGGTGGAGTTCGTGGCGGCTCTGGTGCCCCTGCCTCCGGCCGCCGGTGGGGTGCGGTGGCTGCGCCTGGAGGGTTGAGTCGGTGGCGGGGGCTGCTGCCGACAGCCGCCGCTCGGCAGGGAAGCCGAGACACACCTCAGTCCCTGGGGAGGGCGCCGGAGCAGTCTGGAGATCCATCCACCACCCACGCGATGACCTTCAGCGGCCACCGGGCCCGCAAGCGTTTCGGCCAGCACTGGCTCACGGATGCCGCTGTGCTGGATCGGATCGTGGCCGCTGCGGCGATCGAGCCCGGCGAACACCTGCTGGAGGTGGGTCCCGGGCGCGGCGCCCTCACCGAGCGCCTGCTGGCCAGCCCCGCTGCTTCCGTGCTGGCGATCGAACTCGATCGCGATCTGGTGGCCGGCCTGCGCCAGCGCTTTGGCGCCGATCCCCGCTTTCAGCTACTGGAGGGCGACGTCCTGGCCCTGCCCCTGCAGCCGCCGGCGGGGCCCGCTCCCGAGAAGGTGGTGGCCAACATCCCGTACAACATCACCGGTCCCCTGCTGGAGCGGCTGGTGGGCCGGCTGGATCGGCCCCTTGAGAGGCCCTACCGCGCCCTGGTGCTGCTGGTGCAGCAAGAGGTGGGTGAGCGCATCCGCGCCCGGCCCGGCAGCAGCGCCTATTCGGCCCTGAGCGTGCGGATGCAGTTGCTGGCCCGCTGCAGCACGGTGTGTCCGGTGCCGCCCCGCTGCTTCTCCCCGCCGCCGAAGGTGAATTCCGAGCTGATCCGCCTGGATCCCCTTAGCCCCGATCAGCGCCTGGAACCAGCCCTGGCCCGCCGCACCGATGCCCTGCTGAGGCGCTGCTTCGCCGCCCGTCGCAAGATGCTGCGCAACACCCTGGCGGGGCTGCTGCCCGAGGTGGAGCTTCAGCAGGCCGCGGAGGCGGCGGGCATCACGCTCAACCAACGGCCCCAGGAGCTGGCGCCGGAGCGTTGGCTGGCGCTGGCGGCGGTGCTTGATCCGCTCCAGGGGTCCCCATCACGTGGCAACCGTGATCTGGACAACCCGGGATGATGGCGGCAAGGGTGGTGCCCTAGGCGCATACCCGCAAGGGAACCCCTGGCCACCGCCCCGGCATGGATCCTTCCGCGGGCCATCGGATGCCACCCCTGGACATCTGCCCTGCTGAGGGACCTGCGAATCCGAGCTCCAACCTGAACCCACCGAAACCGCGCCCCGCCCGCCCCTGCGCCCATGACCCTCACCGTTGAGGCCCCCGCCAAGATCAACCTGCACCTGGAGGTGCTCGGCCTGCGGCCCGATGGCTACCACGAGCTGGCGATGGTGATGCAGAGCCTCGATCTGGCCGACAGCCTGAGCTTCGCCAGCACCGCCGACGCTGCCATCACCCTGGAGTGCGACCGCCCGGACCTCAGCACCGGATCGGACAACCTGATCGTGAAGGCCGCCGAGATGCTGCGAGCCCGCGCCGGTCTGCCCGAACTGGGGGCCCATATCACGCTCAGCAAGCGCATCCCGATTGGCGCCGGCCTGGCGGGGGGCTCCAGCGATGGGGCGGCCACCCTGGTGGGCCTCAACGCCCTCTGGGGCTGTGGCTTCTCCGCGGCAGATCTGCACGCCATGGCCCAGGCCCTCGGCTCTGACATGCCCTTCTGCCTCGCGGGCGGCACTCAGCTCTGCTTCGGGCGGGGGGAGGTGATGGAGCCAGCCCTGGCGGGGCAAACGTCCGGCTCGGCTTCGGCTGGTGCTGCCTCACTCGTTTCAGGAGCGGCTCCTGCGGTGCCCCGGTTCGGTGTACTGCTGATCAAGCACCCCGAAGCGAGCGTGTCCACTCCTTGGGCGTTCGGCCGCTGCCGCGATCTGCGCGGCGATTTTTATCTCGAAACCGAGGCCGACTTCGAGCAGCGCCGCCAGGCCCTCCGCCAGGGGCCTCTGGTGGCTTCCCTGGCGGCTGGGGGGCCGCTCCCCGCTCTGCGCAATGACCTCCAGGCCGTGGTGGAGCCTGAGGTGGCGAGCGTGGGGGTGGGGCTGGCCCTGCTGCGCCGCGCCCCGGCTGCCTTGGCGGTGGCGATGAGCGGTTCGGGGCCGAGCCTGTTCGCGCTCTTCGCCGATGCAGCCGGCGCTGAGGCGGCCCGTTCTGCATTGGTCGACGAGCTCACCACCGCCGGCTTCGAGGTCTGGTGCTGCCGCTGCACCGCCTCCGGTGCCAGCCTGGAGCCGACCAGAAACGACCCATGAGCGCCGCCAGCCCCGATCCCCAGCCCCCGGAAGCTGCTCTCGATGGCGAGGCCATCGCGGGCCCGACGCCCCCGGACTACCCCCGCGCCGAGATTGCCGCCGCTGCTGGACCTGCTTCCGCCGGCTCCGTGAGCCCCCGTAAGGGGCCCATCAGCATCCTTTCGGGCGCACTCACGAGCGGCCTGTTGGCCTGGCTCTGTCTCGGACTCAGCCAGAAGGTGCTGGGGTACTACGCACTTCATCCGCCCCACTACGAGGCACGGGTAGCCCAGAGCATCGCCACCGCCCTGAAGACCATGATCGTGGGCATGACCTTCCTGGCCACGTTCTCCTTTGCCTTCGTGGGCCTGGGCCTCTTCCTTGTGTTCCTCCGCTCGCTGCTACCGGCGCGCCCTGAAACCCCTGCCTAGGGTTCGGCACGATCTGTGCTCCGGGCCATGACTCCCCACGACCTCGGCCTGCTGGTTGCCCTGCTCCTGCCCGGAATGCTGCTCTCGGTACTCCTGCTCAGCACCTTCGCTGCGGGAGGCTGAGATAGGTTGGCCGGCAGCCCGCAGACGCACCGTGGCCGAAACCCTTCTCTTCAACGCCCTGCGCGAGGCCATCGACGAGGAAATGGCCCGCGACCCGCACGTTTGCGTGATGGGGGAGGACGTGGGGGAATACGGCGGTTCCTACAAGGTGACCAAGGATTTGCATGCGAAATATGGCGAGCTGCGGGTGCTCGACACTCCGATCGCCGAGAACAGCTTCACCGGCATGGCGGTTGGCGCTGCCATGACCGGGCTGCGGCCGATCGTGGAGGGCATGAACATGGGCTTCCTGCTGCTGGCTTTCAACCAGATCTCCAACAACATGGGCATGCTCCGCTACACCAGTGGCGGCAACTTCACGATTCCCACCGTGGTGCGGGGGCCCGGGGGCGTCGGCCGCCAGTTGGGAGCAGAGCACAGCCAGCGCCTTGAGGCCTATTTCCACGCCGTGCCGGGTATCAAGATTGTGGCGGTGAGCACTCCCACCAATGCCAAGGGCCTTATGAAGGCGGCGATTCGCGACAACAACCCCGTACTCTTCTTCGAGCATGTGCTGCTCTACAACCTCAGCGAGGACATCCCCGAGGGTGATTACATTTGCGCCCTCGATCAGGCCGAGCTGGTGCGGGAAGGCAAGGACATCACCATCCTCACCTATTCCCGCATGCGGCATCACTGCCTCAAGGCGGTGAAACAGCTCGAAGCTGATGGCATCGATGTGGAACTCATCGATCTGATCAGTCTCAAGCCCTTTGATCTCGACACGATCACCCGCTCGATCCGCAAGACCCATAAGGTGCTGGTGGTGGAGGAATGCATGAAAACCGGCGGCATCGGAGCCGAATTGTTGGCTCTGATCACCGAAAACTGCTTCGACGACCTCGATGCGCGCCCGGTGCGGCTCTCCTCCCAGGACATTCCCACTCCTTACAACGGCAACTTGGAGAACCTCACGATCATCCAGCCGCACCAGATTGTGGAGGCGGCCCGCCAGATCACCGCCGGCGCCCTCTGAGATGGCACGTCAACAGGGATGGCTGGCCCTGATCCTGGCCCTTGCGATCGCCTCCGCCGCCCTGCTCGCCAGCTATGGCCTCCAACTGGGCCTTGATCTGCGCGGCGGCAGCCAGCTCACCCTCCAGGTGATGCCCGCCGGGGCGATCAAGACCGTTGAACAAGAGCAGCTTGAAGCGGTGAAAGAGGTGCTGGAGCGCCGGGTTAATGGTCTGGGTGTATCTGAATCCACCCTTCAGACCGTGGGGTCCGACCAATTGGTGCTTCAGCTTCCCGGCGAACAGGATCCCACCCGCGCCGCCAAGGTGCTGGGCAGCACCGCCCTGCTCGAATTCCGGGAACAGAAACCTGGCAGCGAGAAAGAGATGAACGGGCTGCTGCCCCTCAAGCGTCAGGTTGAAGCCGTGCTGTTCGCCCGCCGTCCCGGTGCCCAGGCTGACGCCTCGAGCACCCCCGCTCCAGGTCAACCTCCCAAGCCCACCACCATTTCCGAAGCCGATATGGCCAAGGCCTTCAGCGCTTTGGGTTTAAAGATTCCGGCCGACAGCAGCGAGGTTGATCAGCTCGAGATCCTGCAGGCCGAAGTGAACCGCCGGGTGATCAACCTCTACGGCCCTCCCTTGCTCACCGGCAAGGAGCTCACCAGTGCTGGCCGCCAGCAGGACCGCACAGGCACCGCCTGGGAGGTCACGCTCAATTTCAATCGTGAAGGAGCCGAGAAGTTCGCCAGCCTCACCCAGTCGATCGCCGGCACCGGTCGCGTTCTTGGGATTGTGCTCGATGGCCGCTCGATCAGCGAGGCCACGGTGGGTCCGGAATTCAAAGCCGCGGGCATCACCGGTGGTTCCGCCTCCATCTTTGGGAACTTCAGCACTGAAGAAGCCAGGGACCTGGAGGTCCAGCTGCGGGGTGGCTCCCTGCCGCTGCCCGTGAAGATCGTGGAAGTGCGGACGGTTGGCCCCTCGCTCGGTGCCGACAACATTCGCTCCAGTCTGATCGCCGGTGTGGCGGGACTGGTGCTGGTGGCGCTGTTCATGGTGTTCACCTACCGCCTGCCGGGATTCGTGGCGGTTTTGGCCTTGAGCCTTTACTCCCTCTTCAACCTGGCCATCTATGCCCTGATTCCTGTCACCCTCACCCTGCCCGGTATCGCTGGCTTCATCCTCTCGGTGGGCATGGCGGTGGATGCCAATGTGCTGATCTTTGAGCGCGTCAAGGAAGAGCTGCGCTCCGGCAATACCCTGATCCGATCGATCGACACTGGCTTTTCTCTGGCCTTTTCTTCGATCCTCGATGGCCACATCACCGGATTGATCAGCTGCGTTGCCCTCTTCTTCCTCGGCACCGGTCTGGTCAAGGGCTTTGCCGTGACCCTGGCGATCGGTCTTCTGCTCAGCCTGTTCACGGCCCTCACCTGCACCCGCACCCTGCTGAGGTTGTTGATGAGCTACCCCAGCCTGCGTCGCCTTCCCTACTTCCTCCCTGCCCGCGAGCTGCCATCGGGCGCTGCCTGAGCCACCCTCTCCCGTGACTGTTGCTTCCTCCCCCTCCCCGCGCTTCCGCATCAACCGCCATCGCTGGCTCGCCTGGATCGGTTCCGGCCTTGCCTGTCTGCTGAGTGTTGTCGGATTGGTGCTCTGCTGGCTGCAGCCTTCGATTCAAGCGCCGCTCAAACCGGGCCTCGATTTCACCGGCGGTACCCAGATTCAGGTGGTGCGCGCTTGTGGCGGCGGCTCCCAGCCCCAACCCTGCCCGCCCATCTCCGCTGACGCGATCCGCCAGCAACTTGCTTCCCTTCGCCTGGTCGCCCCCGCGGCCGAGCAGCCTCCCAATCTCTCCGGCGCCAGTGCTCAGGTGCTGGACCAGGGGCGATCGCTCGTCCTTCGCCTTCCTGCCCTCGACAGCGACCAGGCCAAGGCCGTGCTCGACGACCTCAACCGCAGCATCGGCCCTCTCATGGCCGAAGGCACCGCCGTGGATACGATCGGCCCCACCCTGGGCTCCCGCCTGCTGCAGGGCAGCCTGATCTCGCTGCTGGTGAGTTTCGCCGCCATTGCCATTTACATTTCGTTCCGCTATAGCGGAGTCTTCGCCTTTCTGGCGCTGTTGTGCCTGGTCCACGATGTGCTGATCACCTGCGGCCTGTTCGCCTGGTTGGGGCTGCTGCGGGGGATTGAGGTGGATTCGCTCTTTGCTGTTTCACTGATCACGGTGGCCGGCTATTCCGTGACCGACACCGTGGTGGTGTTCGATCGCATCCGGGAACAGCGGAAGGCCCTCGCCCACCTACCGGTGAGCGAACAGGTGGATGTGGCCGTGGATGCCACGCTCACCCGATCTCTTTACACCTCCCTCACCACGTTGTTGCCCCTGCTGGCCTTGATGTTCTTTGGGGGCAGCACCTTGTTCTGGTTTTCGGTGGCCCTGGCCGTCGGCATCGCTGTAGGCAGCTGGTCGAGCATCGGCATCGCGCCAACCCTCCTTCCTCTGATGATTCGACGATGAACCCCGCTCCTGATTCCCTTGCCCTGGGCCCCCCAACCAATGCCGTCTCCTCTGACGCGGTGATCGGCGCGCCCAGCCGCCGGCGACTCCCTTTGGTGCCCTTGCTTCTGGCCTTGCTGGCCCTGCTGGATCTGCGGGTGGAACTCCAGCTGTTGTTCGACCATCTCACGCTCACCAGCCTCACCGAAGCTGTGCGCACCCACCTGTTGGCGGTGATGGTGTTGCTGTTTACGCCTTCGCTGTTGCGCCGTTATCGCTGAGTTGTTATCGCTGAGTTGTTATCGCTGAGCTGTTCTCGCTGAGTTGTTGTCGCGGATCGGTACTGCCCGATCTTGTCCAGCGGTCCATGACATCGTGCACCAAGACCTCCTGGCAGATCACCTGCAGCACCACCACCAGGGGAAGGGCCAGCAGCAGCCCCGGCAGCCCCAATAGCGCTCCGAGGCAGAGTTGGGCCATCAGAGCCACGGTGGGCAGGAGGTTCACCGTACGGCTCAGCAACACCGGGGTGAGCACAAAGGCCTCAGCGTTCTGAAGAACCAGCCGCAACACGGCCACCTGCAACATTTTGGCGGGACTCACGAGGAGAAGCGCCACCGCCATCGGCAGCAGGGTGGCGGCTGTCGGTCCGATGGTGGGCACAAAGGTGAGCAGGGCACAGACCAGGGCGCTCAACAGCGCCAGGGGCACCTTGAGCAGGGCGAGGCCGGCCCAGCTGGCCAGGAACACCACCACGGCTGAGAGGGTCATGCCGGCCAGCCAGCCCCCCAGGGCTTCACGGCACTCACTGAGCAACTGTTGCATGCGAGCCCGGTAGAACTGGGGAGTGGCAGCCAGCAGCAGCTTCTGGTGGCTGCGGGGATCCAGGGCAAGCAGCACGGCCAACAGGGCGATGAGCAGCAACTGCACGGTGCTGTTGGCGGCACCACCGGCAAAGCCCAGCAGTTGCCCCCCGAGGGGCTGCAGGCGGTCCCAGCTGGCTCCCCCCATCAGCTGCAGCTCCAGGGAGCGCAGCTGGGGAATCTGGCTGGTGAGGGCATGCAGCCGGGCAGGAAGCTGGGGGATGAGATTGCTGAGCACCTGGATCTGTTCCAGCACCTCCGGCAGCAGCAGCGCCGTGAGCAGCCAGCCCACCACGGCAAGCACCACCAGCTCAAGAATCAGGGCAGCGGGCCTTGAGAGGGGCAGCAGACGCCGCAGCAGGGTGATCGGCACATCGAGGGCCACCGCCAGCACCACCGCTCCAAACAACACCAGCAGCACCAGCCGCAGCTCCCAGGCCAGCAGCCCCAGCACCACCAGGGCAAGGGCACCGAGCAGGGTGCGGCCACTCATGATTCGATGGCCTCACTCAAACGCTGCAGAATCGCTGGCTTCGGCTTCGCCTTCCAGCGATCCAGGATGTCGTGGATCACGATCTCGCGAAGAATCACCTGCAGGCACACCGCTAACGGCAGGGCTAGTACCAGGCCCAGGGGACCGAACAACACGGTGAACAGGAACTGGGCCGAGAGGGTGAGCCCCGGAAGCAGGCGCAGTTGGTGGTGCATCACCGAAGGGGTGATCAGATAGCTCTCGAGGTTCTGCACCACCACATAGAGGGCAAGCACCGCCAGGGCCTTCCAGGGACTCTCCAACAACGCCACGGACATCGGGAACAGAGTGCTCAGGGTGGGACCCACATTGGGAATGATGTTGAGCACACCCGCCAGCACGGCGTTCGCCGCCACCAGACGCACGCCCAGCAACGAGAGTCCGATGGCCGCCAGCGATCCCACGCACAGGGAGCTGATCAGCACCCCACCCATCCAGGCGCTGAGGGCCTCACCGCACTGGAGCAGCACCTGGCGTGCCCGGCGCCGATAGAAGGAGGGAACCAACAGCAGCAGGGCTTCCCGGTAGGCGGTGGGCTGGGCAGCCACCATCAGGGCCACCGCCACCACGAACAGGGTCTTGAGCAGCACGGTGCCCACGTTGCCGACCAATCCCACCAGGCGGAAGGTCCAGTTACCCACTCCACTGGCGATGGCTGGACTGGTTCGTACCGAACCTCCCAGATTCTGGAGCCAGCTCAGGCCGCCATCGCTACGGCCGTACAGCATGCGGGAGATGCTTTCAAGGCCTTGATGGAGCAGGGAGAGCAGTTCTTGCCAGGCTTCCGGCAGTTTCTGCACCAGTTCGCTGAACTGGGCCACGAAGGGGGGCACAATTGCGGTGGTTCCCACCGCTAGAACCACTGCGATCGCCAGCAGGCTCAGGAGCAGGGCCATGGGACGGTTGATCGCGAGGCGCCGCTGCACCGCACCCACCAGGGTGCAGAGGGCCATCGCCAGCACGACAGCCGCGAAGAGCAGCATGATCGCCTCGCGCAGGCTCCAGAGCAGGAGCAGGCAAGCAACCAGGGTGATCAGAGCCAGCCACTGGCCGAAGCTCACGCGTCCTCGTCCTCCGAAGCATCCCCGCCTTCTGCCTGACCCGAGAAGCCCAGGTCGTGGCTGTCGGCATAGCGCTGGGCGAAGCGCATGAAGCGCTCGAAGTCGTCGTTGGTCTTCCAGGTGTAGGTGGCTTCAATGGCGCTGGCTTTGCCATTCACGAAGCGGGCCTTCACCTCGCGACTCACCAGTTCTCCCTCCTCATCGACGAGAAACATGCCGGTGATATCGCCCATCGTTTCCGGGGCCAGGGCCAAGGGTTCCTCGAATACGAACAGGGCCTGGCCAGTCCGTCCATCCCGGGAGCGGGTGAGTCGGATGTCGGGTACCACCGGTTCATCCACTCCGCGAAAGAACTGAATGGCGGCGGCCATGGCGCAAGATCAAAGCTGGATCCTAGGCAGCGCCCTCTCCCCCGTCCGCCCGGGTCCACCACTCCGCCTGCCGGCCAGCGGGGGCCGATGACATAGTGGCCCCCAGCAGATCGCCCCACGGCCGACCCATCCCGATGCTTTCCGGTTCATCGGTTTCCAGAAGCCTCGCCGCCGATCAGCTGTTGGAGCGCTTCCTCACCGGTTCGCCCCGTCAGCGACGCAGCCTCGTGGCGAATGTTCAGCTCCGGCTGGCGGAGTTGCTTCCCCTGATCGAAGACCGTCTTGACGCGTTTGACGCCACCGGTGAGGACTGGGCCTGTGCCTGGCTGCTCCAACTCCTCGCCGCTGACGATCCCGAGCGGCGGGACGCCCTCCTGGAGCGCTATCCCTCCGGTTGGCTCGCCACCCCAAGCGCCGCCGGTCTGGACTACGGCCCGCTGCAACGGCACCTGCTGCTCCAGGAGTATGAACCCGCCGACCGTCTTACCAGTGAGGCATTGCGTCAGCTGGCCGGGCTCGATGCCGTGAGGCGTGGCTACGTCTATTACAGCGAGGTAGCGGCCATGCCCGCCGCCGATCTCGAGGCCCTAGACCGCCTCTGGCTGGTGTATTCCCGTGGGCGCTTCGGCTTTTCTGTGCAGGGTCGACTGCTGCTCTCCTGCGATGGTCAGTGGGAGCGTCTCTGGCCCAAGCTCGGCTGGAAGGCCAATGGCATCTGGACCCGTTATCCCCGATCCTTCACGTGGTCGGTGGAGGCACCGGAGGGCCATCTTCCCCTGGTCAACCAACTCCGCGGCGTGCGGCTCATGGATGCCCTGCTCCAACACCCTGCCCTTGCCTCCCGGATCAAGATCGCCAACCCAGCAGCCACAGGCTAATTTCGGATCAGCAGACATCGTTGGCAGCGGAATTGCCGGCTCCCTCTAGGCCCACGGCCCCTCTTCCCATTTGGTACCGAAAACTCCTTCGGCCCTGCCTCTTCGTGGTGGATTTCCATGCCATGGTGGCGCATGCCTGAGGCTCCCTGGTTCCCAGCAGGTTCCAAGTCCAGGCTGCCGCTGAGGTTCGGATGGTCCGCCAGCCCATTGCGCTGGACGGACTACATCACCCCCTCCACGCTTCATCTGGGGCCCTTCGTGGAACTGTTGATGGAGCCCTTCGCGGGCGTCGATGGCCCCGCCCAGCTCCAGCTCGGTCTTCATGAAGTGCTCGTTAATGCCGTGCGCCACGGCAATGGTTGCGATCCTGCCAAGTGCCTGAGGGTGCGGCGCATCCTCACACCGCGCTGGCTGGTGTGGCAGGTGCAGGACCAGGGGGACGGTGTTCCGTCGCAACGGCGCTCCGGGGGGCTGCCGGACTGCCTGGATGCCCCCTGCGGTCGCGGGATCTTTTTAATCCACCATTGCTTCGATGACGTCCGCTGGAGTCACCGAGGCAATCGCCTGCAGGTGGCGATTCAGCGCAGCCGGCTCAGCGGCCGTGGTCCGGGCAGCCTGGATCCCTGAGTTCCCCCTTGAGCCAGGCGAGGGCGCTGGCGGTGAGAGCGATCGCTCGCTGACGAGCCTCCCCGCCCCTGATCGCCGCCGGATCATCTGCCCCGAGCAACTGCACCAGGGCGCCCGCCAGTTGCTCAGCGGCCCGGCGGGATCGCTGCGCCTTGAGGGCGTGCCAGTCGCGATCGCTGATCACCAGCCGACGTTGCAGGTGTTCTGCCAGCTCCCGGCTGCCGTCGGGCCAGGATTCGACCTTGCCGCCGGTTACGGCGGCAGGAGGGGAGCCGGAGCTGGGGGGGCCGGGCTGAGAGGGTGTGGAGGGGTGATGCACTGGACGATTTGCCTGGGCCTGATCCATCCTGGCGCCATGAGCCCCGCGTTCCGACGTTCTCCCCCACGCCGGCCTGAGTTCCGGCGGACTTCCCTCGGGCCCCAGGGCCCGAGACTTCTTCACCATCTCGGTGCTCTTCACAGCTTGGCTGCGGCTCGAAGCAGTGGTGGCTCCCGCGAGCGCCGCCGCCGCCAGCACCTCTCCATGGCCCAGCGGTTGCTGGATCCCTTGCCCGAAGCTCTGGCATCGCCCCAGGCCGGGAGTGAACTCTTCTGGCGGATCTGCCGCTGGGGTGGAGCCGGGCTGCTGCTCGCGAGGCTGCTGGCTGGCTGACGCCGAGCTGCGGTCACGTTGCTGAGGTCAGCTTCTTCTTCTGGTGGTTGCGGACCTCCTCGGGGGGCGTCCATCCGGCTGCTTGATGACGGGCTGGTGGCGGGTGCGCAGCGCGACGTTGCAAAGATGCCCCGGCAACCCCGAGATCCGTAGTGGTTGATACAGAATGATCAAGTGTTTTAGCCTGCCTCTTATGAGCACAACCGATTTTGCCCAGCTCCCGACGGCCGTTCGTGATCGCGACAGCCTTTTCGTGGCCTGGGCCCGCGGCCGTCAGCAGGAGGAGCGGCGTCGCCTGGCCCTGTTGCAAGGTCTCCAGGCCCAGCCCGACCCCAGCGAAGCCGCCGACATCAGTGGTCCGATCACCGCCTGGGCGGACGGGCACGCCCGCGACAAACGGCGCCAGGCCAACGCCATCGCCCAGCTGCAGCGGGGGAGCTGATCCTGGGCTCCCCGATGGAGCTGCAAGGGAATCAAGCGTCGTAGTACATGGTGAACTCGTGGGGGTGGGGCCGCTGGCGCAGCTGCTGCACCTCCTCGTATTTCAGGGCGATCCAGTTGTCGATGAAGTCATCGCTGAACACACCGCCGGCCAGTAGGTAGTCCTTGTCGGCCTTGAGGGCTTCGAGGGCCCCATTGAGTGAGGCGGGCACGGTGGAGATCTTGGCGAGCTCCTCGGCCGAGAGTTCGAACAGGTCGACATCGGTGCCGTCGCCGGGATCGATCTGGTTCTTGATGCCGTCGATGCCGGCCATCAGCATGGCGGCGAAGCCCAGATAGGGATTGGCGAGGGCATCACCGGAGCGGAACTCCAGACGTTTCGCCTTCGGGCTCGGACCGGTGAGCGGGATGCGCACGGCGGCCGAACGGTTGCCCTGGGAGTACACCAGGTTCACCGGCGCTTCGAAACCGGGCACCAGGCGCTTGTAGCTGTTGGTGGTGGGGTTGGTGAAGGCGAGGAAGCTGGGGGCGTGCTTCAGCAGGCCACCGATGTACCAGCGGGCAGTCTGGGAAAGGTTGGCGTAGGTGCCTTCGCCGAAGAAGAGCGGCTGGTCGTCGTTCCAGAGGCTCTGGTGCACGTGCATGCCGCTGCCGTTGTCAGCGAAGATCGGCTTGGGCATGAAGGTGGCCGTTTTGCCATACTTCCTGGCGATGTTGCGCACCACGTACTTGTAGATCATCACGTTGTCGGCTGCGCTGATCAGTTCGGCAAATTTGATGCCGAGCTCGTGCTGGGCCGTGGCCACTTCGTGGTGCTGCTTCTCGATCGGAACCCCGAGGGCTCCCATGGTGAGGAGCATCTCGCTGCGGATGTCCTGCAGAGTGTCGTTGGGAGCAACTGGGAAATAGCCTTCCTTCAGCAGAATCTTGTATCCGAGGTTGCCGCCCTCCTCGACGCGATCAATGTTCCAGGCGGCCTCGGCCGAATCCACCTGGTAGAAGCTGCCACCATTACTACTCTTGTAGCGCACATCATCAAAGACGAAGAATTCCGGTTCTGGACCGAAATAGGCCTTGGTCGCGATGCCGGTGCTGGCCAAGTAATCGAGCGCCTTTTGGGCCAGGGCGCGAGGGCAGCGGCTGTAAGGCTGGCCGCTGCGGGGCTCCTGGATCGAGCAGATCAGGCTAAGGGTCTTGTGGCTGTAAAAGGGGTCGATCCAGGCGGTATTCGGATCCGGCACCATCGCCATGTCCGACTCGTTGATGGCTTTCCAACCGCGGATCGAGGAACCGTCGAACGCCACGCCGTCGGTGAAGGCGCTTTCATCGATCAGATCGTTGCAGACCGTGAGGTGCTGCCATTTGCCGTGCAGGTCGACGAATTTCAGATCGATCAGTTCGATTCCCTCGTCCTTGATCTGACGGAGAACGTCGTTCGCTGTCTTGGCCATGAAGGGGTGGGGCTGGTGAAGGAGCGCCCTGGGCGCATCAAGGCCAGACGGTACGGAGCGATACCGAACTCAATTTGTAGCAATTGCGACCGAAGCTGTCCTTGCCGGGCTGGGCCGGCACCCAACACAACCACCGCTGGGCGCGCTGCCCGGTTCTGGCTTCGACCGCCCTCGCTCGGCACGGAGCCCGAAGCCGGCCGCGTAACCGTTTCTGTCAAAACGCCCGGATCCCACCAGGGGACAGGAATCTTGGCGATTGCAAGTGCTAACTTCCGCAGCAGGTGCGTCGATCCGTTTCCACTCATGCGCGATGCCATCACCGGGCTGATCGGTCGCTACGACCAGCTGGGCCGCTACTTCGACCGCTCCGCGATCGACCGCATTGACTGCTATTACGCCCAATCGGCGCTGCGGCTCGCCGCCGTTGAACTGATCAACGGCGAAGCTGCCACCATCGTTCGCGAGGCCTCCCAGCGGCTCTGGCTCGAGGATCCCGAGCTGATCCTTCCCGGAGGCAACGCCTACACCACGCGCCGGCTGGCGGCCTGCCTGCGCGATCTCGATTACTTCCTCCGCTACGCCAGCTACGCCCTGATCGCGGACGATCTCCAGATCCTCGATGAGCGCGTGCTCAACGGACTTGACGACACGTATAAGAGCCTGGGGGTTCCGACCGGACCCACCGTGCGGGGCATCGCCCTGCTCGCTGAGGAAGTGGTGCAGAAGCTGCTCGCCACCGGTCTCGCCGACCCGGCTTCCGTGAATGCCGTGGTCCGGCCCCCTTTCGACCACCTCTGCCGCGGTCTGGCCGCCACCAACGTCCGCGCCCGCTGAAGCGCCAATTCGCTTCCACGTGCTTTGAGCATCGCGGATCAAGCCCAGCTTGGTCCTGGCACCCCAGAGGCTTCGCTCCATCGGGGAGAAGCCAATGAACCCTGGCCCGCTATGTGGGCTTGCGGTTGCCTAATCTCCATCGATCGTCGTTTCGTTCCGTACCGGTCTTGGCTTCTCTCCCCATCCCGACTTCCGTGTCTACCGCGCACAGGCTCGGGTTGGCCCCCATCGCCACGCCGGATCGCCTCCTGCTCGGACCGGGCCCTTCCAACGCCCACCCCACCGTGCTCCAGGCCCTGGCCCGAACCCCGATCGGCCACCTCGATCCCCTCTACATCGAGCTGATGGGCGAGGTGCAGGAACTGCTCCGTTACGCCTGGCAGACCGACAACCGTCTCACGATTCCCATGAGCGGCACCGGCAGCGCCGCCATGGAGGCCACCCTGGCCAACACCGTGGAGCGCGGCGACAAAGTGCTGGTGGCGGTGAACGGTTACTTCGGTCTGCGTTTAGTGGATATGGCCGGCCGCTACGGCGCCGAGGTGGTCACGATTGAACGCCCCTGGGGCGAGGCCTTCAGCAAGGACGAGATCGCCGAAGCCCTCGCCACCCACAAGCCAACCATCCTGGCGATGGTGCATGCCGAAACCTCCACCGGGGTGTGCCAGCCGATGGAGGGCATCGGTGATCTTTGCCGCCAGCACGACTGCCTGCTGCTCCTCGACACGGTCACATCCCTCGGGGGTGTTCCGCTCTTCCTCGATGACTGGAAGGTCGACCTGGCCTACAGCTGCAGCCAGAAGGGCCTCAGCTGCCCCCCTGGCCTGGGCCCTTTCACCATGGGACCCCGCGCCGAGGCCAAGCTGCTAGCCCGCACCACCAAGGTTCCCAATTGGTATCTCGATGTTTCCCTGCTCAATCAGTACTGGGGCTCCGATCGGGTGTATCACCACACCGCTCCGGTGAACATGAACTTCGGCATGCGGGAGGCCTTGCGCCTCCTGGCCGAGGAGGGCATCGAGAATGCCTGGGCCCGTCATCGGCGCAACGCCGAACGGCTGTGGGCAGGCCTGGAATCCCTCGGTCTGGCCCTGCACGTGCCTGAGGAACTGCGGCTGCCCACCCTCACCACCGTTCGGATTCCCGAGGGCGTGGATGGCAAGGCTTTCAGTCGCCACCTGCTTGATCGCCACGGCATTGAAGTGGGCGGCGGCCTTGGAGCCCTGGCCGGCAAGGTGTGGCGGATCGGGTTGATGGGTTACAACAGCACCCCCGAGAACGTGGACCGCCTCCTCGATCTCTTCGCCAACGAATTGCCGGCCTTCCGGCCCAACGCTCCCGTCGCCGCTGCCGTGGGCTGAGCGCCCACGGAGGTACCGATCGGTACCTTCCTATTGGGACTCTGCCCTGAGGGGCTCGGCCTGGGCCGGTGTTCAATCGGGCCTTTGCTCGTCGGCAGCTCGTTGCCGACGCTGGCGGAACCACGCCTCCAGCTGGCTGCGGGCTCGGGATTCCAGAACCCCTGCAACCACCTCCATCCTGTGATGGGCACTGGCGTGACGGGAGAGGTCGATGGTTCCCCCCAGGGCCCCCCGCTTGGGGTCTCTGGCACCGAACACCACCTGTCCCATGCGGGCCTGCACCAGAGCTCCGGCGCACATCGGACATGGCTCCAGGGTGACGACGAGGGTGCAGTCATGAAACCTCCAGCTGCCCCGCAGCCGCGCCGCTCGGGCCAGGGCCACCAGCTCCGCATGGCCGAGTGGATCCTGATGGCGATGGCGTCGGTTGCTCCCCCAGCCCACGGCCTTACCTTCCCCATCCAGCACCACCGCGGCCACGGGCACCTCCCCCTCCCGTCCCACCTGATCGGCCCGCCGCAGCAGCCTCTCCATCCACGTATCCCAGGGATCCGCCCGCACGGGGCCTCCGCTCAAAGTCTTGCGGTCCGGTTGTAGCTCCACCCCGGCACCTGGCTCGCAGCCGCCGTTACCGAGCGGCGATCCGCCTCCCCATGGCAAGGCGCCGCGGCACCGGCGAAGGGCAGAATGCCTCCACCGAACGAGCCGCCCTTGGTCAGCGTGCCCCAAGCCCCGCCACCCCGGCAGGGCACCACCACGACCGGCCTTCCCTTCCCCGATCCGCAGGCGCTCGATCCCGACCTGCAGGGGTTGCTTCAGGGCGCCTCGGCTCTGCTGGGCAGCTGGTTCTCCTCCGCCATCCACCAGCCACCCCTTCCCGGCCTCGCCATGCAGCCGCCTGTGGCGCCCGGGTTGCGCGGCATCGGCAACAACGCTCTGCTGGCCGAGCTGCAGCAGCTCATGGTGGGGGCCTACAACCCCAACCACCCAGGGGCTCTGGCCCATCTCGATCCGCCCCCCCTGATTGCCTCGGTGGTGGGTGACCTGATCGCGGCGGGCCTCAACAACAATTTGCTGGCCGAGGAACTCTCCCCCAGCCTCAGTCGGCTCGAGAAGGCCCTCTGCAGCTGGCTGGCCGAAGCGATCGGCCTGCCACCCGGCTCCGGAGGGGTGCCCGCCAGTGGGGGGAGTCTGAGCAACCTGATGGCGCTGGTGGTGGCTCGCCACCAGCGGGGCCTCGATGGCGTGGGCGAGGCGGTGGTGCTGTGCAGTGCCGACGCCCATGTCTCCCTGGCCAAGGCGATGCGGGTGATGGGCCTGCCCCCCGGTGCCTTGCGTTCGATCGCCGTGGATGCCGCAGGTCGCCTGGATGCCACCCGCCTCGGGGAGGAACTGGCCGACCTCGACAGTCGTGGCGTTCCCGTGATCGCCGTGGTGGCCACCGCCGGCACCACCGTGCGGGGAGCGGTGGATCCCCTAGCCGCCATCGCCGCCCTTTGTCATCAGCATGGGGTGTGGCTCCATGTGGATGGGGCGATCGGAGCGGTCTTCGCCCTTGCCGATTCCCATCGCCACCGTGTTGCCGGCCTCGATCTGGCGGATTCGGTCACCGTGAATCCCCAGAAGCTGCTGGGGATCACCAAGACCTCCTCGCTGCTGCTGCTGGCCTCCCCCGCCGCCCTCGGCGCCACCTTCGCCACCGGCCTTCCTTACATGGAGCCAAGCCGGGTTGGCTGCCACGGCGGCGAGTCTGGATTGCAGGGCACGCGACCGGCGGAGGTGCTCAAGCTATGGCTGGGTCTGCGCCAGCTGGGCCTGGAGGGCATCGCCGCCGTGCTCGATGGGGCCATTGGCCGTCGTCGCCAGCTCGAGCACCTGCTCGCTGGCGACGGACGGCTGCGGGTGCTCGGCGGCAGTTTCCACCTGCTGGCCTTCCGGCCCGACGGTCTCGACCGTGACGGCTGTGACCTCTGGAGCCAGCGGACCCGCCAGCTGCTGTTGCGGGAGGGACTGATGCTGTCGCGACCCGATTACCAAGGTTTCCACCATCTCAAGGCGGTGCTGGGAAATCCCCACACCGGCAGCGAGCACCTGGAGGCCCTCAGCGCGATCCTGCTGGGCAGCTGCGACGAAGCAGCCGGATCTCCCGGTTGACCACTGCACTCCCACCGCGTCTGCCAACATGCCCGGGCTCGACCGCCGGCCTTGCGGCCCCCTCATGGACGACCCAGCCGGTCTGGAAACGCTCCCTGCTCCGCGCCGCGATCCCGGGCGGGATCGCCGTTCCCGCTGGGTGGCGATCCTCACCGGTGCCCTCTCGATCCTGATCGGGGTGCTCTACCTCCTGGTGGTCAGCGTGCTCGATCGCTCCGGTCCCCTGCTTCCCCCGCCTCCGGAGGCCTTCGCCGAGGCCGTTTCGGCCACTCCTGGGAGTTCGCTTCCCGGATCGGGCGCTCCCGCGGCTCCGCCGCTTGGGGATGAAGTGGCTCGGATCGCTCCTCCGGTTGGGGCGGTAGACGCAGGGCCTGCTGTTTGAGGGGCTCCACCACCTGGCGATAGGCGGCCTCCAGGAATCGCCTCAGCACGCCTTCGCGGCGGTTGAGGTCGTATTCGCGCTGAAGCACCTCCGGCAGGCCGCCGTCGCCCCAGTCCTGGCCCTGCTGGAAATACACAATGAAGCTGCGGCCCGCCAGGCGGGTGAGCCAGGCCGCGCTCACCGCCTGCACCGCTCGACTCACCAGCAGGGCCGGCAGGTTGAGGCTGAGGGCCGAGCCCAGGAGCGCCACCCCGCCCTTGACTAGGCCGAGGCCCGCCAGGCTGCGCCCCACGGTGAGGGCGAGATCCTGAGCATGGCTGCGACTGAGATTCACCCCGTAGAGACGGCCGATCTCGATCACCATCTGGGCCTGCACCGCCGCGGTGCCCAGCAGATCGAGGCCGGGAAGGGGGGTGACCGCGAGCACCCCGGCCCCAATCCACATGTAACGATCCACAAGACCCTCGGCATCGCGGCCACGCTGCTGATCGAGCAGCTGACGGCTGGCCTCTCCCAGCTGGCGACACTGCAGCAGCAGGTTGTCGGCGATCAGTTCCTCCCCATCGACATGGAGCACCGCCGCGATGCGGCGCAGGAGGGGCTCCACTTCGGGTTCGGGTTGGAGGGGTCTGCCGCCTGGCATGGGCACGCTCTGGGGGGCGGCGCTGGCGGGGATCACATCCTCAGCGCTGATCCGCTTGCCGCAGCGCTGCCGCAGCAACTCCAGCAGCCGTTCCTCCTCCCGTTCGCCCCGCAGATCGCATTTGTTGAGCACCAGCAGCAGCCGTTTACCGAGGCTCGCCAGGGTGTCGAATGCCGCCAGTTCACTGGCCCGCAGATCGCCATCCACCACGAGCAACAGCAGATCGGCCCGGGCTGCCTGACGCCGGGCCAGCTCCTCACGCCGCAGGCCCTCGGCGCCCGATTCGAGGATGCCGGGGGTGTCCTCCAGGATCACGGCCCGCTCAAGCCCCCGCAGCCGCAGGCGGTAGCGGTCGGAGGAGGAACTGGTGGTGGATCCCATCGGAGCTCCCACGCACCCCACCAGCTCCTGCAGCAGGGCACGGATCAAGGAGGTCTTGCCCACGGATCCACCACCGAAGACCACGATCCGAAGATCGCCGCGCTCCAGCTCGGTTTGCATGCGGATCCGCTCCTGCTGCAGGGCCTCCCGCTCCACCGCATCGCGCACCCGTTCAAGGGTGCGGTCGATCGCATCGAGATTGCGTTCCGCCGCCTCCCGACGGCTGGCGGGCCGCTCCAGGTTCAGCGGCGCCTCACCGCGACGGCCCGGACCGATGCCTTTCCCCTGGCGCAGGGCCTGTAGCCAGGGCAGGCCGACCTGGGCGAGGGCCAGTCCGACGGCGGCGAGCACGAGCAACACCAGCGGCCCGATCAGCCAGCCAGGAAGCCAGTAGCTGAGTTGCCAGAGCAGCTGATTGAAGGCCTGCAGCACCACCGCGACCACCACCAGCAGCAGCAAGGCCAGCGCAATCCAGAGCCAAAGGCGCTTGGGAAGCATTAGGGGGTGGCCACCGAGGAGCGAACGATCCGGCCCCAGAGTTCAGCGGCCAGGTGGCTGCTGGAACGGCTGGGCGTGTTGTCGTCGTTCCCTAGCCACACCCCCATCACCCAGTGGCGATCGGGCACCGCGCCCACGAAAAGGAGGTCGCGGCCGTCGTTGGTGGTGCCCGTCTTTCCCCACACCCCGCCGCTCACCCAGGCGGCCGTTCCGGTGCCCCCGTTCACCACGCCCCGCAGCATCTCCTGCATCAGCTTCGCTGTGGCCGGGGCCATGGCCCGCCGACCGGCCGCTCCGGCCACGCCGCCGGGCTCGAGCTTGCCGACTGAGACCTTCCCATCCTTGGATCGGGCTCCCCTGGGGGGTGGTGCGGTCTTCGGCACGCTGCGGCAACCCTTCTCCTCTTTCCCGGCTGGGCAGGCTTCGGCGTCGGTCAGATGGCGGATGGTGCTCGGGGCATGCCAGAGGCCGTTGTCGGCCACTGCGGCATAGGCGGCGGTGAGTTCCAGCAGGGTCACCTCGCTCTGGCCCAAGGCCAGGCCCGGCACAGGATCGAGCGGTGTGCTGAAGCCCAGGTCTCGGGCCTTGTGAACCACCGCATCGAGACCCACCCGCCGGGCCAGCCGCAGGGCAGCGGTGTTGCTGCTGATCGCTAGGGCCTGCCGCAGGCTGATCGTGCCGCCGCAGCCGCTCTCGAAGACCTGGCCCTGCCAGGTGAGGGGCCCGCAGTTCACACCATCGCCGGGCCTGGCCCCGCGTTCGATCGCCGCCGTGTAGGGCACCAGCTTGAAGGTGCTCCCCGGCTGACGCAGGGCCATCGAGGCCCGGTTGAACTGGCTGCGGCGGTAGTCGCGGCCTCCCACGATCGCCAGGATGCCGCCGTTGCGGCTGTCTAGAACCACCACCGCCCCCTCCGACACGCCAAGGGAGCGACTGGCCTCGATGTGCTCCCGCAGCAACCGCTCGATCAGCTCCTGCAGGGCTGGATCCAGGTGGGTGTCCACCAGGTAGTTCCCTTCCGCCGCCACATCCGCCCCCACCAGCGCATCGAGGTCGCGCCGCACCTGGTCGCTGTAGAAGGGCATGGCCCGACGTTCGTTGCCACGGCAGGCATCCACACTCAGGCGGATCGGCAGACGGCGGGCGCGGCGGCCCTGATCGGCGGAGATGCGGCCTGTGTCCACCATCTTGTGAAGCACGGTGTTGCGGGCCTCCAGGGCTTCCTGGGGGCGGCTGCAGGGATCGTGGCCGTAGGGAGAGGAGAGCAGTCCCACCAGCAGGGCCGCCTCCTCCAAGGACAGAGTCCCGGCAGGCTTGCCAAACAGTCGGCGGGAGGCATCCTCGAAGCCCCAGCCCGCGCCCAGAAAGGCGCGGTTCAGGTAGCTCAGGAGCAGTTCGGTTTTGCTGAAGCGCGCCTCCAGCTGAAGGGCCACGAGCAGTTCCCGCCCCTTACGGCCCAGGGTCTCGCCTTCGCCCACCTGAGCCGGGTAGAGGCTGCGGGCCAGTTGCTGGGTGAGGGTGCTGCCGCCCTCCAGCACCCGGCCGCCCAGCAGGTTGGTCACCAGGGCGCGACCGGTGCCGATCGGGTCGATGCCGGGGTGCCACCAGAAGCGGCTGTCCTCACTGGCGAGCAGGGCATCGATCAGCACCCGCGGATAGCCCTCGAGCTTCGCCTGCTCCCGGTGGCGGCGGTCATCGGCCGAAGCGATCGGCCGATCGGCACGGTCGTAGAGCAGCAGCGGCCCTCGGACGGTCGCCAGGCTTCCCCGGATCGGCACGAACACGGCCCCCAGGAGCCAGAGCAGCAGGCCTCCTCCGGCCAGTGCAGCAGGACCCAGGATCGCCAGCCGGAACCGCCGCAGCCGCCGACCGGACTCGGCGTCATGGAAGCTGATTTCGGGCAGATCGGGCAGCTGGGGCGGCCCCAGCCGCACCCGATCCCCATCGCGCAGCAGCAGTTTCTGCACCCGGCGCCCCTGCCACCACAGCCCGTTCGTGGACCCTGTATCGCTGAGCAGCCAGTGGTTGCCGCGCCGTTCCAATAGGGCATGGCGACGGCTCACAGCCGCCTGCTCAAGCAGCACCTCGGCGTTCGGATCCCGGCCGATCCGATAGAGGCTGCCGTGCAGGGGAACCCGCCGCTCCAGCTGGTGGTCCAGATGAACGGAGAGGGTGGGGCCGGGACGCTCAGCCATGGCTGCCGCCGGGGCCGGCGCCCCGTCCGGAACCCTGTCTTCCTCGGGATCGGGAGCTGCCGGGGCCGGAACGTCGCGGCAGGAAGGCTGCCAGCTGGTCGAGGGCGAAGCAGGCCACCGCCAGGTTGATGGCCACATCCGCCAGGTTGAACACGGGGAAGGAGAAGGGCACGGTGGCCAGAAAGTCGGTCACAGCTCCATGGTTCCAGCGGTCCAGGCCGTTGCCGGCCGCCCCACCCAGCAAAAAACCGAGGGCAAGGCTTGGCCAAAGGCCATGGGGCGGCTTCCAGAGGATCCACAGCAGCACGGCGGCACTCACCGCCAGACTCACCACAGCGAGGACCTGCACCGAATCTCGGAACAGGCTGAAGGCGGCGCCGGTGTTGCTCACCCGCTGGAGCGCCAGCAGACCAGGCAGGAAGGGATACAACCTTCCTGGTTCCAGGTGGCTGAGCACCCACGACTTGCTCCATTGGTCCGCGATCAGCACCGCCAGGGCAAGGAGCAGCGGCAGGCCCCTATCGCTGCGGGATCGGGGCGTGCCAGGGCCTGGGGCGGGGGAATCCGGCGAGGTGGTGGCGTTGTTTGGAATCGGATCGGGCATGCTCAGCCTCTCAAGATGGCACCAGCAGCACCCGTCTCAGCACCCAGGCCAGGACCCCGGCCGCGCAGCACAGCAGGGCCTGGGGAAGGATCGCCAGTCCATAGCTCACCATGAGCGGCACCAGGCTGGCGGCCCAGCGGCCGGCCAAGGCGCCGATGAGCAGGTTGAGCAGACCGCAGAGCTGCAGCACGAGAAGTCCAACCCCTGCCGCCGCGGTGAGGGCGAGGGGATCGTCCATGCCGCGCTGGCGGGCCAGTCGCCCCGTGATCCAGGCCGCTGGAATGAAGCCCGCCAGATAGCCGAATCCCGGATCCACCAGATAGCCGATCCCACCCCCCTGCTGGAACACCGGCAGCTGGAAAAGCCCCACGCTCAGATAGCCCACCGCGGCCAGCAGGGCGCTGCGGGGACCGGCCACCAACGCTGTGAGCAGCAGAGCGGGCACCTGGAGAGTGATCCCCAGGGGACGGAGGCTCCACCCTTCCGGGCCTGGAAGCGCCAGGAAGGCGGGGATCAGACCCCCGGCCACGATCAGCAGCAGACCGGCGATGGCTCCGCTCCAGGTGGCAAGGGCCCTCAAACGTTTCTCCGTTGGTGGTCAAGGCCCCCATCCTGCTGCAGCTAGGTTCGGCTGAGAAGGGGCGATCCGGTGCAGCAGTCCGACCAGGGAGAGAGCGGGGAGACAACCGAACCGGCCGAATCGTTCCGCTTCGTGGTGGGTGATCGCGTCTGCCTGCTGCAGAGCGTTCCATACCTCAAGACGGCCGATCCGAGGCCCATGCTGCGTCCCCCCGACTTGGTGGCCACCGGCGAGGTGGGCGCGGTGAGCGAGATCCGCCCCCGCGACCAACTGGCCGTGCGCTTCCGGCGGGGCACCTTTCTACTGTCGGTGCAGGACCTCAGGCCGGCGTCCGGGAACGACTGAGCCCGATTCCGCCGGCAGCCTCCCAGGCGGTTGTTGCGGAGGCCAGGGCCGGCGCCGGCCCAACGAGGCTGAGGCTGGCCTGCGAAAGCCAGCGGCGGGCGGCCTGCTGCAGCGCTGCGCCATCCAGCTCGGCGGCCCGAGCCAGGCACCGTTCCACATGGTCGGCGGGTAGGCCGTGGCTGAGCACCAGGGCCAGGCGCTCGGCGATCTGGGAGCAGGTCTGGCGTCCCATGGCGTCCTGGCCGACGGTCTTGGCGCGGGCCAGCTCCAGCGCCGCCAAATCCAGAGGTTCCTCCAGCAGGCGCCGCCATTCCTCCAGGAGGCAGGCGGTTGCTTCCTCGGCCCGGTCGGCGGAGGTGGAGAGGTGCATCACGAACGGGGCGGCCCCGCAGCGTGCCGGGTGGCTCACCCCCACGTCGTAGGCCAAGCCCCGTTCCTCCCGCATCACCACGAAAAGGCGGCTCGACATGCCCATTCCCAGGTGGGTCTGGAGCAGCCGCAGCGGCAGGGCATCGGGATGGCCGAGCGGCACGGTGGGGCACCCCAGCATCAGCACGAGCTGTTCTGTGTCCTGTTCCAGGGCCCTCAGGCTGGCTCCTTCCGTTGACACGCCACCTGGTTCGAAAGGTGGGGGCGCTACCTCCGACGAGGCCAAGGGCAGGTGGGTGGTCCAGGGAAGGCCCTCCAGGGAGCCCTCCAGTAAGGAGTGGAGGTTGTCAGGCAGGGTTCCGGTGAGCACCAGAACGGCGCCCTCTCGCCCCAGACCCACCGCTAGTTCAGCGAGCAGATCGGCCGAGATCCCCTTGAGATCCCCTTCAACCCCGAGGGGATCGTGGCCATAGGGGCCTTCTCCGTAGAGCTGGCGCAACAGCTGGTCGTGGGCCAACTGGTAGGGGTCTTCTTTCTGGCGCTGCAGGGTCTGGAGATTGAGCTGGCGCTCGAGAGCCACCTGGTCCGGGGCCAGGAGGGGTCGCCGCGCCATGGCGAGGAGGAGCGGCAGCAGATCCAGGGTGTCCGTGGCTGCGCACTTGAGGCCGAGCACTAGGGAATCCTCATGGGCTTCGGCCCGCAGAGCAGCCCCAGCCCCCTCCACCAGATCGGCGAGGGCGTCGGCATCAAACTGGCCGCAGCCCCTGGTCATGGTTCCGGCCAGCAGCTGGTGGGCGCCCCGCCGATGCAGCGGATCGGCGCCACTTCCGCCTCGGATCACCAACCTTGCCGCCAGGATCTCAGGCCCCGGACGGCTGCGGGCGACAACCGGCAGGCCGCCGCTGAGGCTGAAGCTGGGCACGGGGAACGGGATGGCGGAGGTCATGCGGGCACCGCTTCAAGCACGCAGGCGCGGCGGGGATCCAGGCTGGCTAGAGCTTCGGCCCGCAGGGTCTCCGGATCCCAGGAGTCGATTGCCTCGAGGGGGGCCTCCAGACTCTCGTAGCGCCCCCAGAGATGCCCGGTGCCGATCAGCCCGGCCACGTTGCCCGGGGCCTCCATCCCGAAGCGGTAGCTGTTCGTCACCAGCCGCCTCACCCGCGACCACTCGGCCGCCTGCACCGGCTCGGCCATCACCTCCTCCCAGACGGTGTGGATGGCGGCCCGCACGGCCGGCAGATCCTCTGGATCGCACACCGCCTCCAGCAGCGCCAGGCTGCCGCATTCCATCGGGTGCAGATCCAGATCCACGCTCTCCACCAGCTGCAGCTGCTCCCGCAATCGCGCCACCAGGCGACTCCGCCGGCCCTCGGCAAGCAGGGAGGTCGCCAGATCGCCCCCCATCACCCCGTGAAGATCCCGGGCCGGCGGCTGGCCCCAAGCCATAAGCAGCCGGGCCGCCTCCAAGCGGGGCAGCTCCAGCCGCTGTTCCCCGGGTTGCACCCGCAAAGGATCAAGGGGCGGCGGCCCTGCCAGGGGGGCCACGGAGGCGAGCGCCCCTTCAACGGCCCTCGCCTCCAGGTCAGTACCGGCCAGGGCACCGGCGAGGGCCAGCACGCAACGTCCACCGCCGTAAAGGCGCCGGTGGAAGGCCGCCATGGCCTCGGGCTCGTGGGCCAGTAGGGCCTCACGTCGGCCCAGGATCGGCTGGCCATAGGCATGGCCTGGGCAGGCCATCGCCAGGAGCTGCTGCACCGCCACCTCCTCCGGCTGGTCTTCGCTCTGGGCGAGCTCCTCAAGAACCACCTGGCGCTCCATCGCGAAGGCATCCCCCTCAAGGCGAGGCTCCAGCACCAGATCGAGCAGCAGCTCAAGAGCTTCCGGGGCCGCCTGGGGGGGAATCAACACGTGGTAGTGCACATCATCGAAGCCGGTGGCGGCATTGCTGCTGCCGCCGAGGGCCTCAATCCTGCGGTCGAATTCGCCCGCCGCCAGGCTGTGGCTGCCCTTGAACACCATGTGCTCAAGGAAATGGGCCATGCCGCTCTCGCTGCCGGCTTCGAACACGCTGCCGGCGCGGCACCAGAAGTCGAGACAGACCAAGGGGGCCTCGGCCAGATCGAGACTCACCAGTTCGGCTCCATTGGCAAGCACCCTGCGATTCGGTTGCTCCAGCCCAGGGAGCAACGGGCCGCAACAACGGGATGTGGATGGCATGCGCTGGTGTCAAGATCGCCATTCTGCTGGCTGCGGCGCCGTGATGACACCGGATTCCCCACCCCGTGCCGCAGCTGAGCCGGTCACTGGCCCCAAGGGAGTCTCGGCTCGAACGTTCGGGGGCATTCATCCGCTGGTAGACGCCCTTGCCGGGCGGATCCGCACCTGCCGGGACGGCCTCCCCGGCCTGGAGCCCCTGACAATCGATCCGGCCCTGGAGGCGATCAGCGGCAGCCTCGATGGTGAGGAGCTCTTTATCCGCAACGAGGTGCACCGCTGCCAGGGCCTGCGCAAGCTCCATCTCGAGACGGCCCGTCTGGGGGCGGGCCTGCAGATCCTTCACTGCGTGTTCTTCCCCGAACCCAGCTTCGACCTGCCGGTTTTTGGGGCCGACATCGTGGCCGGCCGCGGGGTGGTGTCCGCCGCAATCGTGGACCTTTCCCCCGTGACGGGATCCCTGCCTGCGGGGATCGACCGAGCCCTCGCAGCCCTCGATCCCGGCCCCTTCTCCCAGGAGCGTGAGCTGCCGGCCTGGGGGGGGATCTTCTCCCCCCACGTGCTGTTCGTGCGGCCGGTGGATCGGGCCGAGGAGGAGCGCTTCATCGACCATGTGGCGGCCGTGCTGGGAGTGCTTGCCGCGGCGGTGTCGGAGGGCACGGCCCAAGGCCCCACGGATCCAGCTACGGTGAGGCGCTGGGAGGGTCAGCAGCGCTATTGCAAGCAACAGAAACAGAACGACAAAACCCGCCGGGTCCTGGAGAAGGCGTTCAACCCAGCCTGGGCGGACCAATACATCGAGAACCTCCTGTTCGACGATCCTCCCGCCCCCTCCTCGCCGTCCTGATCGGCTCGCTGGCCCTGGCAGCCGTAGCTGGTCTGTTGGCATTCAAAGCCGGATGGCTGGGCCAGTCGGCAGCCAAGCGGGAAGCCGAGGTGCGCGCCAAACCGGCCCCTGCCCGGCCCGAGGCCGTGGCGGCCCTGGGCCGGCTCGAGCCCGCCGGCGACATCCGCGTGCTCGCCGCCCCGACCAGTGGTATGGGTGCCACACCCCGGATCACCGCCCTGGAGGTGGTGGAAGGACAGAGGGTGCTGCCCGGCCAGCTCCTGGCCCGCTTCGACACCGCCCCTACCCAGCTTGCCCAGCGGGATCTGCTCCGCGCCCGCATCGCCAATCTCCGGCGCCGACTGGATGTGGAGAGCCGGGAACTGGCCCGCTACCGCCAGCTCACCAAGGTGGGTGCGATCGCTGCTGATGAACTTGATCGCCGCGATCAGGATCACCTATTGCTGCAGGGCCAGTTGCAGGAGGCTCAGGCCGAGCTGGTGAAGGAGGAGGCCGACCTCGACAACACCGAACTGCGCTCCCCGATGGCAGGCACGGTGCTGCGGATCAATGCCCGGGTGGGGGAACGACCCGGCGACAAGGGAATTCTCGAACTCGGCGCCAGCGACCGCATGGAGGCCGTGGTGGAGGTCTATGAGAGCGACATCGCCCGGGTGATGCCCGGCATGGCCGTGCGTCTCACCAGCGAGAACGGGGGCTTCACTGGAACCCTGGCCGGGCGCGTCAGCCGCATCAGCCCCCAGGTGCGGCAGCGCCAGGTGCTCTCCACCGATCCCACCGGTGATGCCGACGCGCGCATCGTGGAGGTGCGGGTGCAGCTGGATCCGGCCGATGCCCAAAGGGTGCGCCAGCTCACAGGGCTGAAGGTGATCGCCAGGCTCGCCCCATGAACCCGTGATGCTCCTGGATCATCTCTGGCCTAACCGCCGCATCCCCCTGGCTTGGCTGTTGCTCACTCGCCAGCCCGGCAGATTGCTGGTGGCCCTGGCGGGGATCTCCTTTGCCGGGATCCTGATGTTCCTGCAGCTCGGGTTCCGCGATGGCCTCTTCGACGCCAGCGTGACCCTGCACAAGCGTTTCGCCGCTGATCTGGTGCTGGTGAGCCCGCGCACGATGAGCTCGATCGCCATGGCCAGTTTTCCCAGACGGCGGCTGGTGCAGGTGATGGCCGATCCCGATGTGGCGGGCACCACGCCCGTGCACTGGAACTTCCTGCTCTGGCGCAATCCCCAGACCCGCAGCACCCGCTCGATTCTGGCGGTGGGCTTTGAGCCTGGCGATCCCCTGTTCACCGATCCGGGCTTGGTTGAGCGAACCCGCGTCCTCAGCCAACGGGGCCGGGTTCTCTTCGATTCCCTCTCCCGGCCGGAGTTCGGCCCGATTGCCGCCTGGTACAAGCAGGGCCGCACGATCGAAACTGAAGTGGCCGGTAAGCGGGTGCGGGTGGCGGGCCTGGTGGAGCTGGGCCCCTCCTTCGGTGCCGACGGCAACCTGCTGACCAGCAGTGAAACCTTCCAGCAGCTGATGCCCGGCCTGCCCTCCGGCAGCATCGAGCTGGGCCTGATCCGCCTCATGCCAGGGGCCGATCCCGCCACGGTCGCTGCGCGTCTGAAATCCCATCTGCCGGAGGACGTGGCGATCTACTCCAAACAGGGTTTCGTGGAATTCGAGAAGAACTACTGGCGCAGCAGCACCGCGATCGGCTTCATCTTCACCCTTGGTGCCGGGATGGGCTTCGTGGTGGGTTCGGTGATTGTGTATCAGATCCTCCACTCCGATGTGAGTGACCATCTGCCCGAGTACGCCACCCTGATGGCCATGGGCTATCCCCTCCCCCAGCTCCTTGGAGTCGTGGCCCGGGAGGGGCTCCTGCTGGCCCTGTTGGGCTATCTGCCTGCTTGGCTGGCGGGTCAGGGGCTCTACACCGTGATCCGCAATGGCACAAAGTTGCCGGTAGAGATGGATGGTGCTCGTTCGCTGCTGGTGTTCGGCATGATCCTCACCATGTGCCTGGGCTCGGCCCTGATGGCCATGCGCAAGCTCGGGGATGCCGATCCCGCTGAGATCTTCTGAGGCCCTCGATTCCCGTGAGCAGCGCTCCCCAACCCCCCGCTTCCGGTTCCGATTCCAGCAATGGCATCGTCAGCCGGCATCGCAACGGCAAGCCCCCTCCTGTGGCGGGGTCCACCAGCAGCATCGAGGGCCTCCCGCTACCGGCCACAGCACCGGCGAGCCTGGTGGTGCGGGATCTGCAGCACTGGTTCGGCAGTGGAGCCAACCGCCGTCAGGTGCTCGATGGGGTGAGCCTCACCATCCGCCCCGGTGAGGTGGTGCTGCTCACCGGCCCCTCGGGCTGTGGCAAGACCACCCTGCTCACCCTGGTGGGCGCCCTGCGGCAGGTGATGGCGGGTTCGGTGCAGCTCTTCGGCCAGGAACTCCATGGTGCCGCCCGGAGGGAGCGCCAGTTGCTGCGCCGTCAGATTGGCATGATCTTCCAGGGTCACAACCTGCTGCGCTGCCTGAGTGCCGAGCAGAACGTGCAGATGGGGGCCGACCTGCTTCCTGGTCTGGGTTACCGGGCCCGTCGAGACCTCTCCCGGCAGTGGTTGCGGGCCGTGGGACTCGGCGATCACCTGGCCAAGCTCCCCCACGACCTCTCCGGCGGTCAGAAACAGAGGGTTGCGATCGCCCGGGCCCTGGCGGCCCAGCCGCGTCTGCTGCTGGCCGATGAACCCACCGCGGCCCTGGATAGCCGCACTGGCCGCGAGGTGGTGGAGCTGCTGCGGCGTCTGGCCCGTGATCAGGGGTGCAGCGTGCTGATGGTGACCCACGATCCCCGCATTCTCGATGTGGCGGATCGCCTGGTGGAGATGGAGGATGGGCGGCTATCCGAGGCCAGCATCAGCGGCCGAACGCTCAGCGGTTCGGTAGGGTAAAAGGATCCAAATCCCCAGGAACAGCCGTCCGCATGGCCAAGCGCAGGAATCTCAAGAAGGAAAAGCAGGAACGCAACCGCGCCTACGCCCGCAAGTTCAAGAAGCGCAAGCTGCGCAATGAGGGTCGTGGCGAAGGTGCCGGCAACGGTGTGACCGGCACCGCCAATAACGGCGGGGCCGCCGACTGATCTGGCGCAGCGCCTTGGGCCGGCAAGCCCCAGCGGGGGGTCCCCAGGGATCCCCCTTTTTGTTGGCTGAGCGTCGGACCCAACCATCGCTGCCTATTGCCTTCCTTCCAGCTGCCATGTTCCTGAGCGTCGTCATCCCCACCTACAACCGGCTGCCGATCCTGCGCCAGTGCCTGATGGCCCTGGAACGCCAGGAACTGGCGCCGCCGATCGAGCGCTTTGAGGTGGTGCTCGTCGATGACGGCTCCACCGACGACACCGTGGCCTGGCTCCAGGAGCATGCCGCCTCCCTGCCCCATGTGCGCCTCGTCTGCCAGGACCATGGCGGCCCAGCGGCGGGCCGCAACCGGGGGGTGGAGCATGCCGAAGGCGATGTGATCGTGTTCATCGACAGCGACCTTGTGGTGCTGCCGGATTTCCTGCAGCACCACGCGCGCGCCCTTGAGCAATGCTGGCGGGAGCGGGGAGACAAGCTTTGCTTCACCTACGGCGCCGTGGTAAATACCGCCAATTTCGAGAATCCCACCAGCGAGCCCCACAAGCTCAATGATGTGTCCTTCGCCTACTTCGCCACCGGCAATGTGGCGATTGATCGGCAGGTTCTCGAACGTGCCGGTCTGTTCGACACCTCCTTCCGCCTCTACGGCTGGGAGGATCTCGAACTCGGTGAGCGCCTTCGGCGCCTTGGGGTGGATCTGGTGCGCTGCCCCCGCGCCGTGGGCTACCACTGGCATCCTGCCCTCAGCCTGGAACAAATCCCGCGGCTGATCCAGGTGGAGCGGGAGCGGGCGAAAATGGGACTTGTCTTCTACCGCAAACACCCCACTCGCCGGGTGCGGTTCATCATCCAGTACACCTGGCTGCACCGGATCCTGTGGGAACTGCTCACCCTGGGGGGCCTCCTCAATGAACGCAGCCTGCGGCCCCTGCTGGGCTGGTTGATCCGCCGGGGCCACCCTGGCTTGGCGATGGAACTTCTGCGCCTTCCCCTGAACCGTATCGGTGTTGAGGCCCTCTACAGCGAAGCCCGGCAACAGCGTGTCTGATGACCGCTGGCGGCGCGGGTCCTCCAGGCCTGCCGCCAACAGGCCGTTTGATAGGTTGTTGGAGTCCTGTCACACCGCACACCTGCACGTTTCGGGTGATCCGGCTTCGGTTGCAAGGGTCCGAGCGCATCCCGCGCTACTCCAACCCCGCACAATCGACCGGCTTTCCTGGCAGGTGGTGGCCAACCCGAAACCCAATCGAATCCCATGGCTGTCGTCACGCTCGCCGAGATGATGGAAGCTGGCGCCCACTTCGGGCACCAGACCCGGCGCTGGAACCCGAAGATGTCGCGCTACATCTATTGTGCGCGCAACGGTGTTCACATCATCGATCTCGTGCAGACCGCGGTCTGCATGAACAACGCCTACAAATGGACCCGCAGTGCCTCCCGCAGTGGCAAGCGTTTCCTGTTTGTGGGCACCAAGAAGCAGGCCTCCGAGGTGATCGCCCAGGAGGCGACCCGTTGTGGTGCCTCCTACGTGAACCAGCGCTGGCTGGGCGGCATGCTCACCAACTGGACCACGATGCGGGCCCGCATCGATCGCCTCAAGGATCTGGAACGCATGGAATCGTCCGGCGCCATCGCCATGCGACCCAAAAAAGAAGCCGCAGTGCTGCGTCGTGAACTGGATCGCCTGCAGAAATACCTCGGCGGCCTCAAGAACATGCGTCGTCTGCCCGATGTGGTGATTCTGGTGGATCAGCGCCGCGAGACCAATGCCGTGCTCGAGGCTCGCAAGCTCGACATCCCGCTGGTGTCGATGTTGGACACCAATTGCGATCCAGACCTTTGCGATGTGCCCATCCCCTGCAACGACGACGCCGTGCGTTCGGTGCAGTTGGTGCTGGGTCGCCTGGCCGATGCGATCAATGAAGGACGCCATGGCGCCCAAGACCGTGGCGGCGACGACGAGGGCTGAAGTCCCCGGGCTGCTCCCATCCCACCCCACCATGGCCAGATCGTTGACGGTCTTGGCCCTGGTGTGGCACCCAAAGTCGGAGCACCATCAGCGGCGATTTAGGCGACAGACCATCCTCCAGGCGGTCAGCTAGAGCTGCAAACAGGCCCGCCACTGGCGGCTCCGGGCTGGCCCGGACGTCGTAGCAGAACTTTCAGGGCAGGGTCCCCAGACCTTCTCCCTGCAGATTTCTCCCCTTCCCCGATTTCCATTCCTCCCCTCCCATGGCTGAGATCACCGCCAAGCTCGTCAAGGACCTGCGCGACAAGACCGGCGCCGGCATGATGGATTGCAAGAAGGCCCTGGCCGAATCCGGCGGCGACATGACCAAGGCCGCCGAATGGTTGCGCCAGAAGGGCATCGCCACCGCCGAGAAGAAGGCGGGTCGCACCGCTGCGGAAGGGTCGATCGGTAGCTATATCCACACCGGTGCCCGCGTGGGCGTGCTGGTGGAGGTGAACTGCGAAACCGATTTCGTTGCCCGCGGTGAACTGTTCCAAGAGCTGGTGCGCAACGTGGCTATGCAGATCGCCGCCTGCCCCAGTGTGGATTATGTGAGCACCGAGGAGATCCCCCAGGAGATTGCGGAACGGGAAAAGGCGATCGAGATGGGCCGCGATGACCTGGCGGGTAAGAAGGAGGAGATGAAGGTGAAGATCGTGGAAGGGCGCATTGGCAAGCGCCTCAAGGAACTCGCCTTGCTCGAGCAGCCTTTCATCCGTGACAACACCATCACGGTGGGAGAGATGGTGAAGCAGGCCGCCGGTAAAACCGGCGAGAACATCCAGGTTCGCCGCTTCAGCCGCTTCACTCTCGGAGAAGGCATCGACGTGGAAAAGAGCGATTTCGCTGCTGAAGTGGCGGCCATGGGCAAGGCCTGATCCCCATGGCTCCGCTGCCATGACCCCCGTCTCCGGGCCATCTGCCACGCAAGCCGATCTGCTGCGGATTCAGCGTGAGCTGGCGAGCACCAATCCGGAGCTTTATCGGCAGCTGGCGCTCTACCTGCAGGTGCTGCGCCAGATCCTGCCCCAGAGTGTGGATCAGGCGTGCTTTCACCTGGCGACCCAGGTGCAACCCGATCGCTACACCACCCTTTCTGAGGCCCAGCGCCGCCGCCTCCACGCCAACGTCACTGCCCTGGTGACACGCTGCACCACCCTTCTCACGGTGGAGCAGCTGGCTTGCCTAGCCGGCCGGATCGCGCGCGCGCAAGCCCTGCGGGCCGATCGCATTCATCGCGATTCAGATGCCGCCGGGGACCGCCAACAACCCTCCATGACGGACGGTCCTCCTGCGGACCCTCGCTCGGATCTCGCTTCTCCCCACGCTCCGCAGGGTGGCGCGTCCATCCGCTTGCCGCACGAGGGATCGGTCCATCTCGGGCTGGATCTCCCCATTGAGGGTGGCTGGCTCGGCTGGGGTGAAGCCCCTGGATTAGACGCTAATGATTCAGCCGCTGAATCCCCAGCCGCTGAATCCCCAGCCACTGAATCCCCAGCCACTGAATTCACGGCACCGGAATTCTCTGCATCGGAATCATCTGGCCTGGAGCCGGAGGATTCCGATGCCCTCCCACCCGAACAGGCAGACCCGGATGAGGATGACACCGCCTCGGATCTGTTCAGCCTGTTCTCCGCCCTCGCTGCCGCTGCCGGGATGGACAGGGGCATCCGGGGGCTGGAGCACCCCTACGAGCAAGGCATGGCGGAGTTCTCCGCCCGGGATGATGTGGGTGGTGATGACGTCAGCGATCAGCCCTCGGCAGAAGGGGAGGAACCGGGGCCGTTGGGAGAACGGCCGGAGGATGTGGCCTTCCCGTTCCGCTTCCGTGCCCTGTCGCTGGAGTTCGATGCCCTGGAGCGTTTCTTGCCGGACCGCTTCAGGGAGGAGGACCCCGGTGCTCTATACCGCCCGCCGGAAGGGGGGGGACTGCTGCCCCGCGATCCGGTGGCGCTGCTGGCCTGGCTGGAGGGCGTGGAACTGGCCCTGACTCGTCAGCTGCGGGATCTCTCCCATGCCCTCAACACGGAACTGCTGCAGTGCGGGTTGATCCGGATCCTGCTACCCCTCAACCTGCTGGAGGGAGTTCTCAGGGGGCAGATCGAGGTCCAGTCCAGCCATCCCAATCTCCTGCAGCTGCCCCTGCCCCTTCCCAGCGGCCGCTCTGGCCGGATTCTCAGGGCCCAGTCCATCCTTCTGCGCCGCGCCGATCTCGAGCTGGAGCAACCCCGGTTGCGCACGGTGCGGAGCCGGCTGCAGCAGCTCCGTCAGGAGGGACGCAGAATGGCTCAGCAGTACCGCCGTCTTCAACGGCGGATCCAGGCGCACGAGGCCGAAGCACTGTGGCTGCAGGACATCCGCTCGATGCGCCCGGGTCCGGAGCACCCCTGCTGAAAACCCTGAGAGAGGAGTCGCCAGCGGTGCGGGCATCGTCGATGCTGCCCGGTTCCGGTGAACCTGAGCTGGCTCTCCCTCCCGCACAGGCCCTGGAAGCCTGGCTTTCTTCCCTGCAGCAGTCCTGCCGGCTCGAGGCCGAGCGCGGCTTCGGCGATCTGATGGGACGCCACGAAACCTTCGCCAGTTTCGTGACCCGCAACCTTGATTCCCCCCCCCCAGATCTCACCCCGGACGCGGTGCGAACCCTCGCGCTCCTTGCCACGGCTTTCCGCCGCTACCGGCTGGAGGATCTGGGCCGCCGGCAGATGCTGGTCCGCCAGCTGCGCCAGGGGCTCCACCAGGTCAGGGTCCAGAGTCGACCAGCGCTGCCGGTGGCGCCTCCTCGCCTGCGGCTGCTCAGCTCCCCAGGGGTGGGCGCGGCCGGTGGGGACCCATCACAGCGTGGAAGAGGATCCAGCCTGCCGCCCTCCAGTCCCTACGCCACTCCATCCCCTTCCGGAGGTACAACTGAGCGCGCCAGTCGCCCGCTGCTGGCCGGCACACCCCTGGCCGAGGTGCCGGGCATCGGTCCTCGGACCGCCACCCAGCTGGCCGGACTCGGGCTGCTGCTGGTTGGGGATCTAATCGCCCATTACCCCCGCGACTACCTCGATTACGCCAACCTGGTGCGCATCAGCGCTCTGGTTCCCGGTCGGACCGCCACGGTGGTGGCCACGGTGCGGCGTTGCCACGCCTACAGCAGTCCCCGCAACCCCAATCTCTCGATTCTCGAGCTCCATCTGCAGGACAGCACGGGTCGACTGCGGGTCAGCCGCTTCTTCGCCGGCCGTCGCTTCAGTAGCCCAGGCTGGCTGAAGGCCCAGCAGCGTCAGTTTCCTCCTGGCACCACGGTGGCTGTGAGCGGGCTGGTGAAGGAAAGTCCCTACGGACCTTCTTTTTCCGATCCCCTGCTTGAGGTGCTGGAGAGCACCGGTTCACCGGTCCGTTCCCCCCTGATCGGCCGTCTGGTGCCGGTCTATGGCCTCACGGAGGGCCTGCGCGCCGACACCCTCCGCAGAGCCATTCAGGCCGTGCTGCCCCATCTCGATCGCTGGAGCGATCCCCTGCCGGAGACCCTGCGCCAACGGCTGGCCCTGCTGCCCCGTCAGCGGGCCCTGCAGGGCATTCACCAGCCCACCGACCAGGCGGATCTGCAGGCCAGCCGGCGGCGCCTAATCTTCGATGAATTCCTGCTGCTGCAGCTGGGTCTGGCCCAGCGGCGCCAGAAGCTCCGCCAACGCCCCGCCCTTGCCCTAGATCCGCCTCCCGGGGGTGCCGACCTGGTGGGCCAGCTGCGCACGATCCTGCCGTTTCCCCTCACCGGCGCCCAGGATCGCGTGCTGGCCGAGATCCGCCATGACCTGGCCCGTCCCCAGCCGATGGCACGACTGCTCCAGGGGGATGTGGGCAGCGGCAAGACCGTGGTGGCCCTCGCTGCCCTGCTCTGCGCCATCGAGGCAGGCTGCCAGGGAGCCCTGATGGCGCCCACCGAGGTGCTGGCCGAGCAGCATCTCGCCAAGCTCGCCCACTGGTTGCCCCAGTTGCACGTGAGCTGTGCCCTGCTCACCGGCTCCACCCCGGCCCGAAGGAGGCGGGAACTGCTGCAGGACCTGATCAACGGCCAGCTTCAGATCCTGGTGGGCACCCATGCCCTCCTGGAGGATCCGGTTCAATTTGCCAGGCTGGGGCTGGTGGTGGTGGATGAGCAGCACCGCTTCGGCGTCCGGCAGCGCAACCGTCTGATGGCCAAGGGATTGCAGCCCCACCTGCTCACGATGACCGCCACACCCATCCCCCGCACCCTGGCCCTCTCGATCCACGGCGATCTGGATGTGAGCCAGATCGATGAGCTTCCCCCTGGCCGCACTCCGATCCGCACCCGCCTGCTGCGATCCGGCGAGCGGCAGGAAGCCTGGGAGCTGGTGCGCGAGCAGGTGGCCCTGGGCCAGCGGGCCTACGTGGTGCTGCCCCTGGTGGAGGAGAGCGAGAAGCTCGATTTGCGCTCGGCGGTGGAGGTGCACCGCCACCTAGCCGAGGAGGTGTTCCTCGATCTGCGGGTGGGCCTGCTGCATGGCCGCCTTTCCAGCGAGGCGAAGCAGGCGGCGATCGGGGCCTTTGCCCGCGGTGAAAGCCAGGTGCTGGTAAGCACCACGGTGGTGGAGGTGGGGGTGGATGTGCCGGAGGCAAGCGTGATGGTGATCGAGCATGCCGAGCGTTTCGGCCTGGCCCAGTTGCACCAGTTGCGGGGTCGGGTGGGCCGGGGAGCGGCGGCTTCCCATTGCCTGTTGCTGCATGGAGGCAACAATGCTGATGCTCGTCAGCGTCTTGAGGTGCTGGTGCGAAGCACCGATGGCTTCGAGATCGCTGAGATGGATTTGCGGCTTCGGGGGCCGGGCCAGGTGCTGGGAACTCGCCAGTCGGGCCTGCCGGATCTGGCCTTGGCCAGCCTCACCGACGATGGGGACCTGCTCGAACAGGCCCGTGCGCTGGCCCAGGAGTTGGTAGTCGCCGATCCGGACCTCGTGGCCCACCCCGGCCTGAGCCAGGCCTTGCTCGATCAGCGCCAACGTCAGCTGGAGGCTGCCCGTCTCAATTAGTTCGATCCCGCGAACCGGCAGGGCTTCGAGGTTCCGTTCCCCTGGTTGCCGCTGCGCCAGTACCTGAGCAGGACGGCCGGACAAGCCATCGGCCCAGGTGTTCTCTCTGGCCGCCGATCGCTTCAGAGCCATCGTTTTTGGGGCGCCGTAGCAGGCTGGCTCCAGCACCCGTCCCCCGCCATGGCCGCGACTCGCCCCTGGAGCCCGATCCCGATCCAGGAGAGCGGCGAATCTCTGGAGCCGCTGCCCCCCAGCCTGTGGCGGCTGGAGCCCCACCCCTACGTGTGCCTGGGCGCTCCCTACGGGCCCGGGGCCAGCCCCTTCCGGCTGAGGAGCGGCGTGGTCGCGCGGTTACTCGCGGCCGATGCCGCCCTGGCCGCGGGGGCGGAGGGCTGGCGTCTGGCGATCTTCGATGCCTGGCGACCCGTTGCGGTGCAGCGGTTCATGGTGGAGCACAGCATCGCCGAGGAAAGTCGTGCCCGGGGCCTGGATCCAAAGCACGCCGATGCAGCGGCCCGGCAGGCCGTGGTGGAGGCCGTGGCCCGCTTCTGGGCCGAGCCCAGCCTTGATCCGGCAACCCCGCCCCCCCACAGCACCGGCGGCGCCGTGGATCTCACCCTGGCTGACGCCAATGGGCGGCCCCTGGCCATGGGGGGCGCCATCGATGCCATCGGTCCGGTCTCCGAACCCGACCATTTCGCTGCGGCGGCAGCGGCTAATCCTGCTTCCGAGGCGGCCGATTGGCACCATCGCCGCGATCGCCTCGCGGCCGTGATGGCGGCCGCCGGTTTTGCCCGCCATCCCAACGAGTGGTGGCACTTCAGCCATGGCGATCAGCTCTGGGCCTGGAGCCGGGGTGAGACCAAGGCCCACTACGGCCGGGCGCCCGCCTGAAGGCCGCCTGGCGAAAATCAAAGGGATGACCAGCGGGTGTCAGGGCGGGCGTAAAGCCTGGCCGGCCGGCGGTTCAGCCGGCGTTGGCTAGTAGTTCTGCCACCCTGGCGTCGCCGATCTGCCCCACGAAGGCCCCGAAACTCGTGCGGCCACCCTGGTCGCGCCAAGCCAGGAGCAGCGGCTCCAGGGTGTTCTCAAGCTGCTCAAGCGGCAGCCGTTGCAGGAAGGGCCTGGCCAGCTGGGTCAGGCCCGGGGTGCCTCCCAGCCAGAGTTGGTATTCGTCCACGCCGCTTCCCACCAGACCGATTTCGGCCATGTAGGGGCGGGCGCAGCCGTTCGGGCAGCCCGTCATCCGCACCAGCACCGGCCGCTCGATACCGAGCCCTGCCAGCTGGGTCTCGAGTCGGGCCACCACCATCGGCAGGATCCGCTCGGCTTCGGTGATCGCCAGACCGCAGGTGGGCAGGGCCGGACAGGCAATCGCATGGCGGGCCAGGGGTGTGGTGTCCTCGGGGGCAGGGAAGCCGATCGCCGTCAATTCCCGCTTCAGGGAACTGCGCTGCGGGGCCCCGATGTTGCAGAGCAGCAAATCCTGGTTCGGCGTCAGCCTCACCTCCAGCTGGTAAGTCTCCACCAGCCGCCGCAGGGCCAGCTTGGTTTCCCCCTCCAGCCGACCACACAGCAGGGGCAGACCAACGAACCAGAGGCCATCGCCTTGGCGGTGCCAGCCGAGGTAGTCGAGAAGCTTGCGCTTCGGTTCGTCCCGCAGGGGGCGGATGGGCTGGGGAAAGTAGCGCGTCAGTTCCTGCTTGAACCAGCCGACGCCTCGGTCGTGGATCAAGTACTTCATCCGGGCGTGGCGCCGCTGCTGGCGGTCACCGTGGTCGCGCTGCAGGGCCAGGATCGCCTGGATCAGATCCAGCACGTCGTCTGCAGCCACGTAACCCAGTGGGTCAGCGGTGCGGGCGAAGGTCTCCTCCTTGTTGTGGGTCCGGCCCATGCCCCCACCCACGTAGACATTGCAACCCCTCGGCCGCCCGTTCGGATCCGTGAAGAGCACCAGGCCGATGTCCTGGGTGAGCAGGTCAACGGCGTTGTCACCGGGCACGGTGACGGCCACCTTGAACTTCCGTGGCAGGTAGGTGGAGCCGTAGAGCGGTTCCTCGGAATCACCGCTGAACACGGCCCCCTCCTTCTGGCGGGCCTTGACACGCTTCACCGCCGCGCTGGGACGGATGCGGTAGCTGAGGTCGCCATCCACCCAGAGGTCGAGATAGGAGCCCTCGGCGGCCTCCGGAGTCAGCAGATCGGCGATCTGATCGGCAAGAAGCCGCGCGGCGGGGTACCCGCCGCCGCTGAACGGGGCCGCTGGTGCCATCACGTTGCGGTTGATGTCCCCGCAGGCCGAAAGGGTGGAGCCCATCGAGCGCACGATCGTGCCGATCACCTCCTTCAGGTCGGCCTTGGCCACCCCATGCATCTGGAAGGCCTGGCGGGTGGTGGCCCGAAGGGTGCCGTTGCCCAAACGGTCGGCCAGCCCATCGAGGGCGAGGTAGAGCGGCACCGGGATGCGGCCCGCCGGACTGCGGAGACGCAGCATCATCTGCCAGTCCTTCTCCTCTCCCTTGCGGCGGTTATCGCGATTGTCCTGCTGATAACTGCCGTGAAACTTGAGGATCTGGACGGCGCCCTCACTGAAATTCTTCAGTTCATTGGAAAGCTCGCTGCCCAGCGGTTCGTGCAGGTGAGTGCTGCTCGCCTTGAGCTGCTCGAACTTGGTCGGTGTCGCAGCCTTCGTTCCGTTGGCCTCAGCCTTCGCTCCCTTGGCCTCAGACTGGGATGGAGCCGACTGGGCTGGCCGTTTGGAGGATCCATCGGCGGTGGCACGTGAGGCAACCCTCGATGGGGCCATTCCTGATTCCTTGCGCTTGTGTACCGAAGCTAGCGAACCGCGACCGCTCAGGCCGCCGATCTCTAGCCGCCGAAACTCAACCCACCGTTTCAATACAGTTCGCCAACACCCTGCCCTGTCCATTTCCCATGGCCACGTTCCTGTTGGAGATCGGCACTGAGGAGTTACCCGCCGATTTCGCAGGCTCGGCCCTCGAACAGCTGAAGCTGCGGGTTCGGCGGGATCTGGCCGAGGCCCGGATCAACAGCGGCGCCATCAGGGTGGATGGCACCCCGCGCCGGCTCGCCCTGCGGCTCGAGGATCTGGCGGAGCGGCAGGAGGATCGCAGCGAGGAACGCAAGGGCCCTCCGGCCCAACAGGCCTTCCGCGATGGCCTTCCGACTTCCGCCGCCGTGGGATTTGCCCGCCGCTGCGGCGTGGATCCCGAGGCCCTGGAGGTGCGGGACACCGAAAAGGGGGCTTTCGTCTTTGCCCGCACCATCGAGCCGGGCCGGGCCACCGCCGATGTGCTGGCCGAGCTGGCGCCCGCCTGGATCTGGAGCCTGCAGGGCCGCCGCTTCATGCGCTGGGGCAACGGCGAAAGCCGCTTCAGCCGTCCGCTCCGCTGGCTGGTGGCCCTGCTCGATGGAGCGGTAGTGCCGATCACCCTGGCCGATTGCGATCCCCCCCTGCACAGCGATCGCATCAGCCGGGGCCACCGACTCCACGCCGATCCCGTGGTGATTGACACCGCCACGGCCTATGTCGGCGCCCTGGCCGCCGCCGATGTCCAGGTCGATCGCCAGGCCCGTGCCTCCGCCATCCGGCAGGCGATCACCGCCGCCGCCGAAGCCTCCACGGCCCGGCCCGATCTCCCTGACGCCCTGTTCGAGGAGCTGGTGGATCTGGTCGAATCGCCCCGCCTGATCGAGGGTGCCATCGAGGAGCGCTTCCTGGACCTCCCCCCCGAGGTGCTCAGCACGGTGATGCGCGCCCATCAGCGCTATGTGCCCCTGCAGCGCCTGGACGCCCCGGCTGATCCCCTGGCGCTGGAGGCGGGCTCCCAGCTGCTCCCCCGCTTCCTTTGCATCGGCAACGGACTGGATGCGGCGGCCGCCACGATTCGCCGCGGCAACGAGCGGGTGCTGCGGGCGCGGCTGGCCGATGCCGAGTTCTTCCTGGCGTCCGATCGATCCACCGCCAGCATCGACCGCCGCGAGCGACTGGCGCGGGTCACCTTCGCGGAAGGCCTCGGCAGCCTGCGCGACCGCGTTGAGCGGCTGGAGTGGTGCACCGATGTTCTGCTGGAGCGGCTGCCTCTCAAACCCCCGACCGCCGACCATGCCCGCCGCGCAGCCCACCTCTGCAAGCACGATCTGGTGAGCCAGATGGTGGGGGAGTTCCCTGAGCTCCAGGGAGGGATGGGGGGCAAATATCTGCTGGCCGAGGGGGAGCCTCGGGCCGTGGCTCTGGCCGTGCTCGAACATTACCTCCCCCGAGGAGCCGGCGATGCCTTGCCTGGCAGCGATGCCGGGGCCGTGGTGGCCTTGGCGGAGCGGCTCGAACTGCTGCTGAGCATCTATGCCAAAGGGGAACGCCCGACGGGCTCCTCGGATCCCTATGCCCTCCGCCGGGCCGGCAATGGCCTGCTCCAGATTCTCTGGGAGCGGGGCTGGCGGCTGGATCTGCCCGACCTGCTGCAGCGCTGCACCAGCCAGTGGGCTGCGCTTTTCCCCGCTTTCGAGGTGAACAGCGCCGCCCTTGCCGCCGAACTTGCGGAATTCCTGCGCCAGCGCCTCGTGAGCCTGCTCGAGGAGGAGGGGTTTGCGGTGGATGTGGTGCAGGCGGTCGCCGGGGAAGGGTTGGCCCTGGAGCGGGTACTTGCCGATCCGGCCGATGCCCGCCGCCGGGCTGAGCTGCTGCAGGCTCTGCGCCGCAGCGGCGAGCTGGCGGCTGTGCAAGCGGTGGTGCAGAGGGCCTCGCGCCTGGCCGATAAGGGAACCCTGGCCAGCGGGGTCTGCAGCCCCTCGGGAGTGGTGGTGGAGGCGCTGTTCGAGAAGGGCAGCGAGGCCGGCATGCTCAAGGTGCTGAGGGAGCTCGAACCGGTGGCCACCGGGAAGGATCCCGACCGTTACCGGGATCTGGCCCGCGGCCTTGCCGAGAGTGCTTCCACGCTCGCCGCCTTCTTTGATGGCGCCGACAGCGTGCTGGTGATGGCCGAAGATCCCGCCGTGCGCAGCAACCGCCTGAATCTGCTGGGGGTCTTGCGGAACCAGGCGGCGGTGCTGGCCGATTTCAACCGCCTGGCGGGTTGATCCGATTGATGAAGCATCGCGGCTTTTTCTGCCCCTGCATCGCGGGCGCCGCCGCCGCTGATGCCCCCCTCCTCAGTGCAACGCTGCAGCCACCGCCGGGCCGCTAGGCGGAGCAGCGGTCTCTACCCTGGGCCCATGGCGATCGTCCACGTTCAGGCTCTCTGTCGCTCGTTCCGGGTGTCGGAGAAGGATCCCGGCTTAGCCGGTACCCTGCGGCATTTTCTGAGGCGCAGGGTGCGCACGGTTGAGGCCGTGCGGGATCTTGAATTCACGATCGAGCCTGGCGAGATGGTGGGCTTTCTAGGCCCCAACGGCGCCGGCAAGACCACCACCCTCAAGATGCTGAGCGGGCTGCTCCATCCCAGCGGCGGGCGAGTGGAGGTGGCCGGCCATGTTCCAGCCCGCCGCGAGGCTGAATTCCTGCGCCGCATCACCCTGGTGATGGGTCAGAAGCAGCAGCTGATCTGGGATTTGCCTCCCCTGGATTCCCTGAGGGTCAATGCGGCGGTCTACGGCCTCGACGACCGGGAGGCCGCCCGGCGCATCAGCGAACTGGCGGAGATGTTGGAGCTGGGGGAGGAACTGCACCGCCCCGTGCGCAAGCTGTCCCTGGGCCAGAGGATGAAAGCCGAACTGATGGCGGCCCTGTTGCATCGGCCGGAGGTGCTCTTCCTTGATGAGCCCACCCTTGGTCTGGATGTGAATGCCCAAGCGGCCATGCGCCGCTTCCTGGCCGATTACAACCGCCGCCATGGCGCCACGGTGCTGCTCACCAGCCATTACATGGCTGACATCACGGCCCTGTGCCCCCGCGTCCTGCTGATCCACGCCGGTTCCCTGTTCCATGACGGCAGCCTCGAGCAGCTCACCCAGCGCCTGGCTCCCCGCCGCGAGGTGCGCCTGGAGCTGGCCGACACCCTGCCGGACTCAGCCTTCAGCGGCTACGGGGAGCTCGAATCATGCAGCGGCCGCGATGTGCGGTTGCTGGTCGATCGCGACCGCCTGACCACGGTGGTGGGACGTCTGCTGGCGGACTTGCCGGTTCTGGATCTTGAGGTTCGTGATCCCCCGATCGAGGACATCATCGGCCGGCTTTTCCGGCAGGGAAGCATCGAGCAGCCATGAGCCAGCATCTTTTCCGGCCCTTCCCTCGTGGTCGCCAGAGTGGGCGCTCGGCCCTGGCCTCCGCCCTGCGCATTGCCCGAGCCCTGTTCATCAGTCAGTACGCGCTGATGCTCGAATTCCGGGCCGAGATTCTGCTCTGGGCCCTCTCCGGAGTTATGCCCCTGTTGATGTTCTCGCTCTGGAGCAGTGCTCCGGCCGGTGCCGCGGCCGGGATCAGCCCCCAGGCCTTCGCCCGATACTTCCTAGCGGCATTCGTGGTGCGCCAGTTCACGGTGGTGTGGGTGGTGTATGCCTTTGAGGAGGACAATCTGCTGGGGCGGCTCTCTCCCCTGTTGCTGCAACCGCTGCCACTGGTCTGGCGCTATGCCGCTGCCCACCTGGCTGAGCAGGCCACCCGGCTGCCCTTCGTGATGGTGATGGTGGCGCTCTTTTTCCTGGCGGTCCCCGAGGCGGTATGGATCCCCTCGCCCGCTCGCCTGCTGCTGGCCCTGCTTGCCGCCCACCTGGGCTTCTGGCTGAATTTCCTGCTGCAGCACGCCATCACGATGCTCTGCTTCTGGAGTGAGCGGGCCAGTGCCCTGGAACGCTTTCTGTTCATGCCGTATCTCTTTCTTTCGGGCATGCTCGCTCCTCTGGATCTCTATCCCGAAGCGGTGCGTCGATTCGCCCTGCTGACCCCGTTCCCTTCGATGCTTTACGTTCCGGCCCAGCTCGCCTCCGGAGGTGCCATCGATGCGCTGGCAGCCTTTCGGACCGTAGCCCTCTGGCTGGCGGTGTTGATCCCACTCAATCTGCTGCTGTGGCGCGCCGGGGTCCGCCGCTATGCGGCCATGGGGGGTTGATGGATCCAGGTTCCACGATCGGCCGCCATGGGCGCAGCATCGCCCGCTTCTGGTCGTCCTCCCTGGCGGCCGAGATGGAATATCAGTTCAATCTCCTGATTGAGGTGGCGGCCACGCTGATCACCCTGGCGGGCAGCCTGTTCACGCTGTCGTTGTTTTTCGGTCATGGTCAACAACTGGGGGGGTGGAGCTGGGACGCGGCCCTGGTGGTGCTGGGCATCTACACGCTGCTGAATGGATTTTCGAGCACCTTGCTACGGCCCAACCTCGGCAACCTGGTGAAACAGGTTCAGAGCGGCGGCCTCGACTTCGTGCTGCTCAAACCGATGGATTCCCAGGTCTGGTTGTCGCTGCGCACCCTCTCACCCTGGGGCCTGCCGGAGATGCTGCTCGGCCTGGCCCTGGTGGTGGTAGGAACCATCCGCTCCGGAGCCAGGCCTGATGCCATCACCATTCTCACCGGCGGCCTCATGGTCCTGGCCGGCGTCACGATCCTCTACAGCCTTTGGTTCGTGTTGGCGGCCACCAGCATCTGGTTCGTGAAGATTTGGAATGCCACCGAAGTGCTCCGCAGCCTGCTGGCCGCTGGCCAATACCCCGTAAGCGCCTATCCCCCTGCACTTCGACTGGTGTTTACCACCCTTCTGCCGGTAGCCTTTCTCACCACCGTGCCGGCCGAGGCACTCCTCGGCCTGGCCACCGGCCGATCGGTGTTGGCTGGCATTGCTCTGGCCGGTTTGAGTTTGCTGGGTAGCCGGGCCCTATGGAGGCTGGCTCTGCGGCATTACACCTCTGCTTCCAGCTGAGCTCGGCTGCTGTTGCCGAGCTCTGTCAACAAAAGAGGCACTGACTGCTGAAGTCAGGGCTTGCCAGCCAGGGCTGGCTCCCGACTGTCCTGGGCATCGGCTGTTCCGGGGGTTGAGGCGGATGTGTCGCTACTCGCCACCGGCCTCCTCACCCGGATCCCACCCTTGATGGCGCTAACCGCCTCCATGGCTTCCACTTCCTCAGGGCTGCGCACCGCACTAGCCACCGGGCGGTATGAGGAGGGGGCGAGAGCCTGGCCCCGCAGGACCGAAGCGAGAGTGAGGAAAGTGAGCTTGAGCTGCTGCCAGGGATTCATGGCCACCACTCGCTTATAGAGGTAGCTGTCGAAGGTGAGGCGTTGAACATCCTTGTCGTCGCACATCTCAACGAAGGCTTCACGGGCGGCATCGTTGCTGTAAAAGATATTTTGTAGGATTTCAAGTACTTTGTAGGTAGAGCCATATTTTTTATCCCACTTTTTGATGTAAAGTTTCAGGTCGGCTTCCGTGGGAATTCGCTGCCCACCCTGGCTGGCTGCCACGATCTCCTCGGCACACATCCGACCGCTTTTCGCTGCGAAATAGATTCCCTCACCTGAACTCTTGGTTACATAGCCGGCAGCATCCCCAACCAACGCCATGCGCCCCACAACCCTGCGGGGACGGGGATGTTCGGGGATCGGATGGGCTTCCACCTTGATCACTTCGCCCTTGAGCAGGCGATTGCTGGCTCGCTCTCGGATACCCTGCTGCAGACCCTTAATCAGGGCCTGATTCTTCTGCATGGTGCCGGTTCCCACCGCGACATGATCGTATTTTGGAAAGACCCAGGCATAGAAATCAGGGGAAACATCCGTACCCACATACATTTCTGCTAAATCTTCGTAGTATTTCATCTCTTCAGGCGGCAGCTTGATCCTCTCCTGGAAGGCGATCGCGACGTTGTAGTCGCCGGCGTCCATCGCCTTGGCTACGCGGCTGTTGGCGCCGTCAGCGCCCACGATCAGGTCCACTTCCAGGGTCTTGGTTTCGCCGGTCGCTTCACCGGCGGCGTAGTCGGTATAGGTGAGGGTGTAGGGGCCCTGCCGTTTCGCGCCGGTATCGATTTTCGTGACCAGGCCGTTGACCAGATGGGTTCCCAGGGAGGCGGCCCGATCGCGCAGGAAGGCATCCATCACCTCACGCCGGCACATGCCGATGTACTCGGCATTGTTGTCAAGATGGATATCCACCTCACGGTTGGAGGGGGAGATCATCTTCATGTTGCGCACCTTGCGGTCGATGATCGACTCAGGCAGATCGAATTCCGACACCATGCAAAGAGGAATCGCCCCACCACAGGGTTTGGCATTATCCAGCTTCCGTTCAAACAGCCAGGTTTCGATACCAGCTTTGGCCAGAACTTCCGCAGCACAGGATCCGCTGGGGCCGCCCCCGACAACCGCAACGCGCAACATCTTGAAACCAGCTCCAGCAAAGGGTTCTCACAGAGAAGCTAACACCGCCAAGCCTCGTGTTGCCTGTTGTTCGGCAGCAGCGCCTTAGCATCCACTTACCCTCCCTTACCCGGCGTGTCCCCGCGAGCCACAGGCCGAGATTCCCGCCCTCGCGGCCCGGCCCCGGGCGCCAAGGGCCGGGGTGGGCGCAACGCAGCCAGCTCAAGCGGGCGGGAGCCCGGTAGCCGGGGGAGCACCACAACGGACATCCCTCTGGCCCGCCGCAGTCGCCCGCCCTCCGCCAGCCAGCCGAGCCTCGCCAGCCGTTTTCGCTGGAGCCTGCTCGGCAGCCTGGTGGTGGGCTCCTTGGCCGTTGTGCTGGTTCTGGGGCCCCTGCGGCCCTGGTTGGTCCCGCCCCCGGTGGCGGGCCTGAACGCGAGATTGGCGGCCGATGGACGGTTACTCGGTCACTTTCCTTATCCCGAAGCCCCGGCCGCCAGCCTGGTCACCTTCGCGCCCGGGCTCGAGTTGAGAAAGGAGGCGGCCCGCCAATTGCTTGCCATGCAGCGCGCCGCTGCCGCTGATGGGGTTCAACTCACCGTGATTAGTGCCTTCCGCAGCCTGGCCCTGCAGCGTCATCTCTTTTTTGAGGTGGGCGCCGAACGCAGCCAGAGCCCCGAGGAGCGCGCCCGAGTCAGTGCTCCGCCAGGGTTCTCCGAGCACAGCACGGGGTTCGCCGTGGATCTCGCCGATGGCCGCAGCCCCCAGACCAACCTCTCAACAAGCTTCGAAACCACGGATGCCTACGCCTGGCTCCAGGCCAACGCCGTGCGATTCCATTTCCTGCTCTCCTTTCCTGCCAACAACCGCCAGGGGGTGAGCTACGAGCCCTGGCACTGGCGTTTTGTGGGGTCCACCGAGGCCTTGCGCCTGTTTGAACCAGCCCATCGCCTAAGCCGGACCCTCCCTTAACCGGGACGGGCTCAGACTGCTATAGAATCAAGAATCGCTTCAGAACTCCAGCTTCCTCCTTGGAGTGCCCATCGCTGGGATCTTCAAACCGGGGTGACGACAGGAGCTCAGGTCTCGATCCAGCCAGCGCAGCATTTTCTCCCGCTGCCACCTGCCCATGGATTAGGAGCGCGCGAACGCGGCGTCACTCGGTCAGACGCCATCACCCCCAACACTTGAGGACCCAGGCCCCATGAGCGGCGAAGCCAAAGGCGCCCAGATTCGCAATATCGCGATCATTGCCCACGTCGACCACGGCAAGACCACCTTGGTGGATGCCCTGCTGAACCAGTCGGGAATCTTCCGTGAAGGGGAGACGGTGCCGACCTGCATCCTTGATTCCAATGATCTGGAGCGAGAGCGCGGCATCACGATTCTTTCAAAGAATACCGCTGTTGATTACAATGGTATTCGTATCAATATTGTTGACACCCCTGGCCACGCCGATTTTGGCGGCGAAGTGGAGCGGGTGCTGGGCATGGTGGATGGCTGTCTGTTGATTGTGGATGCCAATGAGGGGCCCATGCCCCAGACCCGCTTCGTGCTCAAGAAAGCTCTAGAGAAAGGTCTGCGTCCAATCGTTTTCGTGAACAAGATCGACCGCGCCAGAGTCGATCCCGAGCAGGCTGTCGACAAGGTTCTCGATCTTTTCCTCGAGCTCGGAGCCGACGACGACCAGTGCGACTTCACCTACCTTTTCGGTAGCGGCATGGGTGGTTATGCAAAGCCCGACATGAAGACTGAGAGCGACACGATGAAGCCGCTCTTCGATGCCATCCTCCGCCATGTGCCGCCCCCGGTCGGCGATCCCAACAAGCCCCTGCAACTACAGGTCACCACGCTCGATTACAGCGATTTCCTCGGCCGCATCATGATCGGCCGCATCCACAACGGCACCATTCGGGCCGGCCAGCCTGCGGCCTTGATCCGCGATGACGGCTCGATCAAGCGTGGCCGCATTTCCAAGCTGCTGGGCTTCCAGGGTTTGGCGCGCGTCGAGATTGAGCAGGCGAGCGCCGGCGATTTGGTGGCCGTGGCTGGATTCGATGAGGTCAACATCGGCGAGACCATCGCCTGTCCCGACCACCCCGAAGCCCTGCCTCTGATCAAGGTGGATGAACCCACCCTGCAGATGACCTTCGTCGTCAACGACTCCCCCTTCGCCGGCAAGGAAGGGAAGTTTGTGACCAGCCGCCAGATCCGCGACCGCCTGCAGAAGGAATTGCTCACCAATGTGGCCCTGCGGGTGGAAGATACCGATTCGCCGGACCGGTGGGCCGTCAGCGGCCGGGGTGAGCTCCACCTTGGCATCCTGATTGAAACCATGCGCCGGGAGGGCTTCGAGTTCCAGGTCAGCCAGCCTCAGGTGATCTACCGCACCATCGATGGCAGCCCTAACGAACCCTTTGAAACCCTGGTTCTGGATGTGCCGGAAGAGTCAGTGGGCACCTGCATTGAAAAGCTCGGCATCCGTAAAGGCGAGATGCAGAACATGGAAAACACCAACGACGGCCGTACCCAGCTGGAATTCGTTGTTCCTTCCAGGGGCCTGATTGGCTTCCGCGGCGACTTCATCCGTGCCACCCGCGGTGAGGGAATCATGAGCCACTCTTTCCTCGATTACCGCCCAATGCAGGGTCACTTCGACACCCGCCGTAATGGGGTTCTGATTGCCTTCGAGGAGGGAACCGCCACCTTCTATGCCCTCAAGAACGCCGAGGATCGCGGCCAATTCTTCATCACGCCTACCACAAAAGTGTATAAGGGGATGATCATCGGCGAAAACAACCGCCCTCAGGATATGGAGATCAACGTTTGCAAGGCCAAGCAGCTCACCAACATCCGCTCAGCCGGTGCTGAGGAACTCGACACCCTCCAAGCCCCTGTCCAGATGACCCTGGAGCGGGCCCTGGAGTACATCGGCCCCGACGAAATGCTGGAGGTCACCCCCGAATCGATTCGGTTGCGCAAGCTGCCGGCCCGCAAACCCGCCAAGCGCTGAATACCTTGGACCCCATAGCCGGCGAGACTGATCTGGCCGGCGACCCCCGCCTGCGGGAGGCGGTGGAGCAGTTCAACCACGGCGATTGGTATGCCTGCCACGATGGCTTCGAAGCCCTCTGGCACGAAACCCTCGAGCCCGAACGCACGGAGCTCCAGGGCATTCTCCAGATTGCTGTTGCCCATCTGCATCGCGAACGGGGCAACCTCCGGGGGGCCACCGTGTTGCTCGGGGAAGGGCTAGGGCGTTTATCACCCTGCGGTGATGGCGCCCTCGGCTTCGACCTTGACGAGCTCCGCAGCAACAGCGCCCGATTCCTTGATGCCCTCCAGCAGCAACGAAATCTGGACGACCTTCCTACTCCCATCTTGCGGCCAGCTTCTCCGCAAGGGCCACCGGTAGATTGACCCGCCTGGTCGAGTTTTCGATTTTCATCCCCTTGCCGTCACCCAAGCGCGCCATAACAGCAGTTCCGGGGCCAAGGGCTGGCGCTCTGCTGCTGGCCCTGGGTTTGCTGGTCTTGCCCTCTCCATCCAGGCTTTCTCGGGCCCAGGCCCAGTCGGGTGGTCTCTCCACCCCTGCAGCCCCCCTCCTGCCCAGGCCCCAGGGTGCGCCGGCCGGTGAGGCAAGCCCGCCCGCAACCCGCACCGGAGCAGCAGTCCAGTCGGCCGATACCGCTGTCCCTGCTGCGGGGGCTGGCATGGTCACGATCGAGTCGGATCGCCAGCAGGCCGACAACCGCACGGGCATCGTCACGGCCACTGGCAATGTGCGGATCGTTTATCCAGAGAAGGGGATGGTGGCCACCGCACGCCAGGCCCAGTATTTCTCAAAGGAAGCGCGCCTGGTGCTTAGTGGTGATGTGGAGGTGGTGGATGCCGACGGTCAGCGAATCAGGGCCGAACGTTTGGTGTATTTGCTCGGCAGCGAGCGGCTCCAGGCCGAACCAGCTTCGGGCCGGCAAGTGCTCAGCAAGATCCGGCTTCAATCGCCCTCCGCTCCGGCAGCCCGCCCGCCGATGCCATGAGCCTGAATCTGGATCAGGTGGGGATCACCCTCGGGGGCCGCACCCTCGTGAATGGGGTGAGTGTGGAGCTTCATCCAGGTGAAGTCGTAGGCCTGCTCGGGCCGAATGGCGCCGGCAAGACCACCACCTTCAACATCACCACCGGTCTGTTGCGGCCCGACCGGGGTGATGTTCGCCTCGATGGTCTCTCGGTCACCCGATTGCCGATGCCGAAGCGAGCCCGTCTCGGAATCGGCTATCTCCCCCAGGAGGCCAGTGTATTCCGCTCCCTGACGGTGCGTGAGAACCTCCAGCTGGCCCTGCAGGAAAGCGGCACGCCCATCTCCTTGAGGCGAGAGCGGCTGGACAGCCTCATCCAGGATTTCCACCTGATGCCTTTTCAGCACCGCAAGGGTTATCAGTTATCCGGCGGAGAACGCCGCCGCTGTGAGGTAGCCCGTGCCCTGGCCGTGGGAGAGAAGGGCCCCCGCTATCTGCTGCTCGATGAACCCTTTGCTGGTGTCGATCCCCTGGCGGTGGCCGATCTTCAGGCCCTCATCGATGGTCTGCGCACCCGGGGCATGGGTGTGCTGATCACCGACCACAACGTGCGGGAGACTCTGGCCATCACCGATCGCGCCTACATCCTCACCGAGGGCAGGATCCTGGCCTCCGGTAGCTCCGAGGCCATGGCCAGGGATCCGCTGGTGCGGCGCCATTATCTCGGCGAGGCTTTCCAGCTTTGACTGCCTTCACCCGTCTCCAGAAACTGCAACGCTCCATCCCCATCGAGCGGTTGGCCTCTCAGGTGCGATGGAACCGGATTCCCTTGATGGATCGCTGGTTGGTCAAGGAGTTGCTGGGCCCGTTGCTGTTCGGGATCGCCGCCTTTACCGCCGTTTCTCTTTCGGTGGGGGTGGTGTTCGAGCTTGTGCGGCGGGTTGCCGAATCGGGCCTGCCTCTGTTGGCGGCCATGCAGGTGCTGCTCCTGCGCTTGCCGGGTTTTCTGGTGCTCGCCTTTCCGATGGCCACCTTGATGGCCACCCTGTTGGCCTACAGCAGTCTCTCTGGAAACAGTGAACTCACGGCCCTGCGCAGCGTGGGAGTTTCCACCAGCCGCATGGTGCTGCCGGCCCTCGTGTTATCGCTGCTGATGAGCCTGCTCACCTTCCTGTTCAACGACCTGATCGTGCCGAAGGCCAATCTCGCCGCCACCAACACGTTGGAGGTAGCCCTCGGCAAGGCTCTCACAACCGAAACAGGCAATAATGTTCTCTATTCTCGTTTTGGACGCATCAAGCAAGTCGAAGGAGAGAGCATTAAGCAGCTCACCCATCTCTTCTATTCGCGCAAGTATTTACAGGGACAGATGCTGGATGTCACCGTGATTGATTTTTCCAGGGGAGGCCAGCGGCAGATGCTCACAGCTGAAAGTGGGCGCTGGAATGAATCCCAGGGCATGTGGGAATTCAGTAACGGCCATATCGTGAATCTCGATGATGCTTCGGGCACCACCACCTCGGCTAATTTTGACCGCTATCTCTATCCCCTGAGCCGCAATCCCGTTGACGTGGCCAAGATTCCCACCGATCCCGGTGCCATGACCGTGGGCCAGGCCCGCCGGGCAGAGAGGCTCTACGAGGAAGCCGGCAACGCCAAGGAAGCCCGGCGCATGCGGGTGCGGATCCAAGAGAAGTTTGCTTTTCCGGCGATCTGCCTGGTGTTCGGCCTGATCGGCAGCAGCCTTGGGGTGAGACCCTACAACCGAACCAGCCGCAGCCAGGGATTCGGGATCAGCGTGCTGCTGATTTTTGGCTATTACCTGATGTCCTTCATCTTCAGCTCGCTCGGCATTTCCGGAACCCTGGTTCCGCTTCTGGCCGCCTGGTCCCCCGTGCTGATCGGCATGGCGGCAGGCCTCCATCTGCTGCGGGTGGCCAGCCGGTGACCCGCCCTGCGGAGCTTCGCCGCAGCCTCGGTCACGCGGCAGAGTGAGCGACAGTTGAGTTCATGTGGTGAACGATCCGGTCCTGGCCCTTGGGCTCCTGGCCTTTGGTCTGCTGCTCTTGGTGCTGCCCCTCTCCTTCTGGGCCCTGAGTGGCGACCGCAACAGCCCCTGGGTGCGCCTGCTCGTGGCGGCGGCCAATCTCTGCTTGACGGCCCAGTTGGTGCTGCGCTGGTGGGAGTCAGGCCATTTCCCGATCAGCAACCTCTACGAATCCCTCTGTTTCCTGGCCTGGGGCTGCACGCTGGTGCAACTGCTGGTGGAGCGCAGTTGGCCCAGTCCCCTCGTGCCGGCGGCGGCCACACCGATGGCCCTGGGCTGTGTGGCTTTTGCCAGTTTTGCCCTGCCGGAACGGCTGCAGGAGGCCTCACCCCTGGTGCCGGCCCTGCGCTCCAGTTGGCTGGTGATGCACGTGAGTGTGATCATGCTCAGCTATGCAGCCCTGTTGGTGGGTTCGCTGTTGTCGGTGGCCGTTCTGCTCGTCGACCGCGAGGGCGAGCTGGAATTACGCAGCAGTTCGATCGGCAGCGGCGGTTATCGGCAGGCGACTGCGGCCGCCGCCGGGGGGGGCGAGCTTGAACTGACCACCGGCCACTTCCGTCTCAGCGAACAGCTCGACAGCCTTAGCTACCGCACGATCACGGTGGGTTTTCTGCTGCTCTCCGTGGGCCTGGTGAGTGGAGCCGTGTGGGCCAATGAGGCCTGGGGCAGCTGGTGGAGCTGGGATCCCAAGGAGACCTGGGCCCTGATCTGCTGGCTGGTGTATGCCGCCTATCTTCACACTCGCCTGATCCGCGGTTGGCAGGGACGCCGCCCGGCGGTGGTGGCGGCGATTGGCTTGGTGGTCATCGCAGTGTGCTACATCGGAGTGAATTTGCTAGGGATCGGCCTCCATAGCTATGGCTGGTTCTTCGGAGACGGCTGAGATTGCCAATAATGTGTAGGATTGCGGACATCACGCCGTCTCCTCGGTCATCCTTCATATCGATTTTTAAGGGCGCCTCGAAAAATCAGCTATCGAAAGCATTGGTTCTCAAGCTGGGGCTGATGCGGGAACGAGTCTCAATTGCTGCGTACCGCTGGAATTCGAATTTTTCGAGGTATCTTTAATTTTGATCTTCCTTTAGTTCAAAGTGGCTAACCTAAAGACTGCCATCACTTCAAGATTTTCCCGTTCCCTTAAGAATGCGGCATTAGGTGTTGCAGGATCTGCCTCGTTGCTCGTTTTCTCTCAAGTCCCTTCTGCGAAGGCCTTGCCTGAAACGGGTCCGGCTATCGGGTTCAATAAGCCTCCAACCGAAGGAAATGTAAGCAGCCCCCCCTATGTTCTAGGTTATCATTTCACTACTGATTTCGATCGAAAGCTGGTACGTATAGGAATTTACAAACCTAAGCAAGGGGGTGTTCATCGGAAATCTGAAGATGATCACTCTGTTGGAATCTGGAATTTTTCTGATTCTCTCAGTCCCAAGCTTGTTTGGAGCCAAGACTTTTCAAAAGGTTTAACTTGCGATGAATCCTTACCATATTTCTGCTGGTATGACATCGCTGACGGACCTGAGCTAATTCAAAACCTTGATTATGTTGCGGCAGCTACGTGGGGCGACGAGCCTTCTCCCGTTAAGATGCCAACAAATGATGTTGATGTTCTCATTTCAGGCTTTAAGTTGAATACAACAGCCTCCACCCAGCAAGGCGCAGTCCCAGGTCCAAGCTTACTTGTTGATCTCAATAATCCAGACTATGTACCGACAGAAAGTTCATTTATGCTAGAAAAAGGCTTCATTACTTTGAATATGTCTTTTGAATCTTCACCTACTCTTCAAACCCCTGCTCCACTTCCCTTGATAGGCGCTGCCGCAGCTTTCGGATGGAGTCGGAAAATCCGCCGCAGGATCAACCGGTCCACTTGAGACTTTTCTTAATTTCTTCAGAGAATGAAAAAGCCCTGTCAACGTGCGGGGCTTTTTAATTCGTAAGACTATTGTTTAACTGTGATGATGCCTTCGATTTGATGGCGAACCATCAGTCGGGGCGCTTGCTTTTGCGGATCCCTTCAATGGCGGCGGCATAATCAGCCTGACCGAAAACCCCCGAACCGCTCACGATGGCGTTCGCACCGGCCTCGATCACCTGCCAAGCATTGCCTCCCTTAATACCACCATCCACTTCGATCCAGGGATCCAAGCCCCGCTCATCACACATCCGGCGCAGGTCGCGGATCTTGTCCACCTGGGAGGGGATAAAACTCTGGCCTCCAAAGCCGGGGTTCACGCTCATGATCAGCACCAGATCGCACAGTTCAAGGCAGTACTCCAGGCTGCTCAGCGATGTGCTGGGGTTGAGCACAGCGCCGGCCAGCTTGCCCAGGTCCTTGATCTGGCTGAGGTTGCGGTGCAGATGCGGGCAAGCTTCCACCTGCACCGAGATGATATCGGCGCCGGCCTTGGCGAAATCCGCCACATACCTCTCCGGTTCCACGATCATCAGATGCACGTCCAGTGGCTTGGTGGTCACCGGGCGCAGGGCCTCTACGATCAGGGGGCCGATCGTGATGTTGGGCACGAAGCGTCCATCCATCACGTCCACATGGATCCAGTCAGCCCCGGCAGCATCCACAGCCCGCACGTCCTCGCCCAGCCGGGAGAAATCGGCTGAGAGAATCGAGGGGGAGATCACCAGAGGCTTGGTGCTCATGATGGCCGCGGGGTTACAGGTTGCGCGATTGTACGGGCTGGTCGCACCGTGCTCGCTGATACGATGACGCCGCTCTGGGACCGGGAGGTCCTGCAGTTGTCAGGGACCTGAGCGGATTCGGCGGCCCTTGGCCCCGCTCCACCAAGGAACCACCGACCGGGCATCCAACCAGTCGCCTTCTCGCCTGGTTCGCCCCGCGCCCCTACCCATTAACCAACCGCCGGACCGCTGTGGATCGCACTCTCATCCAGGAAATTCTTGAGGTCGTTGAACAGGCCGCCATCGCCTCCGCCGAACTCACCGGTCTGGGCCAGAAGGATGAGGCCGATGCCGCCGCCGTGGAGGCCATGCGGAAGCGCATGGGCCAGATCCAGATGCAGGGGCGGATCGTGATCGGTGAAGGTGAGCGGGATGAGGCACCGATGCTTTACATCGGCGAAGAAGTGGGTAGCGGCACCGGACCCGGAGTCGACTTCGCTGTGGATCCCTGTGAAGGCACCAACCTCTGCGCCAACAATCAGCGTGGCTCCATGGCCGTGCTCGCCGCCTCCGACCGCGGCGGTCTGTTCAACGCCCCTGACTTCTACATGAAAAAGCTGGCGGCGCCTCCGGCCGCCAAGGGCAAGGTGGACATCCGCAAATCAGCCACCGAAAACATCGCCATTCTCAGCGAGGCACTCGGAATACCCGCCAGCGATCTGGTGATCGTGGTGATGGACCGTGCCCGCCACAAGGAGCTGATCGCCGAGATCCGCTCCACAGGAGCCCGGGTGCAGCCGATTTCCGATGGTGATGTGCAGGCCGCCATCGCCTGCGGTTTTGCTGGCACCGGCACCCACTGCCTGATGGGCATCGGTGCCGCCCCGGAGGGCGTGATCTCAGCGGCGGCCATGCGGGCCCTCGGCGGTCACTTCCAGGGCCAGCTCGTCTACGACCCGGCCGTGGCCCAGACCAAGGAATGGGAGGGGCTCACCCGTGAGGGGAATCTCGCCCGGCTGGCGGAGATGGGCATCAGCGATCCCGACAAGATCTATGAGGCCGAGGAACTCGCTTCCGGGGAGAACGTGGTGTTTGCCGGTAGTGGCATCACCGATGGCCTGCTCTTCGATGGTGTGAAGTTTGAGAAGGATTTCATCCGCACCAGCTCCCTGGTGATCAGCACCCTCGACGGAACAGCGCGCTTCACCGATACGGTGCATATCAAACCCGGTGCCCAGACCATCGCGCTGCGCTGATCGCCAGCTCCGATGCCTCCGCACCTGCACGTGAGCTCGCCTCCATGCACATAGCCGTTGTCGGCCTCAGTCATCGCACGGCTCCAGTGGAGATCCGCGAGCGGTTGAGCATCCCCGAGCAGAGCCTGGAAGCTTCGCTTCTGCGGCTCCGCTCCGACGAACAGGTGCTGGAGGCCTCCATCCTCAGCACCTGTAACCGGCTTGAGATCTACACACTGCTGCGCCATCCCGATGATGGGATCGAAGCGGTGGGATCCTTTCTCACCCAGGTCTCCGGCCTCAGCCTTGAAGAGCTCGGCCCCCATCTGTTCACCTACCACCACGAGGAGGCCGTGGCTCACCTGCTGCGGGTGGCGGCCGGCCTCGACAGCCTGGTGCTCGGAGAGGGTCAAATCCTCTCCCAGGTGAAGAAGATGGTGCGCCTCGGCCAGGAATACCGTTCCGTAGGGCCGATCCTGAATCGCCTGCTCAACCAGGCCGTAAGCACCGGCAAGCGGGTTCGCACGGAAACCAACCTGGGAACCGGTGCGGTGTCGATCTCCTCGGCCGCCGTGGAACTGGCCCAACTGAAGGTGGGCCAGGCCCGTGGCCTCGATGAGCTGGTGAGCCTTGAGCACCAGCAGGTGGCCGTGGTCGGAGCAGGCCGCATGGCCCGGCTGCTGCTGCAGCATCTTCAGTCGAAGGGCTGTCGGGGTGTGGTGCTGCTCAACCGCACCGTGGCCCGTGCTGAGGCCCTGGCCGCCGATTTCCCCGAGCTTCCGGTGCAGTGCCGCCCGCTCACGGATCTCGACCACTGTCTCAGCACCTGCTCCCTGGTGTTCACCAGCACCGCCGCCGAGGAGCCGGTGATCACCGCCTCCCGGCTGGAGCACCTCAACCGCAGGTCCAGCCTGATGCTGATCGATATCGGCGTTCCCCGGAACATCAGCTCCGACGTGAGCCAGTTGGCTGGGGTCGAATCCTTCGATGTCGATGACCTGCAGGAGGTGGTTGCCCGCAACCAGGAGGCTCGGCGCGAGATGGCCGCCGAGGCCGAGGGGCTGCTGCGGGAGGAATCCCGCCTGTTTCTCGAATGGTGGGATGGTCTGGAGGCCGTTCCCCTGGTCAACAAACTCCGCCTGCAGCTCGAGGAGATCCGAGAGCAAGAGCTCCAAAAGGCCCTGAGCCGCATGGGACCCGACCTCTCAGCCAGGGAGCGCAAGGTGGTCGAGGCCCTTAGCAAGGGGATCATCAACAAGATCCTCCACACCCCGGTGACCCATCTGCGTGCACCCCAGCCGCGCCAGCAGCGCCACCTTGCCATGAAGGTGCTGCGGGAGCTCTTCGAGCTCTCCGACAGCGATTCTCTCCTCTGATCTCCCCCCAGCCATCGATGACTAACCCCCGGCTACGAAGTGTCGCCGACACTCGCCGCATTCCACCCCGTTCCTGTACGGTCTGCCCTGCGCCTGTGAGAGGAGAACATTGATGAAAAGAGTACTGGCGATCATCCTTGGAGGAGGCGCGGGAACCCGCCTTTATCCCCTCACCAAGACGAGGGCGAAGCCCGCAGTGCCTCTGGCAGGCAAATACAGGCTGATTGATATCCCGGTCAGCAACTGCATCAACTCTGAGATTAATAAAATCTATGTCTTAACCCAGTTCAACAGCGCCTCGCTCAACCGTCATCTGACGATGAGCTACAACCTCTCGGCCGGCTTCGGTCAGGGGTTTGTGGAGGTGCTTGCCGCCCAGCAAACCCCGGAGAGCCCGAGCTGGTTCGAGGGCACGGCCGATGCGGTGCGCAAATATCAGTGGCTGTTTCAGGAGTGGGATGTCGACCACTACCTGATCCTCTCCGGTGATCAGCTGTACCGAATGGATTACAGCAAGTTCGTGCAGCATCACATCGAAACCGGGGCCCAGCTGTCCGTGGGAGCCCTGCCGGTCGATGCCGCCCAGGCCGAGGAATTCGGACTGATGCGCACCACGGCCGACGGCCGCATCCGGGAATTCCGGGAAAAGCCCAAGGGTCAATCACTTGAGGCGATGCGGGTGGATACCCAGAGTCTGGGCCTCTCGGCTGATGAAGCCAGCCGCCGACCCTTCCTTGCCTCAATGGGCATCTATGTGTTTAGCCGCGACACCCTGTTTGATCTGCTGAACTCCAATCCAGGCGCCACCGATTTCGGCAAGGAAATTATTCCCGCTTCTTTGGAGCGTGGTGATAATCTCCAGAGTTTTCTCTTCGACGATTACTGGGAAGACATCGGAACCATCGGTGCTTTCTTTGAGGCGAATCTGGCCCTCACCGAACAGCCAAATCCTGCCTTCTCCTTCTACGACGAAAAGTTTCCCATTTATACCCGCCCCCGTTACCTGCCCCCCAGCAAGCTGCAGGATGCCCAGGTCACCCAATCGATCATCGGGGAGGGGTCTCTGCTCAAGGCCTGCAGCATTCACCACTGTGTGCTGGGGGTTCGGACCCGCGTTGAAGATGAGGTGGTGCTGCAGGACAGCCTGGTGATGGGGGCCGATTATTTCGAGTCAATGGAAGAGCGCTTGTTGCTGCGAGAGCGCGGTGGCATCCCGATCGGAGTGGGAAGGGGTACCACAGTAAAGCGGGCGATTCTTGATAAGAACGTGAGAATTGGAGACAATGTCACGATTATCAACAAAGATCGTGTTGAAGAAGCTGATCGCCCCGAACTCAATATCTATATCCGTAACGGCATCGTTGTCGTGGTGAAAAATGGAACCATTCCCGATGGCAGTGTGATCTGATCCTGACAGGGATGCCTTCCACCCGGCAGGATCCGGCCACCCTGTCCACACTGGGGTGTACGGATTTCTGCCCGGCCCCATGAGTAAGGCGCATTTCGGCCTGATCGGTCTCGGTGTGATGGGGGAGAACCTCGTCCTCAACGCGGAGCGAAACGGCTTTTCAAGTGTGGTGTTCAATCGCACCTACGCCAAAACCCAGGAGTTTCTTGCCGGCCGAGGGGCTGGTAAGCAGATCATCGGAGCCGAAACGCTGCCCGAATTCGTGGCTGCCCTGGAGCGCCCACGCCGCATCCTGGTGATGGTGAAGGCCGGTCAGCCGGTGGACGACATGATCGCCACCCTGTCGCCCCTGCTGGATGAGGGCGATCTGCTGATCGATGGAGGAAATTCCCTCTACACCGACACCGAGCGTCGCGTGAAGGAGCTCGAGAGCAAGAGCTTCGGTTTCATCGGCATGGGGGTGTCCGGTGGCGCTAAGGGGGCCCTGGAGGGGCCGAGCATGATGCCCGGTGGCACCAAGGCCGCCTACGACGCGATCGAAGGTCTGGTCCGCAAGATGGCGGCCCAGGTGGAGGACGGCCCCTGCGTGACCTACATCGGCCCCGGCGGTGCCGGCCACTTCGTGAAGACCGTGCACAACGGCATCGAATACGGCATCGAGCAGATTCTGGCCGAGGCCTACGACCTGATGAAGCGCCTGGCGGGCCTCGATGGCACCGCCATGGCCGACGTGCTGGCCGCCTGGAATGGCACCGAGGAGCTCGCCTCCTTCCTGGTGGAGATCACTGAGGTGTGTCTGCGCACCAAGGACCCCGAAACAGGCAGTGATCTGGTGGAGTTCATCGTGGATGCCGCCGGCCAGAAGGGCACAGGCCTGTGGACCGTGGAGAGCGCCCTGAACATGGGCGTGCCCGTGCCCACGATCTACGCGGCCCTCAATGCACGCGTACTCAGTTCCCTGCGCCCGCAGCGGCTGGCGGCCGAGCCTCTGCTCACCGCCTCGGCCGGTGGCTCCTGGGATCTGGGCGATCCCGCCAGCGGCCCCCTGATGGATGCCACGGTGCTGGCCTGCATCGCCAGCTATGCCCAGGGGATGGCCCTGCTCCAGGAGGCCTCCAACCTGCACGACTACAAGCTCGACATGGCCGCGATCGGCCAGATCTGGAAGGGGGGCTGCATCATCCGGGCCCGCCTCCTGCAACGCATCCAGAACGCCTACACATCCAGGGCCGATCTTCCCAACCTGATGGTGGATCCCTGGTTCCTGGATCAGGTGAACCGCCGTCTGCCCGGCCTGCGGGCGGTGGTGGCCAGTGCCGCGGCGGCGGGCATTCCCGTGCCCTGCTACAGCAGCACCCTCGACTACATCACGAGCTATTTCAGTGGCCGCCTGCCCCAGAACCTGGTCCAGGCGATGCGCGATTGCTTCGGCTCCCACACCTACGAGCGCACCGACCGCCCCGGCAGCTTCCACACCGAGTGGCTGTCATGACCTCCTACCGGATCTCGGTGGCCGCCAGCGCCGACGACCTTTCCCGCCAGTGCGCCGAGCAGATCGCTGCCGTGATCGACCTCGCCCTGGCCGAACGGGACCGCGCCCAGATCGCACTGGCCGGTGGCGAGACCCCGAAGGCGGCCTACCGCCGCCTGGGAGAGGAGCACCTGCCCTGGGAGCGCGTCGATGTGCTGCTGGGTGATGAACGCTGGGTGAGCCGGGAGGATCCCTCCAGCAACGCTCGCATGCTTGCGGAAACGCTGCTGGCCCGTGAACCGGGCAGCCGGGCCAGCTTCCATCCGGTGCCCACCGAGCTGGCCGATCCTGAGTCCAGCGCATCGGCCTACGCGGCCCTGCTCAAGACGTTGTGTCCAGGTGATCCACCCCGCTTCGATCTGATCCTGCTGGGCTTGGGCGACGATGGCCATACCGCATCCCTGTTCCCTGGAACGGCGGCACCTGCCGTGCGGGATCGATCGGTAACGATCGGGGAGGGGAAGGGGCTGCCCCGCATCACCCTCACGGCGCCGGTGCTCTCAGCCGCCCGCCGGGTGGTGTTCCTGGTGAGCGGCGCCGGCAAGCGCCTAGCCCTCGGCCGCCTGCTCGATCCCAAGGAACCAGCCGATCGCACCCCGGCTCGCCTGGTGCTCCCTGAGGGGGAGGTGCTGATCCTGGCGGACCAGGCCGCCGCCGAAGGCCTGGCCTGAGCGCTTCCATTCAGCCGCGGCCCTGGGATATCGCGGCTGGGTGGATCCGGCAGCGCCGCCGCATACGGATCCAGAATGGGGCCTGATGGGACCGCTCCGTGACGCAGCCTGAAGGGAAGCTGGTGGTGGCCGGCGATGGCTTCGTCGGTTGGCATGCCCTCAATGACACGATCATGGGGGGGCGGAGCAGCGGCAGCTGCAGCGTGAGCCAGGCCGGTCTGCGCTTCTCGGGGGAACTGATCGAACAGGGCGGGGGCTTTGTGAGCGTGCGCTCCCCGCTGTTTTCGCCGCCGCTGGATCTCTCTGGTTTCGCTGCGCTTCGCCTCGATCTGGCCGGCCATGGTCGCCGCTACAAGCTGGCGCTGGCCTGTGCCGATGGGGTGGCGGGTCTCACCGAGCTGATCCCGGGGGGCCTGCGCTGGGTGCATGAATTCGGCACCGAGCTGGAGGGCTTCAGCAGCGTGCGGATCGGCTTTGATCAGCTCACGCCTTCGGTGCGGGCCCAGCCGATCGAAAAGCTGCCGATGGGGCTGCCCCTGCGCCTTGATGCGTCTCGCATCACCCGCCTGCAACTGCTCCACTCCAAGTTCGATGATGCGGGAGGGCTCAACCCGGGCTTCCGACCTGGGCCGATCGATCTGGAGCTGCGGGCCATCTACGCGGTGAACTGACTTCCGGGCTGCGGAATCAACAGCGATCGGCCAACCTGTTGGGAGTGAGCGCCGTTAGGCCACTGCAGCATGGAATGGGCCGATTCCGATGCCCTGGGTCCCGGCTGGCCCGATGAGCTGGCCGGGGTGAACGCCGATCTGGCCCAGTTGGTGGCGGCGGCTGCCGATCTGTGCCGCAAACCGTTACGCCATGGCGTGGTGCTCACCAGCCGGCCGGATGACCCCGATTGCAGCCTGGAGCTGGAGGTGCGCAATGCCCAGGGGGAACGCCTGCCGGAACACGATCTTGAACTGGAGATCTTCCGCAGCGGCAGCGAGGGCAGCGCCCGCCTCCATCTCACCCTGACCTGGCGCCTGGATGACAGCCTGCCCATGCTCTGGCAGGGCAACCACCCGGTATGGATGGATGCTCAGGGACTCCGCTGTGAGCGTCCCGCCGATGGAGCGCCGCTGGAGGCCCTGGCCAGGAGGCTCCGGGCCCTGCTCGACGCAGGCTTCTGAGTGCTCCGCTCAGCCTTGGTCGGTGACCGCACCCAGGCTGCTGCTGCTCACCAGGCGGGCATATTTGCCGAGCACACCGGTGCGGTAGCGGGGTTCGGGCTTCACCCAGGCGGTGCGGCGCAGCTCCAACTCGGCATCGTCCACGTTGAGCTGAATCACCAGTTGTTGGGCATCCACGGTGATGCTGTCGCCCTCCTGCACCAGGCCGATCGTGCCGCCCACAGCGGCCTCCGGCGCCACGTGGCCCACCACCATGCCGTAGGTGCCGCCAGAGAAGCGGCCATCGGTGATCAGGGCCACCTTGTCGCCGAGGCCTTCGCCGATGATCGCGGCGGTGGGGGCGAGCATCTCGCGCATGCCAGGTCCGCCAACCGGGCCCTCATAGCGGATCACCACCACATCCCCTTCGCGGATCTGTTTGGCGAGGATCGCGGCGAGGGCCTCCTCCTCACTCTCGAACACCCGGGCCGGGCCGGTGAGCACCGGCGTTTTCACACCACTGATCTTCGCCACGCTGCCCTCGCTGGCGAGGTTGCCCTTGAGGATGGCCAAGTGCCCCTTGGCGTAGAGCGGGTTACTCAGCGGCCGAATCACGTCCTGGCCGGAGGGTGGTTCGGAGGGGATCTCCGCCAGCACCTGCCGGAGGGTGCGGCCTTCCACGGTGCGGCAGTCGCCGTGAAGCAGGCCCGCATCGAGCAGCAGCCTCATCACCTGGGGGATGCCACCGGCCCGGTGCAGATCCACGGTCACGTAACGGCCGCTTGGCTTGAGGTCGCAGATCACCGGCACGCGCTGGCGGATGGCCTCGAAATCGTCGATGTTGAGGGGCACGCCGGCGGTGCGGGCCACCGCCAACAGGTGCAGCACGGAATTGGTGGAGCCCCCCACCGCCATGATCACGCTGATGGCGTTCTCGAACGCCTCGCGGGTCATCAGGTCGCGGGGGCGGATGCCCTTGGCGATCGCCTCGACCAGCACCTCGGCGCTACGGGCGGCGCTGTCGGCCTTCTCCGGATCCTCCGCCGCCATGGTGGAGCTGAAGGGCAGACTGAGGCCCATCGCCTCGAAAGCGGCGCTCATCGTGTTGGCGGTGAACATGCCGCCGCAGCTACCGGCGCCGGGACAGGCGTTCTTCTCGATCGCGGTGAGCTGGGCCTCATCGATCCGGCCGCCGCTGTACTGACCCACCGCCTCAAAGGCGCTCACCACAGTGAGATCGCAGGCGCCGAGCTTGCCGGGCTTGATCGTGCCGCCGTACACGAACACCGAGGGGATGTTCATGCGGGCCATCGCCAACATGGCGCCGGGCATGTTCTTGTCGCAGCCGCCCACCGCCAGCAACCCGTCCATGCTCTGGGCGTTGCAGGCGGTCTCGATCGAATCGGCGATCACCTCGCGGCTCACCAGGGAATACTTCATCCCCTCGGTGCCCATCGAGATGCCATCGCTCACGGTGATCGTGCCGAACATCTGCGGCATCGCACCGGCCAGCAGGGCCGCCTGCTCGGCGCGGCGGGCCAGGTCGTTGAGCCCCATGTTGCAAGGGGTGATGGTGCTGTAGCTGTTGGCAATGCCGATGATCGGCTTGTTGAAATCGTCGTCGCCGAAACCCACGGCCCGCAGCATGGCGCGGTTTGGAGACCTCTGGATCCCCTGGGTGATGGCGGCGGAGCGCAACATGGCGGCGGCGGTCGGGTCGTGAGGAAAGCTACCGACCGATGGGACCCGGCACTGGATCAGGGCAAGGGCTGGAGCTGCTCCAGCTGGCGGCGCACCTCATCGATGGCCTTGTTGAGCTGTTGCACCCGCTCCTGCAGCAGGGGATCAACCGAAGCGGCCGCCGGGGTGGGCTGGAAGGCAGCCCGGGGCTGAAGATCAGCCGGAGCGGCCGGCTGGCGAGGCGCTCTTAGCCGCAGGGGCTGGGGCAGGCGACTCTGCCGGCGACGATCCGCCTCGCTGAGCAGCCACCAACCCAGGCCAGCTGCCCCGAGCACGGCTCCACCGAGGGCGCTCAGCAACAGGCCGCTGCCGGAGCTGGCTGGGCGTTGCCGTGGATCAGCCATGACTGGGTCGGAGGTTCTAATTCACCCTAGGGAGGCCACGCCCTCGATTCCAGTGAACCGGAGGGCGGCATCCCCGAACCCAGGCACAATCCGGCCCTGGCCATCCACATCGGCGTCGATGCAGGCGCAGTAGAGCGTCAGATCATTCCATCGCTCGCCAAGGACCTTCAGCCCCGGTGCCGCCGCCAGCAGGGAGATGATCCGAATCCGTTCACCCTGCACCCCTTGCTGGGCGAGCCGCTCCAGCACAAGCATCAGACCATCGGCGGCGGTGATCTCGGGAACGAAGAGCAGAACGCCCACCCGATCTCCGATGGCATCAGGCAGGCCGATGATCCGCCCCTGCTCCTCGATCCACAGAGGCGCCAGGGCGGAGGCCGGCAACACGGTGCGGGCCCCTTCCCACAAACCCAGGCCCGCCGGCAGCAGGGGAAGCGCCAGCAGAGGGATGGTGGCATCCACCACCTGGCCCTCCGTGGTGGCCAGCTGGGTCTGCACCGCCACGACCCTCTGGGGCAACCAGTCCCGTAGTGCCTCATAGGTGAGCCAGCGGCCCAGTTCCAGCATGGCGGTGCCAAACAACGGCGGCGGTGTACCGCCATCCCGGAGCACCGTGAGCCAGTGTGCGATCAGGGGATGGGGGGGAACCACCACCCGCAGGGACATCGCCATGCCTGCCATAACTTGGCTCAGCAGCGTACCGACATGGCTAAGGGCAATCGCAGGCCGGCCTTCAGGGCGGAAGGGGAGAGTCTTTCGATCACCCCCGGAGAGCCCCTGGCTTTTGTGGCGGCCCTCGCTGGCCCCCTTCGCGCCGCTATGGCTCCCCTCCTGGCGCTGCTGCTGGTGCTGATGCCCCTGTCGCCCCTGGCCCAGCCCGCCCTGGCGATCACGGCACCGGAACTGCGGAGCCAGCGCAGTCTCCAGGACCTTCAGCCCGACATGCACGGCAGGGATCTCAAGCAACAGGAGTTCCTCAAGGCCAGCATGGAGGGCTTCGATCTGCATGATGCCGACCTGCGTGGGGCCGTGTTCAACTCCAGCAACCTGCGGCAGGCAAACCTGAGCAATGCCTCTCTCGCCGATGTGGTGGCCTTCGCTACCCGCTTTGATGGGGCGGATCTGCGGGGCGCGGTGTTCAGCAACGCCATGCTGATGCAGAGCCACTTCCGCGATGCCCAGATTGAGGGAGCCGACTTCAGCGAGGCCGTGCTGGATCTCCCCGAACAGAAGGCTCTTTGTGCCCGAGCCAGTGGTGTGAACAGCCGCACCGGCGTTACAACGCGCGACAGCCTTCGGTGCCGCTGATCCCCCTCTGAGGGCTCGCTTCCGCTCTGTGGGTTCTCTTCAGGTTGGAGCGGTATGGGAGACCCATCCAACCTGCACCTAGAGTTAATTCAACCGGTTTCGTAGGGGATCAGCCTGCGAAGGAAACGGGGAAAGCACGGTGGGGGATCCCGATCCCGAATCCGGCACTGTCCCGCAGCTGTGAAGGCCACTCTTTGGCCCAGTCAGAACGCCCGCCGGTTTTAAACCCACTGTTCGGCGCGGACCGGTTTCTATGACTTCAGCTCTTCCCGGGCGCCGGGGCCCAGCCTTCGTGGCAACCCTGCTGCCCGCTGCCCTGGCGATCCTGGCGTTGCTTCCAGAGGCGGCCCACGCCCACCACCTGATGCATCTGCTGCATCTCAAGCCCAACCCCTTCACCGGCCTGCTGAGCGGCCTGGCCCACCCGGTTCTGGGCCCCGACCATCTGCTCTTTTTGCTGGCGCTCTCCTTGGTGGGACTGCGCCACCGCAGCAGCTGGATGCTCGCGCTGCTGGCCACCGGTCTGGGTGGCAGTTGCCTCGGGCTGGTGCTGCCAGGCCTGCCAGCGGCCGAAGCCCTGGTGTCTTTCAGCCTGGTGGTGGTGGCCCTAATTCTTTTGGCGGGCTGGGACCGCCGCCTCCTGCTCCCGGCGATCGCTTTGCATGGCTATGTGCTCAGCGCAATGGTGCTGGGCTGGACTGCAGCGCCAATCGCCACCTACCTGATCGGGTTGCTGATCAGCCAGGGAGCGCTGCTCTTGGTGGCCCTCGGTGTACTGCGCCACAGCGCCGCCGCCTGCTCCGCCACCACCCGCCGCACCATGGCGGCCGTGTTGCTCGGCCTCGGCGCCGCCTGGACCTGGTCCGCTCTGGTGGGTTGAGCATGTCCGTCTCTTCGTCCAGCCGGTTGCCGGTCACCGTGGTGACCGGTTTCCTCGGCTCCGGCAAAACCACCCTGTTGCGTCACCTCTTGCTGGAAAGCGGGCTGAAACTCGCCGTTCTGGTCAATGAGTTCGGTGAGATCGGCATCGATGGCGACCTGCTGGCCGCCTGTGGCTTCTGTGATGCCGAGGAACTGGATGGTCGCCTGGTGGAACTGGCCAACGGCTGCCTCTGCTGCACGGTTCAAGATGAGTTCCTACCCACCATGTTGAGCCTGCTGGAGCGCTCCGACGACCTCGACGGGATCGTGGTGGAAACAAGCGGACTCGCCCTACCCGAACCCCTCGTAGCGGCCTTCGGCTGGCCCTCCATCCGCACCCGGACCCGCGTGCATGCCGTGGTCACGGTGGTGGATGGCGAAGCTCTTGCAGCGGGACATGTGGTTGGTGATGCCGAGGCGGTGGATGCCCAGCGCCGGGCGGACCCCAGCCTTGATCACCTGCGGGCGATCGAGGACCTCTTCCAGGATCAGCTTGAGGCCGCTGATCTCGTTCTCGTCAGCCGGGCCGACCGCTTGGACGGTACCCGGTTGGAGCAGGTTGTTGGCCAGATTCGCCCCCGTCTCCGGCCGGGCACGTCCGTGCTCCCAATGGCCCGGGGCAGGGTGGATCCGTTCCTGCTGCTGGCCTCCAGGGGCGCTGATCCGAGCGACGATCCCCACCTCCGGAATGCTGCGGAGCAGGGCGCGGTCGGATCCGACCATGACCATGACCATGACCATGAGCATCACCACACCCATGTCGCCATGGAGTCCGTGGTGATCCGCCGGCCCGGTCTGTGGGAGCGGGAAGCCCTTGAGCAACAGCTCCTGCATCTGATCCGCACGGAACCGGTATTGCGACTTAAGGGACGACTCCACCAGAAAGGTCGCCGCCTTCCCCTGCAGATCCAAGCCGTGGGAGCCCGCCTGGATTGCTGGTACGAAGCCCAGGAAATCCCGGGCTCGGGGCCCGCCGAGCCCTCCCTGGAGTTGGTGGTGCTGGGGGCCGCCGCCGACGCGCCTCGGCTGGAGCTGGCTTTTGCCTCCCTCTGGGCCAGCATCGGCTCGCGAACGACAGCCTGATGCTCAATCCAGGGGGATGTCGCCGCGGGCGCAGACCCCATCCCAGCAAAGGCTGTTGCGGTCCTCCCAGCGGCTGCTCACCGGCCGCCAGGAACCCGCTCCGTGCTGCATAGTCACTCTGCCGCGGCCGTCGTGGCGGAATTCCCAGCGTTGGGCACCCACCACGAGGGCCCACTGGCCTCCGATCGTCACCACCTCCATCCAGCAGGGCTGCCATAGTCCTCGTTGCAGCCGGCATTCCAGGGGTATGGCCTGGGGGGTTGGGGTCGGAACCGCCGCCCTGACCTCCGCTCCGGCGTTGAACTGAACAGCGGCCATCAGCACTAGCAGCAGCAGCAGTGACCTCCGGAGCGGTTGGTTGACCCGGACTGGCGAGGAGCTCACGAAAGCATGAGATGAAGCCTTCTTCAACCTGCTCTGATGCCTGAGGGGTGGGGGGGCCGGCCTGCCAAGATTTAACAAACCTGCCCTCCGCCGGTGCCGCTCTTCAAAGCCCGTGTTCTGGTTTCCCTCCGCCCTTCGGTGCTTGATCCGGCGGGGGAGGCAACGCGAGCCGCTGCCCAACGGCTTGGGGTGGAAGGTGTGAAACGTCTGCGGATCGGTAAGGCGATTGAGGTGGATCTGGAGGCACCGGACCGGGCGGAGGCCCAGGCAAGGCTGGACCTGCTCGGTGACCGGTTGCTTGCCAATCCCGTGATCGAGAACTGGAGCGTGGATCTGGCCGAGATCGCCGGCGGAGTCGAGCCATGACCATCGGCGTGGTGGTCTTTCCCGGCTCCAATTGCGACCGGGATGTGCGCTGGGCCCTCGAGGGCTGCCTGGGACTAACGACCCGTTTTCTCTGGCATGAGGAACGGGAACTCAGTGGGATCGATGCCGTGGTGCTGCCGGGCGGGTTCAGCTACGGCGATTACCTACGCTGCGGGGCAATTGCCCGCTTTGCGCCGCTGCTGCAGGCCGTGCGTGACTTCGCCGCCAATGGCGGGCCGGTGCTGGGCATTTGCAACGGATTTCAGGTGCTCACGGAGATGGGCCTACTGCCCGGTGCCCTCACCCGCAACAGAGACCTCCATTTCCTCTGCCAACCCGCGGACCTTGTGGTCAGCAATCCCTCCAGTCCTTGGCTTCAAGCCTATGGGCTCGGCGAAACGATCACGCTGCCGATCGCCCACGGTGAGGGCCGCTACCAGCTCGATGCCGAACACCTCGATCAGCTGGAGCAGGAGGGGCAGGTGGTGCTCCGCTATGCCGACAATCCCAATGGCTCGGTGGGCGATGTGGCCGGCCTGACCAATGCGGCAGGCAATGTGCTTGGCCTGATGCCCCACCCGGAGCGGGCCTGCGACCCGGCTACCGGCGGCATCGACGGCCGGCGGCTTCTGGCGGCCGCCCTGGGCTGATCCGTGCATCTGCGTCCCGGCGGGCCCAATTGGAGAGGGCCTGGGCGGGGGATCGGGCCACGGACGCCGTGCTCAGCGTGGCGGGAGGCTTGGGACAGCGCCCTGGAGGATGTAGGGGAGGCTCCTCACTACTGGGTCGACTGAATGAACTCACCCAGTGTCGCAACGCCGGCCTGTTGCAGCAGGTGGCTGGCATCGGTGTGGGCCGCTTCAGCTGGGGGCCCCGGTGACGTGCTTTCCAGGCGACCTCGGCTTGGAGGAGGTGCTCCGCGAGCGCCCGGGCGATCTCGGGGTGCCGGTCCCTGGGTCGGCTGGCGCGCCTGGATGGATCGCGGGGCCAGCTGACCCTGCTGTGAATTCGGGGCGTCAGCGAAGCGATGGCGGCCATGAAAAAGGGCCCCGACAGGGGCCCTAACAATCGAATCGATCACCGAAACGGACGCAATCAAGCGAGGATCGAGCTTCAGTTCACAGCGGCAAAGAAATCTTTGCTCTTGACGGGATCGGGATTCATCGTCTTGTCGCCGGGCTGCCAGTTGGCGGGGCAGACCTCATCGGGATGAGACTGCACATACTGGAAGGCCTGCAGCACCCGCAGGGTTTCATCCACACTGCGACCCACGGGCAGGTTGTTGATCGTGCTGTGCATGATGACCCCATCGGGGTCGATGATGAATAGGCCTCGCAGAGCGATGCCTGCGGATTCATCGAGAACCTCGTAGGCTGCGGCGATCTCCTTCTTCAGATCGGCCACTAGGGGGTAGGCGATATCGCCAAGACCACCGTCCTTGCGATCGGTCTGCACCCAGGCCAGGTGGCTGAACTGACTGTCCACCGAAACACCAAGCACCTCGGTGTTGCGGCTGGTGAATTCAGGGTAGCGATCGCTGAAGGCCGTGATTTCCGTGGGACAGACGAAGGTGAAATCGAGCGGATAGAAGAAGAGCACCACGTACTTGCCGCGGTAGTCGGAAAGATTGATCTCCTTGAACTCCTGATCCACAACAGCCGTGGCCGTGAATTCGGGAGCCGGCAAACCGACGAGCCTGGTCATGGGAGGGGAGGTGGTGGTGTCTTAGGGGATGTCCGAGGCCTTGGCGTTGACGGAGTGACTCGGGCCCGAGGGACTCAGGCGAAGTCGGACCGACTACCAGTTGGCTCCTTAACAACCTATCACAATCGCTAAGCCCCTGGTGTGCCGCGCCGCCATAGGCTCAGCAGATCGTCCTGTTGATTGAGCCTGATGGCCTGGGATCCCGCCGTGCTTCGCAAGTACAACACCACCGGGCACTTCCGGCTTCTCAATCAGGTTCGTTCGGAACTCAAGGGCAATCCCCTGATCCGCCCCAAGGACGGCGAGACGGTGGGGGCTGCGAACCGCAGCCGCAGTCTCACGAGGGCCTTGGAAAATCGGGCCACAGGTGGTTACGGCCGGAGCCGTCGGGCGCAGAACGCCCAGGAGGTCGTGGTGGTTACAGCAGAACCACGCCGCCAGGATTCAGTCTTCATTCAGGGCTCTATGCCGTGGCCGGGCAATGGTGACGAAGGCTCAGCCGTGAACCCCTTCAACCTGGCTGCCGAGGAAACGGAGAACTTAGATGGGGAGTCTGAATCCGGCGGCTTCCGCACAAGACTTAGGGCGATCGACCTTCGCTGACCACCTCAAAGGTGCCCTAACGACAAGGGTGACCTATCTAGCAGCACCTTCGAAAAGCACTGCCCATGGCTCGGGGGAGACTTGAACTCCCGACCTTGGGGTTATGAATCCCACGCTCTAACCAGCTGAGCTACCGAGCCCCAACTCCTTGATCTTAGGGGATGGACTGACACCCCTCATGAGGGGAGCAAGGGCGTTGGCCCTGCTCAGGCCCTTGGGGGCAGGAACTGAAGCGGATTCATCGCCCCCTCTCCGGGGGGGAGGACCTCGAAATGAAGATGGGGACCGGTGCTGCGTCCTGTGCTTCCCATCTGGCTGATCACCTGTCCCTGGTCAACCTGCTGCCCTTCCCTCACCAGCAGGTTGCTGTTGTGGCCGTAGCGGGTTCTGCTTCCATCCTCGTGGGTGATCTCAACGAAATAGCCATAGCCGCCTTCGTGCCAGCCAGCGAAGCTCACCCGACCACGAGCCGCTGCCACGATCGGTGTGCCGACGTTGTTGGCGATGTCGATTCCTCTGTGCATCCGCCCCCAACGCCAGCCATAGCCAGAGGTAAAGGTTCCCTGGGCTGGCCAGATCAACGCGCTGTTGCCCCGCAGATAGGGGGACGTTGGGCGCTGCTCGTTGCCGAAGGAGGGCAGCTCTGGCCAGCTCAGCCCCCCACTCCCCACCGGAGCCAGGCCGAGCAGCATGCGGCTGCGGCCGGGTGCCGACCTCACCACCTGAATCTGACTGCCCACCACGAGCCGAGCGGTTTCCAGGCCGGGATTCAGCTGCAACAGCTCTCCCATGGTGAGGCCGTACCGCTGAGCGATCTTGAGCAGGGTGTCACCCAGGCGGACCACTGTGGAGACCGTGGTGGACGGCGGTGGCGGCGGCATCGATGGCCGGCGTGGAATCTCGATCTCCTGGGCGATCAAGGTGTCCGCGGATGGGCGGGACAGGGGTGGAGAGGGCTCCACCACAACCTCATCAAGAATCTGGAAACCATCAGGCTCCAGGGTCTTGAAGGCGGGATTGCTTGCAACTGCGCCGACCACAGGCACCAATGCCGGTGTGGCAAGCAGCAGGGGGAGCATCAATCGGTAAGGCTTCATGCAGGATTCACCCGTTGGACAAGACCCGTTGGAGAAGCCAACATCCCCGGGCCGCGCAGACAGTAGCGCCCAGCCTCCTGGGGATCAAGTGTTCCCTGCGACAAATCGGGCCCTTGCTGGGCACCAGATCTAGTGCGTTCAGCTCAGAACCCACTGCCGCTGGGGGGACTTCAAGGGGCTGTGCCGCTGTTCAGCTGCCGGATGGCTTCAAAAAGAACCACACCCACGGCAACCGAGAGATTGAGGCTGCGCACGCCGGAGGCCCCCTTCAGGGACGGGCGAACGAGAGGAATCGTCAGGCGGGCGTCGGCCTCCTGCTGGAGATCCGAGGGCAGGCCATCCGTTTCCCGGCCGAACAGAAGCCAGTCGTCAGGGCGGAAGCTGAAACCGTCGTAGCTCTGCGCGGCATGGCTGCTGAGGGCGATCAGGCGGCCGCCCCTGGCTCGTTGGTGGGCCAGGAAGGCCGGGAGATCAGAATGCAGCGTAAGCGGCACCAAGGGCCAATAGTCGAGGCCGGCTCGGCGCAGCTGACGGTCATCAATCTGAAATCCCAGCGGTTCAATCAGGTGTAACTGGGTAGCGGTGGCGGCGCAGGTGCGGGCCACATTGCCGGTGTTGGGAGGAATCTGGGGCTGGTATAGAACGACCCTGGGCATGGCGGATGGGGCGGGTGATGGGCGAATCAGGGGACACCGGGCACAGGAAGGCTCAGGCTCGTGAGATTGAGAGCACGACCGTGAATCACCAGCCAGGATGCATCGGCTTCGGCGGCCAGCTGCTGTTGCAGGACAGCGAGCCGTTCCCGGAAACGTCCTCCCACCGCCGTGGGGGGGACCACCCCCCAGCCACATTCCTCGCCCACCATCAGCAGATGGCCCGCTCCGATTCGCACCTGCTCCAGCAGGGCCTGACAACAACCCGACCATTCGCCCTGATCGGCCTCAAGGTGGGCCGCCACCCAGGTGCCGAGGGAATCGATCAGGGCGAGCTGCCCTGAAACCAATCGCCCTAGGGCAGGCGAGAGATCGCCAGCCACTTCCCAGAGGTCCCAGTCCGGCGGACGACGATCTCGGTGACGTCGCAGCCTCTCCTGCCAGCTGGCATCATCCGCGAGAATGGGACCGGTGGCGATGTAGATCACATCGAGACCACTGTGCGCGGCGAGATGTTCAGCCCAGCGGCTCTTGCCTGAACCGGCCGGACCACTGATCAGGGTGAAGCGGGGAAGATTGGAATCAACCACCGCCATTCATGTTGCGCAAGGTGGCCACCGAAGAGGGGGAGACGCGATTGAGATAGCGGAAGATCCAGTATTTGAAGATCGTGGCCAGCACCACCGGGAAGGTGGCGATGAAGAGCATGATGAAGTTTTCCTTGGCCGGCAGACCGAGGTGATGGGCGACCCCATCAAGCAGCACAGTCCAGCCTTCAGGACTGTGGAAACCCACGAAGATGTCGGTAGCAAGGATGATTGTAAAAGCCTTAGCGCTATCACTCAATCCGTAGACGACTTCATCGATAAAGCCGCGCAGGATCTGAATATCCCTCTGACCTAGCAGGCAGACCAGTACAAAGCCGATCAAGCTTGCGATGTCGGCAAAGACATTTTTGATGGCATGGGTGCTTTGCTGCTTGGATTGATCCTGGAGTTCCCTCGCCTTTTCGCTGAGGCGTTTCTGAAGCTCCTCCGAACTTGGTTCGGGCTGATTGCTGAGCAGCGCTTCAAACTCCAATTCATCCTTGTAGGCGCGCAGTTCGCGAACAGCCCGCTCCTGGAGATGGGGTCTTGGATAACTCAGCAGGCTGGATTTGGGGGCAAAATGATCAACAAGTGGTGACACCACATAGGTGCGGCTCACCTGTTGCAGCAAGATCGGCACCAGGATCAGAAGCAAAAGAATCCGCAGGGAGACCAGGGTGGAATCGCGCCGCCGCCGAAACCCGGCCACCACGCTGGCCTCGGCATCGGGATCCAACTGTCGGCGCACCTGATCGACGACCCCGAGCAGGCTGCGGGGTAACACCTCAGGGCTCCGGCTGAGGGCGGGGAGCGGCGCCCGGCGGGAGTCATAACGGTTCATCACCGACTCGATCAGCTGAAGCTGCCTTAGTTCCTGCCCGGAGAGCTCGAGGCGATAGGGCTCCACCGTGTTGAGGGCCTGCTGACAGACCTGGGAGGCCGCTCGGAAGCGACGGAGCAACTGGGCCTGAACAGACTTTGGAACGGGGAGTTCAAGTTCCGGCCGGATCGGACGGTCGTTGTAATGCTCCAGCTCGATGTTCTGGATCTGCAGGGCTGCTTCGTAGCCGCGCTCCAGATCACTACTCAGGTCACGGGACTTCGCCTGGCCGAAAGCTCCGATCCAATCGGTGAGACCCATGGATTTCGCGACGGTGTGGGAGAGGGGCGATCAGCGGGAGAAAACCCACCAGGTGAGCATCGGAACCACTGAACCCACCACCAGCAAAACCACAACCCAGGTGAAGCCATTGCTGCGTTCCGTTTCTTCGTGGCTGGGAATGTTGGTGGTGATCACCGCTTCGGAAGCGACCTCGGGTTCACCGGGATCTTCCCCGCCCCGCAGCACCGTGGCAAGCCGTGTGAGCCCATCGATACTTGCCTGGCGATAGCGATTTCCCTCGCGCAAGGGCAGCGCCATGGTGGTGCGGGCGGTGCTGCGGAGCAGCTCAGGGGGAAGTTGGCGCTCCAGGGGTTCCGAGGCCACTACGGCGGCGGCCTTGGTCTGGGCATCAACCAGCACGAGCAGCAGCGGGTCCTGGTTCGTGACGGCAGCGGTGTCGGGGTCGGTGGCGGGGGCAGACCAGCGTTGCAGCAACTCCTGACCCAGCTGCTCAAGGCTCAATCCGTAGTCGAGGCGGGGAACTGTGATCAATCGGGCGTCGACCCGCTCGGCCCGGAACGCCTCAAGCTGCTTCTCGATCTCGCCGCGGGAGGCGCGGCTGAACACATCAGCCGCATCGAGCAACGCTGCGGCGGGCGGCGAGCTCGGGAGATCCTTCAACGACACGGCCATGGCCGCATCGATCGGCGCCAGGGCAAGCAAGGTGAGCAGGAGAGGGGCCACGAGTCGGAACAAGGCCCTGCTGAAGGTGCGGCCCCGGGTTGAGAGGGGAGCCAGGGAGCCGGGTGCGTCCGACGGAAGGGGGTTTGTCACAGCAGGGCCACACACCGGCAAAGCTTTCCCAGTTTGCCGCCAGCCGGTCCACCTGTCGCGGCTTCAGGATCGGAGAAGATCAAGGGCCCTCCAGGCCGTGCGCCATGGCCCTCTCCACTGCCGCCCGATCCGCCGTGCTGGTGGGCGTGGCGGGTCTGACCCTGGCGGTGATCAACCAGGCCACCGCACCGGCCCTGGAACCTCCCCTGGAAAGGGCCTCGGTGCTGGCGGGGATCCTGGCAGTGTTGCTCATGCTGAGCGGGCTTCTCGGCGAGAAGGTGCTGCCGGCGGAGAGCACCCGTGTGGCTCTGGTGGGCCGGGAGGGCCTGAAGCTGGCCGAGGCCCTTCCCGAGCCCCTGCGCCAGGAGCTCGCCTGGGGCAGCGCGATGCTGCTGAAGGCCACTCCGGCTGCCGTTGTGGTGGTGCAGCGCGGTGACCAGATGCTTCTGCGGCGGGGACTTCTGGCGGATACCAGCTTCGTGCCGGGCGTGATCTGCGCTCAGGCCCTTGAGCGGCAGCGTTCGATCTCCCTCGTGGACCTGGCCTTGTATCCGGGCAGAGACGAATTCCATACCCTTCTGGCTGATCTTCCGGCCGTGGTAGTGCAGCCGATCGGCCGGGACGGCCTGCTCCTCGTGGGGGGGTGGTCGCCACGCTGCTTCGGTCGGGGCGACCTGCTCTGGATCGAGGGTTGGGCTTCCAGGCTGGCTGTGGCCCTGGCGTCGAATCCAGGGGTCAGCGGGACCGGCCCGTGACCTGAAATTGGCTGATCACTCGACCACCGGGCGCGCTAATCGCGAAGCTGCCCCTTTCTCCGAGGTTGCCCTGGAGAAGGGTGGCGCGGCTGGTCTGGCGATTCACCGCCCGCTGAAGCAACACCGAACCCTCGGCCGACACGGCCCCACTGCGCCAGTTCCATTGACAGCGATCAGCATTGAGCTGATCTCCTGGTTGTTCGACATGGCACTGGCTCGCGATCGAAGCCACAGCCTCCAGGCCCTGAACTGTGAGACCGGTGCCCGTGACCCGACGGGGGCCATCGGAGAGCTGAAACGGCAGGTTGGTGGTTCCCGACTGGGCCGAAAGATCGAGGCGCAGATCACGCCCTACGAACCGCTGGCCTCGCGTGGAATCCTCCAGTTGCACCGCTCCTAGCAGCGAGAAGGTCTGCAGCTGGGTATTTCCCTCCAGGCGTTCGGCCAGGAGCTTCTGGGGTTGGGCGCCGGCCGGTATGCCGGCCACGCGCCGCTCTCCGACCACGGGGCCGGGGGCCACCAGCGCTCCCGTGCCAGGTTGCCAGCTCAGGCTGGCAACCTGAACCGTGGTTTCCGGCGGGCCCGTCGGCAGTGCCGTAAATGGATTGAAGCGTTGTGCCCAGCGATCGAGCCGGGGCGCGCCGCTCAGTTCCAGCGTGTCGGCATCGAGGCGGAAACGGGCTCGCTCAGCCCGCAGCCTTCCGTGTTGGTCATAGGCCTCGGGACGGCGGTCCACCAGGAGCAACTTCTGCTGGGGGAGCCAGCGCGCACGGGCCGCCTGGATCAGCACCTCCGGTTTCGAGAGGCGCTCAACCCGCAGGTTCCCCTCCAGCAGAATCGCCTGGCCATCACCGATCACCGTGCCGCTGTCGGCCTGGAGCCGGTAGAGAGGCTGGCCCTTGGCATAGATCAATCCCTTGGGCTTTTCTGCCCGGGCGAGCCGACGACGAAGGTCGTAACGGGCCTCGGGGCTGGTGAGTTGCCAGGCGGGGCGCCCGCCGGCATCCTGCTGCTTGAGGTCGAGGGAGCGGAAGACAAAGGGAGGGGTCTGGACATCGGCGATCGGCGGCAGGGAGCGACGGCAGGCGGCCAGGGGGAGCAGGCCCACCGCCACAACGGCAGCGGCTGGCAGAAGACGGCTCACAGGGGGGATTCCAGCTCAAGCCTTTGCATCACCGGTACCGGCTCAGGCAGGGGGCTGCCCCCCCGCAACCCGCCCCAGCGGAGTGGCTCGGACCAGGGGGGCGGGATCGCGGCGGCGCCGGAAGCACCGCACGGGATCGGCTCCAGCCCAAGCTGGGCGAGCATCCTGGTGGCCAAATCGGGCAGCAGCGGAGTGAGTAGCACCGCCACCAGGCGGCAGGTTTCCAGCACCGCGTAAAGGTCCGCCGCCACGGAGTCGCGATTCTCCTCCTGTTTGATCAGTTTCCAGGGGGCCCGATCATTGAGATGGCCATTGGCCTCGATCGCCAGTTGCAGAATCGCCTCGGCCCCACGTCGGAAATCGAACACTTCAAGGGAAGCGATTGCCACCTCACGGGCCCGCTCTGAGGCCTGGGCGAGCGGATGCTCCATGGACAGGCCATCCTGGGAGGGAGGCACGCATCCAGCAAACCACTTGCGCGCCATGGAGGAGGTGCGATTCAGCAGGTTTCCGATCGTGTTGGCTAGATCGTTGTTCACGAGGTCCGTGAAGCGCTGCTGCTGGAAATCTCCGTCCTCTCCGAAGGGTATATCCCGTAGCAGATACCAGCGCACCGCATCGGTTCCGCAGCGTTCGAGCAGCTGTTCGGGATCCAGCACGTTGCCCAGGGATTTGCCCATCTTCTGGCCCTCCCGGGTAAGAAATCCGTGGCCGAACACCGAACCGGGCACTTCCAGGCCGGCCGAGAGCAGCATGGCGGGCCAGAACACGGCGTGGAAGCGCAAGATGTCCTTGCCGATCACATGCACCCGGGCCGGCCAGCCCCGACTGGCAAGGAGGTTGAGATCGATCGGGTCGGAGGGATCGAGCAGGGCGGAAAGATAACCAAGCAGGGCATCAAACCACACATAAAAAGTATGGCCGGGATGGCCAGGCACAGGTATACCCCAAGGAAGGTTCTGGCGGGAAATCGAAAAATCCTTCAGACCGCCCGCCACGAAATTCTCCACCTCGCGCCGGCGGGATGCGGGAGCCACGAAGCCAGGTCGGGCGATCAGGGATTCGATCGCCTGCTGGTAGCGCGAAAGCCGAAAAAAGAGATTCACCTCATCACGCCATTCCAGGGGACGGAGGTGAATGGCGCAGCTCGGCTCCGGGTCGCTGGCGGAGGGGTCCTTGAACTCTTCACAGGCCACGCAGTACCAGCCCTGCTGGCGACCCTCCACCACATCGCCGCTGGCCTCGACCCGGGCGAAGAAGGCCTCCACCAGCTGGCGATGGCGTGGATCGGTGGTGCGGATGAAGCGGTCGTTGCTGATCTGCCAGCGGCGCCACAGATCCCGGTAGCCCTCGCTCACGGCATCGCAATGGGCTTGGGGCAGCAGGCCCGCCGCTTCGGCGGTTCTCTGGATTTTCAAGCCATGTTCATCGCAGCCGGTGATGAAACACACGCTCTGGCCCTGCAGCCGCTGGAAGCGTGCGATCGCATCACAGGCCAGGGTGGTGTAAGTGCTGCCGAGGTGAGCCCGATCGTTGACGTAGTAAAGGGGGGTGGTGAGCGTGTAGGTGGGCATCAGAAGGGGCGGCAGCGCTGGAGGACAAGGGCCTAGCCGGGCCCTCTCTGGCCTGGAAGGATCAGCCGCATGAGCCGATCTGGCCCGGGAACAATTCGCCTGCTGCGGCCCGGGCCCGGCGGATGCTCGAACCGATTGGGCGGGATGCGGGAAATCGGCCGGCGGGGGTGAACACACTCGCGGTGCAGGGATCCTACTGAGGCGGTGTGGCCGGCTCTCCGGCCATGCCCTGCGCCGGGTGGTGGGACGCCCCCGGAGCTGGCATGGTGTTGATCGGCAGCGCTTGTTCGATGGTCGGTCCCACCTCCCAGCCCGTGGCCGTACTGGTGTGGGGCGGTGGCAGCGGCGGCGTGGCGGCGGCGCTGCAGGCGGCCCGCTCGGGAGCCCACACCCTGCTGCTCACCCCGGGCCCCTGGCTCGGCGGGATGGTGAGCGCCGCGGGGGTGTGTTGCCCGGATGGCAATGAACTCACGCCCTGGCAGACCGGACTCTGGGGAGCCCTGTTGCGCAGCCTGGCCGCCCAGGAGCCGGGGGGGCTCGATCAAAACTGGGTGAGCTGCTTCGGCTACCGACCCGCCACGGCGGAGAGGATCCTGAGGCGCTGGGTAGCCGCAGAATCAAGGCTCTCCTGGTGGCCCGGCTGTCGGGTGCTGGAGATCATGCGCCGGGATTCCCGGATCAGCGAGGTGATCGTGGCCCGCTCGGCTGCACCCCCCAGCGCCAGGGAGCAGCTGATCGGGATCAACCCGGAGCTGGTGATCGACGGAAGCGATCGGGGCGACCTCTTGCCCCTGGCTTCAGCCCCCTTCCGCCTCGGATGGGAAGCTCGGGAGCTCTGGGGGGAGCCCAGCGCACCGGCCGCCGCTGATCTGGCGGCGCCTTTCTTTGCTGCCCAGCCGGTGCAGTCCCCCACCTGGGTGGTGATGGGCCAGCTGGCTTCTGGGCAGGCCCCGCCGCCCACAACAGACTCCACACTGAAGAGCGACGCGCCGCCCTCGCTGCCTGCGCCCTTCCGCGGCGCCTGTGATGCCTTCGGGGTCGCCCGCACCCTCAGCTACGGCCGTCTGCCGGGCGGCGCGGTGATGCTCAACTGGCCCCTGGAGGGCAATGACTGGCATGAGGGCCTCGGGCGGGCTTTCCTGGCCGTCGAGGCCGCCGGGTTTCCCGCCACAGTCCCCGAGCAGGAATTGGCGGATTCGATGCGCCAGCACAGCCTCCACTTCGCCCGGGTGCTGGAGCAGGCGAGCGGCGGGGCGTTGCGGCCCGGCGGCCTGTTCCCCACGCCTGAGCAGGCCAGCGCCGGGTCACTGGAGGGCGGCGAGGTGCTGGCCCTGATGCCCTATTGGCGCGAAGGCAGGCGCCTGCTTGGACGTGACCTGGTGCTCGAGCAGCAGCTGCTGCCGGTATCCCAGGGGGCCAGCATCGCCGCCCTCCCTCGCGACGAGCGCGGTGTCTGCAGCGCCATCGCGGTGGGCAATTACGCCAACGATCACCACTACCCTGGCGCGGACTGGCCGCTGGCGCCGAAAAGCTGCCGCTGGGGTGGGCGCTGGAGCGGTACACCCTTCACCATTCCCTACGGCGCCTTGGTAAGCCGCGATGTGGAGAATCTGCTCGCCGCCGACAAGTGCATCAGCGTGAGTCATATGGCCAACGGCGCCACCCGCCTCCAGCCCCTGGTGCTCAACATCGGACAGGCGGCCGGTCTGGCGGCCGCCCTGTGTGTGCGGGAAGGCTTCCTTCCCGCCGAGCTTCCCGTGCAGCGGCTTCAGGAAGCCCTGATCCACGATCCCCTGGCCCCGGCCGGACCATTTCCCGTCTGGTCCCTGCCGTGGCATCACCCCCAGTGGGCCGAGGGGCAGCGAGCGGTGCTGAGCGAGCCCGGCCGTCTTGATAGCCGCGGCCACCTGGTGAAACCGCCCTGGAATGGGCTGGCCGCCGATCCCCACCAGGCCCCCCCGGAGGCCGGCGAGCGCCTGTGGCAGGGAGATCTGGTGCCGGATGGTGCCGGCGGTTTCGTGCTCAACACCGCCGAGGGCCCCTGGCCCGTGATCACCCTGGAACCGGCTCTCCATGGTTGGCTCGCGCGGTTGGAGCGGCCCACCCCGGTGCGACTGGTGGGCTGTGCCAATCCCTGGGGCCGCTGGCTGAGGGTCAGCCGGTTGGCCAGCTCCTGATCTGGGCGGTCCGCGGAACCTCGCGCCACCTCAGCCCGTGGCCTCCAGGCGGAGTAGGTCTTGGAGGGAATCCACCGCGCTCACCCGCACCAGCAGGGTGCTGCCAGGTTCACTGCGGGATGGACAGCTGCAGGGGAGCGACTGGGCCAGATCCTCCAGCCACACCAGGCCGAGCTGATGGTCCTGCCGCAGCCAGCGCAGGAACAGCCCGGGCCACGGCCTTCGCTCCTGCTCTTCGAACCACACCTGCAGCCAGTGGCGCTGGTCCTCGCGGCCGATCTGGATGCCCTGGCGCAGAGGACCTTCCAACTCCGTGAGCAGGGCGGCGAGGTCTTGTTCCGCCAAGGGTGGCTCACCCGCCCGCAGGGCCAGGAGCTGGCGCTGCACCAGCAGATCGCCGTAGCGCCGGATCGGGGATGTGGCCTGCACGTAGGCCGGCAGTCCGAGGCTGAAGTGCGGTGCCGGGGAGGTTCCCACCAGGCCGCGGCTGAGGCAGCGTTTGATCGCCGCATGGCGCACAGGCCCGGAGGGAAGCTGGGCCAGCTCCGCCGCTGAAGGCAGCTCACAGGTGGGCTGGCTGCGGAAGGGAAGGGCCAGGCCCTCGTGAATTCCGCGCTCCGCCACGAGGCTGCCGGCGAGCACCATGGCCTCGGCCACAAGACGGCGGGACGGCGAAGCCTCCACCACCTCCAGCTCGGCCTGCTCGCCGCGGCAGCGGATCCTGCCCTCGGGATCCTCCAGATGGAGGGCGCCCCGGGCCGTACGCCAACTGCGGCGCAGGGTGAGTAGGTCATGAATCGCCACCAGATCGGCTTCCTGCGGTGGCGCCAGTTCGATCAACTCATCGGCATCGGCATAGGAGAGGCGATATGTGGGCCGCACCCAGCTGCGCTCGAATCCATCAGCCAGCACGGCGCCGCTGGCGTCGAGCTCCACCCAGAGGCTCCAGGCCGCGCTGCGCTCCCCGCGGCGCAGGCTCATGGGGCCATGGGCGAGTTGGGGCGGAAACATCGGAAGGTTGCCGCGGGCCAGGTAGAGGCTGCTGGCGCGGCGGCGAGCCTCCAGATCGA